>ERZ894232.1873-NODE-1873-length-17439-cov-245.178267_pt1 | contig 17439 bp, 20 predicted proteins | sample MGYA00380296_ERZ894232 | MGnify/ENA primary metagenome ERZ894232 (study PRJEB32331, sample SAMN06328433) | human gut metagenome | biome: human gut microbiome; feature: stool | host: Homo sapiens | collected 2014-08-14 ... | reverse complement strand
ATGGTATAGTTAGTCATCTCTAACTGGGTATATTGTTAAATAATTAACACTTTAGTCTACTAAAGCGATTGTTAAATTATTCACACACTTTAGTACACCAAAGCATTAAAGCGCTTATATGTGTAGCAATGGGCATTGCATGATTAGCCTGCACTTTGCCACTTTAGAGCACTAAAGCGATTGTTATAGATTTAACAGTACACATTTATCCATATAATTTGCAACAAAATTGCATGGTATTATTTTTAGGGCATGTTATAATATAATTGTACAGAGGAAAGGGAAATAAAGAAAAATCCCATTCCAAAACAAAAACAGAAAATTGGAGGTTTTTTATTATGACAACCTGGAAAATCGAAAAAACAACGAACGACAACGGCACCGAAACTATTACCATTACCCGCCCTATCAATGACAAGCCAAAAAGCACCGCGTGTGTAAGCCGCACTGTTAAAGCCGGCACCGTTGCCCGCGTAAAGTATGCACGTTTCAACGACGATTTTAGCGTAGAGTCTGGTGAGATGGTAAAACAGTTTGATGGTGTTCTGGACGTTGAAAAAGTCGAAAAGGCATTGCATAACGCGGAGCCCTGCACCAAATGGCAAGTCCTGGACGTTCAGCCAAAAGAGGAAAATACCCTTGGCATTCCGCGCGAGGTCTTTAACGCCGTTGCCGTTCCCATTGACCGCCCGCTTTCGCAGCAGTAACTTTTAATCGTTCCACCGGGTTTATCTTAAAAGCCCGGCCCCATATGGCATAAAAAGCCAAAAATAAAATGAATGGAGAAATGAAAAATGAAAATGCAACTTATTACAATCAAGGCGAAAAAATCCGGCATTGACGCGGGGTTTACCATCAAGCGTGAATTATTTGACAATTGCGGTCTTGTGGATACAGCCTGTTGCAATGTCGATATATTATGCGCTTGCAAAGCTTGCGAAAGTGGCTTTATTGCTTCTGGTTTTTCCAGCATTTATAAGCCAACTATTATGCACGATGTGCATAACGCAAATGAGTCCATTGACGATTTTGTAAAGGCGGTGTTTGCGCAATGATTTACAATACTCGCTCGGATATTGTCAAAGTTGTTGAACATCAGTCTAGCTTACATGTTGGCGGCTATAAAAGTCGCTTGTACTATTGCAAGGCATGGATTATTCATCCAGATTTTTCCGATTTTATAATCTTGCAGAGCTATTCAACTATCGTTGCCGCGTATCAATTTTCAACCAATATTTTATGGGTGTTTGGCCATTATAGCAATACAACCGCGCAACACGTTTCAAAGTTTTGGAATTGGGTCAGATATGAATATAGAACCGGCTTGAGTTATCCGCGCGTTGTAAGACTCTATAACGACTCACGAACCGGCAAGCGCGCCGCCCGGAAAAACCTAGAAGAGGATTTTGCAAGCGTCATTGCCACCGCACTAAATCAGCACTGACCCAAAAATAAAATATGCGTTGCCACTAACGGCAGCGCATTTTTTATACAAATTTTTAGTTAGAACTCTTTACTATTAAGTATAACTAACTAGCAATAGTTAAGACTAACTGCTAACCTGTGAAATTCTTAACACACTTTACCACTTTAAAGAGCTAAAGCGATTGATAAATTCTTAACACACTTTACTGCTTTAAAGCACTAAAGCATCCATCCGTTAAGAAAAAAGATGAGCATAGGCATTAACCTTAATACAAACCCTGCCGCGCCGCCCACCGGGGGTGTTGCAAGAAGCCAAAAAAATAAACCGGGTTCAATTTATTGAATACGTAAATCCCCCCTCTCCCCTCCCCCATCTTCATTACTTAAGAAAGGAGATGCTATAATGCTTAATTTATTGTGGTTTTAGGAGCTATCATTGACATCCTAAGAGGAGTTAATAATGATGATTTGTGCGATTAGTTTAAGATAGGAGTTTATACAATGCGTTATGATGTTCCCATTCATCCCATTCCTATAGGCTCAATCATTAAGTACAATGTAAGAGAATATGGTTATTTCTATGGAGATGGACAAGAGAAAAGAGCAATTACCATTTCAAAAATAGGTAAGGTTATGCATATTGTAGAACATGATGGCAGAGTAGTTTATTATTCTGTAGCACCAAGTTCTAACTGTACATTTAACCAATATTTTGTAGGCGATTGTTTAGATTCTGTTTGGCCTGAAAATGTGGAGGGTGTTTATTATGACTATTGAAGAATTGGTTAATGCCAATAAAGATATGTGCTCGCACTCAATATGTGTTATACGTTGTCGGTATAATAAGTCTAAAGGTATGTCTAGCGATGATACTGTAAACGGATGCATACTTTATCAAGATGAATACTCTTTAATGCCTAATGTTCTTAGGAATTTGAAAGTAACGAGTTTCAAGTTTACAGATTATAAATTATTTGGCAAATTGGAAATTTGGGTGGTGTAATCATGACAATTAAAGACCTAGATACAGAAACCCTTAATCTACTTAATAAACTATGCGATAACTGGTACATTAAAGCTTGTCCATCATGGCTAACACACTTTATGGATAAGGATTGCCAAGATTGTCAGCTTAGAGAATTATGTTATCTGCTTGACAGTTATGATAATGCCATTAGAAAAGAGTTAGCTTTACGAAAGCAGGATGAACATAATGGCTAAGAACAAAACATTTAAGCGCCAAGCCGAAGCAACTAGATTACTGGAAAAGATAGGCGCAACAAGACGTAAATCTAGAAGAGCTGGCATAACTGTAACAGGTGACTTAAAAGAAAGTCTTAGAGGTAGACAATCTCCTGAAATTGCTAATGCTCTGAAATTTACTGCTAACACTGCTCTTGATGAAGCTGAAAAATTGTACAACAAACTTATTGACATAGCTGATACCATTGATGACAAAATATCGCAAAAGCTAATGCAAGAGTATCTATCTAAATATTCAGAGCATATCAAATCATTAAATAAATCTGTTACAGATAGTTACAGGTCATTGAGAGTAGCTAATCGTCTTGAGGATATATTTAATTATAGCGATGCTGCATATAAGATTCTTAGAAATCCAGATGCTTATTTCGATAAAAAGAAATGGGGAGCAATTTCTGGTATTCTTAACAATCTTATGGGCACATATAGCAGGAATATTCCCCCAGACGATTTGAAAAAATTATGTACGTTGGGTCAAAAGCTAGGACTTGATACTTTGGCAGATATGGATAGAGCTTATGCAGAATATGACAATCTGCTAAGAAATTCTGACCAGATTGGTAAAGTTCTGGTTGATGCAAGTGATAAACTCAGGTCTATTACACAGGGTAATGAAAAGTTCATAAAGAAGCATAAAAAAGTTTATGAAGAATTTACAGAACTTGCATCTAAGTATAATTTGTGGTGATTATTATGGTTAATATGCTAATCTTTATTATTCTATTTTTGCAGCTTTAATTCTTGGCATTGTTTTTGTTTATCTATATATCAAAGCAGTAGCTAAGTTATTTGACTGGTTAGATAAGAAACTAGGCAAATAAGAAAAATATACTATGGGAGGTGGTGCTATATGTGAGAAAGCGTAATGAACATAAGTATTCAAGTATCATATATTGCTATGATATTGAAACATCATCCTTAATGTATGGTGAGGATGAACTTCAAGAGCATCTGCAAAGCACTTATCTTCACGGCCTAGCTTCATTTGCTTATCGTCCTATTCCTCACGCACCATTTAGTGAATTTGAGAATGAAATGGATTATAATTTCTTTAGAACTTATGATTCAATTTCTTCCGAATTTGAGAGAATAAACGAGGACGCTAAGAATAATGATGAATACGTCAAAATCTTTGTGCATAACTTGAGCTATGAATTTGAAGCAATGATGCGTAACATAAATTTCTGCATTAAGAACTTTAATCCTAAACGTTTCATTGCAGTTGCTCCGCACCAGCCATTAGTAGCAGCTTTTGACCATCTTGAATTTTATGACAGCTTCAAGATTCTTTCCTGTAAAAGTCTTGAACTTATAGGTACAGAGCTTGGAGTTCCTAAGCTTAAAGAAGTCAAAGGCGGTTATGACCAAAAATATTATTGGTGGTCAGATTTGCCTGATTCTGAATACGTTTACAATGAACGTGACTGCAAGCTAGTTTTGTATGCACTATGTCGCTATATGGCAAACTTCACTAAAGTTGATAATGTATCAGATATCGGAGTATCTAACACATCAATGATTAAGCGTGAAACAAGGCTTAACAGAAATATTGCTACAGATAAAGAAGTTCATACTGCACAATTCACAGCGGCGATAGAACTTAAGAATAATGAACCGTTTATGAAGTTCTTTCAAGACTGTCTTGCAGGTGGTTACACTCATGCTAATCCTTACGCAGTGGGTAAAATATTTAAGGATGTCTGGTGTTTCGATGCAAGTTCTATGCACCCGTCAGCAATGTATGGTAGGCGATTCCCTTACAAATGGAGAAAGGAGGTTAATCCTAATGAATGTTACCAAAATTTCCAATCTGCAAACTATGAGTTCTTATCTGGCTGCGAAAGCGGCGCTAACTCAGGGTTCTTTGATTATCCCGACCAGCGGATTGAGTTATATGGACGTAAAGATGTTAAATTCTATTCAGTCCTCCAAGCAGCATATCGTGAATCAATCTTGTTTGAAAGGCCAATAAAATATAACTTTATGGCTAATGTTACCTTTTATAATATTAACGCTAAAGATTTTGGTAACTGCATTTATAGCTATATCAGTACATCCAAATGCAGCAATATTAAAAATGGTAACTTCGACAATGGTAAAGTAGTCAAAGCAGATGAACTTACATTTCATGGCTGTGATATTGACTTTATGTTAATTCAAATGCTTTATGATTATAGTAGTTCAGAATGTGATGAACTTTATTATGCAACAGCCCATAAGTTTATTAACAAGCCTTTACGCAATACAGTTAAATATTATGCACGCCAGAAAACAGGATTCAAAAAACTTGAGCATAAAGTTGCTGACCATGTAGAAACGTTAAATGATTTTACATTTGAGGGATTGAAGCTTTATGATGATTCTATAGCACAAGAAATTATGAATACCCATAACAAAGATTTAGTTCACTTCGCCTTAATGGCAAGTAAAGGTGGATTGAATGGTCAGTATGGTTGTTCAGCAATGAAGCCATTAAGACAGGAAGTTGGTGTGCAGGGGGAAGGCGATAAATTTGAATGGATTCCAACTGGGGTTAAGTTTCTTAAATCCAGAAATTCCCTAAATATTTTCACAGATGGTTTATATACAGTTGCTTATAGTAGACTGCACCTTATTTGCTTTATGCTCTATCTAGTATTAAGCCAAGGCATTGAACCTCTCTATCACGATACAGACAGCGGTTATTTTGTTGGCTACAATGAGAATGTTCAAAAAGCAATTGATAGATTCAATGAGAATATTCTCAATAACAGCGAGAATAAAGATTGTTACAATTTTGGCATTATGGACTTTGATGGTCACTATGAGGATTTTGTAACATGGGGAAGTAAATGCTATTGTGCAACATACTTAGATGTAGATAAGCATTTAAAAGTTAAGGCTACTGTAGCAGGTGCAAGTAAGAAACAGCTTTCTGAATTGTTTACACAAATAGTAAACGATGAAGATTTTGAGTACCTAGTGCAAGAATATTTTCGACCTAATATCAGTTATGATGAATCAATAAATAAGAAGCTTATCCGCAAAACTCCGGGAACGCATATTATAGGAGATTTTACAGATGACAATGGAGAAACAGACCACCTAGATGAATACTCTGTAACTGTACTAGAACCTTGTGGTTATACATTGCGCTCAACAAATAGTCCTGTTAATAGAATGTATTATTCATTCTGTTATTCATTGCGCGGAGAATCCTATATAGATTATTTGCCCGAAGTTGTTAGCATAAACCATGATGAAAATGGTAAGGAACTTTATGGAACTTATCATAAAGTACAATCTGACAAAGAATATGCTATGTTAATTGATGGCAATCCTGCAAGTGTATTCCAGTGGGAATGGAGTGATAGGAGATGATTTAATTGAAAGAAAGAGATTCTTACAGAATCAGTAGAAGAGCTACCTGTCCTTATTATATTTCTCATACAACAAATTATATTCGTTGTGAGGGTATGAGAGTGTCACGCCAAGAGTACAACCTTAAAACCGATTGTTGCGGCCAGTATAAAAACTGTCCTCAATATAAATTTCTTACTTATCATTATTTAACAAAGGAGAACTAACTATGTACACTAACAAGAAAGCATCCTCTAAGGCCACCAATTCTGCTAAGTCTGCTTCTTCCGTCATTACTGATATTCGTATCTTCCCTATTAACAACAAAAAGTCTAATTGCTGCGCTATGGTTTCCGTCACACTTGCAAATGTGTTCTGCATTACTGGTATCAAGATTATGGACGGCAGCAAAGGTCTGTTTGTTGCAATGCCCAGCGCAAAGAATAAGAAAGATGAATGGCATGATATTTGCTACCCCATTACTAAGGAATTCCGTAAAGTTATGATCGATTCTATTCTTAACGCTTTTGATGCCTTGCAGGAAGATGGAGATGACAATGATGAAAGTGAGGATGACTGACAAGCTCCCTAATGAATTGCCGCCAGACATTGACGATTATTTGCCATTCTAAAATAGAAAAGCACCCCTAAGTGGATAACCACCTAGGGGTGTTTTATTAGTTATTTAATATTAGGACGAAGAACCTTAATAGCAATCATACCATTATGATTGTTCCATCTAGGGAAGTCCATTGGTGTTCCATCCAAGTTACGGATTCTGTCCATAATTACAGGAGAATTCCCCGATGTAAAGCCAGACAACTGAACAGTATATTCATAGGATGCAGGACGTTTACAATATAGGATAATAGAATTACCATCATTAACATAATATAGTCTATCCATGTTATTGTCAACATCCCAAGTAACAGTCTTTCCTGCACCAGCGGGCGCTCCGTAAATGGCCTTATTAAGCTGACGATTATCAACAGCACTAATTGCAAACAACCCGCCTGATTCAACGTTGTTTGAAAGATAAATGCTAAAGTCAACATCATTGCGGTCATAGATACGAATACAGCCTTGTGAGCTAATACCACTATTCGGAATAGGGATAAAGGCAAATGCTTTATACTGTTCAGGGTCTCCAGCAGTTGACTGACCTGCAATGGTGTATTGCGTCTGATTTGTAATTGCTAAATCAATACAGGGATGTTCGCCATTCTTGCAAATGTACTGATTGTTTACGTTAAAAATATATTCACGTTTAGTGTAGATATATGCGTTGTCAATCTTGCACACCATAGCAGTAACAGGATATTTGCCAATTGTCTGAATCGTTGTCGACACCTTCGCAGTACGGTTAATTACACCACCATCAACTGTCAATTGTGGACTTGGACTAGTGCCAATCAACGCGATTGTTGCATTGCCCTCACCAGTTGTTGCTCTACTATCATCAACCGTATAGATAAGGTTGTTAATATATGCAGCAGCCTTACCAGGCCCATCGAATACAATGCCATGCCGACAAGTATCAATATATAAATTTGTGATATGCACATCATTATTGGTAATTTTAATGCCATTGGTGTTTTCCCACCATGCATTGGCATCTGCACCACCAGAGCCTTTAGCAGGGATGCCGTTGAATGTAACCCAGTTACAGCCAAACACGTTAGTACGGCAGTCAAAACCAGTCTGACATACCATATTAACAAGGTTATTACATTCGCAGTCAGGAGCTTTGTCACCCCAGAAAAATGCAATAGAACCAGTCCAACGTTCCACAGGAATATTATCACTAAATCCCCATACCGCTACATTATCCATGTAGCAGTAACGGTTCAGAGTGCTGTTATCGGGCTGCAAGTAAACACCATAACTCTTAACGCCATAGATAGACACGTCATACAAGCTGTTATCAGTATAAACGTTAGTTGTAAAAACAACGCCGCCAATCATGCCATTACAAATAATATCCAAATGAGCGACAACAATGTTACCAGTTACATCATTACCAGATACCGTAATAACACCCTGACTACCAAAATCAGTAGGACTAGCAGTGTACTTAAGAATAGTATCCGAAGTACCACGCCGAGGGTCACGAGAAGAACCAGCGCCATACAGGCTATGCTTGAGCTGCACCGGTGCGCTGATCTTGTATGTGCCCACAGGGATAAACAACGGGAATTGTTTGGTGTATGTGTTCAGGGTTTCGGTAATATCATCGGTGCCGTCTTTTTTGAGTTCCTGGAATTCTTCGATGCTACGCGGTGAGGGCTTGATGCCGTAGGGAATTTTGCCGGTGCGGCTTACCAGAAACTTAGTTTCATTGTTGTTATCCCCTGTGTGCATAGTAACATAAGCATAATTATCATCAATATTGACAGGCTCCAAGCGTTTAAACTGCGGCATGCCGAAAAAACTTATTGGCGCAACTCTGTCAATACTGCTAAGCAAAATTTCACGGTTTTGTACCCTAAGTAACGTTACACCGTCTTGCTGCAAATTGATATTTTTTTCAGTGTTAAAGACCAAGTCTCCGGTAACATCAACTGTCATTGCGCCGCTAACTGTCTGCGCAAGGTCTCCGGTGGTGTCCTTGTCAATCTTCTTAATAAGATTAGTGTTAATATTTTCAATATTGGTATTGATTTGTTCAATAGAAGTATCAACACTAGACTTATTATTCTCAACTTTAGTATTAAGGTCGTTCAGCTGTTCACCAATGTCGGTTTTCTTGCAGTTAGTACCCTCAATATAACGTGTACCAGCATCCATGGCTTTTGTAATAACATACAGGTCATTATTCAGCCATACAAGGTCATTAACTGCACGTGCTGCACTTGCAGTAGTTTTCAGCTTTTCATCAACAGGAGTGATAGCAAGCTTAACGTTTCCCCAGAGTTCAGAGAAGTTTCCAATCTTAGTCCAATAATCTTCATTGTCAATATCAATGCCAATAGGTACAGGCTGAGTGCTTAAATATCCATCACCATTGACAGTGACAACAACTGTGTTACGAGGATACTGTTTGGTAATATCCCACTGAATAGGGTCTGCATAACTAATGGAGCTGTTTTCAATGTACTGTTGCATTACCTCAATAACCTTAGATACCATTTCATAGTAACTAATGCTATCATCATAGGCAACAGGAATTACAGAACGGAAAAGTTTGTCCAAAGGATTGTACTTCAAACCTAATCACCTCTTTACCATAAACGCATAAACAGAACTTCCATATCTCTATATAAACAATTATAGATATTTGTGTTTTCTTTCATATAATCGTTCATAATAGATACGAGAGAACGACCACGATAACCTTTTTCTACATGGTCAAGAATCCGATGCTCATTGCCATCACGATTTTCTTTTGTGTTGTTTTTATCATCCTGAGTGGTATTGCTATTACTGTTAGAGCTGGCATTAGAGCTAAAATTATTGGCAGAATTTGCCATACTATGGTCAGCATCCGACATATACTTACCAGCAAGAAAATTATCAAGACTACCCTGTGGAGTATCAGTATGAATATTGGTATTCTCTCCATTGCTGTTAGAATCGGAAGTATAATTGGAATTGTTTGTACCGCCAATATTAACCTTACTATTCTTGGTTCTATCCTCAGTATTAACATCATGATGTTCAGTATTTTCATCACTGGTAATGGAGAAATCATCAGTTAAGAACATTTCATACTGCTTATCAAGTGCTTCAAAGAGAGGATTATAATAAGGCATATGGCTGTTCATCCAGTCATCTAGACGCAGCTGCCAAAGGCCAAAGGTTTCAGAGCCAATTTCATTTGTATAGAAATGCTTAAGAATATTGGTTTCAAGCTCTTTACGCTTGTTTTCATTCCAGATAGGATAACTAAAATTAAAGATTTTAGGACGCGCACGCTCAATAATTTCTGAATAAGAAACATTGGTGTAGGGTTCAACAATACCAGCTTTTGACTCACAGATAAAGCGTACTTGAGTTGTATATTTACTCATTGCTCTCACCATCCTCAATATTGGTATCGCTTAAATTCTCTTCATCCTCGCGGCCTTCCATAATCTTAGTTAATTCAAGCTGAGAACGCATAGATACGGAGATATTAGTACCAAAGAGCCTATTATAATCCTTGCAGAATTTTTGACGAGAATACAATGGAGAAAGACGGTCTGCTTCTACCTGACCTAAGGTCATCTGAACTTCAGTAGTAAACTGCCGCTCTGCTTTCATATTGTAGTTGCTTTCAATACCTAAATAGGTAAGAGCTTCAGCAAGAGTTTCTTTTTTCTGCTGCTCTAACTGCAAGCCAATATACTGAACGCCTAAATCAAGAACACCAATCATGTTCTTAATATCATCAGTAGAGGGATTGCCTTTAAGGTATAGCCAAGGGTCATATTTATCCTGCTGATACACCAAGTTTTGTACAGAAAGTTTTGTATTCTCATTTGCATAAGCAATTCGTGGAGTTTTCTGTGCAGCAAGGTTTAAGTCAATCGTTCTGTCTATATTTGTAAGACGTTGTGCAAACTGTTTAATGACAATAGCATCAGGGGAGCGGCGCATATTACACCAAAGGTAAGCACAGTTTTGTTTATTAAGGCCAGTTTTCTGATAATTAGAATTGTAGCCATAAGCACGAAGATATTTAGGGTCGCCAATAATGTCAAAGTTATCACTGGGCATAGCCGGGAGAATCAAGTTGCCCATAACAGGGTCATGATAACCAGCCATTAAGGGTTGCCAGAACAAGAACTGTTCAATGAATCTTTCATCCAAAAAAGGAGAATCTTCAAGCCCTTCCCATTTGAATCTTGCAAGTGCTACATCATACAGGCGATTAAACCAGTTAGCATAAGTTGCAGCCGTTAAGTCATATGAATCAATCCAAGGTGGCTGTGGTTTTTGTGAACGTTTACTCATTTACTCACCTACTTCTGGAATACGTTTATAGATAGAATTGTCTGCTTCATAATTTCCAACAAGACCAGGATTATGCCAGAATGTAACACCACGATTAAAGATGTTGTTAATCATTGTAGAAACATCCGCAGGAACATCACCTAAGCAACAACAGTTTTGTGTTTTAACATAATTCCAATTTCTTCGAGAGTCAATGTTAGGAACCTGAACTTGGTGAATGGGATAGCCAAACATAGTCCAGTAGTCATCAATAACTTTTGCAAATTCTTTAGTAACATGATGATAACTAGCCATAGCATATGGAGCACTTGCATCCCTTGTCGGTAAAATACTAGCATCAGTAAAACGGAAATAAGGACTTACAGAACCATGGCTTTGTGGCGGCAATCTGTCCATGTCATCACGTTTTGCAAGCGTGCCAGCAATGTTAAGCATTTGATTTGCTAAGCCTTCAATAGCTCCATAAGTATTATCAGGGAAAAGAGAGGGATGTTTACCACTCATAGCCTGAACATCCTTTGTTGGAGCAGTAAGAAGGTTAGTACCAGCAAAAATTGTACCAGCTACCAAACCTGCATTTTCAACGGCCATGGAACTAGAGTTCTGTGCTACATATACCTTATAAATATCAGTGTTATAAGCACAAGTAGGCCAATTGCTAATTGCAAATACATCTTCCTGATTATAACCAGTGGAACCTTTATAATCCTCTGCTGCAAATATTGCTGTAGTCTGCCCAGCATTTGACATTACATTGTATCCAATATGCAGACTTTTCTTTCTATCTCCAAGTTCAAAACGAAAAACATGGTTATCGCCTTGTGTAGAATAATAACGGAGATAAAAATAAGGATATGTGAAAAGTTTATTATTCTTAGGAACATAACCAGCTACATTATTAGGAACTACAAAAGTCTTATCATACTTACCAGTATCAAAGGTAAGAGGAACCATATAAATTCCCAAAATACCGTCAGGAGCTTGCCCTGCTTCTACAGCCTTAGCAATAAAGTCGTTAGCAGATTCAGCTGTAGTAAAAAAGTTTTCTTTACAGCCTGAATAAATTCCAAATCGTAAAGAACCAGATGCAGGGGGAGAGTCTTTTTCAGGCTTATCAAAGGTTGTAACAATGCAGATACGCTTATCAAAGTCAATGTACTGTTGAATATCGTCAATATATGGGCCTGTATCTAGTTCATCATTGATGATATTATCACCAATTTCATCAGTGTTTGTATGAGAACGCTCAATAAAACAAGGCTGTAATGTTACCTGATTAAACCAAGTTTGCATAACGTCAACCGTGAAATAAATTCTGCTGGTTTCGTTTGCAACATATTCTACTTTATCAATAAAGGCATAATACCATTTATCTGAAAAGTCAGCGTTTTGAAATACGATATAATTACATGGTTCAATCGTTTCAGCATTAACACCAACAGAGAGATAATGCTCTAACCGCTGATAAGTATAATTGGTAAGATGAAGAACGGATTTAGAAGTGAAATAAGCAAAACGGGAAGAATCAGACTGAAACCTAAGCACATGATTATAGGTTTTATCTGTAGGGATACCCTTACAGATATAAAGTTGCATATTTGGCAATGTTCTTGCTCCTTTCAAAATCTGTAGGGTGGTTTACACATCATCCAAATTGGAAGTTTACGTTTAGTTGTGGGAGTAGGACTTGGGCCTGGTGGTGCAGGTGGTTCAGGTGGTGTTGGTGGATTTGTAGCATCCCATTCAACATCCCATGTACCTACTTCATTAGGAATACCAAGAATAGCGGAGGGGTCAGTTCTGTAAGCTGTGCCATAACCGCCTATCCAGTATTCCCAGTGCGTATGAATACCACTAGCATTACCTGTTCGTCCTTGCTCACCAATATATTGACCACGAGTAATTGTTTCACCAACGCTATGAATCTGACTAACAAAATGAGCTGCAAGCCAATAGCTATTATCGCTCATTTTAACTACAATGTAGTTACCCCAAGAATCATTACCAGTCGTACCACCTTGCCAAGTATGGGCTGTTTCAACCGTACCTGCCATTGGTGCATAAGATTGATGATTTGTATGTACTGTGTCAATACCACCATGAACTGAACCATCAGAATAATGTGGATAACCTGCTGAAACTCTGATTGTGCTTTGGTCAGTGATACATTGTTTATAGGTAGCCATAATCAAAGCAACGCGTGATATCGTATGCGCGCCCCACGTTTTAGGAGGATAAGCCTACATGCTTAAGAAAATGTCAATTATCAAGCCTTAGTAGTAAACTGCACAGCGTTTGCAAACGGAGATGCAGAATAGATACGCCAGATATGATGGAAGTAGTTCCAATCCAGAGTGGAGCCAAGGTCAGTTTCACGCATGGTGTTCAGCTTAGTGTAAATCTGGAAGAAGTCACGGTCAACCATAAGCGCCTGAATAGCGGTCATATCTTCATCGTCAGGTGTAACGTGAGTATAAGTATTATCGCCACCAGTTGCAATAGTTACAGTACCAGAGCTAGAGGGGTCATTACCAGTAAGCAGATGTTCCAAGCGTTCCACTTCATACTCATTAAGAGCAAAACTATCAACTTCCAGACGATGCCCCATAAAATCTGCCTTATCCATATTAAATGCACTTGCAAGAACATCAACATCAATAGAAGCAGAAATATCAACAGGAACAATAGTGTACAGACGTTCAGCGGGAGTATTCATAGGAATACCAGCAGCATTATATTCCTTAGAAATGAACTTCATCTTGCCATAAATCTGGCGGAACTTCTTAACCAAGGTCTTGCCAGAAGCTTCATCAGTAACAGCAGAAACAGTTACTTTCTTAAGCTTATCGTTCTTTACCAGCTGATACAGCAGATACTTCTTCATGATAAAAGCATCCAGCTCAGCAGGCTTATAAATCTGGTCAATGACATTCTGTACAAAAGCAGATAAATTAGCTTCACTCGTGAAAGCAGTTTCCAGAGCTTCACGATTAACAGTTACCTTGTACTTAATACGAGAGTTCACAGCGTGATAAGCAGTATAAACTTCGGCAGGGTCGCTACCAAATTCAGCTTTCATAACTTCGTCATTAGTAGCGCGGTCAGCAGAGAAGTAAGGGGTTGCTTTCTGCATCATTACATAAATTTCCTGAACAGTAGCACCAGTACCCAGAACACCCTTATCAAAAACCTGCCAAGGGTCTTCAAAAGAAATGTAGCGCATAACGGTCAGGCCAATGCGGTCAACCAGAGCATTACAGAAATAGTTCAAACGCGGTTCATAAGAATTAATGAACGACCACGCGGATTTAATGGATTCAGTAGTATTTTCAATATTAGGAGCACCACCAAAAGCAGCATCACTACCAAATACAGCGTTAATAATACCAACAGCAGCAGAAGCCATAGTTTAATTACCTCCTTAAATGTCTTTAAGACAATACCATGTAAATACATATCTGGGCAAAGTAGAAACTGAAGTAATAGCGGTTCGCGTAATCAAGTTGCCATCTTCCGTACAGGTAACGCCAATAGAAGACCCAGAACCGCCAGTAAATTTATTAGATACAGCAGCTTGCTGATTATAAGTTGTCATTCTATTAAAAATTGCTTGCGGGATAGTACAAAGAGTCTGACCAACTGTATAAGCATCGCCACCAATATCAACATGAACAAAAAAGAATGTTTCCGATTACTGTAAAACTTTCATCGTTATAACTAAATGGACGCGACAAATATATCACCTCACTTTCTACCGAACATTTTCTTCACAAAAGCCTGTGCAGCTTCATCAATTGTAATTGTATTATCATTAGGTTTCTGATATTCGTCATTAGGCTTATTATCATCATTCAGAAATGCTTTAACATAATCTTTGCGAAGATTGTCATAAGCTTCATGCCAGTTAGATGCACCATCTGGACAACCATTAGTGAACTGTTCTGCTTCATTGCGACATTCATCAAATTCGTCAAGAACGCCAGCAATCAGAGTTCCCTGTTCATCAGGTTTAGCATCGACAAAGCCACCAAGCATTGCAGAAATTTCATCACGTGTTTTCATTATTTATTACTCCGTTCATAAGTAAGTTTAAGATTCTCACAAAGGGCGATAATTGCTTGCATATCAGCGCCAGTTGCATGAATCTTAATAAAATCGCCTTTAGTAGATTCTCTAGGAACTGAAGTATAACTACCAAGATGTTTTATCACTGTCTGTGTTGCACAAATAAAATTGCTATCTAACCAGTTCAGAGGATTAACACGATAATCACGATAAATTACTTCAAAGTGAAGGTGTGCGCCATAGCAATTACCAGTTGCGCCAGAATACCCAATAAGCTGACCCTCGTAAACGTGTTGACCGTTTTTGACGAGACACTCTTTAAGGTGTGCATAGCGTGTTTCCAGCTTAGAACCATTATAATTGTTATGCCTAATTCTAACCATGTTGCCATAAGACTGCATCCCAGTTTTGGTTTTACCATCCCAGCTCTGTACCTGATTTACTACACCATCCTCTGCTGCATAAACAGGTGTGCAGGAAGCAGCGCGTAGGTCAATAGCATGGTGGGAAGAACCATCATTGTAAGTCCAGCCAGTTGTGATAATATGCTTCTCTAAAGGCCAGCAGAAAAGAACATCACCGTTTGCTTTCCTCATTTTCTTCATCTCCCTTAAGTTTTTCCAAATAGGGCTTAAACAGAGCAGAAAGTTCGGGGTTTACAGCACACATATTCTCCATAACGCTGATAAGCTCCATAATACAAATATAAGTAACCACAGCACCTACAAGAGGAATTTGGATACCAATGTCAACATATTGCATTGCATATTCGACACCATAAGAGCCTACAACAGCAAGAATCTCCATGCACTTGTGATAACCACCCTCACGCATGATAGTGGAATTATAAGAACCGTCATGCTTTGCTTTAATCAGCCCTGTTAGAACGTCAAATGTAATAAAGCCTAGAACAATGACAAAAGGCATAAACTCAACTCCTAACATTATACACCTACAATCTTCAAAATATCCATCAGGTATCTCCTAATTATTTCATCTTCACAGTACAAACCTCCCAACCGATATTGTTTAATTATATATAATAACCAGTTAGGGCGTGGAGTGCGTGCAATCAAAATGGTGTTATAATCGTGGTCATCATTTGTCAACGCATAAATCACGCCGCTACCCGGACTGTATTTTCTAGAAAGATAACATTTACCGGAAGAGAAGTCTACCCATAAGCCTAAATAATCATCATGAATCTTAAAACCAAACTGATATTTAGCTTCAGGAGTTTTCTTAGCAATACCAACTACACTATCAAGATAAAATTCATTATGAACTGCGTATTTACCGAACTTGCTACCTTTCATCAAACGCCCAAAGTCAGTTTTCTCTTTTGCTTCAATGTACTCTTCGTTGTTAGCAATCTGGATTAAGACTAAGCCATCTCTAGTTGTAGCAATTTGCTTTTTGTTAATTGGTTTTTTAATATCGAATTCTGTAAAATATGGGTTTGCCCATGTAACGGCGTTGCCAAAGAAGAATACCACCACTCTGCGCATACGAGCAATAGTTTCATATAATTCACAGAAAAACGTCACTTCGTCTTTAAGGTAGCCATGATGGGTTTCGTCCATAGCAATAAATTCATCGAAACAGATTTTGTTAACGAGTGGGAGTTCTTCAGATTTTGCGCTTGAAATATAACGAGTTTGTCCGGCAAGTTTACCGTCTATATAGTAAGCGCCTTCAGGCGTTCCCTTTAACTCATGGTCTGGGAATTCATGAGCAACAGATGCCCAGAAATTTTCTTTGGCCTTCTTATTCATTTCAGTTTTATAGCGGCGAATATAAATAAATTGATTCCCGTTTTTGATAAAATCTTCAGCAGCCCATTTCTTAAAGCCATAAGTTTTACCACAACCACGAGAACCAACTACAAAATTAAAGAGCGCATTATAAGATAGTGTGTTCTTTAAATCCCACCACATTGACATTGTAATACACTCCTTTCATATTTAATGTTAGCCGAGGACTCGACCATTTGTCCTTTTGGATGGTTGGAGTAGGGGAAATGACAAACCTATGTAACCATCAAGCTAACAGGCGTGTTAGCGCGGCTCTATGGCTTTTGCACCGGATGAAGCTCATAGTTTGAACCGTGGTGGTAGAAATGGGCACAACCCCATTAACGTCCAATGACCAGTTTTCCGTTACTCTTAAAGAGTTCTACCATGTTAAGGGTGGCGAAGAGAAATGAGCTAGCAGTCACGCAAACCTATCCGTAACGCTTCACGCGCCTGACCACGGCTTAGGAACATCATTCGTGCTCTTCGCTCCCTATGATTATATTATAGTTTACAATGTGTATAAAGTCAATAATACAGATTGTACTTTTTGTAAAATTAGGAATGATTATTACATAGTGTATAATGCTAAATGGGTTGGGTTAGAGGTACGATAAAT
>ERZ894232.1859-NODE-1859-length-17576-cov-8.176702_pt1 | contig 17576 bp, 12 predicted proteins | sample MGYA00380296_ERZ894232 | MGnify/ENA primary metagenome ERZ894232 (study PRJEB32331, sample SAMN06328433) | human gut metagenome | biome: human gut microbiome; feature: stool | host: Homo sapiens | collected 2014-08-14 ... | reverse complement strand
AATCCCCTGCATAAAGCCCTCTCCGGCTTTGATCTGAACTGTTTTTTCTTCATTACTGTCGTTTGTCAGTTTTGCAAAAATATGGCCTTCATTATCCGAATTATAATAATCACTGTCAATAATTCCAACCGTATTATTCAGTTGCAGACGAAACTTAAACCCAAGTCCGCTTCTCGGATAACATTTTAACACCCATTCCGGTTCCATCCAAACCCTGATGCCTGTCGGAATTTTAATCGTTTCTCCCGGATTCAGTATAATGTCAACCGGAGCAAAAAAGTCATATCCCGCACTTCCTGCCGTTGCACGTCGAGGCAGCTTGATCCGATCGTAAATTTCCTTAAGTGTTTCTTTGCTTTGATCTTTATTTTCTCCCTTTTCTATTGCCTGAAATGTATCATCCCAGCCATCTGAAAATTGTCTGAAACTTACCTTTTCAAATCTTGCTATTCTTTTCATATATCTGACTCCTTAATGCTGTTCTTTTTGAAAATTCCAGACGCATCCAAAACATCTACAATTTCCTCAATGACACTTTCATTTACTACAAGCGCCATTCTGACATACCCTTCTCCATTGCTTCCAAAAGCGCTTCCCGGGGTAACGATAACGCCTGTTCGCTCCATAAGCTTCATACAAAAATCCACAGACGATGCATACCCTTCCGGTATCTTCGCCCAAACAAACATCGTTCCCTGACTGTCTCTGACATCCCAGCCGATTCTCCGAAGTCCTCCGCACAATGTTTTATTGCGAGACGCATACTGCCGCCTCTGCTCCTCAATAAAATCGTCCGGTCCGATCAATGCCGCGATTGCAGCATACTGTACCGGATAAAAAATACCATAATCAATCTGTGACCGTAAAAGACGAAATTTACTGATAATTTCTTTATTACCTACAACAAAAGAAATTCTTGCTCCGGTCAGATTATAAGACTTAGAAAGAGAATAGAATTCTGCTCCGACGTCTTTTGCCCCTTCAAACGAAAGGAATGATTTTCCCGGCTTGTCTCCATATGTAATATCTGAATACGCATTATCATGCAGAATTACAATCTCATTCTTTTTCGCAAAAGCGATCAATTTCTCATAAAACTCATCCGGAGCACATACACAGACCGGATTGAGCGGATATGAAACAATCATGTACTTCGTTTTCTTTAAAACTTCCTCGGGAATACTATCCAGATCCGGCAGGTATCCGTTCTCTTCCTCAATCGTATAATATTCTACGTTCGCTTTCGCGAGGATTCCGCTCATCTCAAACATCGGATATCCCGGATTCGGAACAAGAATCACATTGTCCGGATCACAAAATACCATACCGATATGAGCCATTGCTTCCTGAGAACCGTAAACAGACATAATCTCATCCTTTTCTACATGCACCCCAAAACGTTTCTCATATCGGTACTGCACCGCTTCCAATAATTCCGGCATATCTGCCAATGAATATTTATAATTATTCGGATCTTTGCACGCCTCCTCCATCGCTTTCATTACATGCAATGGAGGCTCAAAATCCGGCGTTCCTACAGAAAGATTGTATACTTTTCTTCCTTCTTTCAAAAGCTCTTCTTTCTTCTCATTTAACGCCCCGAAAATCCCAGGCTTAAAATCATTGATCAAAGTTGAAAAATGCTTGCTGTCCAATACAAACGCCCCCTAACATATGATAAAACATTCTTTAATTTTCAAATCGAATTGTTTCTATTCTATCACAGTTGTCATTTTATGTAAATGATAGGCGCAATCCCGCTTACCGTATCCACATTCCTGCATGAAATGTATTGAAAAAGAGATTTTAACTGACTATCTAAAAAAAGAAACGAGATGGTCAATATGTTGTTAGAAGACTATTAACTAATATTCTTTTTGATAGAGCTTTTTATTTACTGATACTCAGGTATTTCCAATGTTAAATAAGATGTTTTGTAAATCCATATTTCCGATAAAATCTTTCCTTCTGAAAACATCCCCTTACCTCTCCTCAAATTTTTCAAACAAGAGTTGAATCAGACACTCATAAAATACACTTTCAACCTCTTCAATCATCTCTGCCTTTCCATTCTCTCTGTAACTTATTCAACTCTGTTTTTCCCCACACACATTTAATGCGAACATCATTGCTACAAATACTGCTAAAAATCAGATATGCTGCCAAAAGAACTAAAAGAAATTTTACATACAGAATTTGTCAAGTATTTTGAAAGAAAAAGCCAAAAACCACGCAGAAAGAGACAGAGAAAAAATAAACTTTGCGCGGATTATATTTACAAAGATACATAACTACAAAATAAAACGGATGATCTTTAAGAAAGACTTAGAGTATAATTATTATTGGCAAAATCATGACAACCCGTCCAACGGGCAATGTCGTCAACTTAAGATATATCAAAAATATAAAATAAAAATGTCTAAAAGCACTTGATAAAATGCGAAAAAAATGTTGCCTTGCGTTGATTACTTTTTCAATGCGAGGTGATTTTATGAATACAAAACTTTTAACATCCATTTTACAATCTTCCAATGACCTTATTACATCAGAAGATTTCTTGACAAGGCATCGTATAGGTAATGCTTTTACACGTTCTGGAAAGCTTTCTTTTTCTAACTTGATTTATTTTGTGCTCCAGTCGGTTCATAAATCCATTCCTATAAACTATGCCCGATTTTTAGAAAATTTTCCATCTGATCTTCCAATATTTGTATCAAAACAGGCAATTTCAAAGGCAAGACAGGGTATTTCTCATAAAGCATTTCTTGAATTATTCCGTCTTTCTGTGAAACAATTCTATTTTCAACCAGTAAATTTACGCACTTGGAAGGGTTTCCATATTTATGCCGTTGACGGAAGTACGATACAGATTCCGGAATCAAAAGAGAATTATGAAGTGTTTGGAGGTAACCCAAACAAGACAAAAATCATATCGCCTCTTGCTTCCGCATCCGTTCTTTATGATGTAATAAACGATATTCTGATTGACGTTTCTCTTCATCCCTATCGTTACAATGAACGGGAATCGGCTAAAGCTCATGTAGATTTTTTACCTAGGTTTCCAAACAGTATCATACTTTTTGACAGAGGATATCCTTCCGAAGACATGTTTCACTATCTAAACTCCAAAGGAATTCTGTTTCTTATGCGTGTGCCAAAGACGTTTAAGAAAGCTATATCGGAACAGGAAGATGCTTTGTTTACATATCCTGCTTCTTGTAATAAAGAATCCCTTACTTTAAGGAGCATTCACTTTTTATTGGAAGACGGCAGCACAGAATATCTAGTGACAAATCTGATGCCCGAGCAGATAGCTAAGGAGAACTTTCCAGATTTATACCAGTTTCGTTGGGGAGTTGAAAGCAAATATAGAGAACTTAAGAACAGGCTTGAAATAGAAGCCTTTAACAGCATTAAGCCTGCCAGTATCCAACAGGAGTTCTTTGCAGCAATGTATTTATCCAATCTAGTTGCGGTTATAAAGTCGGAATCAGATTCAAAAATCATTGTGTCTATCAATAATAGGCATGCTTACCAGGCTAACCGTAGTTATATATTAAACCGTATAAAAAACTGTATCGTACACCTTTTGCGGTCGCCCTTGTCCATATGTTACGAGATGATATGCCGGATAGTGGAAGAAGCTTCCAAAACATGTCCCATTATCCGCCCTGATAGAAAGTTTGGTAGATACCGAAAACATACACGTCGGAGATATTACAGCCATATGAAAAGCTGTATTTAAATAAAAACATAACCAAAAGGCTATCGGACTGTTAAAAAAATCAGCAGTCCTATTTGTGATGCGATTATTTGTAACAATAAATCCAATCACTTTATTAGCATACAGCTTTTTTTAACAAATACTCTTAAGTTAACGACATTGCCCGTTTTACGGGTGGGGGGGCGACTGGCGCTCGGCACATACAGATGTCCGCTCGCAAAAACATGCAAGCATGTTTTGTGCTTCCCGAACACTGTATGGCAGGCTTGGTTGAGAGCAACAGTTCCGCCCGCGCCATTCGTAAAACCGCACTGCGTGCTTATTGTGGCTGCCGCCACTGTTTTACTCATAAAAAGGCGCTCAGCACATACAGATGTCCGCTCGCAAAAACATGCAAGCATGTTTTGTGCTTCCCGAACACTATATGGCTGAACTGTTGCGTTAAAGTCTTAAGATTCTCTAAAAATCTTGACAAATACGGCGCTTATGTCTATAGTATGTGGTAGTTATTTTAAGGTAAAGGTATTGATGAAGAGGAGTACATTATTCCAACCGCCAGAGAGAACTGCCCGGAGAATTTAAGGAAGCTTTGCAGGAGATTGAGCAAAAGATGAAGAAGATCCGGCTGAAAGGCAGTTTCGGAAAAAGGATGATGGAAGGTAGCTTCTGAACCGGATGATTGAACGATTGAAGTAGGTTATCCCGGAGTAGTTCCCGTTATAGAATGTGAGAGATATATGTGTGACAGCATATATGAAATAAGGTGGTACCGCGGAGAATTCGCCCTTTACAGATGTAAAGGGCGTTTTTTGTTGCCAAGCATGCGATAAAACAGTCCGGTGGACTGTTTTGAGTATCGGCGGCTGGTCAAAGTCGGGTTTGTCCGAAATTTTGGCGCGTGCAAAGTGCCAAGCCCCTCACTTATGAGGGGCGGAGAGTTGAAGTGGGCTTGCTCACTTTGTTCAATAAAATGAGGGAAAGCAAAGAAAGGAAAAAAGAATGAGCAAAGAACTGGCAAAGACATATGATCCGAAAGCGATCGAAGAAAAATTATATGAGAAGTGGTGTGAAAACAAATATTTTCACGCTGAGGTTGACAGGAGCAGAAAACCGTTTACAACGGTGATGCCGCCTCCGAACATTACCGGAAAACTTCATATGGGTCATGCGCTTGACAACACATTGCAGGATATCCTGATCCGTTATAAGAGAATGGAAGGCTACAATGCGTTATGGATTCCGGGAACGGACCATGCGGCTATCTCTACAGAAGTAAAAGTTACGAATCAGCTCAAAGAAGAAGGTATTGATAAGAAAGAACTTGGACGGGAAGGATTCCTTGAGCGTACATGGCAGTGGAAAGAAGAGTATGCCGGAACAATCGAGAATCAGCTTAAGAAGCTCGGTATTTCCTGCGACTGGGACAGAGAGCGTTTTACGATGGATGAGGGATGCTCGAAAGCGGTTGAAGAAGTATTTATCAAATTATATGAAAAAGGATATATTTACAAAGGATCAAGGATCATCAACTGGTGTCCGAAATGTAAGACATCTCTTTCAGATGCAGAGGTAGAGCATGAAGAGCAGGAAGGACATTTCTGGCATATCAAATATCCGATCGTAGGAACAGACCGTTTCCTTGAGATCGCGACAACGCGTCCGGAGACGCTTCTTGGAGATACGGCGATCGCGGTACATCCTGATGACGAGAGATATCAGGATATTATCGGCAAAAACGTGATCCTTCCGCTTGTAAACAGAGAGATCCCGATCGTGGCGGATTACTATGTAGACAAAGAGTTCGGAACAGGAGCGGTAAAGATCACTCCGGCACATGACCCGAATGACTTTGAAGTAGGAAAACGTCATGATCTGGAAGAGATCAATGTAATGAACGATGACGCTACGATCAATGAAAAGGGCGGAAAATACGCAGGTATGGAACGCTATGAGGCGAGAAAGGCAATCGTAAAAGATCTTGAAGAGCAGGGATATCTCGTGAAAGTTGTTCCGCATACACATGCAGTCGGAACACACGACCGATGCGGTACGACAGTTGAGCCGCTCATCAAACAGCAGTGGTTCGTGAAGATGGAAGAGCTTGCAAAACCGGCGATCGAGGCGCTCAAAAGCGGAGAATTAAAATTTGTGCCTGAACGTTTCGATAAGATTTATCTTCACTGGCTTGAAAATATCAAAGACTGGTGTATTTCCAGACAGATCTGGTGGGGACACAGAATTCCGGCATATTACTGTGACGAATGCGGAGAATTTGTCGTAGACAGACACGCTCCGGAGAAATGCCCGCATTGCGGATGCACGCATTTTACACAGGATGAAGATACGCTTGATACATGGTTTTCATCAGCGCTCTGGCCGTTCTCTACACTCGGCTGGCCTGATAAGACGGAAGATCTTGATTACTTCTATCCGACAGACGTGCTTGTGACAGGATACGACATCATTTTTTTCTGGGTGATCCGTATGGTATTCTCAGGATATGAGCATACAGGAAAATCTCCGTTCCACACAGTACTGATCCACGGACTTGTAAGAGATTCACAAGGCCGAAAGATGAGTAAGTCTTTAGGAAACGGAATCGATCCGCTGGAGATCATCGACAAGTACGGCGCGGACGCACTTCGTCTGACTCTTGTTACCGGAAATGCACCGGGAAATGACATGCGTTTCTATAATGAGAGAGTTGAGGCAAGCCGTAACTTTGCCAATAAAGTATGGAACGCATCCCGTTTCATTATGATGAATATGGATGAAAATATTATTGACGAACCGTCTCATGATCTGTTTACTCCGGCAGACAGATGGATCTTATCGGCTGCGAATACGCTTGCAAAAGACGTGACGGACAATATGGACAAATTTGAGCTTGGTATTGCGGTTCAGAAAGTATATGACTTTATATGGGATGAGTTCTGCGACTGGTATGTAGAGATGGCAAAATTCCGTATTTACCACAAAGAGGAAGCTCCGGAGGCCGCAAACTGCGCTCTCTGGGTATTGAAAACTGTGTTGGCTCAGGGATTGAAACTGCTTCACCCGTTTATGCCGTTTATAACAGAAGAGATTTACGGGGCGCTCGTTCCGGAGGAAGAGTCGCTTATGATGTCCGAGTGGCCGAAATACAAAGAAGAGTGGAATTTTGCGCAGGATGAGTTTGTCATGGAACGCGTGAAAGCGGTGACAAGAGGCATCCGAAACATCCGTGCGGAGATGGACGTTCCGAACAACCGTAAAACAAACGTATTCATCGTCAGCGAAAAAGAAGAACTGACAAAAGCGATTGAAGGATTTAAACAGTCGGTAATGCCGCTTATGTTGGCGTCCGACATCATCGTGCAGAGCACAAAAGAGGGAATAGAGGACAATGCGGTATCCATCGTAGTTCCTGATGCGGTCGTATATCTGCCGCTTGAGGATCTTGTGGATTTCGAGCAGGAAAAAGAGAGACTTACAAAGGAAGAAGAGAGACTGAACAAAGAGATCAAACGTGCGAAAGGAATGCTTGCAAACGAGAAGTTCGTAAGCAAAGCTCCGGAGGCAAAAGTTCAGGAAGAGAGGGACAAACTCGAGAAATACGAGCAGATGCTCGCACAAGTAAAGGAGAGAATGGTAGGTCTTGGCTAATATAAAAGGTTTTTTTACAAAAGTCAGAAATCTGAAAAAAGAAGATATTAAGGAACACTTTAAAAAGAGGAAAGAACGCAGGCAGATGATCTTGGAAAAACGGCGCAATGGAAAGTTCGCCAAGAAGATGCAGCCGGTTTATAAGTGGATGAACCGGCTGTCTGTTCCGCTTCAGTTTCTGCTTGCATGTATCATTAACTTTTTCATCGAAGTCATCTCAAGACTTTCGTTTGGAGAGGCGTGGGCGTATCTTACAAAAACGCCGCTTGTGTTTTTGTATAATTCATGCATGATATTCGTTACATTTACGATCGTTTATCTGGTGCGAAGGCGTGTGTTTACAAGAATATTGCTCAGCGTGTTCTGGCTGTTTTTGGGAATCTGCAACGGATATCTGCTGACGAAGCGTGTAACCCCCTTTAATGCACAAGATTTGAAAGTCCTTTCAGACGCATTGGAGTTGACGGGAAATTATTTTAACACGTTTGAGCTTATTATGATCATTATCGGTGTGACCGCTTTGATCGTATGGGTCGTTTCGATGTGGAAACGGGGCGGACAGTACACAGGAAAGATGCACCGCTGGATCGCGCTTGGCGGAGTTGTCGCTTCCTTTGTCGGCTGTATGGCGCTGACAAATCTGGCGATTGACAAACGTGTCATTTCTAATTACGTCGGAAACATTGCGTTTGCATATGAAGATTATGGATTTCCGTATTGCTTCTCGGCAAGTTTGTTTAATACAGGGATCAACGAGCCGACAGGATATGGCAAAGAGACGATGGAGAAGATCAACGAAGAAGAAAAACTGACGAAAAGTTCGACGGGAAGATCGGAAGAACAGCGTCCGAATATTATTTTCGTACAGCTTGAGTCGTTTTTCGATCCGACAGAGGTAGAGTGGCTTCGCTTCTCCGAAGATCCGATCCCGAATTTGAGAAAAATGTTCAGCGAATATTCAAGCGGATACTTTAAAGTGCCGTCAGTCGGCGCGGGAACGGCAAACACAGAATTTGAAGTTCTCACAGGAATGAGTATGCGTTTCTTCGGACCGGGAGAATACCCATATAAAACATATGCAAAGACTCGTACGTTAGAGAGCGCGGCGTCTGCCCTTAAAGGGCTTGGATACGGCGCCGAAGCTCTTCATAATAACGGAGGAAATTTCTACAGCCGCGCCCAGGTATTTAACAACATGGGATTTGATCATTACACAAGTAAGGAGTTTATGAATATACTCCAGACAACGCCGAAAGGATGGGCGACAGACGATATTCTCGTTCCGAATATTATGGAGTCTATGGATACGACCGAAGGGCAGGACTTTGTGTTTACAGTCAGCGTAGAAGGTCACGGAGAGTATCCGACAGAAAAAGTGTTGGAAGATCCGGAGATCGTTGTAAGCGGCGTGGAAGATGAAGGCGAAAGAAATGCATGGGAATATTATGTAAATCTTGTCCATGCAATGGATGAATTTGCCGGAGATCTCGTACGCGCCGTGGAGGAAAGAAACGAGCCGACTGTACTTGTGTTCTACGGCGATCATCTTCCGACGATGAATCTGGAAGCAAAAGACCTAAAGAGCAGATATCTGTACAATACAAATTATGTTATATGGGATAACATCGGGTTAGAGAAAAAGGACGGAAACGTAGCGGCATATCAGGTGATGGCAGATGTGTTTGAAAGACTGGATATCCATGCCGGAACAGTATTCAACTATCATCAGCAGCGCCGCCATACGAAAAATTATCTGGCAGACCTGGAACTGCTGCAGTACGATATCATGTACGGCGATCAGTACGTTTACGCAGAAGAAGGCTCTCCGATGAAAGAAGGCCATATGTATATGGGCGTAAAAGACGCCGTGATCTCACAGGTGACAGAACAATATAATAAAACATACAGTATTTACGGAGAGAATTTTACGAAACAAAGTAAAGTATTTATTAACGGGGAAAAGCAAAAGACGACGTTTTTAAATAACACCCGTCTGGATCTGAAAGAGTCAAAACTTTCCGACGGAGACACGATCATGGTAGCGCAGGTCGGATCGAGCAATACGACGTTTCGGACGACGAAGACGTATAAGTATAACGCCGGAACGCTGACCGAGATGCCGCCGGAAAAAGATGCGCCGGAAAACGGCAGACAGGCGTTTGTCGTTGAGAAGGAAGAAAAAGAAAAATGACATACAGTGAAGCAGTAGACTATATACTGGACATTCCCAAATTTACAAAAAAAAATGATGCGGCACACACGAAAGCTTTTCTGAAAACGCTCGGAGATCCTCAGCGGAAAATGAGGATCATCCATGTGGCGGGAACAAACGGAAAAGGTTCTGTGTGCGCGTATCTGGACGGAATGCTCCGTTCGGAACAGAAACGAACGGGGCTTTTTACGTCTCCCCATCTTGTAAAGATCAACGAGAGGATCGTTATAGACGGACAGATGATTTCGGATGAAAGATTTCTCGAAGTATTTGAAGAAACGATGCAGGCAGTGGACAAGATGAAAGAAGCAGGGCTTTCTCATCCTACTTTTTTCGAGTTCCTTTTCGGTATGGCGGTGCTTGCATTTGCAGAAAGCGGCGTGGAATATGCCGTTCTTGAGACAGGACTGGGGGGAAGGCTTGACGCGACGAACGCCGTGGAATCTCCGGCGGCATCAGTGATCACTTCGATCGGTTTTGATCATGAACAGTATCTCGGAGATACGTTGGAGAAGATCGCATCTGAAAAAGCGGGCATTATCAAGCCTCATGTTCCCGTATATTATGCGCAGACGACGGGAGAAAGCGATTCGGTAATTGAAAAAGAAGCAAAAAAGCGCGGAAGTTTCTGTAAAAAAATAGGGAAAGATGCGTACGAAATTCTTGGAATCGAAGACAAACATATTGCATTTTCATGTTTGAATGATTATTATGGAACTACCACGTGGAAATTGAACAATATCGGTTTGTACCAGCCGCATAACGCATTGCTTGCGATGGAGGTGATGCGTGGTCTGTTCGGAGAAAACGGACATCCGCATTTATGGAAAGAGGCTCTTGAGGCGGTGAGATGGCGCGGAAGGATGGAAGAAGTTCTGCCCGGAGTATATGTGGATGGAGCACATAACATAAGCGCGGTCAAGGCGTTTGCAGAGACAGTGGAAAAGGCCGGGTTTGCAGATGCGGTTTTGTTTTCCGCGGTTCGGGATAAAGACTATGAAGAAATGATAAAATATCTCTGTGAGCATACAGAGGCGGCATGCTATATCGTGACGCAGATTGAAGACGCGAGGGGGACGCGGGCGGACGAACTGGGAGTAGTTTTTCGGAAGTACACCGACAAACCCGTCCGTGTGATCGGTTCGGTGAAGGATGCTTTTGAATATGCGGTGAGCAGCAGAAGAGGCGGCAATGTATACTGTCTTGGGTCGCTGTATCTGACCGGAATGATCGAGGGGTATCTCGGCAGCAGGGAAAACCAGATTCGGGGAGGTAGATAAAATGCTGGATTACGAAGAAGAATTAAAAAAATTCAAGCCAAGCCTTGAAGTGGATGATATTGAAAATGCGGTTTATCAGGAAGACTTGACGGATATGACCGATCTGTTAAAGCAGGTAATGGATCAGAAGAAGTAGAAAGATAATGGTGGGTATAAATGGAATATACGAAAAAGATCGTATATCAGTCAAACTACTGGTATAACGACGGTCTGAGAAAGGCGAAGATCCGCGATATGTCGGGAGCGATCATGTCTTTGCGGAAAAGTCTTCAGTTCAACAGGGAGAATATAGCCGCGAGAAATCTTCTCGGTCTCGTGTATTATGGGATCGGAGAAGTGCCGGAAGCTCTTGTGGAATGGATCATCAGCAAGAATTTAAAGTCCCGGGACAACATTGCGGATTATTACATTAAAAATGTTCAGTCGTCCGCCAAGGAGCTTGAGCAGATCGATCTTGCGATCAAGAAATACAATCAGTGTCTTACATATTGCAGACAAAACGGGGAGGATCTGGCGGCGATTCAGTTAAAACAGGTGATCGCGGCACATCCGACATTTTTAAAGGCGTATCAGCTTTTAACCTTGATCTATCTGCATACGGGGCAGTATTCTCAGGCGAGACAGACGATCAAGACGGCGAGAAAACTTGACACGACGAATGAGATCACTCTTTTGTATATGCATGAGCTGACAAAAAAGGGGAAAAAGAAAACAAAAGAAGAGAAAAAGAAAGAAGAAGCGGTTGAATACAGTCTTGGAAACGAGACGATCATACAGCCGAAGCATTCCAGATTCAGACAAGTTACGGCCCAGCTTGCGGTTGCCAATATCTTTATCGGAGCGGCGATCGGAGCGGCGATCATCTGGTTTCTTGTGGCGCCTGCCGTGAATCAGTCCAGATCTGAGCGGATGAACGATCAGATGAGAGAATACGCAGACGAGATCAAGTCGTTAGAAGCGCAGGTCAGCGCTCAGACGCGGACGCTTGACAATTACAGAGCTTCAGGCGAAGATGCGCAGGCGAATGCCGAGCTGGCACAAAAGACAGCGGAAGGCTATGAAAAACTGCTGAGTGTGGAAGGGCAGTTCCTTTCAAATGATTATGATGACGCCGCATTGGCAGATGCTCTTCTTGGGATTAGCAGAGACACGTTGAAACAGACAGGACAGGTCAAGTATGATGAGATAGCGGCTGCCGTTTATCCCGGAGCGTGTGAGGTGAAATTAGCAGAAGGAACACAGGCGCTGAATTCAGGTGATTATGCAGGGGCGATAGACCCCTTGTCTAAAGTTGTGCTCATGAACGAAGGATATAACGACGGGCAGGCGCTTTTGAATCTGGCGCAGGCTTATAAAGGAAGCGGAGATAACGAAAACGCGACAGTTTATTTCCAAAAAGTGATAGAAAAATACGCGGGTTCGGAATATGCCGCAGAAGCTCAGAGCGGACTTGCTGAGATTACAAATGAAAATAATTAATACATTACGAAAGAAAAGGAGATGCCGGGAGGCATGTCCTTTTTTTGTATAGGCAACGAGCCAAAGTCCGGGCTTGCCCGAGACCTTGGCGACTGCTTACAATCCCGGAATGTGCCTTTTGGCACTTCCGGTGATTATATAGATTTTTGAATTTAAGATGCCGAAAAGGAGACGACGAAGCGATGGAATATCAGGTACAGGAAAATTGTCTGACGATTTATCTTCCGGCAGAAGTGGATCATCATAATGCGGAGGAGATGAAGCGTAAGGCAGATAAACTAATCGATCGAAATCACATTAAATACGTGATCTTTGATTTTGAAAATACAGATTTTATGGATAGTTCCGGTATCGGAGTTATTATGGGGCGATATAAAACGATTTCTCTGATCGGAGGAGAAGTGTGGGCGGTGCATACAAATGCACGCATCCGTAAAATACTGACTTTGTCAGGGGTGACAAAAATAATGCAGATCTATGAGGAGGAAGAAGAATGACACCTGCAAATGAAATGGAATTAAAGTTTGACAGCAGGTCGGCGAACGAAGGCTTTGCCCGCGTGGCGGTAGCGGCGTTTATGACGCAGTTGAATCCGACGGTAGAGGAGGTTGCAGATGTGAAAACCGCCGTGTCGGAAGCTGTGACAAACGTCATTATCCACGGATATGAAAAAGAAGTACGCAAAGTATATATCAAATGTATGATTGAAGAAAACATATTTACAGTGGAAGTGTGCGATCAGGGAAAAGGAATTGAGAATATCGAGGAGGCAATGTGTCCGATGTATACGACCAGACCGGATCAGGATCGGTCAGGTATGGGATTTGCGTTTATGGAGGCGTTTATGGACAGCGTGGAAGTAGAGTCTGAACTCGGGAAAGGAACGCGGGTGCGGATGAAAAAGGCAGTCGGAAAAGGCAGGGATATATGGACGACACAATCGCTTTGATCAGAAAGTCACACAGTGGGGATAAGGCGGCAAGAGAACAGCTTGTAAAAGAAAATGTCGGACTGGTGCACTGTGTCGTGAAACGTTTTCTTGAAAGGGGCGCGGAACGCGAAGACTTGTTCCAGATAGGGAGCATCGGCTTGCTTAAGGCGATCGATAAGTTTGATCTGACATATAATGTAAAGTTTTCTACTTATGCAGTTCCGCTTATTTCCGGGGAAATCAAGCGTTTCCTGCGGGATGACGGAATGATAAAAGTGAGTCGTTCGCTAAAAGAGATCGCTTATAAAAGCGTACAGGCAAGAGAACGTCTCATCAGTTCGCTGGGGCGCGAGCCGACAATAGAAGAGTTATCAGAAGAAGTCGGAGTGGAAAGAGAAGAACTTGTACAGGCGATGGAGGCGGGATGCGAGATTGAATCCATTTACCGGCCGGTTCATCAAAAAGAAGGAAGCGAGATACGGCTTCTTGATAAATTAGAAGAAAAAGAGAAAAGAGAAGACAAGATCTTGGATCTGATCGTTCTCAAAGAACTTCTCGAGACACTGGATGAAGAAGAAAAACAGTTGATTTTTCTTCGGTATTTTGCTGATCGGACACAGAGCGACGTAGGAAAGATCATGGGAATTTCTCAGGTGCAGGTGTCGAGATCCGAGAAACGGATCATTGAAAAATTAAGAAAAAAAGGAGGAAGATAAAAGAATCGTATAAAATCCGGCAAAGGCAGCATACTACAGTAAAAAGAAGTGGATTTACTGAAAAATGCAGTGAAAAGGAGTCGGATCATATGATGGAAGATGGAAACGGACGAAAAAAAGTATGGATTTGTCTGTCGATTGTCGTGCTTGCGGCGGTTGTAATCGGAGCAGTGTATTACATGAATATGCCGAAGGAACACTCGGAAGAAGGATTTTTAATCCGGAGAGAAAGCGAGGACTGTGCGGATGGCATCAGGGAAAACGCTCTATATTAAAGGCGATAGAGATGTGGAGGTGACTAAGCCGGATGTAACACTTGCAGATCTGCTTTCTATGGAGTGCTCCGATCAGTCGCTTCTTCCGAAGCTTAAAACAATGAAAATATTGAAGTTTAAGAAAACGGGCAATCAAAGATGTGTGATTTCGGTGCTGAAAATAATCGCATGTATCCACGGCCAATATCCGGATATGGAAGTGCAGAATCTGGGAGAAACAGATATGATCGTAACATACGAAGATCAGAAAACACCGTCTTATGCATGGCATCTTACAAAAACTGCCTTTGTGACGGCTGTGACATTTTGCGGGGCGGCATTTTCGATCATGGCGTTTAATAACGATGTAGATGTAACGAAACTGTTTGATCAGATTTATCATCTTGTCACCGGAAATAAGCCGGGCGGCATAACGATTTTGGAAATCGCATATTCTGCCGGGCTTATGATCGGTATTTTGATCTTTTTCAATCATTTCGGGAAACGCCGTTTTACAGTAGACCCTACGCCGATGGAAGTGCAGATGCGGGTGTATGAAAACGATATTCAGACAACGCTTATTGAAAATGCGGCAAGAAAAGAAAAAGAGATCGATGTCGGAAAAGGAGGCGGTATCCATGGGACAGGCGGCTGAGGTGATCGTGGAAGAGCTTGTGCTGGCTCTTGTCGGATTGAGTGCAGGGGCGGCTGTGGCAGGCGGCTTATTTTCTTTTATCGTGGAACTCGGAGTGATCGCTGATTTTGCCGGTCGGACACACACGGGAGACAAATTGCTTTTCTATGAAACATGTGTGGCGCTTGGCGGAATAATCGGAAATATCGTTTTTCTTTTTTACTCTTTTGCGCCGAATGCGGTATCGTTTGCTTCTGCGTCTTTTGCGTCCGGGGCGGTACAAGTTCTGTTTGGGATTTTTGCCGGGATTTTTGTCGGATGCTGGTCGATGGCGCTTGCGGAGATATTAAATGTTTTTCCGATCTTTATGCGCCGCGCGCGAATCGTCAGATACGCGTCTGTTTTTGTGATCGGCGCAGCCATAGGAAAAGGATTGGGAGCAGGATTGTTTTTCTTAAAAGGCTGGTAGAAGATGAAAGACAAGGCGGGATTTCAACAGGAAAATTATCTTGAAAGAGGCAGGGTTTTGGACTATCATTAATCTTAGTATTCTGAAAACAGGAAGCCCCTTGGCTTCAGACAATGGTAGTTCACTGCAGAAAGTCTGTCATATAGGGTGTATGAGATATTGTTTGGAAGATGACGATAGATTTAAGACACGGAAAGGAACGAAAACAGTATGCTTCAGATAAAAGAAATATGTAAGGAATACCGGACGGGAAGTCTTGTTCAAAAAGCGCTTGATAAAGTGAGCCTGAATCTGCGTGATAATGAGTTCGTGGCGATTTTAGGACCAAGCGGTTCGGGGAAAACGACGCTGTTAAATGTCATCGGAGGATTGGACAGGTATGACGGCGGAGACTTGATCATAAACGGGATTTCGACGAAGAAATACAAAGACCGGGACTGGGATTCGTATCGGAATCACACGATCGGTTTTGTGTTTCAAAGTTATAATCTGATCCCTCATCAAACACTTTTGGCAAATGTGGAACTGGCGCTTACGATTTCGGGAGTAGGCAAAGCGCAGCGCAGAGAACGTGCGAGACAGGCGTTGGAGAAAGTTGGCTTAGGCGAGCAGATCCACAAGCGCCCGAGTCAGCTTTCCGGCGGACAGATGCAAAGAGTTGCCATTGCAAGAGCGCTTGTAAATAACCCGGATATCCTCCTTGCCGATGAACCCACAGGGGCGCTTGACAGCGAGACAAGTATTCAGGTGATGGAGCTTCTTAAAGAGGTTGCGCAGGACAGGCTTGTTGTTATGGTAACTCATAATCCCGAGCTGGCGCAGCAGTATGCTACAAGAATCGTTGAGTTAAAAGACGGAAAGATTCGTTCGGACAGCGATGCATTTTATGTGGATGAAGAAACGGCAGACGTTCCGGAACATAAAAATATGGGGAAATCATCCATGTCGTTTCTGACGGCGCTTTCACTTAGCTTTCATAATCTCAAGACGAAAAAAGCGAGAACATTATTGACTTCTTTTGCCGGATCGATCGGAATTATCGGCATTGCGCTTATTCTCTCTTTGTCCGCAGGAGTGAATGACTACATAAAAAATATAGAAAGAGAAACGCTTTCCCAATATCCGCTTCAGATCCAAAGTACAGGATTTGATTTTACTTCGATGATGACAGGCGGGGAAGATTCGGAAGAAGTAAAAGCGGTGTCTGCGGGAACGGGAACATCTTCAAAAGAGCGGCGGGAAAAAGAAAATATATGGGTGATCGACATGGTCACGAATATGTTTTCGACAATGGATTCAAATGATCTGGAATCTTTGAAAAAGTTTTTAGACAGTAAAGAAAGCCGGATCGATCAATACACAAATGCAGTTGAGTATTCTTATCAGGTTGTTCCGCAGATCTATGCGCAAGACGGGGAGAAAGTCCGTCAGGTACATCCGGACCGCTCTTTCGAGGCGGCAGGGATTGGTTCGTCTGTCGGCTCAAACAGTCTGATGTCTTCGATGATGAGTACAGACGTCTTTTATCAGATGCCGGCAGATTCCGATCTGTATAAAGATCAGTACGATGTGAAAGCCGGCAGGTGGCCGAAATCATACAATGAATGCGTGCTTGTGCTGACGTCCGGCGGAGGTATGAGCGACCTTTTGCTGTACACGCTGGGCTTAAGAGATCCGTTGGAGCTGGAAGAGATGGTTGCGGGATTCGTCGAGGAAGAGCAGATCGAAGTTCCGAAAGATTCAACTGTCTATACATATGATGATATTCTCGGAAAAGAGTTTAAACTGGTAAACAGTGCGGATTACTATGAGTATGACAACAGTTATCATGTGTGGAAAGATCGTTCGGGAGATCAGACGTACATGGACAAAGTTGTGAAAAATGCCGAGCCGATCCGGATCGTCGGCATCGTTCAGCCTGTAAAAGATGCAAACGGAGCAGCTTTGATGTCAGGCATCAATTATCCAGCTTCATTGACAAAACATGTCGCAGAAGAAGCGGAAAACTCAAAAATAGTCAAAGATCAGAAGGCAGATCCGAAACGAAACGTTCTTACAGGGGAACATTTCGGGACAGAAAATGTAAAGGGCAACGTTAATATGGATTCTCTGATTACGATCGACGAACAAAAACTTGCCCGGGCATTTGCATTTGATCAAAATGCCTTTTCGGGAATGCAAAAAACGGATGGTCTTTCTGAGATTTTCCGTTCTGCCGGAAGTTCAGTCAAT
>ERZ894232.1858-NODE-1858-length-17600-cov-10.851411_pt1 | contig 17600 bp, 11 predicted proteins | sample MGYA00380296_ERZ894232 | MGnify/ENA primary metagenome ERZ894232 (study PRJEB32331, sample SAMN06328433) | human gut metagenome | biome: human gut microbiome; feature: stool | host: Homo sapiens | collected 2014-08-14 ... | reverse complement strand
ATCTCAGTCGGAGATTGAACTCCCACTGAGAAAGATTTGTTATTACTCACCACTTACAGAAGTGGGAGTCTCAACTCAGACTGAGGTGAACTTACCCATTGTATAAATCCAATGGTTCTCCTGCTTCACAGACCTTGTAATCTATTATCTCCACAGGCGTTTATTCGGGTAGTCCCTGCCCTATGATATGTTTTTTCTTATACTATCATTGTATAATACATACCTATTATCCGCAACTGTCATTATTTTTTCGCCGGGCGGAATTTATTCTCCGTTCCGGTTGCCAGACGTTTGATATTCGTCCGATGCTGCCAAAATGCCAGTGCTGTCAGAATACCGGTAAGCACATAGACTTCCGGCAAACACTGTGTAGCAATCTTCAGCCACCCCATCTGCCCAAACACAATGGTCTGTACAAAAAATCCACTGAGGATTCCAAGAGAACCCAAAGACATAAATCCCGTTGGTACCACAGATGCAAAAAAGAGAATTGCACAGATTGGAACCATTCTCCAGTCGAATGTAAAAATGATTCCCACACTGCTGGCAATACCTTTCCCACCTTTAAACTTCATATAAAATGGAAAATTATGTCCCAGAACCGCACCAAATCCCGCATACAGTTCCAGCAATTTCACCGTGTCCGGATAACGGTCTTTTGCCATAAACCAAATAATGGCCATAGCTGCAACTGCCTTTAGACAGTCACCGAGAAATACGATCACGCCGGCTTTCCACCCAAGGACACGCAGGGAATTTGTCGTACCGGTATTGCCGCTGCCCTTGGAACGGATATCCACATGATGGGCATTCCCATACAGAACTCCGGTAGGAAATAAACCAAACAGGTAGCCTAACAGAGCACTGATGATTCGAAATACTACCATTATTTATCTTCCTTTCTCTCACGGATGATAAATTTCAGAGCCGTTCCTTTGAACCCAAAAGTATCACGGATTCTGTTTTCCAGATATCTCGTATAGGAAAAATGCATCAGTTCTTTATCATTTACAAAAATGACAAATGTTGGCGGTTTTACTGCAACCTGTGTAATGTAATACAGTTTCAGACGTTTGCCTTTATCAGAAGGTGGCTGCTGCATTGCCACTGCTTCTGTCATAATCTCATTTAAGACGCCGGTAGCCACACGCATTGCATTGTTCTCCAGAACCATATCGATCATTTCAAACATTTTGTTCAGGCGCTGCCCCGTCTTAGCAGATATAAACATAATCTCCGCATAAGACATAAAACTTAAAATTTCACGGATCTTATTTGTATGTTTATAAATCGTCTTGTCATCTTTTTCAATGGCATCCCACTTATTTACTGCAATAATGATACCTTTTCCCCGCTCATGAGCAATGCCTGCGATCTTCGCATCCTGCTCAGTGACACCTTCTGTGGCATCGATAACAATAACAACCACATCTGCGCGCTCCACCGCTGTTACCGCACGAATGATGCTGTAACGTTCGATTTCTTCTTTGATTTTATTTTTGCGGCGCAGACCCGCAGTATCAATAAAAATATACTCTTTGCCATTATATTTCACTTCTGTATCAATGGCATCACGGGTTGTCCCTGCGATATCAGATACGATAACACGGGCTTCGCCTGCCAGCTTGTTGACCAATGAAGATTTTCCTACGTTTGGTTTTCCGATAATGGCTACCTTTGGTCTGGAATCTTCCTCTTCTTCTTGGGCAGACGCCGGAAAATGTTTTACAACCTCCTCCAGCATATCACCGATTCCAAGGCGTGATGCTGCAGAAATCGGAAGTGGATCACCGATTCCAAGATTATAAAACTCATAGACATCCGACATATATTTCTGGAAACTGTCCACTTTGTTCACTACCAGAACCACAGGTTTGTGCGAACGGCGCAGCATATCTGCTACTTTCGCATCCGCATCCACCAAACCCTGGTGTACATCTGTCATAAAAAGGATTACATCCGCAGTAGCAATGGCGATTTCTGCCTGTTCACGCATCTGTGACAGGATTACATCCTTGCTGTCCGGCTCAATACCGCCAGTATCTACCATAGTAAAGGAATGGTTCAACCATTCCACATCTGCATAAATACGGTCTCTTGTGACACCCGGTGTATCCTTCACGATGGAAATACGTTCTCCTGCCAGGGCATTGAATAACGTAGACTTTCCTACATTCGGACGTCCCACAACCGCTACAACCGGTTTACTCATATTTTATACCTCGTCTCTTTTCGAATTCTGTTTAACCTCAAGTTACTTCTATAGATCTGTAAAGCGAACATTCGCAATCCGCTTTTACCACTTGCCCATGAACGCAGACGCTTTGTAGCCTGTCAGTGCGAGTGCTCAACTCCTGCCGCATAAAGCATCCGCTTACCCATTGCTTCGTTACGTCACGCACCAGAAGCTGGGAAATGCTTATTCTACGTTCAGGTTATGACCAAGCAGTTCCTCATACAGACACTGCCCGTCTGATTTTACAATATGAATCGGCACTTGTAAAGCGTTTTCCAATTCTGACAATGTCACATCATCCAAAAATACTTCTTCTCCGCTGCGCAGCAGATTACATGGAAGTAACAATACATCCCCCAGTTCCTGGCCCATCAGCTGTGCCTTCAGATCCTGTCCTGTCAACAGTCCCGACACGGTAATCATCTCTCCAAAGAAATCATTTCGAATCTGATATACATTGACTTTGATATCCGGATGCAGGCAGATAAACTTTGCTGCCAGCTTCCGCATCAACGGTGCCGCTGATTTTCCGGTAGCAATGGATACAATACGGCGATATCCAGATGTTCCCTCAGCAGCCACCTGTTTTTTCTTTCTGCCAAACAGTTGAAAACCTTCGGTTCTGCCGGAGCGTTTTGACTGAAACAGGTCTTTTTCTCCCTCTTCCTGTTCCAACTCCAGACAAGCATCAAACTCGCTCGCCAACAATGGAATCATGCCCACACCATTTTCCAGCTGAATATATCCATCATAATTTTCTTCCGGTGGAAACGGTTCTTCTGCCAGCAGATACCATTCATCCGATGCCTGTACAAAATGTGTACCGTGTTTTTCATAGCATATTTTCTGCCATTTATGAATCATCTCCAGTACTTCTTTTGCATCCTCCTTTGTAAACGGCTCCAACGGATACAAACCATCCCGGAATTTTGTCAGTCCCACAGGTACCACAGAAAGACTTTCCATGTAGGGTAGATAGTCTGCCAGTTCCCGGATACTTCGTTCCAGCTCTGCACCGTCATTGACCCCTTTGCAAAGCACGATCTGGCCGTTCATCTCAATCCCTGCCTCATAAAAACGGCGGATTTTGTCCAGTGCTTCTCCGGCAAAACGGTTATGCAGCATCTTGCAACGCAACTCCGGATTCATTGCATGCACAGATACGTTGATCGGTGCCAGTTTATAAGTGATTATACGCTCCACATCTTCATCCTTCATATTGGTCAGGGTTACATAATTCCCCTGTAAAAAAGATAGTCTGGAATCGTCGTCTTTAAAATATAATGTCTCCCTCATATTAGGCGGCATCTGATCTATAAAACAGAAAATACATTTATTATAACAGGATTTATAATCATCCATCAGACCATTTTCAAATACAATACCCGGATCTTCATAATAATCTTTCTCTATTTCAAGTTCCCACTCTTCACCATCCGGTTTCCGGATCAACAGGTTCAATGTCACGTCATTGATCAGAAAATGATAATCAAACACATCCTGAATCGGCTTTCCGTTGACAGTCAGCAATACATCCCCGGCTTCAATTCCCATCTCATCCGCAATGCTGCCCGGTTCGACACTGTCGATCTTATGTTCTTTTTTCTTCATTCATTTCATCCTTTCATTCTGTACCATTGTAACCAATTTGTGATATAACATCAACCTTTTTTTCCAGTCCCTCCACTCCTGAAGACAGTAAAAGAGGCATGCCGCCGAAGCGGCATACCTCTTATTATCATTCGAAATATTTACAAATCAGACTGAGATGAAATTCTTACTCTTCTGTTCCGTAAAGTTTTACGAGTTTGTTCAGGTAAGCGTATCTTGCCTTTGCATTTTCTTCAGATTTCTCAAAGAGACGATCTGCTTTCTCCGGATCCTGTCTTACAAGAGCATTGTAACGAACCTCTCCGTTCAGGAATGCTTTGTAATCTCCGCTTGGAGCTTTGCTGTCAAGAGTGAATGCATTCTTGCCTTCAGCAGCCAGAGCCGGATTGTAACGGAAGTTATTCCAGTAACCTACTGCTACTGCATTCTTCTCCTCTGTCTGAGCTTTGCTCATACCAATCTTGATACCATGGTTGATACATGGAGCATAAGCAATGATCAGAGACGGTCCCGGATATGCTTCAGCCTCAGCGATTGCTTTCACACACTGATTCATATCAGCACCCATTGCGATCTGTGCTACATACACATAACCATAGCTCATTGCGATGGAAGCAAGGTCTTTCTTCTTAACATCTTTACCACCTGCTGCGAACTGAGCAATTGCACCGATGTTTGTAGATTTGGAGGACTGTCCACCTGTATTGGAATATACCTCAGTATCAAATACCATTACGTTGATATCTTTACCACTTGCAAGGATATGATCTACGCCACCGAATCCGATATCGTAAGCCCATCCGTCACCACCGAATACCCACTGGGATTTCTTTCCAAGGAAGTCTTTCTGAGCAAGGATTTCCTGAGCTTTGTCACAACCGCATGCCTCTAAAGCTTTGATGAGCTTGTCAGTAGCAGGTCCGTTTGTAACGCCGCATCCGTAAGTATCTAACCATTCCTGGCCGGCAGCTTTTACATCTTCGTTAGTTCCGTTAGCAACAACATCTTCTACTTTCTCTTTTAATGCACCTCTTAATGCATTGTTTGCGAGAAGCATACCATAACCAAACTCTGCAGCATCCTCGAACAGGGAGTTTGACCAAGCCGGTCCTTTTCCTTCCGGAGTTACTGTGTATGGTGTGGACGGTGAAGAGTTACCCCAGATAGAGGAACATCCTGTTGCGTTTGCAATGTACATTCTATCACCGAATAACTGAGTGATCAGTTTTGCGTACGGTGTCTCACCACATCCGGCACAAGCGCCTGAGAACTCAAGCAGCGGCTGTTTGAACTGAGATCCTTTTACGGAATTTTCTTTGAATTTAGCAATAACTTCTGCTTTGTCCGGAACAGATACACCATAATCGAAGTAAGCCTGCTCTGCCTCATTAGCTTCGAAGTTCTGCATTGTGATTGCCTGAATCTTATCCGGGCAAACGTTTACACAGGAACCACATCCGGTACAATCGTATGCGGAAATTGTGATAGCGAATTTGTATCCCGGCATTCCTGTCATATCTTTGTACTGCATTCCTTCCGGAGCTGCAGCTGCCTCAGCCTCTGTCATAGCAACCGGACGGATTGCTGCGTGCGGGCAGACATAAGAACACTGGTTACACTGGATACATTTATTTACATCCCATACCGGAACGTCTACTGCCACACCACGTTTCTCATAAGCGGATGTACCAGAAGGTGTGGAACCATCTACATAATCCTTGAATGCAGATACTGGTAATGTATTACCCATCTGAGCATTGATCTTCTTCTGAATGTTGTTTACGAAATCAACTGCATCCTGACGTGCGCCTGTTACTGCAGCACCTGTAAGGCTCTCTTCACCTGCTGTTTTCCAGCTTTCAGGAACTTCGATTTTAACAACGTGCTTAGCACCGGCATCAATTGCATCGTAGTTCATCTGTACGATCTTATCACCTTTTTTACCATAAGTAGCTTTTGCAGCTGCTTTCATCAGTTCGTTTGCTTTGTCAGCCGGAATGATGTTGGAAAGTGCAAAGAATGCAGACTGAAGTACTGTATTGATACGTCCGCCAAGTCCGATTTCTTTACCGATCTTGATACCGTCAATTGTATAGAACTTAATATCGTTCTCTGCAATATAACGTTTTACCTGTCCCGGAAGATGCTCTTCCAGTCCTGCCATATCCCATGAGCAGTTCAGAAGGAATGTTCCACCCGGAACCAAATCCTGAACCATGTTATATTTGTGGATATAAGCCGGGCAATGGCATGCTACAAAGTTTGCTTTGTTGATCAGATATGTGGAACGGATCGGATCTTTACCAAAACGTAAGTGGGAAATGGTTACACCACCTGATTTTTTGGAATCATAATCAAAGTAAGCCTGAGCATACATATCAGTATTATCACCGATGATCTTGATGGAGTTCTTGTTAGCACCTACGGTACCATCTGCTCCAAGTCCCCAGAACTTGCAGTTGATTGTTGTAGCCGGAGTTGTAACCGGATGCTCTGTAACTTCCAGAGAAAGATTTGTAACATCATCAACGATACCGATTGTGAATTTTTCTTTTTCTGTATTGTTATAAACAGCGATGATCTGTCCAGGTGTTGTATCTTTGGAACCAAGTCCGTAACGTCCTGTAAAGATCGGAACTGCATCGAATTTTGTATTCTTTAATGCAGCAACTACATCAAGGTAAAGTGGCTCACCCATAGCTCCCGGCTCTTTTGTTCTATCAAGAACGATCAGCTGTTTTACAGAATCCGGAATAGTATTAACCAGAGCTTCTGCTGAGAATGGTCTGTACAGACGTACTTTTACAAGACCTACTTTCTCGCCTTTTGCCATCAGATAATCAATTGTCTCATCGATTGTCTCACATACAGATCCCATAGCGATGATAACTTTCTCAGCATCTTCTGCACCATAGTAGTTGAATAATTTATAGTTTGTACCAAGTTTTTCATTAACTTTGTCCATGTATTCCTGAACAATTGCAGGCATATCATCATAAGTCTGGTTGCATGCCTCTCTTGCCTGGAAGAAGATATCCGGATTCTGTGCGGAACCCATCTGACATGGATGATTTGGATTTAATGCATTCTGGCGATATGCGTTGATTGCATCAAGATCTACCATATCTTTCAGATCTTCATAATCCCATGTCTCGATTTTCTGAATCTCATGAGATGTACGGAAACCATCGAAGAAGTTGATGAACGGAAGTCTTCCTTTGATTGCTGAGCAATGAGCAACCGGTGTCAGATCCATTACTTCCTGAACGCTGGACTCACAAAGCATTGCGCAGCCAGTCTGGCGACAGGCATAAACATCAGAATGATCACCGAAGATACATAATGCATGGCTTGCAAGTGTACGTGCAGATACGTTGAATACACCCGGTAATCTCTCACCAGCGATTTTATAAAGGTTTGGAATCATCAGGAGAAGACCCTGAGATGCTGTATAAGTAGTTGTCAGAGCACCTGCTGCCAGAGAACCGTGTACAGTACCAGCTGCACCAGCCTCGGACTGCATCTCTGTTACTTTTACAGTCTGACCGAAAATATTTTTTCTTCCCTGTGTTGCCCACTCATCTGTAGCTTCTGCCATTACAGATGACGGAGTGATCGGATAGATAGCCGCAACATCTGTATATGCATATGATGCATGAGCTGCTGCATGGTTACCATCCATGGTTTTCATAGAACGTTTCATTTCCATTCCTCCTAAATTCTTTTGATTTAGTTTTGTTAATTAGTTAACAATGCTTTACCCTTATCTTACAATATTTTCACAAAAAAGCAACATCAGTATATCCCAAAATTGTATATATTTCAATACAATTTTGTTTTTTTCTGCGTTCATTTTTGTGGCAACGTTACAAGTTCCCGAAAATTTCCCCGAGAACTTCCAACGTGATAACCGTATTGTAACCTACTTTTCTGTTGAAAACAAGAACCTTGAGCGTATAATATTGCATACAATCTCATCCCTCAACTTATTCATGTCTATCTTGAATTTTATTCATCTAAAATTACAAACCGTCATACCCAACCATAAAGTTTCTATTTAGAAACATCAGTAAAGCGGACATTCACAATCCGTTTTCGCTGCTTGCTCATGAACGCAGTCGCTTTGCCCCCGCAAAAAATGCAGCCACACCCCCAAAAAATTTTCTAAATGTTTTCTGTGATGCAAAAATCATTCTTCTGCGCATGTTTTCCTTGCTTTTATATATAATCTTGTGTACAATACCAGAGGTAAATTATTAGAAATAAAACACATATATAATAAAGAAGTTAAGGAGAAGAATTTATGATCAGTGCAAATAATGTAACATTACGAATCGGTAAAAAGGCGTTGTTTGAAGATGTAAATATTAAATTTACAGAAGGCAACTGCTACGGTCTGATTGGTGCCAATGGTGCCGGCAAATCCACATTTCTGAAGATTTTAAGCGGACAGTTGGAACCAACAAACGGCGATATCTCCATCACCGCCGGCCAACGACTTTCTTTCTTGCAGCAGGATCACTTCAAGTACGATGCCTACACCGTTCTTGATACTGTTATCATGGGAAACAAACGTCTCTATGAGATCATGAAAGAAAAAGATGCCATCTACATGAAAGAAGATTTCACAGATGAAGATGGTATCCGTGCCAGTGAACTTGAGGCGGAATTTGCCGATATGGATGGTTGGAATGCAGAATCTGATGCCGCTACCATGCTGAACGGTCTTGGAATTGACACTGAATTCCACTACGCTACCATGGGAGATCTGCCAGGTCCGCTGAAAGTTAAAGTCCTGCTTGCACAGGCATTATTCGGAAATCCGGATATCCTGCTGCTGGATGAGCCGACAAACAACCTTGATCTTGATGCTATCGCATGGCTGGAAGAATTCCTGATCAACTTTGAAAATACTGTCATTGTCGTATCTCATGACCGTTATTTTTTAAACAAAGTTTGTACTCATATCGCTGATATTGACTACGCAAAAATCCAGCTTTATGCCGGAAACTATGACTTCTGGTATGAATCCAGCCAGTTAATGGTAAAACAGATGAAAGAAGCAAACAAAAAGAAAGAGGAGAAAATCAAGGAATTACAGGAGTTCATCTCCCGTTTCTCTGCAAATGCTTCCAAATCCAAACAGGCTACTTCCAGAAAAAAAGCACTGGAGAAAATCCAGCTGGATGAGATCAAACCGTCCAGCCGCAAATACCCATACATTGACTTCCGCCCATCCCGCGAAATTGGTAATGAAGTGCTTCTTGTAGAAGGATTAAGTAAAACCATCGACGGTGTTAAAATTCTTGATAACGTATCCTTTATCGTAAACCGCGAAGATAAAATCGCATTTGTCGGAAGCAATGAGCTTGCAAAAACTACTTTATTTAAAATTATAACAGGCGAAATGGAACCGGATGAAGGTACTTACAAGTGGGGTGTTACCACAAGCCAGTCCTATTTCCCGAAAGACAATACCAAAATTTTTGATACAGATCTTATCATTGTAGATTGGCTGACACAGTTCTCCGAAATCAAAGACGCTACTTATGTCCGCGGATTCCTTGGCCGTATGCTCTTTCCTGGCGAGGACGGTGTTAAAAAGATGCGTGTACTCTCCGGTGGTGAAAAAGTACGTGTACTCTTCTCCCGCATGATGATCGAAGCATCCAATGTACTGATTCTGGATGAGCCGACCGACCACCTGGATATGGAATCCATCACCGCTCTGAACAACGGTCTGATCAAATTCCCGGGTGTACTGCTCTTCGCTTCCCGCGATCACCAGATTGTACAGACAACCGCAAACCGCATCATTGAATTTATGCCAAACGGCTCTATCATTGACAAGATCACCACATACGATGAATATCTGGAAAGTGATGAGATGGCAAGAAAACGTTCTGTATATACAATGGCATCTTCGGATGAAGAAGATAACTAAATCCTTGTTTCTTGAACACACGGATTGCTTCGTGCTTTGCACTCCCACAATCCTCTCAAAATAAGAAGGGGCTGAATTCATATTGTTTCCGATACTTACAATATGGGTTCAGACCCTTTTGTCATTCTGTAATAATAAAAATACCTCTATATTCTGTATGATCTATATCGCGAATATCCTTACTGTATAAAAACTTTTTCATTTTTTTCTTGACTTTAGCATGGTAAATTGGTAACATGGTAGCATGTTTTAAGAAAGATTTATCAGAGGAGAGAGAAAAAAAGATGAAAAAGAAATTATTAGCACTCGTTCTTGCTGCGGGTATGGTCGCTTCCATGGCTGCATGCGGCAATACAAACAGCAGCGGATCTGCTTCCGCAGGCAACAGCAAAGATACCTCTGCGACAGCAGAAAGCACAGACAGCGATCTTGCTTATGTTAAAGACAAAGGTACTTTGGTGGTAGGTATCACAGATTTCGAGCCAATGGATTATCAGGATGAAAACGGAAACTGGATTGGATTTGATGCTGACCTTGCATCTGCTTTTGCCGAAAGTCTTGGCGTAGATGTTGAGTTTGTAGAAATCGACTGGGACAACAAAATCCTTGAATTAGATGGAAAAACCATCGATTGTGTATGGAATGGCATGACACTGACAGATGAAGTAACAAGTTCCATGTCCTGTACAACCGCTTATTGTAACAATGCACAGGTAGTTGTTGTTCCGTCTGACGTAGCTGATAAATATCAGGACAAAGACAGCTTAAAAGATCTCACTTTTGCTGTTGAATCCGGAAGTGCCGGCGAAGCACAGGCTCAGGAACTTGGCTTAAACTACACTGCTGTTACTGCTCAGTCAGATGCACTGATGGAAGTTGCTGCAGGCACATCCGATGCTGCTATCATCGATTCCCTGATGGCTGCCGCAATGGTTGGCGAAGGCACCGGTTATTCCAACCTGACTTACACCATTGGATTAAATGATGAAGAATACGGTGTCGGTTTCAGAAAAGGTTCTGATCTGGCTGCGGAATTAAATAACTTCTTCAAATCCAGCTATGCTGACGGATCCATGGAGCAGATTGCTGAAAAATATGGTGTACAGGCTGCAGTTGTTGAGCAGAAATAATCCTGTGATCACACAACATAGCCATTTGCTTATGTTGCTTATTCATAACCAAATAACCGCTATCCGGTCTTATCTGGTTATATCCTTGTTTTATTGAGAGATATTTGTTTGTTGAGTAATATTTGTTTGTTGAGAGATATTTGTTTGTTGAGTAATATTTGTTTGTTGAGATTTGTAAAATAAATAGTGATTTTTAATTAAAAACAGAGAGCGGAGTTTCCGCTCTTTGTTGTGCATAAAAATGTACCGTTCACACGTTTTTTCACGTAGGCATATGCATGAATTTAATGCATATGATGCGTAAGCTGTGACAAAAATATTTAGAGAAAGCAGGAACTATCATGGATTTTTCACAACAGCTGCCGATTGTCATTCATTCCTTAAATATCGGCTTTTTACAGACATTACGACTTTTTGTCATTACCCTGATTGGCGCATGTCCTCTGGGTCTTGCAATCTGTTTCGGTTCCATGTCCCGCATCAAACCAGTCAGTGCTTTTTTTAAACTTCTGATCTGGGTTGTCCGCGGTACCCCTCTGATGATCCAGTTACTGATCATCTACTTTTTCCCGGGACTGGTATTACATAACCCAATCTGGGGCGGCGGCGAAACCGGACGTTTCCTCGCAGCATCCGTTTCCTTCATTTTGAACTATGCCTGCTACTTTTCCGAAATCTACCGCGGTGGTATTCAAAGTGTACCGGTAGGTCAGGAAGAAGCCGGATTGGTTCTGGGCATGACCAAATCCCAGATTTTCTTCCGTGTAAAATTATTACAGATGGTAAAAAGAATCATTCCACCAATGTCAAACGAAATTCTGACACTGGTAAAGGACACTTCTCTCGCACGCATCATTGCACTACAGGAGATCATCTGGGCAGGACAGGCCTTTATGAAAGGTTCTCAGGGTATTTCCGGACAGATCTGGCCACTGTTCTTCACCGCCATCTACTACCTTATTTTCAACGGTATTCTGACAGTGGTACTTGGAAAATTAGAAAAGAAACTGGATTATTTCAGATAAAAGGAGAAACTGATCATGAAAATTTTAGAAGCAGAACATTTATGCAAATCCTTTGGACAGACAAAGGTGCTGAAGGATATCAGCTTTTCTCTGGAAGAAAGCCAGGTACTGTCCATCATTGGTTCTTCCGGAAGTGGAAAAACCACGCTTCTGCGCTGCCTGAATTTCCTGGAACAGCCGGACAATGGTATGATCCGCGTCAAGGACAAAACTGTCTTTGATGCAGCAAATCCAACAACCATGCAGGAATCGGAAATCCGTAAAAACCGTCTGCATTTCGGACTTGTTTTTCAGTCCTTTAATCTCTTTCCTCAATATACAGCACTGAAAAATGTTATGCTCGCAAAGGAATTACTTGCCAAAGAGCGTCCGGACTATAAAGCACGAAAAAAAGAAATCCACGACGAAATTGAAGCACAGGCTGTCAGTCTTTTAAAGCAGATGGGACTTTCCGAACGGATCAACAACTACCCGCATCAACTCTCCGGTGGACAGTGTCAGCGTGTTGCAATCGCCCGCGCACTGGCCATGCAACCGGATATTCTCTGTTTTGATGAGCCAACTTCTGCCCTGGATCCGGAACTGACCGGCGAAGTACTGAAAGTCATCAAAGAATTAGCGGAAACCAAGACAACAATGGTCATAGTAACACATGAAATGGCCTTTGCCCGGGATGTGGCGGATCAGGTTATCTTCATGGATGATGGCTATATCCTTGAACAGGGTGATCCTTATCAGGTATTCGAACATCCGAAGGAAGAACGGACACGGCAGTTTTTGTCCCGGTTCCACGACGGAGAGTAAAGCTTATTTGTCTTGTTGTTGGCTGAAATTTAATTTTTAATGCGAAAACGAAGCATCCTGTCGGAACGCTAGACGCTCACTACCCCTGACAGGATGCTTCGTTTTCGCTATTTACACAGTGAAATAATTAGCCAATAAACAAAAAATTACAGCACCGCCTGGATCAAGTTTGGTTCATAGCCCGCATCACGAAGTGCCGCAATAATCTGTTTTTTATGCTCGGTACCAAATGCTTCCATGGTGATCCGGATCTCCACAGCTGCATTCCGGTTGGAAGATATGAACTGGTTATGATCCAGTTTGATAACATTCGCCTGTACACCAGCTACAACACCTGCGACTCTGCACAGTTCACCCGGTTTATCCGGAAGCTGAATAGATACAGTAAAGATACGATCTCGCAGGATCAGACCTTTCTGTACTACAGAGGACATGGTGATGACATCCATATTTCCGCCACTTAAGATAGAAACGACACGTTTATCTTTTACACTTAAGTGTTTCAGTGCTGCCACGGTCAGCAAACCGGAATTTTCTACGATCATTTTATGATTTTCTACCATATCCAGAAATGCTACAATCAGTTCATCATCATGAACGGTAATGATATCATCCAGATTCTCCTGAATATACGGAAAAATTTTACTTCCCGGCGTCTTTACAGCAGTACCGTCTGCAATCGTATTTACCTGTGGTAAAGTCACTACTTCACCTGTCTTCAGAGATTCCTGCATACAATTTGCGCCAGCAGGCTCTACACCGATGACTTTAATCTTCGGATTCAACAATTTTGCAAGTGTAGATACACCCGTTGCAAGTCCGCCGCCACCGATTGGTACCAGAATATATTCTACCAGCGGAAGTTCCTGAAAGATTTCCATTGCAATGGTTCCCTGGCCGGTTGCAACCGCAGGATCATCGAAAGGATGGATAAAAGTATATCCGTGCTCTTCTGCCAGCTCATATGCTTTTGCACAAGCTTCATCATATACATCTCCGTACAGGACAACTTCTGCACCATAACTCTTCGTACGGTTTACTTTGATCAGTGGTGTTGTAGTTGGCATTACGATGGTTGCCTTTGCACCATAACGTTTTGCCGCATAAGCCACACCCTGTGCATGATTTCCTGCGGATGCGGTGATCAGACCACGCTGACGCTCTTCTTCTGTCAATGTGCTGATCTTGTAATAAGCACCACGCACTTTATACGCACCGGTAAACTGCATATTTTCCGGTTTCAAATATACTTTATTACCTGTCTGTTCGCTTAAATATTCACTGTATACCAGCTTTGTCTCCTGTGTTACTTTTTTGACAATTTCACTGGCTTCCTCAAAACGATCCAGTGTCAGCATTTCACTCATTTACGTCCTCCTTCTCAAACAATGCATCAACAAACTGATCTGCATCAAATTTCTGCAGATCATCAATGCTTTCTCCTACACCAATATATTTTACCGGAATACCAAGTTCAGAATGAATTGCAACTGCAATTCCTCCCTTGGCCGTTCCGTCCATCTTGGTCAATACAATACCTGTGATCTCGGCAGCCTCGCTGAACTGCTTTGCCTGAACGAGTGCATTCTGCCCGGTAGTAGCATCCAGAACTACTAAAGTCTCACGGTATGCTTCCGGATACTCTTTTTCCAGAATACGGTTAATCTTCTTTAATTCTTCCATCAGGTTTTTCTTATTATGCAGACGTCCTGCAGTATCACACAGTAATACATCTGCTTTCCGGGCTTTTGCTGCCTGCACGGCATCGTATACAACGGAACCCGGATCAGATCCTTCCTGACCACCAACAATCTCCACACCGGCACGATTTGCCCACTCTGTCAGCTGTTCACCCGCAGCGGCACGAAAAGTATCCGCCGCTCCAAGAATCACTTTTTTCCCTTGGCTTTTCAATTTTCCTGCCAATTTTCCAATGGTAGTAGTCTTTCCAACGCCATTGACGCCGATGACCAGAACGACGGAGGTTTCCTCTTCAAAGCGATACGCTGTATCACCTACATACATCTGCTCTTTGATACTGTTGATCAGCAACTCCCGGCAGTCTGCCGGCTCTTTGATATGGTTTTCTTTTACTTTTTTCTTCAGATTTTCGATGATTTCTTCTGTGGCATGGATTCCGATATCACCCATTACAAGAATTTCTTCCAGTTCCTCGTAAAAATCATCATCAATATGTGAAAATCCGCTGAAAATAGAATCAAATCCGGACACGATATTGTCACGGGTTTTGGTCAGACCACTGACCAGTCGTTTAAAAAAACCCTTTTTTTCTTCAGCCATACTATTCTTCCTTTCTCAAATACATTTTGTATAAAAACTGTTTCCAGATTACGCATCCAGCTCTTTTTCAATCAGGTTGACGGAAACCAATGCAGACACACCTTTCTCCTGCATAGTGATACCATACAGACGATCTGCGGCTGTCATAGTTCCCCGTCGATGAGTAATAACAATAAACTGCGTATTTTTTGTGAGCTTATGCAGATAATTAGCAAACCGATCAACGTTAGAGTCATCCAAGGCTGCCTCGATCTCATCTAACAGACAGAACGGAGATGGCTTTAAGTTCTGGATTGCAAATAACAATGCAATCGCTGTCAGTGCCTTTTCTCCACCGGACAGCTGCATCATATTCTGAAGTTTCTTTCCCGGCGGCTGCGCAATGATCTTGATACCACATTCCAAAATGTCATTTGTATCTTCCTCACCTGTCAGCTCCAGTGAACCTTTTCCTCCGCCGAACAATTCCTTAAATGTCCTGTCAAACTCCCGCTGAATATCTGCAAATTTCTCTGCAAACTGCTTACGCATACCTTCATCCAGTTCTGTAATGATCTTCTCCAGACTCGCTTTCGCTTCCTCCAGATCCGCATGCTGTGCGGACAGGAATTCATAACGCTCCGAAACACTCTTATACTCTTCAATGGCATTGACATTGACATTTCCAAGCTTACGGATTTCATCCCGGATACCTGCGATCTGCTTTTTGAGTTCAGCTACGTTCTGCTTCTCCGGCCGTTCTGCTCCCTTTGCTGCATGATAGGTAATTTCATACTCTTCCCACATATAAGTAGTCAGAGAATCCTGTGCCTGCTCCGTCTTTTCCTTCTGCTGATTCAATCGGAACAGTTCTTTATCCAGATCACTCATAGTCTGTGAAAGTTCTTCCCGCTGTGCAAAAAAGTTTTTCTGCTCTCCAAGCATTGTTTCTTTCTGTGTACGGATTACCGTCAGTTTCTCATCCAGACCCTGCTTTTGTAAAACAGCTGCTTCTGACTGTTCCTGCAGCTGTCTGATCTGTTTTTCCCGCTCTTCAATGGCAGTCTCACTATTTGCACTGTCCTCCAAAATCTGCTTCTTCTCCTGATTCAGACGGTGGATTTCTTCTTCCGTTCTCCGAATATTCTGCTGCAGGAAATTTTTTTGCTGCTGTTTCTGTGCAATCTCCAACAGAACATCATTCAGATCCTGGGAAACACTCTCAATCTCCAGATTTTTATTTTCTACCTGTTGAGATAAAACATTATTCTGACCGGTTATTTCAGCTTCCTTGTCCACAGACATCTGTATCTGTTCTTCCATCTGTGCCTGATCGATGGACCATTCTTTTTTATCCGCATCAATTTTGGCAATCTCTTCATGAATGCCGGCATAAGCAGCTTCCTGTTTTTCCTGCTGCTCCCGAATATGACTGGTCTCCATCTCTAATGTGTTTTTATGTAGATAAGCCTGCTGCAGATTTACCTGCAATTCTTCATAATCATCCTTCAGCAGTGCATTTGCGGTCTTCACATCTTCCATCCGACTGCGGATTTCCTGCGCCTGTGCGCGGCAGTCAGCCACTTGTTTTTCCAAAATCTCAATCTCACGATTCCGTCCCAGCAGATTGCTGTTGTTTCGGAACGCACCACCGGTCATGGAACCGCCAGGCTGCAGTGACTCGCCCTCCAGGGTAACGATACGCAGAGAATAGCGGAACTTTATGGCAACCATCACCGCATGCTCAATGGTGTCCATTACAAGCACCCGTCCCAGCAGATAACCTGCCACCTTTTCATACTGTGGCTGCGTGTGCACCAGACTGCTTGCAATACCAATGACACCGGTCTCACCTAACGCTTTTTCCGCCGGAACATGCTCCGGTGCAGACACACTGGTCAGCGGCAAAAATGTAGCACGACCATACCGGTTCTTTTTCAGATATTCAATCATCTGACGGGCAGTATCCTCATTGTCCGTTATAATATTCTGGATACTTCCGCCCAGTGCTGTCTCAATAGCGGTCTCATACGCTTTTTCCACTTTGATCAGATCTGCGATAACACCGTGAATTCCCGGTGTATCTGCCTTACGCTCCATGATCCGGCGGATGCTGTTGCCATATCCGTCATAGCGCTCCGCGATATTCCGCAGAGATTCCAGACGGGAACTGTCCTTGTGATATTGCTCCTTGCACTGATCCATCCGGCCACGCAGTTCTTCAAACTCCTGCTGCCAGTTAGTCCGCTTCTTTTCAATAGAAGTCTTTTCTTCCTCCATGGACACAATCTGTTCCTTCAGTTCTGCCAGTTCTTTTTCCTGTTTGAACAGTAATCCACTGACATCATCACCGCCGCTCTTCTGCTCCAGCAATTCCTTATTTAACTGCGCCCGGTGGATAGAAGCCTGTTCCTGCATCGTTTTCAGACGCTGTTGTTCTGCTTTCATGGAAGCGCGGGCATTCAGCAAACGCAAAATTTCTGCCTTCCCTGCTTCCATCTGCTGCTCCATTCCGGCTGTCTCTTTCCGCAATGTCTCCAGCTTTTCTGTCAGCAAACACTTCTTCTGCT
>ERZ894232.1853-NODE-1853-length-17644-cov-15.000227_pt1 | contig 17644 bp, 18 predicted proteins | sample MGYA00380296_ERZ894232 | MGnify/ENA primary metagenome ERZ894232 (study PRJEB32331, sample SAMN06328433) | human gut metagenome | biome: human gut microbiome; feature: stool | host: Homo sapiens | collected 2014-08-14 ... | reverse complement strand
AATGACGGCAGCGCCGCTTTTGAAATTGGACAATTTCAAAAGCAAAATGCTCTAACGAAAAAGCCCCGGTCGGTCCGCCTGAAGCGGGCCCGACCGGGGCAAAGGTCCGGAGAGTTCGGGAAAGCTTACTTGCTTTGCTGAGCGGCCAGCGCTTCCCGGTAGAGGGCGGGATAGACGCGGCTGAAGAAGTGAGCGGTGGAACGGCACTGATCGCCGACCACGGCGTCGATATGCTGCCCTTCGCTGCGGCCGGCCAGGTTGCCGGTCTTGAAACCGGTGCGGTCTTCCAGGTGCCAGGCTTTTACCGTCTTGCCGTCGTAATCGTCGAGAACAACCTTGAAGTATTCGTGCGGGCCAACAAACACGTTGTTGGTTTTATCCAGTTCGATCTCATCCTTGTTTTCAAGCATGATCTCGTGGATAAAGGTGCACGTCGCTCAGGTTTCGGGACGGACGCGAAAACGGTCGTCAAACGGCCAGTCGCTTCCGTCCTGCACGTCGATAACGTCCTGATAGGCCACCAGAGAGGCCTTGCCGTCCACGAAGGGGCCTTCCGGGTTGTTGACGTTCAGGTGGATGATTTCCTTGCCGCCGGGCGACAGAGTCCAGAACTTGTCGCGCGTGGCCTCGGACAGGAACAAATCCTTCCGGGCGGCGTCGTTCCAGGGACCGAAGGTTTTGGTCAGGGTTTTGCCGTCTTCGGTCACGGCCACGGTCACGGTATCGGCGCCAAGATCGGTCACTTTTACCTGCGCGTTGCCGATGGTGAACGTATCGCCCTTGGCGTACGAGGCGATGGTGGGAGCGGTGGGAGAAATCCAGGCGTCGGTGCAACTGTCGCTGCCCATTTCGCGGATTTTGACGTATTCGGGGGTGATTTCATCCACGATGACGTAGCTGCGTCCGGAAATGGCCATGTTGTTGCCGATGGCGAAGACGTCCAGCGGATCGCCCGCCTGAGCTTTGGTGCGCCCGGCTTTTTCGAAGTAGCCCTTGGCAAACTTGCCCGAATTGGCGTTGTCGGACACGTTGGCGCCCAACGTTACCGGAAAGGACGTGCCGTAATAGTTACCGGTGGATTTCACCAGCTTGAAGGTGGCGGAGTACGCGTCCGGCATGAAAAAAGTTTCCGTGGAAATGGAGGACAGTTCCCAACCGCGGCTTTTTTCGGGGTTCATGGGAACGACCTGGCCGGGGGTCATGGTGATGTCGTGCAGCACGTCGCGCGCGCTGCGCTGGTTGATGTAATACAAAGATTTGCCCGCCAGGCGGACGGGCTCGTTGTCGAACGGACGCCAATTGCCGGAGCGGGCCGTGGTATACAGGCCCGCAGGCGGAATGACGAGGGTTCCGTTGGCTTTGATACGGGTGGCCCGCAACACGATGCCGTCCCAAATGGTTTTTTCCTTCCCCGCAATGGTCATGGCTTTTTCACCATTCACCAGGCCGGGCATGGAGCTGACCATGGCGGCGTTGGGCTGAGGCGAGGCCATCATGGCAGGGCGGGAAGCCGCATAAGCTTCCGTACCGCACATGACAACCACGCATGCGGCCGTCATTGCCATTGTACGCAACATACATACTCTCCCGAAATGACAAGGTTGTTTTTTTTAGTTTTCCCTCTTTTTTTACTCCGGACAAGTTCCTATTATCACATATAGGATTTACTAAAAAGGGGAAGCGGAGTGTTTTGTCAATAATTTTTATGTATAATAATATAATTGAATTCGTTAGTTACGATGCATCGCCGCCTCTTTGCCACGTGCCAAGCGCCCCCTTTCCCGTTGTATCGTGAGCGCTCGTTCTCGTCTGAAGTTCCGGTTGTCGGCGTTCGGCGGCAAGCCGGGAGGGATAGAGCCTCTCCCTCCCGAACTTTGTCAACGCGTCCGGTCCCGCCTCTTCAGCGGAGCAGACGCCTCAGGCCGCCGCGTCGGACGGGGTGAAGGGCAGACCCAGGGCATCAGCCACGCCTTGGCCGTAAGCCGGATCGGCCTTTCCGCAGTTGCGGATGTGACGCAATTTGATCGATTCCGGCGCATCGCCCAGGGCGCGGGCCGTATTGGCGAACAGCACTTGCTGCTGTTCGGGCGTCATCAGGCGGAACAGCTTGCCCGGCTGGGCGTAATAGTCGTCGTCATCTTCGCGGTAATTCCAGCGCGCGGCGGCGCCGTCGATTTTCAACGAGGGTTCGGCGTATTCGGGCTGTTCCCGCCAGGCGCCGTCGCTGTTGGGTTCGTAGCTGGTGTAGCCGCCGTGGTTGCCGTCGGTCCGCATGGCTCCGTCGCGGTGATAGCTGTGGACGGGGCAGCGCGGCGCATTGACCGGGATGAGATGATGGTTGGTGCCCAGGCGGTAGCGTTGCGCGTCGCCGTAAGAAAAGAGACGGCCCTGGAGCATCTTGTCCGGAGAAAAACCGATGCCGGGTACGATGTTGGCGGGGTTGAAGGCCGCCTGCTCCACTTCGGCGAAATAGTTTTCCGGATTGCGGTTGAGTTCCAGCACGCCCACTTCGATCAGGGGATAATCCTTGTGATACCATACCTTGGTCAAATCAAAGGGATGGTAGGGCAGTTTTTCGGCATCCAGTTCGGGCATGATCTGCACATACATGGTCCAGCGGGGGAAGTCGCCGCGTTCGATGGCTTCGTACAGGTCGCGCTGGTGGCTTTCGCGGTCTTTGCCGATCAGGGCCTCGGCCTCGGCGTCGCTGAGATTTTTGATGCCCTGTTGGGTCTTGAGGTGGAATTTAACCCAGAAGCGCTCATTCGCGGCGTTGATGAAGCTGAAGGTATGGCTGCCGAACCCGTGCATGTGGCGGTAGGAAGCGGGGATGCCCCGATCGCTCATGACCACGGTTATCTGGTGCAGGGCCTCGGGCAGCAAGGTCCAGAAATCCCAGTTGTTTTTTGGGCTGCGCAGGTTGGTGCGCGGGTCGCGTTTGACCACATGGTTGAGGTCGGGAAATTTGAGCGGATCGCGCAGGAAAAATACCGGCGTGTTGTTGCCCACCAGGTCCCAGTTGCCCTGTTCGGTATAAAATTTAATGGCGAAACCGCGAATGTCACGTTCCGCGTCGGCCGCGCCGCGTTCCCCCGCCACGGTGGAAAAACGTACGAACAGGTCCGTTTTTTTGCCCTTTTCCGCGAACAGAGCGGCCTTGGTATAGGCGGTGATGTCGTGGGTGACGGTAAAGGTTCCGTACGCGCCCGAGCCTTTGGCATGCATCCGGCGTTCGGGAATGACCTCGCGATCGAAGTGGGCCAGCTTTTCCAGAAACCAGGCGTCCTGCAACAACATGGGGCCGCGCGGTCCGGCGGTGACGACATTCTGGTTGTCGACGACGGGGGCCCCGGCATTGGTGGTGAGTTTGGTGTCGGCCATGATGTGCTCCTTGGAGAGGTATGCGGGAGTTGCGCCGCGTCGTACGGCCCGCTCTCGACGGTGGGAAAGATTTGTGTCGAAGACTAGGGTAAAGCATATAGCTTGTCAATAATGATTACTAATATAATTAATAATAGCTTACTGAAGCCGGTTAACAAACTGGAACCACTAATTTTTTAAAAGTTCCTTTGACGCAAAACAGCCAGCGCTTCGCACAGACTGAAGATACCCTTCCGCCACCGCCGACGGAAGCACGTCGGAACAAGCCAAAAGCTTGTTCCGGCTTCGTTTCGCGCGATCTTGGTCCGCTCCTTATCGCTGCTCTCGATGTCCGTAAGCCTCGCGCTGCTCGACACCGGGCAGGACTCTGCGGGTCGCCCGCTGGAACGGTCCTCCCTCATGCCGTCTTCCACGGCTCGGGGGGCGCTCAAAATGGGTACAACCTAAAAAATGCCCCCATACTTGGGCGGCCAAATATGGGGGCATTCACGAGAAAGGGAGCGAGGCTATTCGTCGCCTACCTGCAAGGCGGCCAAAAAGGCTTCTTGGGGCAGTTCGACGTTGCCCATGCGTTTCATGCGCTTTTTGCCTTCTTTTTGCTTTTCGAGCAGCTTTCGCTTGCGGGTGATGTCTCCGCCGTAGCATTTGGCGGTGACGTTCTTGCGGAAGGCGGACACGGTTTCGCGGGCGATGACCTTCTGGCCGATGGCGGCTTGGATGGCCACCTCGAACAACTGACGGGGGATGGTCCGTTTGAGCTTGAGGGCCAGGGCGCGGCCGTAGGTATAAGCCTTGTCGCGGTGCACGATGACGGCCAGGGCGTCCACGGGATCGCCGTTGAGCAGGATATCGAGCTTGACCAGGTCGGACCGGCGGTAATCGATGGGCTCGTAATCCATAGAGGCGTAGCCCTTGGTGCCGGATTTCAAGCGGTCGAAGAAGTCGTACACGATTTCCGCGAAGGGCATTTCGTAGGTAATGACCACCCGTTTGGAAGTGATGTAGCCCAGGTTTTTCTGAATGCCGCGCTTTTCCTCGCACAGCTTGAACACATTGCCCACAAACTCGTTGGGCACGTGGATGTCCATGCGCACGAAGGGTTCGTACAGCGCGGCGATTTTGCCCGCCTCGGGCAGCTTGGAGGGATTGTCGATGGTCAGGGTATCGCCGCCTGTGGTGTCCACCTTGTAGATGACCGAGGGGGCGGTGGCGATGAGTTCCACCTGAAACTCGCGCTCCAGCCGTTCCTGAATAATCTCCATGTGCAGCAGCCCCAGAAAACCGCAACGGAAACCGAAGCCCAAAGCCGTGGATGTTTCGGGCTCGAAGGAAAAGGCAGCGTCGTTGAGTTGCAGTTTTTCCAGGGCGATTTTCAGGTTTTCGTAATCCGCGGCGTCGGTGGGGTACAGGCCGCAGAAGACCATGGGCTGCACTTCCTTGAAGCCGGGGACGGGCGTTTCGGCCGGGCGCTCGGCCAGAGTGACGGTGTCGCCCACGCGGGCATCGCTCAGTTCCTTGATGTTGGCGCACAAAAAGCCCACTTCGCCCGCGCCCAGCTCGGCCACGTCCACCGCGTCGGGCGAGAACACGCCCAGCCGGATGACCTCGTAATCGCGTTCGGCGGCCATAAGTTTGATACGATCGCCCTTGCGCAGCACACCGTCCATAATGCGGAACAGCACCACCACGCCCTGGTAGGAATCGTACCACGAGTCGAAGATAAGGGCTTTGAGCGGGGCCTGCGGGTTGCCCTCGGGGGGGGGCAGGCGGTGGACCACGGCGTCGATGACCTGATCCACGTTGAGACCCGTTTTGGCCGACACGCTTACCGCGTCCGAACAGTCGAGGCCGATGCTCTCTTCGATTTCGGCCTTGACTCGGTCGGGCTCGGCGCTGGGCAGATCGATTTTATTGAGTACGGGCACTATTTCATGATTGTGGTCCAGGGCCAGATAGACGTTGGCCAGAGTCTGGGCCTCCACGCCCTGGGTGGCGTCCACCACCAGCAGGGCCCCGTCGCACGCGGCCAGCGAGCGCGAAACCTCGTAGTTGAAGTCCACGTGGCCGGGGGTGTCGATGAGGTTGAGGACGTACTTCCGCCCGTCTTTGTCCGTGTAGGGGATGCGCACGGTCTGGGCCTTGATGGTGATGCCGCGCTCGCGCTCCAGGTCCATCTTGTCCAGATACTGATCGCGGGCTTCGCGGTCGCTGACCAGGCCCGTGTATTCGAGGATACGATCGGCCAGGGTGGATTTGCCGTGGTCGATGTGGGCGATAATGCAGAAATTGCGGATGTGATCCAGGGGAGTCATAGCGCTCTCAGGTGGTGGCTTTCCCGAAGCCGGGCAAAGCCAGTTTGCGTTCCAGCCGGTTCAGCAGCCAGGTGGCCAGGGTGACCATGACCAGGTAATAACAGGCTGCCGCGAAATACACCTCGGTGGGGCGGAAAGTGCGCGAAACCAGAACCTTGGCTTCGCCCGTCAGTTCGATGCAGGTTACCAGGTAGGCCAGGGAAGAGTACTTGATAAGGTAGATGATTTCATTGCCGCAGCCGGGCAGGGCGCGGCGCACTGCCTGGGGCACCACCACGGACAGGATGGTCTGCATACGGGTCATGCCCAGAGCCTCGGCCGCTTTGATCTGGCCCTGGCGTATGGACAGCAATGCCCCGCGCACGTACTCGGACTGGTAGGCTCCGGTGCACAGGATAAAACCGATGAGGGCGGCCGGATAGGGCTCAAGATAAATTTTGACGTAGGGTATGCTGGGCAGGCCGAAATACAGGATCAAAAGCTGCACGGTCAGGGGCACACCTCGGATGACGGCCACGGCCGAGTCGGCCACACGCCGCATCCACGGCCTGCCGAACACCCGCGCCACGCCGGTGAGCACGCCCAGGCCGCCGCCGATCAAGGCGGCGGGAATCACCAGAGCCAGGGTCATGGACAGCCCCCGGTTGAGCTGTGGAATTACCCGGTCGATAAGAAAGGCGGGATCGAGAACGTCCAGCATGTCAGCCCCCGACGCCCCGGTCGGGCGCAACGCCGTCCATTTCCCCCTCCGCGTCCGCCGGACGCAGATTGGCCAGTTTGCCGCAGAAGTCGCCGGTACGGGTGCGCGCTCCGGGGGCGAGCAGCACCGCCGGGGAATCCTGTTCGATGATGCGCCCGCCTTCCATGAACAGCACTTCCGTGGCCAGGGAACGGGCGAAATCCATCTGGTGGGTGGCCATGATCATGGGCATGCCGTTGGCGGCCAGGTCGCGGATAACCGCCAGCACTTCGCCCACCAACTCCGGGTCCAAGGCCGAAGTGGGTTCGTCCAGCAACAGTATTTTGGGGTCCATGGCCAGAGCGCGGGCAATAGCCACGCGCTGCTTCTGACCGCCCGAAAGCTGAGCGGGGTACAGTCCGGCCCGGCCGGCCAGTCCCACGCGTTCCAGTTCCTTCAGAGAGCGTTCGCGGGCCTGGTCTTTGCCATAGCGACGCACCTTGCGCAGGGCCAGCGCCACGTTATCCACGGCGGAAAGGTGATCGAACAGGTTGAAATCCTGGAAAATCATACCTACGGCCTGGCGCAGACCGCACAGTTCGGCCGTGTTGGAACCGTGGACAAGCCTTCCTTCCAACCATATTTCGCCCCGGTCCGGGGGCAGCAGGTAGTTGAGACATTGCAGAAAGGTGCTCTTGCCCGCGCCGGAGGGACCGATCAGGACCTTGATGTCGCCCGGCCGCATGGTCAGCGATACATCGTCCAGAATGGTGCGCCCGCCCAGGATTTTGGCGATGCCCTTCGCGCGCAGCAACACATCGTTCTCAGAGACGACGGGGGGCGCGGAGGGGACGGCGGAGCGGGGGGCGTCGGCACAAGCGAATGCGGCGATCATGGGCGTTCTCCGAAGGGGCCTTACATGCCGATCAGCGCGTAACCGGGGATGCGCACCTTGCGCTCCAGGCGGCGCAGCAGGGTGAGTCCGGCCGTGGTGATCAGAAAATAGATGAGACCCGCCGTGATATACAGGGGCAGATGCTCGTAGGTGCGGGAGGCCACAAAGTGGGTACGGGCCATGATTTCCGGCGTGCCCAGGGCGAAACACATGGCCGAGTCCTTGAGCAGGATGGAATATTCGTTGGACCAGCCGGGGATGGACAGGCGCAGGGCCTGGGGCAGCGTTACGCTGCGTATGGCCTGAAAGGTGGTCATGCCCAGGGCCTTGGCGGCGCGCATCTGCCCCTGGGGCAGGGCCTGGAGCGAGCCCCGGAAAATCTGGGACTGGTAGGCCGCGCTGGCCAGGCCCAGCACCACGCACGAGGCGCCTATGGTGCCTACATCCAGGCCAAGGACGTTGAACACCCCGTAATAGAACAGAAAAAGCAGCAACAGGATGGGCACGCCCCGAAAGAACCATACGTACACTCCCACCAGCCGGGCCGCGGGGCGTGGGCCATAGGCCTGGATCACGGCCAGGGGCAGGCCCAGACAAAAGCCCAGAGCCAGAGCGCCCAGCACCAGCACGATGGTGACCAGGGTACCCTGCAGAATATAGGGGAAGGCTTCGGCGATGGTGGAAAAAATAGACACGGCGCACCCTAGAGCGGATTCATTTTTTAATTGTGTATAGTCTGGATACGATGTTCTATCGCTTAAGTTTCACGCCTTCGCCGTCGCTTGCCGACGCAAGTGAATGGCGGCTGCTCCGGCGGCGCGGCGAAGTCTCATTGTGTTTTATGACAAACCGGGGTTGAAAACGAAAAAAGGCGGGAGACGGCTTCAAAGACCGCCCCCCGCACGAAAGAAACCGGCTATTTGAGGTACTTGGCCTGAAGTTCCTGCCAATAGGGATCGGCCATGAGCAGTTTGTAACCTTCGTTGACGATCTGAAGAAGCTCGGCGTTGTCCTTGTTGATGGCCACGCCGAACACGTCGTCCGGGGCGAAGGTGCCGACGATCTTGATCGGCTTGCCCTTGTTGATGGCGTCGTTGGCCGGGGCGCTGTCGAGCGCGACGGCGTCGATACGGCCGTTCAGCAGGTCTTCCACGGCCATGGGCGCGGAATCGTAAAAGCGCAGATCAAAGGCCAGCTTTTCGTCGGCCTTTTTAGTCTCCAGGTATTCATGCTCGTTGGTGCCGCGCTGCACGCCCAGGCGATATTTGCCCTGCAGGACCTGATCGGCGGTCAGGGACGAATCCTTGCCCGTGACAATCACTTTGGAAATGGTGAAGTAGGGGTCGGAGAAAGCTACGGCGGCGGCCCGTTCCGGCGAAATGCTCATGCCCGAGCACACCATGTCGATCTTCTTGCCCAGCAGGGCGGGAATGATGCCGTCCCAGTCCATGGGCTGATGCTTGACCTCGAAGCCCATCTTCTTGGCGATCCAGTCCATCGAGTCCACGTCGAAGCCCGAGGGCTTGCCGTCCTCGCCCACATAGGCAAAGGGAGGATAGTTGGCGTCGATGCCGTTGATATAGGTTTTGGCCGTGGCCGGAACGGCGGCGCACAGGGCAAGAGCCAAAGCGGCGAGACACAGAGACAGACGTTTCATGATGGCGTTACCTCACGGGTTTGACGGCATGGTTTTCATGTTAAACCGGATATCTTCCTACCGTAAAAACTAAGGAGGCGCAAGGCGGACCGAATCAGGGCGGACGCCGGGACGCGTTCGCCCCGAGGCTAACTTTTGACCACGCTCAGCGGTCCCGAGGCCTGACACACGGGCATGAGTTCAAGGCTGTTGATATTGACGTGGGCGGGCAGATGGGTAACCCAACGCACGGTTTCCGCGATGTCCTCGGGCACGATGGGGCAGGTGCCCTCATAGACTTTGTCGGCTCTGGCCCGATCTCCTTTGAAGCGCACCAGCGAAAATTCGCTTTCGCACAGGCCGGGTTCGATATTGGTCACCCGCACCGCCGTGCCCAGCAGGTCCGTGCGCAAGTTGAGCGAGAACTGCTTGACAAAGGCTTTGGTGCCTCCATACACGTTGCCGCCCTTATACGGGTAGGTGCCCGCCGTGGACCCCAGGTTGACGATATGCCCCCGGTTGCGCGCCGTCATGCCGGGCAGCAGGGCGCGCGTGGCGTACAACAGCCCCTTGATGTTGGTGTCGATCATGGTTTCCCAGTCGTCGAGGTCGGCCTCCTGACTGGGGGCCAGGCCCAGGGCCAGACCGGCGTTGTTGACCAACACATCGGGCTCGGACCAGGGGGCGGGCAGGCGCTCCAGGGCGGCGAACACGGCGCTTTTATCGCGCATGTCCAGTTCCAGGGGCAGAAAAGCGTCGCCCCATTCCGCCTTGAGGGCGTCGAGGCGCTCTTTGCGGCGGCCCGTGCCCGCGACGTTCCAGCCTTCCTTGATGAACACGGCGGCCGTGGCCCGTCCGAATCCGGACGTTACGCCGGTGATGACGATGGTGCGTGGCATATCTTCCCTCCCTGGGCTGAGGCAAAAGTGATGATGGCGCGCCCCTCGCGGGGGCGTCTTCCGGTCATAAGCACAAGCCGGGTTCAAGGCAAGGCGGCTTTCCCTTGACTTTTCCCCGGCTTTCCCGTTTGTTCGAGGCCGGTGCTAGACACACCGTTATATCGTGGGCGGTCGCACGCCCGACACCGTGCCCCGCGTCGTCTCGACGCGGGCAGTCTTCATGCATGGCTGCCGGGAGTGCGAGGATATACAATACCCGTCAGGGAAATAACTCCGCCGTTCCCACGAGCGGTGTCTAGCTCCCGGCTCTTCCCGTTCGGGGAGGAGCCCAAGCCGGGAGCCGGGTATGAAGACATCCAGCAAAGGTATGGTCGCGCGCCGGAGTGCGCGCCGTCAGGGTCGCGGAGGTCGCCCCGCCCGTGTCCTCCGGGTGGATAAAAAACGTGTGGGGCGCGAATTGGAAGGCTTGCGCCGCTTCGGGTACGTCGTCGGCGGACCGGCCTGGCGTCGCGGTCGGAAGCTGCTGCTGCGAGCCTCCCGACGGGGGCCGCTTTGCCTGGAACTGGCGCTGGTCCGTCTGCTGGCGGCCGAGCTTCTGGCCTCCGCTCCGGACGTCCGGAGCGTCCCCGCGCCCTGGACCGCGCCTCGGCTGGCCTTGTTCCTCCGCGCTCTGACCGGGCTGGACGCGCAATGCGTGCGCTGTCTCGGTTGCCCTTACGACGCGGTCGGAGGAGCGGACTGAATTTCGGAGATGCGCTCATGACTCTTTCCTCTCCCGTCGCGCCCGGTCCGGACGCCGATGCGGCCAAGCGCCGGGCGGCCTTGTCCTCGGTGCTGTGGTCGGCGTTTCTGACTCTGATCAAAATTGTGGCGGGACTGTCCACCAACAGCCTGGGGCTGTTGTCCGAGGCTCTGCACAGCGCCCTTGATCTGCTGGCCGCCGGGCTGACTTTTCTGGCCGTGCGCCTGGCGGCCGTGCCCGCCGACAGCCGCCACCCCTACGGGCACGGCAAGGTGGAAAGTTTGTCCGCTCTGGCCGAAACCGGCTTGCTGCTCGCCACCTGCGTGTGGATTGTGTATGAGGCCGTCCGGCGTCTGCTGTTCGAGGCCGCGCCTGTGGAACCGAACTGGTGGGCTTTCGCCGTGGTCGTCGTGTCGTTGATCGTGGATATCAGCCGTTCGGCCATGTTGCGCCGCGTGGCCCGCGAACACCGCTCCCAGGCGCTCGAAGCCGATGCCCTGCATTTTACCACCGACATCCTGTCCTCGGCCGTGGTTCTGATCGGCCTGGCCTGCGTGTGGGCGGCCCGTTGGACCGAACCCGGCTCCTTTTTGCACGCCGCGCTGATCCGGGCCGACGCGGCGGCCGCCCTGGGCGTGGCGGCCATTGTGGTCCTGGTCAGCTGGCGGCTGGCGGGACGGGCGGTCATGAGTCTCATGGACGGCGGCAAGGAAAGCGAGGTTCTTCAGGTGTGCGCCGCTCTGGCTGAAATGGCTCCGGCCTATCGCGTGTTGCGGGCGCGTGTGCGCGAAAGCGGATCCCAATATTTTGTGGACCTTGCCGTGAGCGTTCCGGCCACGTTGCGTGTGGACGACGCCCATGCCGTCAGCGAGCTTTTGGAAGACATCGTGGCCTCGGTGCTGCCCGGAGCGGAAACCGTGGTGCACATCGAACCTGACGACGACGGGACGCGAACCGATCTGTACGCCTCGGCCCGCCACCTTGCCGCCCTGCGCGGGCTGTCCGTTCACGGTCTGGCCTTGATCACCCTTGACGACGGCCTGCACGTGTTCGTGCACATCGAGTTGCCGCCCGATATGCCTCTGGTTCAGGCCCACGCCAAGGTGTCGGCCTACGAGGCCGACCTGGAACAACGCATCGGCGCGGTGCATGTGGTGTCGCACATCGAGCCCCTGTGCCGACAGAGTCCCCTTTCCCGTTCACTGGACACGCCCGAGGATCATGATTCTGTGCTCGACATACTCCATCTTCTTATAGAGCGGCATCCCGATCTGCGCGATTGTCATGACGAAGAGGTGTGGACTTTGGGCAACCATACCGCCCTGTCCTTCCGCTGCCGTACCGATTCCGACGCCACCGTGGCCGAAGCCCACAAGCGAGCTTCCCGCCTGGAAGGCGAACTGCATCGCCGTCTGCCCGGCCTTGGCCGCATCACCATCCATGTGGAACCGGCCCTGCCGGATGAAGCGGATGGAGAATAAAAAACGGGAAGGAGAGGGGCGCTTTTTCGGACAAGGTCTTTGAATGCGGTTACCCTTTGTAACAATAAAAATTTACCCGGTATTTTTATAAAATAAATGACTCAGCAACGAACAAGACCGCCGGTTTGCTCTGGCGGTCTTGTTCGTTGCTCATAGCAGATGATTGCTCCGCGTTACTTCAAATAGGTTTCCCCCCAGCGTCCGATCGCATCAAAAACGGGGATCAATGCTTTGCCGCTTTCGGACAGGGAGTATTCTACATGGGGCGGTATCTCATTGAATTGCTCCCGATGAACCAGCCCCTGTTCTTCCAAAAAACGCAGCGTTGCCGTCAGCATAGTGTTTGAAATATCAGGAATCGACTTGCGCAACGCTCCAAAGCGGACAGAACCCTGTGTCACTAATTCATATAAAACTCTGGCGTTCCACTTTCCGGAAATAAGAACGAGTGTTTTTTTACAGGGCAAGCTTCAAAATTGGTGTCCATTTTTGTTCCTCCTTTTCTCCTTTGGGTTAGTAAGGTTTATATTACTTTGCAAGAATAAACTGCGTACTTTCTTTTCTATTCAGATATAGTATATTTTTTTTACCGTTAAGAAGTCAACGGGAAAATTTAAGCTAAAAGGAGAAATTGATGACGACCAATGTAGAAAGAGTTCGCTCTTATTTGGAACAGGTGCAGATTTTTTATGTTACGACAGTAGACGGCGATCAACCGAAGTGCCGCCCGTTTTCTTTCCAAATGGAGTATGAGGGGAAGATTTATTTTGGCGTCGGGACCTTCAAGAACTGCTACCGTCAGATGACGCAGAACCCGAAGGTCGAAATCTGTGCCAGCAACGGACAGGATTTCCTACGCTATTATGGAAAGGCCGTTTTTGTTGACGATCCGGCTATTTTGCAGAAAGCCTTTGCAATCGCAGATTACCTTCCTAAAATGTATAATGAACGGACTGGACACAAATTGGGAATGTTCTATCTGGATGACGCAACTGCGGAATTTTGCAGTCTTTCTGGGGTGAAGGAGTCCCTGAAGCTGTAATAAGCAGGCGGAAACCAAACGATAGAAACGGCAGGCTGGGCGCAAGCGCCCCAGTCTGCCGTTTTTTATGCGTTCTTGACTTTTCATTCCTCGTCCCAGATTAGCATGGCATCCAGGCCCGGCTTCAGGCTGTATCTCAGCTCAGTCAATGTGCATTCCACATGGGGCGCTACTTCCGCAAACACCCTCCGAGTCAAATCTTGTGGCTTCCATCTCCCGGAGTTGTGCGGTCAGGACTTTCTGGGGCACATGGCCAATAGAATTTTCAGTTCACCAAACCGTTTTGTCCCCGGCATCAAGTCGCGGAGGCGCAAAGCCTTCCACTTATTGCTGATGAAAGTGAGCGTTGCTCCCACCGGGCAGGCTGCGCTCCTTTGTTGGTTTATCGGTAATTTCTTGAGTCGTTTCCATAGGCAATCCTCTTTTAGTATCTAAAGGATAACTACACAATATTGAGCCTGCTTTTCTACTATATGCTACGGTGTTTTTATATAAAAGCACATATTTTGTAAATCATGGAAAAATTCTTTCACGACAGGCCGATTTGTGATTTTGGAAAAGTTTACTGCCGGTTTTTAATAATTAAAATTTATCTTTTTTTGTCCGCTTTTTTATTTGTTCATGGTAAAAATAATTCACTACAACAGGATAAGCTTCAAACGGCCTTGTCATGCTGTCATCGTTCGTTACGTAGTCAAGGCCTATTTCTGCGGTCCAGGCTTTCAATGTCGCGTCCAGGGTCTCCCAATAGTTGCGGTTTTTGGCGGTATATATGTCATGATAAAGCCTTAATAGACTTGGATATTTTTCTTTTATATAGTTCATGATGATTGTTTTATAGCCGCCTCGCAAGTTGAGGTTTTCCAACCAAATCAAATTGCATTGTCCTTTGGCTTGTCTTATAATCTCCTCAACATCAGTAATGCCTGGAAAAATAGGAGATATAAAACAGGTGGTACGAATGCCGGCCTGGTGAAACGTCTTCATAGCGGCCAGCCTTCTTTCGACGGATACCGCATTGTCCATATCCTGCTGAAAATTTGGATTTAAAGTATTTATCGACCACGATACGCGAGCTTCCGGAAAAGTTCGTATCAAATCCAAATCGCGCACTACCAAGTCGCTTTTTGTGGCAATACTAATCCTGGCGCCGCTGCCCTGTAACTGCATGAGCAAGGCTCGTGTGCGTCCAAACGTTTCCTCGTATGGATTATAAGGATCTGTTACAGAACCGATAAATAATTCTTTACCCGCGTATTGTTGGGGATTTTTAATTTCCGGCCAATGCTTCACATCCAGAAAAGCGCCCCATGGCTCTACATGTCCGGTAAAGCGCTTCATAAAAGACGCATAACAGTATTTGCAAGCATGGGGGCACCCAACATACGGATTAACAGAATATTCGCATACAGGTAGATGGGATTTTGATAAAATGCTTTTCACCTGGATGTTCTTAATACTTATTTCAGGCATGGCATTATCCTCTTTGAAAAGATTTTTGCATTCCTTGCTGAACGGTATCTGTTGATTTTAAATGTCCCAGCAACAAAGGAGACGCGGGGTCATGGAGCTTGTAGTTCTCCCGCGCTTTTTGTGAATTTGTATTGGCGTAACAATATTTGCAGCCGTTCAAACAGGTATCATACGCTCCTATATCCCGACTTTCGATGCAATGACAACCCTCTCGCATTCCTTTGTGTTTCAAATTTTTAAACATCATGCCATTTGCTTTTCCTAAAATATCAAGTGTCATACAACCGGAAGCATGAATGCCATAATGGGTAAAGTTCCCGTTTGTGCCGCATGTTTGAATGGGAATACCGTATCTTGCGGCAATGGCTCCCAGTCCATGCGCCAAAGCGTTTTTGTCTGCTTCGGACAGCAAAAGAAGCTCCGGCATATTGGTTTGGAGCTTTTTATACATCTCTACAAAGCTGAAAATGCAACGATCAATATAAGGGGCAAGGATTTTTGCCATTCGCTCAAATGTTTCCATGTGGCATGAGATTGTATATTTTTTTGTAAGTAAAACGGGATCATATCTCCAGGCAAGGCGTTGTTTGCCGACCAGTTTCGAAAGTTCAATCAACGTTTGCATACTTTCTTCCACCGAGGGAACACCCGGCTCAATGTCCGGGCCGTAAGCGGTAATCGTGTAGTGAAAATAAGTAGGGAAGCGGTCTGTAATCTCATGTAAGCGCGGTACTATCGGTTTGTAGTTTTTGGAGCAGAAAACAACGCAGTCAACCTTGTCGGGGCTTAATTCATAGCGCGTGACCTTATTGGGGAAGAGCGGATTGCGCGAAAGAACATAGCCCTCTGAGAAGCGGCGCAAGAGCCATTCCGTGTAATATTGTACGGTATCCGTTCGTCCACCTGTATTGATGATCATTTCTCTATGTCCTATGCTTTGGCAAAATTTTCTTTCATGCAATAGGAAAAAAGCGTTGTAAGCCGCACCAACTCGGCAATATCTTTGCCGGATAATTCGTTCATGGCGTCTATTTCCGCCTGAGCGGCGGGCGGTATAATGTTTTTGGTGTATTCGATGCCCGCATTCGTAAAACGGACGATTTTGTTTCGACGGTCCGTTTTGGATTCGGTTAAGGATACATAGCCCTGTGTTAAAAACTTTTTGATGATGGCGCTTACGGTTTGTTTTGTGGCCGACAACCGTTCGCAAATCTCCGATTGCAAGCAATCTCCTGGGGTAAACCAGATAATATCCAGCACAAACAGTTCTTTTGCTGTTAAACCATGTCGTCGTGCGTACATTTCATACGCGGCATATTGAATATCTCTCAATGCGCAGTATTGATTGACATAGGTTCTGACTTCTTCACGCTCCATGCTGGTACTCCGTAAAATATTTGACAGTCCAATATTTGACTTTTAAGTGACAAAAATGACCTGCTTTGTCAACAGATTTTGCTCAACGCCCGATATATATTGTAACTTTTGTAAGTTACAAGTTTTTTACTGTAAAAATGAAATAGGCATCGTTTTTTCGGTGTTGCAGGTAATGAGGAGGGAAGTTTTACGGTCGGTAAAGGAGGCGGGCCGCTTTTGGAGCTTGCCTGTCCGCAGGCATACGGTTTGCCGGAATAAAGTTTTTCCCTTCCCCGGTGGTATTTTCTTCAGGCCATAAAGGGGGACGCGCGCAAGTCTTACACGTTGAACAAAAAGTGCATGACGTCGCCGTCGCGCACCGTGTAATCCTTGCCTTCCACACGCAGGGTGCCTGTGGCCCGGCAGGCGGCTTCGGTCTTGTGAGTCATGTAGTCGTCAAAGCCGATGACCTCGGCCCGGATAAAGCCCTTTTCAAAGTCGGTATGGATAACCCCGGCGGCCTGCGGCGCTTTCCAGCCGCGGCGGAAGGTCCAGGCCCGCACCTCTTTAGGACCGGCGGTGAAGTAGCTGGCCAGCCCCAGGGTGCGGTAACCGGTACGGATGACGTGCACCAGGCCGCTTTCCTCAATGCCGTACGAGGCCAACATTTCCTTCTGATCCGCGTCGGGCAGACCCTGCAATTCCTCTTCCAGACGAGCGCAGATTTTGACGACCTCCGCTCCGTGCGCGGAGGCCAGAGCGGACAGCGTCCGGACGTGTTCGTTGTCTTCTTCCAGGCCCGCTTCATCCACATTGGCGCAGTAGATGACGGGTTTGGCCGTCAGCAGAGAGAGTTCGTGCCAGGTCTGACGGAAGGGTTCGTTGTGCTCAGGCACTTCGAACGCGGAAGCGGGCTTGCCGCTGTTCAGGTGTTCGAGCAGGCGCGCGCATTCGTCCACGGCTTTCCCTAATTCGCGGTCGCCTTTGACCTGCTTTTGCAAACGCTCCAGGCGCTTGCCCGCGCTTTCGATGTCGGCCAGCAGCAGTTCGGTTTCAATGGTGTCCACGTCGCGCGCCGGGTCCACGCTGCCGTCCACATGGGCGATATTTTCATCCTCAAAACAGCGCGCCACCTCGATGATGGCCGCGCATTCCCGAATATTGGCCAGAAACTGGTTGCCCAGGCCCTCGCCCTTGCTCGCTCCGCGTACCAGGCCCGCGATGTCGATGAAGTCCACTGTGGCGTAAATGGTTTTCTGCGGTCGGACCAGGTCCGCCAGAGCGTCCACCCGTTCGTCCGGCACCGGCACCGTGGCCTTGTTGGGTTCGATGGTGCAGAAGGGATAGTTGGCCGCCTCGGCGTTCTGAGCCTTGGTCAGCGCGTTGAACAACGTGGATTTGCCCACGTTGGGCAGTCCCACTATGCCTATGCTCAATGCCATGACGCTCTCCGTGGAAGGGAAGAAGAGGTCGCCCAGGAAGGGGGGAACCACGCTTTTGCAAAAGCGGGGTTCCCCCCTTCCTGGGCCCCATCCCCTTTCCTCTAAAACTTTTATTGAATGGGCGGATGGGAAGATTTTCCATCCGATGAAAAGTTTGGAAAAGATAGGGGGCGCGGGGGGAAGGAAAGCTTTTTCAAAAGCTTTCCTTCCCCCCGCGAAATCTGTCTACCTTGTTTTGATGTTTGAATCAACGCGGAAGCTTGGTGCGGACGGTGGGCCGGAGCGGGGGCGGGGGCAGGGGATCGG
>ERZ894232.1844-NODE-1844-length-17716-cov-15.900459_pt1 | contig 17716 bp, 15 predicted proteins | sample MGYA00380296_ERZ894232 | MGnify/ENA primary metagenome ERZ894232 (study PRJEB32331, sample SAMN06328433) | human gut metagenome | biome: human gut microbiome; feature: stool | host: Homo sapiens | collected 2014-08-14 ... | reverse complement strand
TATTAGGCCCTTATAGGGCTGGAGCAAACCACCCGCTATGCGGGGGGTTGTGATTTTCTTATTTTAAACGGATAGCAAAATAAACGTATCATAAATATTAAATTCAAATAATACAAATTGGTAGTTGTGGATATGTGGAGAGTTGCTCTGGCGGTGCAGTAGTGCTTCGAGCCCACAAAGCCTGTGGTTTCGGGCGCTGCCGTCGTGGCGGCATCAGGGCAGACGTATAAGATGCGTCTGCCCTGTAAGGAATAGATTCAGCCGTCGATAGCCGTTTTGAAGTTCGGCCTTCTGCGTATTTCCCAGATGGTCACGGGTACCGGCACGGCCTGGGGAGTCAGGGGCCAGGTGGGGGTGAAGCAAGCCTTGCTGAAGCTCAGGCCGTGGGCGGGCAGTTCGTCGAGCAGGGCGCGGAATACCGCGCGGCCCGGTTCGGCGATCCAGGCCGCGCCGTCCGTGGCCAGAATATGGGCCAGAAAGGCCGCCACCGGCGCGGCGAAGCGTTGTTCATACACGATGTCCGCGGCCCAGGCGCGGTCGATGACGCCCGGTTCAAGCGTGGGCGCGCGCCAGTCCATAATCGTCCATGTCACGCCGGACACGGCGTTGAGTTCCGCGTTGATCCGGGCGTAGGCCAGCGCGTCGGCGTCGTAATCCATCCCCGTGACCCGGCCGCCCAGCCATTGCCCGACGAGCGCGGTAAACCCCAGGCCGCACCCCACGTCCAGACAGGCGCGGTCCGCGATGTCGGCGCGTCGAGCCGCCAGCCATGCGGCCAGAGCCAGAGACGAAGGCCACAGGTCGGCCCAGTAGGGCAGACGTTCATCTTCCTGCCAGCCGGGGTCGTCCTCGCTCATGGCGGTCCACAAGGCTTCCAGGTCGGCCCGACGTAAACGCCAGGAACGGCCGCAGGCCTCGAAACAAAGTTCGGAAGCGGACAGAGAGGGAACAGGAGCGGCGGAATCGGCCATGCGGGTCACTTTTTGGTTTTGGTTCCGGCCAGGGGATGGGCGGCGTCGTATACTTTGGTCAGTGCATCAAGGTTGAGGTGGGTGTAGCGTTGCGTGGTGGAAATGCGGCTATGCCCCAGCAGTTCCTGTACGCTGCGCAGATCCGCGCCGTTTTCCAGAAGATGTGTGGCGTAGGAGTGACGCAGGTCATGGGGGGACAGATGCTGTTGAATGCCGGCCAACTTGGCCGCCGTCTCCACAACGCGGGCCGCCTGCCGCCGATTGAGACGCGCTCCGCGCCGTCCCACGAACAGCGCTCGTTCGTCCTTTCCGGCCAGCATGGGCCGGGCCGTCAGCCAAGCGTTCAGAGCGGAACGACTGGTATCGCTGAGGGGCGATAGCCGCTGCTTGTCGCCTTTGCCCATCACCATCAGCGCCCGATCGCCGGGGGCATAGTCGTCCACGTCCAGGTTCAGCGCTTCCGAAATGCGCAGCCCCGATCCGTAGAGTAGTTCCAGCAGCGCCCGGTCGCGGACGCGGATCGCGTCGTCGGCCGTGGCGGGCGAGGAAGGTGGCGTGTCGGCCAACAGTTCGAACGCCTGATCCACGTTGAGCATGGCCGGGTGGCGCTGCTCCTGGCGCGGATTGCGCACGCCCCGGCAGGGATCGGCGGTGATTGTATGCGTGTGCAGCAAGTGGCGGAACAGGGAGCGCAGAGCCGAAAGCTTGCGGGCCCTGGTGCTGCGGGCGTCGCCCTGACGGAAGAGGAAGGCGGAAAAGCCTTGGATGTGTCGTTTGGTCACACCGTCGGGGGCGGCCAGACTGGCTCCTTCGCCTCCCAAATAGTGTTCAAAATCCACTAGATCGCGACCGTAGGCCGCCACCGTGGCAGGAGAGGCCCCTTTCTGAAACGCCAGCCAGGTCAGAAAATCGGCGGCGCAATCCGGCAGTTCGTGCAGATGGTCGGGCGGAAAAGGAGCGGAGGGACGCTTCATGACGGGCATGCCTCGTAGACGGCTCCGGGCAGACGGCGCACCGCGCCGCTCAGTTCCAGCATCAGGAGCAGGGCGCTGAGGGTTCCCGCATTGTGGTCCGGCAGGTGGGACAGCAGGTCGTCGATGTGCAGGGGGCCGTGGGCCTGGAGCAGGGTTACGGCCCTGCCTTCGGCCGAATCGGGGGCGTAGGCGGGAACGTTTCGCCGGGACGACACGGATCGGGGCGCCGCCGCGGTATGGGGATGCAACGGCGGTTCGAGGGGAGGCGGCGCGGCCTGTTCGGCCGGAACATGGTCCAGCAGATGACGGAGTTGCGGCAGAAGATCGGTCAGGATGTCGGCGGCATTAAGGGCCGGGCACGCGCCTTCGGTCAGCAGTCGGGCGCATCCGTCGCAATCGGCTGCGGCGTCCGCCGCCTTCTTCGCATCCGAAGCGTCCGTCGTGTCCGCCGGGAACGCGAAGGGCCAGCCCGGCGGAGGCACGGCGTACACGGCCCGGTTCTGGTCCAGCGCCAGGCGCGCGGTGATCAGGCTGCCGCTGCGCGGCGCGGCCTCCACCACTACGACCCCCAGCGCCAGCCCGCTGATGATGCGGTTGCGGATGGGAAAATGCGATCCCTCAGGTCGGGTGCCGGGGGGGAATTCGCTGAGCAACAGTCCTTTGACGCCTACAGCCTGGTATAAATCCCGGTTTTCGGGGGGATAGACGACATCCAGCCCGGCGCCGAGTACGGCGATGGTGCGGCCTTGTTCCGGCAGGGCCGCCTTGTGGGCCGCGCAGTCGATGCCCCGGGCCAGGCCCGATACCACGGTGACCCCGCAGGCCGACAGTTCGCGGGCCAGGGTGTGGGTGCGGCGCAGATTGTCCGGCGAACAGGCCCGGGAGCCCACCACGGCTACGCAGGCGTTATCCAGCAGCGACAGATCGCCCCGGGCGTACAGCAAAGCCGGGGCATCGGGCAGTTCCCGCAGTCGGGACGGATAACGGGGATCGGTCCACAGCAGGATGGAACCGTCCAGATCGCGGCTGTCTTCCCATTCGGGTCGGGCTTCGCGTCGCCATGCGTCGCTTTCCAATGCCGCGCCCTTGGAAACGGGCACCCCGGCTTCGCTCCAGCGGGCCACGTTGTGCACGGCCGCGAAGGCCGAGCCGAAACGGCCGAGCAGACGACGTATGCTGCGCGCGCCCAAGCCTTTGCTCCGGCGCAGAGCCAGGGCCGCCCAGTATTCGGCCCGGGCGGTTTCGTCCAGTTTGGACAGGGCGGAGGAAGGGGGGCACGCGTCGGTCATGACGATTCCGCTCAGGGTTTGAGGCCCATGCGTCGGGCGCGTTGGGTGGCCTCGGCCTTGGGCCAGTCTTCGAACAATACGGCCAGGTGCAGGGATGCGTTGGCCGCGTCCCCCATCTTTTGATAGGCCATAGCCGTTTTGAGCAACGAATCCGGCGTCTTGGCGTCACGCGGAAAGCGTGCCTGCACGTCCTTGAAAGCAAAGATGGCATCCGGATAGCGGCCCCGCGAGTAATAGGTCTCGCCCTTCCAGTACAGCGCGTTGGGCACCAGGCGGCTGTTCGGGTACACTTCCAGAAAGGCCTGGAACGCGGCTTCCGATTCGGCATAACGACCGGTGCGGTACATCTGCAGGGCCGCGTCGTAGGCGTTCTGTTCAGGTCGGGCCGGAGCCCGCGACGGCGCGGCGGCGGGCGCGGGCGTGGCGGGCGTGCTTTCGGTCAGACGGGGCAACATGGCGGGGGGCAGGGTCGTCGGCGCTTCGGAGGCAACTTCCCCCGATAACGGAGGCGACGTGGGCGAAGCGGCGGGGGAGGCGACGAGCGGCTCGGCGGCCGGGGCGGAAGCCGAAAGCGTGCCGGGCACTGCGGCCTGGGTCGGAGCCGCCTTCTTGACGGGGGCCGTGTTTCCGGCCGGAGTCGGCGAAGTCGGGGCGGATTTGTTCGGCGTGGAAATCGGTGCGGGCACGCTTTTTTCGAGCGCCGGAGAGGATAACGCATTTTCATCCGGGACGGAGGGCGTCCCGGTCCGGCGCGGGGCCACAACCGCGCCTCGTTTCAGGGCTTCACGCTCCAGATATTCCACGCGCAGATCGAGTTCGTGCACCTCGTCTTTGAGGGCGTTTTCATCCATACGGGCGGCCAGCACTTCCCGTTCCAGAAACACCATGCGTTCGCCCAGATCGGCGACAGAACTCCGACTGGCGCAGCCGCCCGCGCAAATACAAAGCAGGGTGAGGATAAAGGCGGAATATCGGGTCATGCTACCTCCCGGTCTGTTTCCGGTGTAGGCGAGAGCGGCGCAATTGGCAAGATGAAGCGTCCGCGTTCCCCGGGCAGACACATTTTATGCGTCTGCCCGGCAAAATCCGTTTTGTGGCGTTTACGCCGTCTCGGCGGGAGATAAGGGCGGTGGAATACGGTCAGCGCTCGGCCCACAGCAGGCGCTTGTTTTTGAGTGCGGCTCGGCCCAGGTTGAGCCCGTTCCAGCGCAGAAGGATATGTTTGCCTCCGGTTGCGGGCAGAGGCAGGTCCGCGGCCGTTACGCTTCGGCCCTGAATGAGAGCCTCCAGGGTGTCCAGGCCGTTCCGCCCTTCCAGCTCCGCCACCGGGCCGGGGCCGTCCAGGCGCAGTCGGGGCGACAGATGGAGATCGCCGTTACGGGCGATTTTGCCCACATACAGACCCTGCCAGCGCAAACCGGCAGGAAAGAGGGCCAGCCCCGGCCTGGGCAGTATATGCAGACTGCCGTTGAATATTCCCACCGGGCCGGGCAGCAGGGCGGGGTCTACGCCTTCGGCCAGCAGGCATGCGTCCGGCACGGTTTCGTAACGGGGGGGAACGGCCGCCGCGTGCGAGGCGGCGGCCGACGCTTCCGGCTTGCGCAGTCGGGCCACGAAAAAGCCCTGGGTATCGCCGGGGCGGGGTTCCAAACGCCAAACGCCTTCGCATCCCCGGCGGGGAGCCTCCAGGGCGAAGCCGGGAAGAACGGGCAACGTTTCGGGCAGCAGCCCCAGTTCATCCCGGGCGAAGCGGACTTGCGCTTCGTTTTCCTCTTCGTTGGTGGTGCATGTGGAATACACGAGCGTGCCGCCGGGCCGCAACAGGCGTTGGGCCTCGGCCAACAAAGCCTGTTGGAGTCGGATCAGGGGGGCGAGTTTGTCTTCCTTCCAGATATCCCGCACACGGGGATGGCGTTCCACCGTGCCCCACCCTGAACAGGGCGGGTCCAACTGAATGCGATCCCATGAGGCGTCCGCCAGGGGCAGGGTTTCGCCGGGATAACAGCAGGTGGCCGTGCCTGTCAGGCCGCCTACCATAAGATTGCGGCGCAGGGTGGCAAGGCGGGAGGGAGACGGCTCGTTGCCCAGCACCAGCCCCTGAGCCCCTACCATGCCCGCCAGTTGTCCCGTTTTGCTGCCGGGGCTGGCGCACATGTCCAGCACCGCCGCGCCCGGTTCGGGGTTCAGAGCCAGGGGCGGCAACATGGAGGCCCGGTCCTGGATGTAGATGAGGCCGAAAAAAGCGGCCAGACTGGTCCCCAATGGAGCGGGCTCGGCCGTGAGGCGGCGGGCCGGGGCGAAAAAAGGGTCGGGTTCGAAGGTATACCCCTGGGCGCGCAGCATAGCCTCGACGGCTGGTTCGTCGGCGGGGGCGCAGGTCAGACGGAAGGAACGGCGGGAGGTGATCATGGGGCGGGAGGGGCTGACGGTTGTAAGAAAAGGAAAGATTCGGGCTGTTGCGGGTCGGGACAAGAAAGAGTAGGGTACTTGCAAAGTTTTTAAGGAGTTATCCATGCAACGACGTTTTCTGCCCGTCCTGTGGGCATGTACCCTGCTGCTGTTTTCGATGCAAGCGGCGGCCCAGGCTCAGCCCGCGAGCTATGTGGTGGCGCCGTTTCAGGTCAACGGTCCGGCGGGCTTTTCCTATCTGGAAAAGGCCATTCCCCCTATGCTGACATCCCGTTTGTTCTGGCAGGGCAAATTCGAGCCCGTGGCCGGACAGGACGCGGCCTTGCAGGGGACGGCTCCGAAAGGCAAGGACGCGGCGGACAAACTGCGCGCAACGCATAAGGCCGACTATGTGGTATGGGGCAGCGTCACCGTGCTGGGCGACGAGGCCAGTCTGGACGTCAGCGTTATGGACGACAAAGGCAAAGTGTGGCAGCGCGCGTCCAAAAGCGCGGTCAACAACCTGATCGGCGGCTTGCAAAGTACGGCTGATGCCATCAACAGCGACGTATTCGGTCGTCCCGTGGCCGCCGCGGCCCAACCCGGAAGCTCCGGGCGGGCGGTCGCGCCCATGAATCCCGACTTTGTGGTGAATGAAAGCGATGCGGGCGCGGTGTATCTGAATCCGCAAATCCGTTATCAGGGCGTTGACACCGACCGTCTGCGCAGCCAGATGCTCGATTTTGAGTCCCACGGCATGGCCGTGGCCGATATCGACGGCGACGGCAAAAACGAGGTGCTGTTGCTGGATTCCATGAATCTGTACGCCTACCGCTGGGAAAACGGCCGCCTGGTCAAGCTGGCCGAATACCGCCTGCCGTCCATGATCGAGCCCCTGCTGGTGCGTACCGTCAAGCAGAGCGGCCGCGTCCTCATCGTGCTGACGGGCTTCGACAACTCGTCCAATGATCCGTTGAGTTCCATTCTGACGTTCGCGGGCGGCAAGTTCGAGCCCGTGGTCGCCCGCGCGCAGTATTTCCTCAATGTGGCCTCTCTGCCGCCGTTGTACGAACCCACCATCATCGGGCAGGGCGGCGAGCGCTCCCGTATCGTGCGCGGTCCCGTGTTCGAGATGTCGGTCCAGGGCGACCGTTTGGTGAAAGGCGCCAACGTGCCCAATCTGCCCAAGGAAGCCAACGTCTTCAATTTCACCTGGATTCCGGGCAACGAAAGGTCGGGCGGCGATTATCTGGCTGTGCTGGGCGATCAGGAAAATCTGTTGACCTTTGACGGCAAGGGCAAGCGTCTGGCCAAATCGGACGACAAATTTTCCGGATCGGGGGTCGGCATACCCTTCGATATGACCATGCCCGGCATGGGCCCCTCCACCGACAGCAGCAACCAGACCTATTACATCCCCATGCGTATGGTGGCCCAGGATCTGGACAAGGACGGGCGGACCGAACTGCTGATCAATAAGCCCATTTCGGCGGCCGCCATGATCTTCCACAACTACCGCACCTATCCGCAGGGCGAAATTCAGGCCCTGCTGTGGGATGGAATCGGCATGGATCTGTTGTGGAAAACCCGGCGTATCAAGGGTACCGTGGCCGACCTGGTTGTGGCCGACGTGGATAACGACGGCGTGTTGGACCTGGCGGTCAACGTCAACAGCTACCCCGGTTCGCTGGGCGTGGGCAAGATACGGACCCTGGTGACCCTGTACCCGTTGAATACCGACGCGACGCAGCCCGTTCCGGCAGCGCGGGATTTTGACAATTAAGCCCGGTGGCCGCCCGGCTTCGCGGCGGGGCGGACATCGCGCACGGCAGGTAGGCGCGTATGAGCACTGATCAGGAATCCGGCGTTCAGGCCGGGGCGGGCGTGTTGCCCGAAGTCACGTTTTCGACCTTTGTGCTTTCCCTGGCGTCTTCGGCGTTGGTGCAGCTCGGCGAGGTACCCAATCCGGAAACGGGCGAGCAATGCTGCGATCCGGCCCTGGCCCGCAACACTATCGACGTGCTGAGCATGTTGGAGGACAAGACGGCTAACGGCCTGAGTCCCGAGGAAAAGCATTTGCTCAAAGACGTTCTGTACGAACTGCGCATGAAATTCGTGGTGCACAACTCTTAATTTTTCGGGAGTTTCTTGCTTCCGCCTCTCTTGACAGGGAGTCGCGCTCCCGGTGCCCATAGCGCTCGGCCCGGTGGTTATGCCGCCGGGCCGAGCGCGTATGCCGGGTCAAAAGGCGGCTCGCCCCTTGCGGGGTATAGAAACGGAGCCCCTGTCGGCGGGATATGGGGAGGAAAAATTCCCCATGACAACCAAAGGAGTTATCTATGCTTTTGCGCGCCGGTTTGGTGGGAGTCACGGGATATACGGGCATGGAGCTGGCCCGTATTTTGGCAGGACATCCGGCCATGCGTCTGACGGCGGCTACTTCGCGGCAGGAAGCCGGACGCCGCCTGGACGACATATATCCGTTTTTGCGGGGGTTGCCCGGCGGTGACGTCGTCTTGAGCGAGCCGGAGCCCGAGACTCTGGCCGCGGCTTGCGACGTGGTATTCCTGGCCGTGCCCCACGGCGTGGCCATGGAAATGGGCGCGGCCCTGTATGATGCCGGGACGCGGGTAGTGGATTTGTCGGCCGATTTCCGGCTGCGCGACACGGCCGTGTTTGAAACCTGGTACCATACCGTCCACACCCGTCCCGAACATTTGGCCCGGGCCGTATACGGATTGCCAGAACTGTACGGAGATGCGGTGCGGCAGACGCGCCTGGCGGCCAACCCCGGCTGTTACCCCACAGCTTCCATTCTGGGGCTGTACGCCGCGCTCAGGAACGATCTTATTCATACCGACGATATTGTCATCGACGCCAAGTCCGGTTCCACCGGGGCGGGGCGCAAAGCGGCAACCAATATGCTGTACTGTGAAGTGGCCGATTCCTTCCGGCCTTATAATCTGGGCAAGCATCGCCATACGCCGGAAATCGAGCAGGAGTTGTCGAGGGTGGCGGGCGAAAAAATCGCCGTTTCCTTCAATCCTCATCTGTTGCCCGTCAACCGGGGCATTCTGGCCACCATATACACCCGTCTGAAAAAGCCGCTGACTCAGGACGAGGTTCAGTCCGTGTATGAACAAACCTGGGCCGGAGCGCCGTGGGTTCGGGTGTTGCCCGCCGGACAATTGCCGGAAACGCGTAGCGTGCGGGGCACCATGTTCTGCGATATGGCCGTGACTGTGGATGGGCGCACAGGCCGTCTGATCATCTCCTCGGCCATAGACAATCTGTGTCGGGGGGCATCCGGCCAGGCTGTGGCCAACGCCAACCTGATGTGCGGATTGCCGGTTTCGGAGGGGCTCGAATTTGCCCCCTTGGTTCCCTGACGGATTTTTCCGGCGGAAACACGTCCACAGGAACGTTCGCTTAAGTTTTGACCGTATTCTGAGCGGCGGCTGAAAAGCCGCCGCTTTTTGTCTTGGAGCGTTTTGCCCTTGAAAATATCTGCGGGCCGGGCCCCTGTGTTCCGGCCCACGGGGTTCACGCCCCCGTCGGAGCTATCGCCGCCCCTGAATTGCGGCTGTTTCGATGTCGCGGCGCCCTTAGCCGTCAGCGCGAAGCGCGTTACGGATAAGGAGGAGCAGAGATGAATCTCGCTTCGCTCAACTCCGGGAGCACTTTCAAGCTGAAAATGCTCTATGTTTTGAGCCGCAGCTTTCACGCCTTCGGCGTCGCGCCGCTTTCAGCCGTTGGCGTGAAACCCCTTACGAAGGAAGAGGGATAGATAAGCCTTGCTACGCTCGACACCGCAGAGAATTTTCAAATTAAAAAAGTTCCAGAAGCTTGCTGCTGGTTGAGAGTTTTTGTAGCAACTTGCAGAATATCTGTATTGTGCATTAAATTTTATTTTTATAATATAAATAAAAAATTATTGAATATTTAAAGTTATATTTTATTGTGGCGCAATAACTATAAAATAGATAAGATAACTATCTCTATTTTTTTTCAGGGAATAGAATGAAGATAAAATTTTTTCGGATTTATTTAATGTGTGCTGTAGCGCGGTGTGACATTTGATGAAGTTTCGGTCGGATATCAATGGGGCGCTCGCCCGCATTTTACGCCGGACACGTCGCTCCACCGGCATGACCCGGATGGAACTGGCTGCGGCCGCGGGGCTGTCTGAACAGGATATATCCAAAATGGAACGCGGCGCCGGCGGCGTATCGCTTAGCGCGCTTTTCTCTCTCAGTCGGGCGTTCCATCTGGCGGCGGCCGATCTCGTACGTCTCATCGAGAAAGAAGCGGGGTGTGCTCCCGCGTCCCCCATGCCCGGACAGGGCAAGCCCGCCAAAACGGAGGCTCCGGCTGCCATGGAGACGGGAACGGATGGGGGAGCGCGCGGCGACGGCGCTCTCAGACTCCGGGGTGGGCGCCGTCCTCCTGCAGCAAAACATCCAGATGCCCCATCCCCAGGGTAACATAATAGGCCAGGTGTGCCGGAATATTGCGAGAGCGGGTATCTACGGCCAGCAGATAGGCGTCGCAGGAGCGGCAGCGCTCGGCCCGTTCCTCGGGACGGCCTTCGGCGTATACCATTTCGATATTGTCGGCTTTGTCCACGCCGCAATAAGGACAGGCCGTGCGCGCATAGCGCCACACATGGCCGCATAGCGAGCAGTGGAGCAGGCGCTTCCCTTCCTTGTCCACCAGCATGCTCATATCCGCGGGAGAATGACAACAGGGACAGCGTCCGCCTTGTCCTGAGTTCTTGTCCGACGCGTTCGTCCGGCGCACCCGCAACGAAGCTTTGGCCGCCAGCGCACGGGCGGTCTGAAGAAGCACCATGCGCAGCGCGTCTTGATTGGTCAGTCCATGCCGTTCGGCGAAATGCGTCAGCGGGGCGTCGTCGCCCGCCAGTACGGCTCGGCACAGGGTCCGCACCGGCGTGGGGCGCCGACTCAAAGCGCGGGCTGCGGCCGCGAAATCTCCGCCGCCGAATCCCTGTTCCAGGGCGTCGGCCACGCGCTCGGCCACGCTTACGGCTTCGGCGGGGTCCACGGGCAGACTGTCCGGGGTATACGGCGGCAGAGCCCGAATCGGACGGGCCGCCCATTCTTCCTGCAAGGCCGTCTGCACACGGACCAGGGGCTCGAACGCGTCCACCACGGCCGCGCTTTCCGGATGCCATTGCCTGATTTGTTTGAGCAGTTCGTCGACGCGCATGGATACTCCAGACTGGGACAGGCCCGCACCGGACGGCAGTCGGTCGCCCGGTTGTAGGGGAGAGGGGCTCTCTCGCCCGTTGGGACCAGGATAGGAACGTTATAACCAACTATGGAATAATCGGGTATTATCTCGATGCGGGTAAAAGTCGCTTCGGCGGCAAAGCCGCGCCGCGCTTCCACGGAACTTGCGGCTGGGACTTACGGCTTCGGACGTTCTTGTCGCATCGCCGCGGGACGATTGTTTTCAGGGCAACCGTCCCGCGGCGGAGGCTTACGCTTCCACGTATTCGGCGTAGTGAGCCGGATCGTCGGTGATGATGTAAATCACGCGCACATCATTGGGGTCCACGGCTTTGGCCTTGGGGAAGGTCTTTTTCAATTCCGCCACCCGGGCCTCGACCTTTTTGAGTATTTCATCCCGCTCTCCGAACTCCATGGCCCCGGTGGGGCAGGAGGCGACGCAGGCGGGTTTGAGGCCGTCCTTGATGCGGTCGATGCACATGACGCATTTGCGTATCTGGCCTGTTTTCTCGTCCCTGCGGGGGATGTGGTAGGGGCAGCTTTCCAGCGCGATATCGAAATCGCTCTGGCTGGTGTCGCCCACGTAGACCACGGCTCCGGTTTCCTCGTCCTGGATCATTTCGTCGCCGACCGCGCCGGACAGGCAGCCCGGCGCCAGGCAATGGCGGCACATGTCGGAGAAGAAGTTCCAGTACGGTTTGCCGTCTTCTCCCCGCCCGTCGTGGAAGCGGACCACCTTCCAGGTGTCGGCGTTCATATCCGGCGGGTTTTGATAACTGCCGGTTTGCCGCGTCTCGGTGGCGGGCAGTTCGTTCCACTGCTTGCAGGCGATCTGACAGCCGCGGCATCCCGTGCAACGCGAGACGTCCACCATGATGGATTTACCGTCTGCCATGTCACGCCTCCTTCACCGGAGCCGCTTCGGCGGCCGGCAGCTTTTCGATGTTGACCATGAAGGCCTTGTATTCCGGCGTCATGCTGTTGGTGTCGCCCACCATGGGCGTCAGCAGGTTGGCCGAATCGCCGCCCTTGGTCATCCATCCGTAATTGAAGGTCATGCCCACCAGGTGGACTTTTTTGTCTCCGCACTGGAAGGGGGTCATGCGCGGCGTAACCATAGCCGCCGCCTCCACCGAACCGCGGGGAGAAACGACCTTGATCCGATCGCCGTTTTTAATGCCGCGCTCGGCCGCAAACTCTTCGCTCATCTCCACGTAGGCGCCGGGCTGAGTCTCCAGCAGCCAGGGCTGCCAGCGGGTGAAGGCGCCGGTGCACCAGTGCTCGGTGCAGGAATACGTGGTCATGACCACCGGGTATTCGGGCGAGGCGTTGGAGAACTTGCTTCGGTCGCTTTCATAGATGCGGACCAGCGGCGTATGGAGCTGGTTGGAAAGCGGGTTCCGGGCGAAGGGGCTTTCCACGGGCTCGTAGTGCTCGGGGAAGGGGCCGTCCGCCAGACCGGGACCGAACAGGCAGCCTACGCCCTCCGGCCGCATGATGAAGGGCAGTTTGCCCCCTTCGGCGGCCAACGGAGCGGAGCCGCCGTCGATGACGTCGCCCACCCACTTGCCGTCCTTCCATTCCACCAGGACGCGTTTGGGATTCCAGGGCTTGCCGGTCGGGTCCACGGAGGCGCGGTTGTAGATGATGCGCCGGTTGGCGGGCCACGAATAGCTCCACTCGGGGTACAGACCCAAGCCGGTGGGATCGGTCTTGCCGCGTCGCTTCATGAGGTTGGCGCCCTCACGCGTGAAGCTGCCGGAACAGACCCAGTTGCCGCAAGCGGTGGAACCGTCATTCTGAAGCAGGGCAAAACCGGGCACGCATTCGCCTTTCTTGTAGGTCACGCCGTCGATAGTGGTGTCGCGGGTAAAGTAACCGTTGATGATTCGAGCCACTTTTTCGGCGTCGTAATGCCCCTTGGCGTCCAGATAGTCCAGGTTGGCTCCCAAAATGGGTTCGGGGAACACGCCCCCTTCCTTTTGGTACAATTTCCGGACCGCAGCCAAGATGCGCACCATCATTTCGCCCACGGGCAGACAGTCGCCGGGAGCTTTGGCCGCCGCGTACTTCCACTGCATCCAGCGGCCGGAGTTGGCCTGGCTGCCGTCCTTTTCCACCGACGCGGAGGCGGGCAGCAGGAACACTTCGGTTTCGACGGTTTTGGGGTCCACGCCCGGCTGCTTCCAGAACGAGGCGGTCTCGTTGTCGAAGATATTGGCGTGCACCATCCATTTCAGGTTGCGCAGGGCCGCCCGCACCTTGTTGGAGTCGGGAATGCTGCAGGCGGGGTTTTGCCCGGCGCAGATAAAGCCGTTCATGTGCTTTTTGTACATTTCGTCAAAGAGCACCATGACCGACGCATCCTGATCGTTATCCAGTTTGGGCAGCCAGTCGTAGCCCCAGCCTTCCTTCTCGGTGGCAGTGGGGAAGAAAGAGCGGAACAGGCTGACCGCGTACTTGTCGTAGTTGCTTTGCCAGTTAAGCGAGTCGGGCTCGCCGGTGACGGGGCGGATGGCCTTGAGGTAGTTGATCACGTCGCCGTGGTTCACGCGGGGCGCGGCCAGATAGCCGGGCAGGTTGTAGAACAGAAGGGCGTGGTCGGTGGACCCCTGCACGTTGGGTTCGCCGCGCAGAGCGTTGATGCCTCCGCCGGGGATGCCGATATTGCCCAACAACAACTGGATGATGCCGAAGCTGCGTATGTTCTGCACGCCCACCGTATGATGGGTTTGACCCAGGGCATACATGATGGTGCCTGCCCGGTCCCGGACGCCGGTGGAGGCAAAGGCTTTGTAGACCTTTTCGATATCCTCTTTGGGCGTGCCCGTAATGCGCGACACCATATTGATGTCGTAGCGCTTGTAGTGTTTTTTCAGCAACTGGAACACGCAGTGCGGATCTTTAAGAGAAGGATCGCGCTTAAAGGTGCCGTCGGCGTTTTTCTGATACGTCCAGGTGCTTTTGTCGTAGACGCGTTTGTCCGCATCAAAACCTGAAAACAGCCCGTCTTTGAACGAGAATCCCTCGTTTACCAGAATGGGGGCGTTGGTGTAGGCGACAACGTAGTCTTTGAAGTACTTGTCGTTGTCGATGATATACTTGATCATCCCCCCCAGAAAAGCGATGTCCGTGCCCGAACGGATGGGCGCGTGCATAGAGGCGCGGGCCGAAGTCCGCGTGAAACGGGGGTCCACATGAATGACGGTGGCGCCCTTGTCCTTGGCGCGCATCACCCATTTGAACGAAATGGGATGGTTTTCGGCCGGGTTACAGCCTTGAATAAGAATACAATCACTGTTTTGCAGGTCAATCCAGTGATTCGTCATCGCGCCGCGTCCGAACGACTCTGCCAGAGCCGGTACAGTGGGGCCGTGTCAGACCCGGGCCTGGTGTTCCAGATACACCAGGCCGAGCGTACGGGCGAAGGCGGCGATGTTCCAGCACTCCTCGCTGTCAAGGTTCGAGCTGCCCATCTGGCCGATGGTTTCCAGCCGGTTGACCCGCGCGCCGTCCTTGTTGGACAACATGAAGGAGGCGTCGCGTTCCTTTTTGATATTTTCGGAAATCCGTTTGATGGCGAAGTCCCAGGTCTTTTCCTCCCAGTGGTCGCTGAAGGGCGCGCGGTACAGCACCTTGGTCAGCCGGTTCTTGTTGGCCGCCGTGGTCTGGAAAATGCCCGCGCCCTTGGCGCACAGAGAGCCCTCATTGATGGGATGTTCGGGATCGCCTTCAATATTGATGATGGTGCCCGTTTTTTTATCGGTGCTGCACACCAGGCCGCAGCCCACCGCACAGTAACAGCAGATGCTGGTAGTCTGGAGGGCGGCGCGCACCCGATCGGTTTTTTTCAACGTCGCGGCGTGCGCGGTGATCGGGGACAGGTTCAGGCCCATGCCCCCCACCAGCATGCCCGCGCCCATGACGCAGGAGAGTTTCAGAAATTCCCGTCGTTGCATAAGTATACTCCGTGAGAACTGATAACGGTTTCTTTTAGCAGTATCACGCTCATCACATTGTGTAAACAGGGTTTTCTCAGATAAATTTGTTTTTCTTTTCACACGCAAAAGGAAAAAAGCGTGAGAGCAGCTCCATATCATGTCCTCCCGCGTCTGCGGGGAGGAGGCGCGTGGCGCTCTCCGACATTTTTCAGGAGTGGATGGATGCCTGTGGGTGGTGCAATATGGATAGATGGCTAAGACCATATGAAAAAGGACTTACGATTACTCGCAAGTCCTTCATTTTTTGCTGGAGCCAGCTCGGAGATTTGAACTCCGGACCTACTGATTACGAATCAGTTGCTCTACCAACTGAGCTAAGCTGGCCGACGTGCCGCATTTTGTAGGCTGAAAAGTGTTTTTCTGTCAAGATGGTCGGAGGGGGGCGGGCTCGGGCCGCCTAATCCATGCCCATAGCCTTGCCGAATTTATGCATGGCCTTTTTGACCTTGCCGCTCAGAGTTTTTTCCTGGGCGCGGGTGATCTTTTCAAACTCGCGCAACAGGCGTTCCTGTTCCTCGTTGAGCTTGGTGGGCGTTTGCACCCGCACTTCCACCAGCAAGTCGCCTACCCGTTTTTCGCCGGGATACGGCAGGCCTTTGCCGCCCAGGCGGAATACGGAACCGCTCTGCGTTCCTTTGGGAATTTCCAGGTCCAGGGTTTCGTCCAGACCCGGCACTTCGATGCGCACACCCAAGGCCGCCTGGGGGAAGGAGATGGTGGCGGTGTAGATAAGGTCCTGCCCCTGGCGGGCGAAGGTTTTATCTTCCTCCACACGCAGCACGACGTACAGGTCGCCCGGAGGGCCGCCGTGCACGCCGAGTTCGCCTTCGCCGCGCAGACGCAGACGCGCGCCGTCATAGACGCCCGCCGGAATACGCACAGTAAGATCGCGTTTTTGCTGAATTATGCCCTGCCCCTTGCACTTGGGGCAGGGGTGCGGAATGGTAAATCCCTGCCCGCCGCAGGCCGCGCAGGGCACGCTGATTTGGAAAAAGCCCTGGGCGTGGCGCACCTGGCCGCTGCCCCCGCACTGTTTGCAGGTTTCGGGCTTGGTGCCTTTGGCCGCGCCCGTACCTTCGCATTCGTCGCAAGGCACGTGACGGGGAATGGAGATGGGAACTTCGGCGCCCTTGGCGGCCTGCTGAAAGGAAATGGTCAGATTGTAGCGCAGATCGGCTCCGGCCTCGGGCCGGGGGCCGCGCGAGCGGGCGCTGAAGCCGAACAGATCGCCGAAAATATCGCTGAACTGTGAAAAAATATCGTCCGCGCTGGAGAAGCCGCCGCCGTGGCCGAAGGGATCGGGCGACCCGTAACGATCGTAATTGGCCCGACGCTCCGGATCGCGCAGGGCGTCATAGGCCTCGGCCGCCTCTTTGAACTTTTGCTCCGCCTCGGGGTTGTCCGGGTTGCGGTCCGGGTGGTATTGCAGGGCCAGTTTGCGATAGGCGCGCTTGATGTCCTCTTCCGAGGCGTCCCGCGCCACACCCAACACTTCGTAAAAATCGCGCTGACTCATGATGCTGCCGTTGTTCCCGCGCCGGACGCCCCGGCCGTGGCGGGGCTAGTCATCCAGAAGGGGGGATGCGCCTTCTTCCAGGGGGGTGTAAAAACGGCGATCCTCCGGCAGAATCTTGCCGGCGGCGATTTCCCGCAGAGCCGTGACTACTTCCTTGTTTTTGGATTCCACCAGGGGTTCGTAGCCTTCACGGTACTGATGCACCCGCTTGATGGCCATCTGGACAAGCAGGAAGCGGTTGTCCACGCGGCGCTGGCAATCTTCGACGGTAATACGGGCCATGATGCCTCCCAGGGATTGGCGCGTCGCCATGACGCGTTCATCTGTGCAAAATAAGTCGCCTCTGCGCCTTGTCCAGGCCCGGGGCAACAAAACCGGCATGATGCCGAACTATGTCTTTTAGACTGGGGCCCAAGGGCTGTCAAGGGCGGCGGCATTGGGAACCCTTTTGCCGCTCTCAGCGGCCGGGGCGCGAAGGAGCGCGTTTGCGTCCGGCCTTTGTTTCGATTCGGCCCGGGCGGGCCGCGCGTTCCGGTGTTTTTCCCCTTTCCCGGAGTCGGGAATGTTGCCGTCGCCCCGGCCGGGCCGCCGCCTGCTTTCGGGCGGGGCGGGGCGCGTGCCCGTCGCGGCGAGGCAGGGGATTATCCGCAAGTTCCAGGGTGATTTCCAGGCGCCCCACGCTGACGTCCGCCAAACGGACTTCCAGGGCCTCGCCCAGGCGATAGGCCCGGCCGCTCAGGCGGCCTCGCAGTTCCTGTCGATCGGCGTCATACTCAAAGTAGTCGCGGCCGAGGCTTTCCACCCGTATCATGCCCTCCAACGGCATGCCCTCCAGTTCCACAAACAGTCCGAAAGGCATGACGCCGCTGATCACGCCGGTGAACACTTCGCCCACGCGCTCGCGCAGCAACAGACAGCCCAGGCGGCGGGTGATTTCCCGTTCGGCGTCCTGGGCCGCGCGTTCGCGGCCGTTGCACTGTTCGGCCACGGCCAGCAGCTTGTGACCGGTGGGAATGGGGCCGCCCGCGTCCAGCCCCAACGTCCGGCGCAGGGCCCGGTGGGTGACCAGGTCCGCATAGCGGCGGATGGGCGAGGTGAAGTGGCAGTAACAGGACGATGCCAGGCCGAAATGTCCTCCGGCTTCGGGAGCGTACCGGGCCTGCATCATGGAACGCAACACCAGTCGGTTGACCAGAAAAGCTTGCTCCGTGCCTGCAGCCGCCGCCAGCACGGCGTGCAGCCAGCGCAGTCGGGCCTGGGGCGTCATGCGGGCGGCGGCTGCAGGCACGGAGCAAGCTTTTCTGGTCAACCGACTGGTGTTGCGT
>ERZ894232.1828-NODE-1828-length-17809-cov-52.219612_pt1 | contig 17809 bp, 17 predicted proteins | sample MGYA00380296_ERZ894232 | MGnify/ENA primary metagenome ERZ894232 (study PRJEB32331, sample SAMN06328433) | human gut metagenome | biome: human gut microbiome; feature: stool | host: Homo sapiens | collected 2014-08-14 ... | reverse complement strand
TTGCAAATCAGAAAGGCGGAGTAGCCAAAACAACGACAACAATCAATCTGGGAGCCGGACTGGTGAAGTCAGGGAAAAAAGTAGTGCTGGTAGATGCTGATTCACAGGGGCATTTGACAATGGGATTGGGATTTCCTAAAAATCTCAAGGTAACATTAAAGAGTATGATGGAGAACATTATCATGGGACTGGAATTTGATCCGAAAGAAGCAATTCTGCACCATGAAGAGGGTGTTGACCTGATTCCGTCCAATAAATTGCTCGCCGGAATGGATATGTCCTTATTTACAATAGAGGACAGAGAAAAAGTGTTGAAAGAATATCTGGACTTGCTGAAGGACGAGTATGATTATATTCTGATTGACTGTATGCCATCCCTGGGAATGCTGACAATCAATGCTTTGAGTGCAGCAGATAGTGTCTTGATTCCAGTGCAGCCACAATATTATGCGGCAGATGGACTCATGGAATTACTGAAAGTAGTTAAGGGAATCCATCAGAGGTTCAACCCGGATTTACAGATAGAAGGTATTTTATTCACAATGGATAATTGCCGTTACAATAATGCAAAGAGAAACAAACAGGCAATCAAAACTACATACGGAAGTGACATTAAGATTTTTGAGCAGACGATTCCGAGAACAGAAAGCCTTGCAGAAACAGCATCGGAGGGTGTAAGTATCTTTGCCTATGATGGAAAAAGCAAGGGGGCAGACAGCTATCTGGAACTGGTTCAGGAGGTGTTGAAACATGCGTAGACCGAAAAAAGATATTCAGCTTACCTCTTATGATGAATTACTGGGATTAGAGGAAACACCGGAAAAGAGTATGAACCAGGTTGTGGAAATAGATCTGGCAAAGCTCTATCCCTTTAAAAATCATCCGTTTCATGTAAACGATGATGAAAAAATGGCTGAAACCGTAGAGAGCATTAAAACATATGGTGTTTTGACTCCTGCACTGGTAAGACCTCGATCCGAGGGTGGATACGAGATGATTTCCGGTCACAGAAGAAAAAGAGGCTGTGAACTGTGCGGAAAGACGACCATGCCAGCTCTTGTCCGAAATTATACGGATGATGAAGCAGTCATTATTATGGTTGATTCTAATATTCAGCGTGAAAACCTACTGCCAAGTGAAAAAGCTCATGCTTATAAGATGAAATATGATGCAATGAAGCATCAGGGAAGCAAAGGTGAAAAATATACAGCAGATATGGTTGGGGAAGCTGCCGGGGACAGTGGCAGAACTGTACAGAGATATATCCGTCTGGCAGCATTATCCGATGCCCTGCTAAAATATGTGGACAATAATAAAATTCCCATGATTGTGGGAGAAAAGCTGTCTTATCTGAAGCCAGAGGAACAGGAGTGGCTTCTGGAAGTGATTGCCAACAGCAGCATCTTTCCGACAAAGCAACAGGCAGAACAGTTAAAAGAGTGCAGTGCAAACGGAAAATTAAACCAGAGTTATATCTATGCTGTTTTATTAAAAAAGGAAAGCAGTAAGATCAATGTGACGCTTCCGGCAAAGAAAATCGGCAATTATTTTCCAGAGACGTATTCTAAAGAACAGATAGAAGAAGTCATTTTCATGCTTTTGGATAAATGGAAAGAAAACAGAGAAGGAGTAGCAGATGCAGAAGATACAGTTTGATTATTTTACAGGGATGGAAGCGGAACAATACAGCTTCTATCGTGTCCCTAAAGTGCTGTTTACAGAACCATGCTTTAAAACTCTTTCTTGCGAAGCAAAGGTATTATACGGTCTGATGCTGGACCGTATGAGCCTGAGCATTAAAAATAGATGGCTGGATTCAGAGGACAGAGTATACATTATCTTCACTGTGGAAGAAATTGCAGAGTTGATGAACTGTGGAACTCAAAAGGCAGTGAAACTGGTAAAAGAGCTGGACAGCAGTAATGGGATTGGATTGATAGAGAAGAAACGTCTGGGACTGGGAAAACCGAATGTTATTTATGTGAAAAATTTTATGATCAGAGAGGTTCCAGATCAAAAGCCGACAGGTAGCTGTGCAGATTCGCAATCTGAGCAGGAAGATCATAAAAAAATTGCAGATTTGCAATCGAAACAGGAAAGACATAAGGAATGTGCAAATTTGCAACAAGAAGCAGAAAACAAGGGGAAAACAGGCATTTCTCTAAATAGTGAAAATCATCATTCAGGAGTAGTGAAAACCACAATTCAGGATTATGGGGAATCACAATTCCAGAATAGTGAAAATCACAATTCAAGAATGGTGGAAACCACAAATCCAGAATTTCCAGAATCACAATTCCAAAATAGTGAAAATCATCATTCAAGAATAGTGGAAATCACAAATCCAGAATACCCGAAATCACAATCTAATAATACTGATATTAACAAGACTGATATTAGTGAAACTGAGATAAATCAATCTTATCCAATCACATCAAATAATTTCCCAAAGAAAAAAGATGTGATGGAGGAGATGAGAGCATATCGTGAAGTGATTCACGAAAACATAGATTATCAATATCATGCCAAGGAAGATGTAGATGAACTGGTAGAACTGATAATTGAAGTTATGATGATGCCGGAGGATAGTATGATTCGTATTGCAGGAGTAGAAAAACCAGTTGCTTTGGTGAAAAGCAGATTTATGAAACTGAACTATTCGCATATCGAATACGTGCTGTTTTGTCTGAATCGAAATACAACCAAGGTCGGGAATATTAAAGCCTATCTTCTGACCGCCCTGTATAATGCCCCGGCAACGATAAACAGCTATTATCAGGCAGAGGTTAATCACGATATGTATGGAGGATAAAGGAACATGAAGAAGATGATTAAAAAAGTGATAGCACCAGTGTTGGTGGTTGCGGTATTGTTTGCAGTATTAAGACCGTTTTGCATCCAGGATGGGAAGTGCAATTATCTCTTGCTGTTACTTCTGATGGGGATACCGTTTGGAATTGGAAAAATGTGTGTCTGGATGGTTCCAAGAGGTTTTGACCTCGGAGGCACGCTGGCAGTATGGACAATGAATCTTCTGATCGGAGGATTGATCGGAAGCATCGTTCTTCTGGCAATGATTGGACAGGCAATCATTTATCTCTGCGTTTTTCTGATTACAGTTCTTACAGGGATACATAAAATACCGAGAATAAAATGAAATAGATTTTTTGAAAAGCAGCTAAGACAAAAATTAGCTGCTTTTTTTCGGGAAACTTTGCGACACAATGGCGTAAAGTTGGAACAAATTGCAGGAAAGGAGACACCGTATTGAGCAATCGTGCAATTTCCACAGAACTTATTGAATTGGGAGAACGAATCAGAAAACGCAGGCAGGAAATGAAGTTGTCACAGGAATCTTTTGCGGAAAAAGCAGGTATCAGTGTCAATACGGTCAGCAGGATTGAAGGTGGTCAAACGGCAATGTCTGTTGAGATTTTCAGGAAGATAATTGAGATATTGGAAACGGATGCCAATCTCCTGCTGGGAAAAGAGGGAGGCGGTACAGAGAAGCAGGAATCAATTCAGGAAGTGCTTTGCCGGATTCAGAAGATGGAATGGAAAGAGCAGAAAATTATCATGCAGACCATAGATTCTCTAATAGACAGTTTTAATGAATACAGGTGAAATTTCACCATATATGGGGTGCAAAATAAAAAAACTCCCCATATATGCTAAGGATAATAGAATCCTGTGTTGTTAAAATGGAAAACAGAGAGATAAAGAAGGGAGATAGGATTGATGACAAGGGAAGAAAATTTGCTTTATCGGAGGCAGTGTCCTTATGATGCAATGGGAGACTATTCTGTTTTGATGGAAAATGAAAAGAACATAAAAGCAGAAAGAAATGCCAAGAAGTCTGATCCTGGCATCAGACGGAAAATAAAGTAGAGAATATTGTAACTATTAGAAAGGGCAGTAAGGAAGTTTCAGGCTCTCGTTAAAAAAAACGGGTGTACCGGAAGCTGTGTTTTACTGCCCTTTTTGTCAGTTGATCAGTAAAAATCCTATCCTTTCTGCTGATGGGCACCTGTTGCCAACAGGCAGAAAGGTGGTAATTATGCTTACATTGCAGGAATTGAAACAGGTTGTAAGTAACAGGGAAGAAAGAAGAAAGGTTCCGTCCGCTAAATATTTAAGAGAAAACGATGTAGCAGTTGCGAAGCAAAGGTTGATGGATTGTGCGGAAATTATCGCATATCAGACCGGATATGTTCTCTATTGTGTGGGGGACTATGCAACGGTTTTTCCGTTATTTACCTGTCGAGATTATGTGTATGAAGCAGAAAGAAAAATAGCAGTTGTTGAGGAGAATTTTTTTGATGATCAACCCTGGTATGTAAGGCTGATATTAGAAGGCGAAGACCGGCTGTGGAGAAACAGGGAAACACGAGAACATAATAATTGCATTTCGTATAGCTGTATTTCCGAAGAATGGTGCGAATTGGCAGATAAAGGACAATGTCTGCTTGAAAGAATCATTGCAGAGGAAACAGTCAGGGAGTTGATGAATCTGCTGACAGAGCGACAAAGACAGATGATACAGCGTATTTATTTTCAGCAGCAGACACAAAAAGAAGTCTCGCATGAACTGGGTATTACAGTTCCGGCAGTATCAAAGTGTATTTCACAGGCAATGCAGAAAATGCGGAATAATTCGGATGACTCTGCCAGAGCATTGGAAAAAGGAGACTGGAAGTATGCCTGGTAAAAAGCCAAAAGAAAGACAACGCTATATGCTGCGTGTAAATGATACGCTTGTGGAAGTTACCAGGGCAGTATATCTGGCCTGGTATCAGGCTGGAAGAAAAGAAAGATACCAGGTTGAAAAAATGCAGAGGCATGGAGTATGCAGTATGGAGGAATTACAGGAAAAAGGCTATGACTGCTCTTTTTCGGTAGTATCACCGGAAGAAATCGTTATCAGATTGTCAGAAATACGGGAACTGGAAAAAGCTCTGGGATATTTGACTAAAGAGGATGCGGAACTGATAACGCTATTGTTTTTTGAAGAATTTACAGTAAAAGAAACAGCACAGTATTTTGGGTGCTGCCCAAAGACGATTAGAAACCGGAGGAAGAAAGTATTGGAGAAGTTAAAAGAACAACTGGAAAACACATAAAACAATGTTGGAATAAAAATTTCTAAAAAATTTTTCAAACAGGTTAATTTTTGCCCTTTCACACATGCGGTTAGTGAAGGGGCAAATGTCTATTTTCAATTCGAGATAATAATACCCCTTAAAAATTGAACCTTGACAATTTCATACCAGCAGCGAGAGGATACCCGGAACTTTTCAGCTACGCATTCTTGCGGCGGGAATCCGGTGAAAACGTGAAGGGATACAGATGGGAGGCACCCTTTGCAGGAACGATTACGAATTACCTCTTGCGGCTTAATGCTTGATCCTGAACTTTACCTGAGTGTCATTCCTGTTTTACAGGATGACAGCAGATACCATGTGGCGGTGTTTCAAAAAAGGCACTGCCATATGAATGTGCTGTTATCAGAGTTATTTCTGTATCAGCAATAAGATGTGGGAGGTGGTTCCAATGATTGAATAATGCAGGTGTGAGCCTGCATGAAAACAGGGCAGATAATAGAAGAAAGAGAGGATTCAGTCAAAATGAAAATGAGATTCAAAAGATTCTTGTCCGGATTTATGGCAGTCGCAACACTGGCTTCTGTCATTATTCAGCCAGTAGCAGTTTCGGCTTCTGAATTAGAACCGGAAGAAATACCATTTGAACAGCAGTATGCGGAATTAAAAGATGTTCAGGATTCCCTTAATCCAGACGAGATCGTAAAGGCAAATGACATTGAACTTTCTTATGGGCAGGAATTTGATGTAGAAGTTGATCTGTCTGGAATCGAAGGTGTAGATGAAAGTAAGATCAAGATTTTATTCCATGAAGCAAAGAATGAAACTGGTACAGATTTCGACACACATACACCGGATACTTACAAGGCTGTCTATGCAGTGGAACCAGTCAGCGGTCATCCTGCTTATAGAATCAGCAGAAATATTACAGTGAAAGAACCGGAAACAGAAGTGCAGTCAGAGCGTTCTTCGGACAGTACAGTGAATGTTGAGGATGATACTGGGGATACGGAGCAGAGCGAGGAGGATTCGGAGTCGTACCGGGAAACACAAAATTCTGAAAGCACAGCAGATTTGGAATCTGAATTAACCGTTTCAGAAGTACTGGAACAGGCAGAGAGTAATGGCATTGATCTGTATGCAATGGAAGCCGGAGAAACAGTAACCTTTATGGCTGCGGCAGGCAATGCCAGAAGTTCACAGCAGGTTTCTGTGACCAGAGGGGCAGAATACCGATATGCAGATTATGGATATGGAACATATCTTACTTATCAGTACACTGTAAAATTCGGTAATATATCTGCTACAGCATACTGTGTGCAGCCATCCAAACCAGGGCCAGGAAGTGGAACCTATACGATCAATAAAGTTGGTGATGGGAAAGCACTTGCAAAAGTGTGCTATTACGGTACAAAGGCTTCTGGTGATGATGGCTTTTTTACAGAAGAAAACGGATATGGCAATTTAAGTACAGGAGCCAGATTTATCTTGGTACACCTGGCAGCATCTTATGCAAATGGAAGTGGGGATGCTTTTTCAGGTGCAAACAGTACAGCACAGAATCTGGCAATGAAACTCTATAATTACTGTATTTCACAGCCGGAAATTCCAGATGTGGCAATGTCCTTTTCGGATGCAGATGTAAAAGCCTATGTGGATGGCAACAGTCAGAGAACAAAGGATATTACATTTAATGCGGATGCGTTACAGACCATTACCATGAAACTTCCAGCAGGTGTACAGCTTCATAACCTGACAACAGGTAAAACAAGTAAAGCCGGAGAAAGTGTGGAAATTTGTGGTGGTACAAAGTTTTATCTGTCTGCACCATTAACACAGGTGAGTGATGTGGCAGGAAGCTGGTCTGCAACCATGAAAGGAAGCATTACCAAAGATTATTCAGCTTATAAGATTTCAACAGGTTCCGGAAACCAGGATCTGGCTCTGGTATTTGGTGAAGGCGTTGATGATGAGAAATATGTAGATTTTAAAGTATCCTGGGTACAGCAGGCAAGTGTTAAGGTGATCAAGAAAGATGCCAAGTCAGACGCAAAGCTGTCTGGTGCTGTCTTTGGATTATACAGTGATGCAGAATGCACAAAACTGATCACACAGTTACCTGCGACGGATGAAAACGGTGAAACGTCCGTACAGATTACTAAGACACAGGATACTGTATATCTGAAAGAGATTACAGCTCCAAGCGGATATCGTATCAATGCAACAGCTTACAATGTGAAACTGGAAGTCAGTAAGACAACAACTGTTACTGTTCCAGATGAAGAACAGATGGGACAGCTTACCGTTTATAAAGAAGGTGAGGTTCTGGTTGGTGCAGATGTAACAGAAAATGGAACAACATTTAAGTATGAGAAACGCAGACAGAGTGGTGCTGTTTATGATGTGTATGCTGGAGCAGATATTAAAACTGCTTATGGTACAAAAGTTTACAGCAAGGGTGATCTGGTAAAAGAGAATCTGACAACAGATACAAACGGAGCTACCGTTCTTAAAAATCTGTATCTTGGTACATATATTGTAAAAGAGAAACAGGCTCCGACAGGATTCTATAATGCCGGAGAGGAAAAGACAGTAACATTATCCTATGCAGGACAGAATGTGGATGTTGTTTTCACTGAGACAACCTTTACTAATGACAGACAGAAAGTAGAAGTAATGGTAACAAAACAGGATGAAGATACAGAAAATCCTCTGGCTGGAGGAATCTTTGGACTTTATGCTGCAAGTGACATTACCAACGTGGATGGAACCGTCATTGTAAAGAAAGGGACACTGATCCAGAAAGCGACAACAGGAGCAGACGGAACAGCGAAGTTTACAGCAGACCTGCCGCTTGGATTTTCTTATGATGTGAAAGAAGTGCAGGCACCGGAAGGGTATGTGAGAAACACAGATGATGTTTATACGTTTGCTTTCTCTTATACGAATGATAAAGAAGCAAAACAGACATTCAAGCATACATTCAAAAATGAACGTGTGACAGCTAAGATTTCTCTGCAGAAGCAGGATAAAGAAACCAAAAAGGCAGTCCCACAGGGTGATGCCACTCTGGAAAAAGCAGTATATGGACTGTATGCTCGTGAGGATATTGTGCATCCGGATGGTGCTACTGGCGTGATCTATAAAGCAGGAGAACAGGTTGCCACTCTTACGACAGATGAGAATGGACAGGCTTCTGTGGATGGATTATATCTTGGTAATTACTATGTGAAAGAGATTACTCCTCCAACTGGTTATCTGGTAGATGAAGAAGAACATGATCTGGTCTGCAATTACGAAGGAGATCTTGTAGCAGAAGTAAAACGTGACTGTCTGTCTCTGGAGCAGGTAATGAAACAGCCATTCCAGATTATCAAGGCGGCAAATAACGGAAAGACCGATGCCGACTTACTGAAAGGGGCAGGATTTACCGCTTATCTGGTATCTTCCCTGAAAGTAAAAGAGGATGGAAGCTATGATTTTGATTCTGCAAAACCGGTAGTGATCGGGGAAAACGGAGCAACAGAAATCTTTACAGATGAAAAAGGTTATGCCTGCAGTATTGCGATTCCTTATGGAACTTATATTGTGCGTGAAACCACGACACCTCATAATTACACTCCGGTAGATGATTTTACAGTGCGTATCACTGAGAACAATCCGAACCAGCCACAGACATGGAGAGTGCTTCTGGATGACGAGTTTGAAGCGAAACTGAAAATCATCAAACAGGATGATGAGACGAAAAAGGCAGTGCTTCAGAAGAATACAGAGTTCAAGATTTTCAACATGGACACTGAGAAATATGTGGAGCAGGTAACAACTTATCCGACTACGGTAAAACATAAATCCTATTTTACAGATGAGCAGGGATATTTGATTCTTCCGCAGAATCTTAAAATCGGACATTATCGCATTGAGGAAGTAAATGCACCTTATGGATATACTTTGAATGAAAATTACTATGAGGTAACAGTAGATTCCAATACTGCATACCAGATGGACGGAATTTCCGGGGATGTGATCATTGAAGCAGTTTATGAGAACCATCCTGTTAAGGGTGAACTGACTATCGTGAAAAAGGGCGAAGTTCTGGACGGATTCAAGGATGATTTTACATATCAGACAGAAAATCTGGAAGGGGCAGAGTTTGAGATTTACGCTGCCGAGGACATCTATACTGCAGATTTCCAGAAAGATGATAATGGAAACCGTATTCTGGAATATGCTGCTGGAACACTGGTAAAAACGGTTACAACGGATAAAGATGGAAAAGCGGTCCTGAAAAATCTGCCGCTTGGAAGCTATAAGATTGTTGAAAAGACAGCACCGGATGGCTTTGTTTTAAACAGTGAAGCACAGATCATTACTTTTTCTTACAAAGATCAGGAAACACCAGTCATTGAACAGACAGCTATCTTTGAAAATGACCGTCAGAAAGTAGAAATTTCTGTGGTAAAACAGGATGCTGATACAGAAGCAGCCGTTGCAGGAGCAGAGTTTGGACTTTATGCAAAGAATGATATGAAAGGTCATGGAGCTGTAATTGTGAAAGCAGACACACTGCTTGGAAAAGCTGTTTCCGGAGAAGATGGAAAGGCTGTATTTACACAGGATCTTCCATTTGGTGAGTATTATATCAAAGAACTTGCAGCACCAGATGGTTATGTATCTTCTGATAAAGTTCTGGAAGTAAAAGCAGAATATCAGGGACAGGATGTTAATGTAGTACAGTTATCTTCTGTATTTAAGAACCAGCCTACAAAGGTTGTAGTTTCCAAGTCTGATTTAACTACTGGCGTGGAATTGTCAGGTGCGACACTTACTGTTCTGGACAAAAATGGAAATGTAGTTGATACATGGAAATCTGTAAAAGGCGAGCAGCATCTGATTGAACGACTTGCTGTAGGAGAAAACTATACTCTCAGAGAAGAAATGGCTCCTTATGGATACCTCAAGGCAGAAGAAATCACTTTTACGATTGAAGATACCGGGGAAATCCAGAAAGTTGAAATGAAAGATGATGTGCCAACAGGAACGATTATCATCAATAAAAATGGAGAATTTCTGGATAAAGTAACTGCACTGGATTCCGTTGGAGGCTGGATTAAACATTTATTCCAGTATGTAACAGGCAGTCTGAAAGATGTTACTTTTGAAGTTTATGCTTTAGAAGATGTGAAGTCTGCTGACGGAGAAAGTGAAGATTATTATAAAAAAGATGAACTGGTGGCAACCATTACAACAGATGATACCGGTATTGCAAAAATATCCGGACTTCCGCTTGGCAAATACTATGTAAAAGAAAAAGCTACAGAGGATGGTTTTGTACTGGATAATGAAGCAAGAGAGATTGATCTGACATACCGGGATCAGGATACTGCAGAGGTTACTTACTCTGCTGACTGGCAGAATAACCGCCAGAAAGCGGAAGTGGAAGTTGTGAAAAAAGAGAAAGATTCTGATCGTGTACTGGAAGGTGCGGTATTTGCCCTCTGTGTCAAGGATGATATTACAGGAGCAGACGGAAAAGTAATTCTGAAAGCAGATACTGTGATCGAGGAACTGGCAACAGACAAAGAAGGAAAGCTGACTTTTACGGCAGATTTACCGATTGGTTTTGCGTATTATATCAAAGAAACATCTCCGGCACCTGGATTTGCAATGACAGATGAAACACAGGAGTTCACGTTTGAGTATGGAGGTGCAGAAAAGGAAAAAGTATCTTATGCTTTTACCTTTGAGGACGAGCCGACTGTAATCGAGATCACCAAGACTTCCCTGACAGACGGAAAAGAACTGGAAGGAGCTAAGTTACAGGTAACTGACGAAAGCGGTAAAGTTGTAGATTCCTGGACTTCCGGTAAAGAAGCTCATATCATCAAAGAACTGGTAGTCGGACAGAAATATACTCTGACAGAAACAAAACCGGCAGATGGTTATGTGACAGCAGAAAGCATCACGTTTACCGTTGAAGATACTGCAAAGTCACAGAAAATCGAAATGAAAGATGATGTGACCAAGGTAGAAATTTCCAAAACGGATATTTCCGGTAAGGAACTGCCAGGAGCAAAACTGACCATTCTTGATAAAGATGGTAAGACAGTAGAGAACTGGACTTCTGAGGAAAAACCACATTACATAGAAATGCTTCCGATTGGAGAGTATACACTTCGTGAAGAGTCTGCCCCTGATGGATATCTGGTAGCTGAAGATGTGAAATTTACAGTGGAGGATACCGGGGAGATCCAGAAAGTAGTGATGAAAGATGAGGTAAAACCGGAAGAAACACCAACGCCGGAAACACCGTCTACACAGGTAACAGATACACCGAAAACAGGAGATGATACACACATGCTGATTTGGATTCTGCTTGCGATTGCAGGTATGGCAGGCAGTGTATCAGCAGTTTGGATTACGAAAAAAAGAAAATAAAAGTTAATGGAGGGGCATTTATGGGCAGCAAAGTCATAGATGCCCTTTTGAATGATGAAAGGGGTATAAAATGAGAACGTTATTGATTATTGCAGGAATTCTTCTGGTATTAGCAGTCAACTTTGTTCTGTACTGCTGTATCCGGGTAGGAGCAAAGGAAGACCGTCTGTTGGAAAACCATAGAAAGGAACAGATTGATGCAGGAAGAAGTGAATGAAAAAACAGTGTCCCTGTGTATCACTGGCGGAAAAGTGACAGTTCGTTTATTGAAACAGGCAATGATGCGTTTTCTGGCAGCAATAGAGAAAGAAAAAGCAGAGAAAGCAAGAAAACAGCAGGTAAAAGGACCGCCAGATAAAGATTATCATGGGAAGCAGAGTTTAAAGAAGCTGGCACAGCAGAATGTTCAGCTTTCCAACATTGAGATTACGGATAACAATATTAAGGCTTTTGAAAAAGTGGCAAAAAAGTATGGCATTGATTTTAGCCTGAAACGTGATAAGTCCGTAGTTCCACCGAGATATTTTGTTTTCTTCAAGGCAAGGGATGTGGATGTGATGACAGCGGCATTTCGGGAATTTACCGGAAAGACATTGAATAAAACAAAGAAACCGTCTGTCCGTAAGAAATTACAGCAGGCAATCGCAGCCCGCAGCCAGGATAAACAGAGAGAACGGGAAAAATCGAAAGAAAAACAGAAGGAGCCGACCTTATGAGTGGGATAAAAAATATAAAGAAAAAACTGAAAGGATTTCAGGTGCGTCCCCCGAATGCAGAAGTGATAAAAAAGGTTCTGTTGCATATTCCGTATGTGGTTGTATTTTATGTGGTAAATAAATGCACCTGGCTGTATCAATATTGCAGAGGCAGTACAGTGGTGGACAGGCTGATGGTTCTTCTTATGAACTATCCGTTAGCGTTTAAAAAGTTGTTGCCGAGTATACAACCGAAAAGTCTGGCTGCGGGAACTATTGCTGCAGTCAGTGTGTGGGCAGTGGTATATTTCAAAGGAAAGAATGGAAAGAAGTTTCGCCAAGGGGAGGAATATGGTTCTGCCAGATGGGGAAATGAAAAGGATATAGCACCTTTTATTGATCCGGTCTTTGAGAATAATATTCTGTTGACACAAACGGAACGTCTGACCATGAACAGTAGACCAAAGAAACCAAAGTATGCCAGAAACAAGAATGTCATAGTGATTGGGGGATCTGGCAGCGGTAAGACCAGATTTTATGTGAAACCACAGCTTATGCAGATGCCGGATAATGTGAGCTTTGTGGTCACTGATCCCAAGGGGACAATTATCGTAGAATGTGGTAAGATGTTAGCACGAGGGACACTGAAGAAAGATAAAAATGGGAAAATCCTGCGTGATAAAAATGGCAGAGTGGTAATGGCTCCTTACAAAATCAAGGTGCTGAATACCATCAACTTTGCCAAAAGTATGCACTATAATCCGTTTCATTACATTCGTTCGGAAAAAGATATTCTGAAACTGGTAAATACGATCATGGTAAATACCAAGGGAGAGGGAGAAAAATCTTCCGAGGATTTCTGGACAAAAGCGGAACGTCTGCTGTATTGTGCTTTGATTGGTTATATCTACTATGAAGCACCGGAGGAAGAACAGAATTTTTCAACCCTGCTGGAATTTATCAATGCCAGTGAAACCAGGGAAGAAGATGAAGAGTTTAAAAATGCAGTGGATTTGTTATTTGAGGAGCTGGAAAGAGACGAGCCGAATCATTTTGCAGTAAGGCAGTATAAAAAATACAAGCTGGCTGCAGGAAAGACAGCAAAAAGTATTTTGATCAGTTGTGGTGCCAGACTCGCACCCTTTGATATTGCGGAATTGCGGGAGCTTATGTCTTATGATGAGATGGAGCTGGATATGATCGGAGATCAAAGAACTGCATTGTTTATTGTAATCTCTGATACGGATGATACATTTAACTTTGTGGTTGCCATGATGTACAGTCAGCTTTTCAATCTGTTATGTGACAGGGCCGATGACGTTCATCATGGAAGATTGCCTTATCATGTAAGAATCCTCTGTGACGAGTTCGCAAATATCGGTCAGATTCCGAAGTTCGATAAGCTGATTGCAACGATCCGAAGCAGGGAAATTTCTGCTTCTATTATACTCCAGTCCCAGTCGCAGCTCAAGACAATTTACAAGGATGCAGCCGAAACCATTACCGGGAATTGCGACACAATGTTATTCCTTGGAGGTAAGGAAAGTACCACTCTGAAAGAAATTTCGGAGACGCTGGGAAAGGAAACCATTGATTTATATAACACTTCTGATACAAGAGGACAAAGTCGGTCTTACGGTCTGAACTATCAGAAAACAGGAAAAGAACTGATGAGCCGGGACGAACTGGCAGTCATGGACGGCAACAAGTGTATTTTGCAGCTTCGTGGTGTCCGTCCGTTTTACAGTGATAAATTTGACATTACAAAACATAAACGGTATCAGCAGTTATCCGATTATGATAAAAAGAATGAGTTTCATGTGGAAGAATATATGAAACATCAGATGGAAGTCCGGTTAAGTCCGGAAGAAGCGTTCGACCTTTATGTGTATGAAGGCAGTGAACTGGAAAAACAATCAAATAGTGAAAATGAAGGCACAGAGCATGTAACGTAAAACATACATAGCTCTTTTTTTTATGCCCTTTTGGGAGGTAGTGATATGCATAAGCATGAAAGACCGCCCATCAGGGCGGAACCCTCCGAGTAGTAACCGTTAAAAAATCACAATGAAAACAGCAGTTACGAAAGGAGAACATAGATTATGGCGTTTTTTACATCTGCAATTAATATTTTACAGACTCTGGTTGTTGCAATCGGAGCTGGTCTGGCAGTTTGGGGAGTTATCAATCTCCTGGAAGGATATGGAAATGACAATCCCGGAGCCAATGCTCATGTGCGATAAAGTAACACTAGAATTTGATAGACAGCAGCCCATTATTCCAATATTATACTTCGACGCTGAAAACAGTATAATCCACTCTATAAACTATGTTATAATTGGAGCGGCCAATTTAGCTAACAAATATGTGTGAACTACACTTTAATCACAAATTAGTGTGATATGCTGATTGAAAAAGGAGGACGGCACTATGCAGAAAATTTTAATCGTTGAAGACGACATAGATATTCAAGAACTTTTGAGAAATTTTTTACAGGAAGTAGGATATGAAATTTCTATTGCCAATGATGGTATGGAAGCTATCTCTCTCTTTTCGACGATACATTTTGACCTGATACTCTTAGACATTATGCTCCCTAAAATTGATGGATTTACTGTTTGCGAGTTAATCCGAAAGCAATCTCAAATCCCTATTATCATGCTGACTGCCCTGAGCAGTGAGGATGAACAAATCCGAGGTCTGGATTTGCAAGTTGACGATTATATTACAAAACCATTTTCCATGCCGATATTAGTTCGCAAAATCGGTGCTGTACTCCGTAGAAGTTCAATGATACCGGAACAGGAGCACCAAACGATTGCCTATAAAAATCTCGTTTTGGATATGGACAGCTATACCGCTGTGGTAGACGGTGCTTCTTTCGACCTCACCCAGCGAGAGTTTGAGGTATTAAGGGAGCTCTTACTAAATCAGGGACGCGTACTTACTCGGCAAAATTTGTTGGATAAGCTGTGGAAATATGATTTTTATGGCGATGAAAGAGTTGTAGATACTCACATCAAAAATCTCCGCAAAAAGTTGGGGATTGACTTCATCCAGACAATCAGAGGGGTGGGATATAAAATTGATAAAGAAAATTAAAGGGAGCTTATTTGCAAAAATTTTTGTAATCACCTTTTTGCTGACCAGCATTTGCTGTGTTTTGACCTACACCGTTATTTCATGGCTTGTTCCAAAGACGTATAGTACAACTCTTGATACAAACTTAGAAAATACGGTAACTTCATTTATTACTGAATTAGAAGCTATGTCCCCGCTGGAAAGTGGAAAGCTTTTCGATGAATTTCTTTTGAATAATAATGGAGTTCTACTTCAATTATTCGACACCGCAGGAAATGAACTAGAACTCCCCTCACAAGGGAGCACTGAATTTCCGCGTTTGCTCACAGGAGGAATAGCAACAGAAAACGCCGATCCGGCGGCCTATCGAGCGACACATAGCTACCTGTTTTCGTTTACTGGGTCAGACACGGTTTATACATTGACGGTTGCCGGGAGCGCCCATGAAGTTGATTTGCTCAAGGATACGTTGGCAAGCGTTTTTCTAATCCTCTTTTTTCTTATCCTTGCGATAGCCACTATTGCGTCAGTTGTTTATTCTCGCTATGTTACAAAGCCGGTACTGCGTCTTAGCGAAGTGTCAAAAGAGATGTCTGAGTTAAATTTTAATTGGAAATGTAAAGAAGATCGGACTGATGAACTCGGTGTTCTGGCTCACAGCTTAAATGAAATGTCGATGAAACTCTCTGCGGCACTAGAAAATCTGCAAAACGCAAATGCGAAATTGCAGGCAGATATAGAACATGAGCGAGAATTAGAACAGGCACAGTTAGACTTCTTTTCCGCTGTTTCGCATGAACTAAAAACGCCAATTACAATTATCAAAGGGCAGACAGAGGGAATGATTCTGAATGTAGGGGATTATCAGAATCGCAGTAAATATTTATCGCGCTCCCTTGAAATCATCAATACAATGGAGAATATGGTACAAGAAATTTTGACCGTTTCGCGTATTAAATCCTCTAAAGTAGGCCTGCGAAAAGAAACGATAGACTTTTCTGCTTTGCTAAAGGGAGAATACGCTTTATTTGAAGATTTAATCGTGCAAAAGGAAATCGACTGGAACGAAGATATTTCTCCTTCTTTGCATATTGTTGCTGATAAAATGTTGATACAAAAAGCAATCAACAATATTATTTCTAATGCCATTTTGTACTCCCCGGAAAGTAGTTCAATTTATATGAATGCGTTTTCTGAAAATGGAGCGGTAAATTTCAGATTGGAAAACACAGGTGTTCATATCCCAGATGATGAATTACCGAAACTATTTGATGCGTTTTATAGAATAGAACGGTCACGCAATAAGAAAACAGGAGGAAGTGGGCTAGGCCTTTATATCGTCAAAACTATTTTAGAACAGCACAATATAATATACAGTTTGAAAAACACAGACAGAGGGGTATTGTTTTCAATCCAATTTTGAAAAATACGGGGCGGTCAAATTTGATTGCTCCGTATTTTTAACTACACATAAAAAACATATTCGCCACAATGGTATCCCAAACAGTTCTGCTACTATATATTCAGAAACAGAAAGGAGTGTTTCAGAATATGAAAAAGCAAAAAATTACAACTCTTTTACTCACAATGGCGCTTTGTGCATCGGCTGTTTTAAGTGGATGTGCTGCAAGCGCGGCAAGCCAGACGGAACCCAACCAGTCAACTACCAGCTCAACACCTTTGGAGGAAGCGAAAGATAGCGGCACTCCCATTTCCTCTGACGAGGCTTCCTCGGCGCAAGCCTACGAGAATGATGAAGTCCTTTCCTCTGAGGAACAGGCCAAAGCAGAGCAAGAACGCCGGGCTGAGATTGCTGAAAAGTATTCTATCTATGCTCCGTATGGCATGACATACGACACGGAAAAGGATCGTTTCTTCTATAACGGGCAAGTCGTGCGTTACTTCAAGGATCAAATCAGTTCTAATGAAACGAATGGTTTTTCCTATGATGACGGCGTGATAGACGTTGAACCCATTAGAGATGAATCTGGAACCCTGACAGGTCTAAAGCAATCCTCGGACGCTGACTTTAATGCTCACACCAAAGAGCAGGAGGCATTGAAAACCGAATTGGAAAAGGCCGGAATTACGGCCGAAAGTGGTAGCTTTGAACAAGGTGATCCGAATTATCGTGATGACAGCCTGGACGCCTACGCCGAATTTGGCGTTTCCTATGACAAGACTTCTAACCATTGGATGTACGGCGAAAAGCCTATCTATATCCTTTATGACAAGGAACATTACACTTTTTGCGACAAAGGTGTGAGCGACGGCGTTAGCTTGAATGTTGTTCGTGACAAGGACGGCAACATTGAAAAGTTGGTTTCTGTGGATAAGAAAGAATTGGAGCAGTTTGTCTCATAAAACATAAATAGCAAAGCCAGCCGAGCCAGTCAACGGTCAAGATGAACGGCGCATTGCGCCGCCGTTGACAGCCCCGCCCGCCTTTGCTGGTAGGCAATCAAGGGGCGACAGCAAGGAGTGCTGCCGCCCCGCACT
>ERZ894232.1820-NODE-1820-length-17885-cov-8.177005_pt1 | contig 17885 bp, 19 predicted proteins | sample MGYA00380296_ERZ894232 | MGnify/ENA primary metagenome ERZ894232 (study PRJEB32331, sample SAMN06328433) | human gut metagenome | biome: human gut microbiome; feature: stool | host: Homo sapiens | collected 2014-08-14 ... | reverse complement strand
GACATCTACTCCATGTGGTTCGTCAAAAGCCTTGCCAACAGGGCTTCCAAAGCAGTGTTAAGATGCATGCCCATTCTCTTGACAGCCCTGCTCCTTCCAAAGCCATACGGGCTGGCTCTGCCGCCAGACGTCAAAACTGCTGTCCTGTTTCTTTTATCCATGATACTGGGATTCCTTGTGGTAGTGGCATTTTCCATGCTGATATATATTGCAACGTTTTTCACCCTATCCCCCCTTGGAATCAGGGTCATATCCCTGTCCCTTGTGGAATTCATGTCCGGCGGAATCATTCCCCTTCCCTTTCTTCCCGGCAGGATACGCGGCATCATGGAGCTGCTTCCCTTTGCATCCATGCAGAACGCTCCTTACCGGATTTATTCGGCAAACATTGCTGGTGCAGCGGCTGTAAAATCCGGCAGATGCGCAGAATATAATCTGCTGCTTTTTCTTCTGAAAATGTACCTTCTTTGGCAAGGATTTCCTCCAGAGAATTACCGGAAATATATTCTTCAATGACATATAAGGTGGTGTCTTCTTCAATCAGCTCTTCAATCTTGGGCGTACCCGGAATTTTTTGGGTCATCAGATACTGAAAAACCTGAAGATCATATATGGACAGCGCTTTTTTCACAAAAATTTTCCCGGTTACCGTGTGCTGTACCAGACGAATGTTGTGTGCTGTGTCAATTTCAGCAATTTCTTTATAGAATGATAAACGCAGGCGGGTTTGTAATTCCATAAGTTCACCTCAAAATGAATCACTATTGTTTCAAAATGTGAAATGCAGTATAATTTTACTACAATGGACAGGCTTTTGTAAACAGGAGTGGGAATATGGAAGAAAAAAGTACATCGAAGTTGATGGAGATTTTGAAACATACCAAGAAAACGGAATTGGCGGTACTTCAAGATGATTTGACGGTGCAATCGCATAGCTTCATTACCTATATGGATCGGTTGATTGAGCAAAGGAATCTGAAGCGGCAGGATATTTTTCAAAAAGCGGATATGCCCCAGAAGTATGGATATAAATTGCTCAATGGGGAAAGTCATACCAAAGATCGGGATAAATTGCTGCGGATTTTTATTGCCATGGGAATGAACTTGAAGGAAGTGCAGCGTGCATTGGCATTATATGGAATGCCGGGGCTATATCCTAAAAAACGGAGAGATGCTATTTTCATCATTGCTTTCAATGAGGGGATTTCCTCTGTGGATACGGTCAATAGCTGGCTGCGGGAATATGGAGAAACAGAACTGACCAGAAGCGCAGATTAAAACTCCCCTAAATCGGGGGAAAAATCAAGAGGCTTTTCCTTTATACTGAATTTGCAAATAGCGAATAGCAAAAAGCAAAAGGAGGGAGCCTATGAATGATATGGAATTGGCAGAAATTCTGCGCGGTATGTACAACAATGCCAGACGGAATGAAGCGGTGTGCCAGGTCAATCTTTTTGGTATTCTTTATGCAGAAGAACTGAAAAACAGTGGCTGTACCATCAAACATATTGTGGAGCTCTCTGGAATCCAGTCCGGTTATGTTTCTGAAATCAGTAAAGGAATGAAATTATCCAGATATGTGGTTCCAAGAGGCGATCAAGAATGAGTTTGCCTTCCTTTTTGTGAGAGGTTATTTGCGGAAAACAAATGGAAAAAGGGAGGAAGTAACATGAAAACAGCAAAATTGGTCATTGGGATCCTCAGTATTGTACTGACCATGGTGGTTTTATTCCAATCTTGCGCGGCCACGGTGGGGGATGCGTTGGCAAATGAAGGAGGAACCAGCGGTGGTGTGGGAATGGCTGTGGCACTGCTGATGCTGGTGGCAGGTATTGTAGCCATTGCGGCAAGAAATAGCCGCGGAGGCAGCTTATTCTGTATCATTGCCTATGCTTTGGCAGGTGTTTTGGGACTGACTGCACATGGCATTTTCCAGGATTTGATCGTTTGGGGAAGTTTGTGCCTGATTTTTGCACTGATTTTCCTCATTGGTTTGATTAGAGAGAAACGGGCATAACTAAATGCGCCTAAAGCAGTAAATGAATTGGAGAATCACAGAGAACTTTGGACGTCCTCTGTGATTCTTTGTTTATGGAGTTTCTTTGAAAATAGGGTGGAAGAAAATCAAATGTAAAATGAACGATAGCATACATTTTATTTTCTGTTGTGACATAGGATGTTTTTAGGAAAAAGTTATGAGGATAAATTTTGTTAGATGTTGGAGAAAGAAGTGCGTAGGACAGCATCGTATTTTGATTCTGCTCATGATGTTTTTTATTGCGTTTTATGAGAAATTGTGATATAGTATTATAGGTATTTGCCCAATGATACTGTTTTATAAAATGAAAAATGATTCGTAAGAAACAGGTCGCTGGTTGTAGATAAGGATAGTCCATCAGATATGCCGGAATAACTCAGTCGGTAGAGTAACTGATTCGTAATCAGTAAGTCGCGTGTTCGAGTCACGTTTCCGGCTCTTTGCAAAAAAACGGTTAAAACCTTAGGTTTTAGCCGTTTTTTTCATGCCCAAAATGTTTCAGATGGATTCGGAAAACCTCGCTCCCTGTTTCTATATCGGTGGTCAGAAATCTTCTGATAAACTCTGTGGTCATGCCTTGTAAAAAGAGCTGTGCCACAGAAGAAAACAGAAAACGACGAAGGAACATTCTCTGGAAAGATTCCATTTTCTCCTGTCCAATGAGAACTTTTATTTTTTCCTCTGTTTGCCTGAGGTCTATGATGTCTACACTGGTTTCAGAGGAAAGTGTCTTTTCCTGTATGAAGCCATGATATGCCTGCTCCAATAAGGCGTCCACATGAGATATCAGCCAGAGTATTTGTCTTGTATAAACTTCCTGACAGGCAAATGCTTTTTCTGCTTCTTCATTAGAAATGCTCCGCATTATGGTAGTCATGGCTTCTGAAACTTCATCCTGTAAGCTGACAAAATCAATCTGTGCAATCAAACGAAAGCAGAGAGAAAGATAATGATCCAGCAGGTATCCCTTCGTCCCAAGGCGTTCCTTTAGGTCTTGTGCAGACTGAAAGAATGCGGAGAATGTCGGTGTACTTTCGTCAGGTGAGGAGAGATATGCTTCGAAAATATTCATAAGATAACCACCTTTTAGAATGTAATATGCTTTGTGGTATATAAACTCTTATGGAATCAGAAGTCAAGTGATTTATTAGACCATTTCCCATTCACCCGTAGTAGGATTTTTTGCAATCAGCAGTTTGTAATCATCATACAGCAGAACATAGATCTCCTTGCATTCGGGAGAGAGGGGAAGATCAAATTCATCCTTTGCTCCTATGGAACCATTGATGCCACCAAAAGCAGAATAGAATTTTAATTCCATTTTTTCGGGATCATCAGATACATCTTTGACGGCTCTGGTATAACTAACGGAACTTAAAACAAAAGTATAAACCGTTATTTGATCCTGCTTTTCCGATACTTGAAAACCTGATATCCCCACGTCTGTTGCTGGGATCAAACCAACTCCAAAGTAATAGGCACAGCCTAATAACAAAAGCACAACAATGATAATGCTCAATTTCTTTTTCATACAGAGTCCCCTTGATATTTTTGCTAGCCCTTTCATTCTTCATTTCATCTCTCCACACTTGTATGATTTCTTTTGTTGTCTTGCCTTTATTTATTGTGTTATCAATCATAAAAACAATTTCTGATGGATTTTACCAAATAATACAATATTAAACTTTATTTGGATAAGTGTGATATATATACTTTTCTTCCCAAATATTATCCGTAGTGTTACTGTATTCTGAAATCTTGCAGTCATTGAAAAGGTCATCAGCAATTTCAAGGATAATTTCTTTTAACTCTAGGTTATCAAGGAATTTCTGAGGGATTGCGTCTATTCCTAAATGTGCCCCCAAGATGTTCCCAGTGACAGAACCAGTAGAATCGCTGTCTCCGCTATGATTAATAGATGCAATGATGGCTTTTTCAAAATCGTGCTCATATTTTAGAGAACAGTAAATGGCAATGGCTAGTGTTTCTTCTGCTACCCAACCTTCACCAAGTTCCTTGATGGCATCCAAATCTCTGATTTTAGAATCTGCGGAAAGTGCAATGGCTCGATCCACTAATCCTGTTAAGCGATGCCGATGTTTTGCTTTAGGGAATAGGGTGGACATTGTTCTTTTGGCATCTTTTACGGCACCTAAAACAGATATGCCAGAATGGTGTGATAATAGATGTATCATGTGGACAAACATTGCCGCAGGGATATAGCCTAATTCATGTCCATGGGTCAGAGCTGCCGTTTCAGCGCCAATCATATCAATATCTTTGATGGTGTATCTATTATCTTCAAAGTAAAGACCAATAGGGGCAACTCTCATAATACCGCCACAGCCTTTGCTGTTGTTTTGAGGATTGGATGTAGAACCCAATCTGTTTTCTAAAAGATATGAAATACAAGTGCGTCCAGGTTCACGACTATGATTCATTTCTGGGATATTGTTGAGCCATGCATACTGAGGAGCTTTCAACTTGAAATCTTCAGCCAACTGCGTTTTCAGCCAGTCCTTATAGCATAAGGAAATATAATGCGGATAGGGAGCCATGATACCTCTTGTCATTTTTCTTGTTGTTCCAAGCAAAAGACCGTTTGCTGTAAACAATGTCATTTGTGTATCGTCAGAAATTTCAGCAACACCATTCACGAGAGTATATTCCGTGATGCCATCAGAACCGTAAGTTTTGAAAATTTCAGAGTCTTTCATAAATTCAACAGCGTAACCAAGGGCATCTCCAACGGCACCGCCTATCAAACATCCACGAATTTTATTGATATCTTTCATATACCATCCATCCTCTTTGCAATCCTCTAAAACTGGTAGGTAAGGATTTTTATCTCTTCAGCCAGTCCTTAAATTCCTCCAGTGTCATCTCCCCACGATCACACAATTCTTTCTTCTGTCTTGCTTTCTCAGACCATGCGTAAAAATCTTCCTGAGAGATTTTTTTGCTCTTGATCCATGCGAAACGCTTCTTATATTCCCGTCTGTAAACTTTGAATATCTCATCATCCTTTTTCTTTCTTTCCCAAAGATAGGACGCCCCCAAATCTCTGCATGTCCTGCCCATGTCGTCAATGGGGCGGGAGCAGTATTCCGTATCGGTTCTGCCACGGATGGCAAAATATTTCTGGCAGTTCTTGCATTTTCTGATGGGCTGTTCTCTCTTGATGCACTCCCGCAGGACATAATCAATGACGTCATAAATGCTTTCAGGATAAAGCACATCTGTAAAAGCCCGATCTTCCACCATTTCATATTTGATATTCAATTTCTGGAAGCGGAACAGTTTCAAAGAATCATCCTGATATTTCTTGAAATGGCTTGTCAGCCGTTCGTTGACAGTCCCTTGAGATAAATCTCTGTCCAAACAGTTGTCGAAAATATCTCTGATCTGACGCTGTATCTCCACCGCTTCTGAAGGAATCCAAGTCAGTTGTTTTCTCGGCAGCAGATCAATGATGTTTTTGAATTCCTGTTCTTCTGCTTGACGGAATCTCTTTTTCCAAACATGGTAAGTGATTTCGAAATAGGGGTGTACCTCTGCCATGTCATGGAGAAAGTCCAAAACGCTTCTGGTGTATTGGGCATCTTTTTTCTGGTAGAGGTTTTCAATATCCCTTCCCAGTTGTTCAAATGCGCCCATAAGGGGTTGGAAATCCACATACAGAAAATCGATCAGACTATCAGGAAACTGATATTCTTTTTTCAACGCATATTCTTTTGTTTCTGTTACGAAGTTTTCCTGTCCCTCTAACAGATAGACTTTATATTGCAGATCATCAGCCATGGTCATTTTCCTTTCAAAATAAAAATTAGACAGAACTATAATATTATTATAAATGTGTCTTGACAAAAAAGCAATGGCGTGTTAAATTTTAGTTATAGACTTATAAAAATAATATTTTTAATAAGTCTAAATATTTTTGAGATATCAATGAGGAGGTGGTGTTCCAATGCCCATATCAGATTCCCGTAAAAATTTCATAAGAGAGGAGGTGTTATGGTGTTATGACGAAACCGCTTCAGGTCATTAGTGGCGAGGAACTCATGGATATGGATTACAAACCCATCAAGTTTGCAGTCAGAGAATTTCTTCCCCAAGGACTTGCCATACTTGCTGGTGCCCCTAAGACAGGGAAATCTTTTTTCGCTCTTTGGCTTTGTCTTTGCGTTGCGAAAGGGGAGCCTGTCTGGGACTGTGAAACAGCAAAAGGAACCGTATTATATCTCTGTTTGGAGGACAATCAATCCCGTCTGCAAAACAGAACCCTTACCATAACAGATGACGCACCTGCGAATCTGTTTTTTTGTTGGGAAGCTGCTTGCCTTGGGGAAGGGCTGGAAGAACAGATTCGAAAGTTTTTATCAGAGCAGAAAGAAACAGTGCTCATCGTCATTGATACATTGCAGTGCATCAGAAAACAAAGTCTGGATTACAGTTATGGGACGGACTATAAAGACATTCAATCTCTGAAAAAGATTGCTGATGAATATCAGCTGACCATACTTTTGATTCATCACTTGCGGAAGCAGGAAAGCAAAGACGCATTCCACATGATTTCCGGCACGACAGGGCTGCAGGGGGCAGCCGATACCATTCTGGTGATGACAGAAAACAAAAGGGGCAGTGGCTCCGTGAAGTTATCTGTTCTGGGGAGAGATGTGGAACCACGGGAACTGAAACTGGAACGGGATGAAAACAGTATCTGGATGAAAAAAGAGGATTCATTGGAAAAGCAAAAAGAACCCGTCGACGAAATCGTTTCCATCGTGGATGGGTGTATGAAAAAACATATTTTTCTATCAGGCGAGCCAAGTGCATTGGCAGAGCTGTTCAGCAACGCTTCTGGAAAAACCATTTCCCATCTGACACTCTTGAAACGATTGAAGAAAAGCTCAGCAGAGCTTCTGCGTTTGGGTTATGCTTTCCATACCAGAAGAAGCGATGGCAAAAGAATCATGGAAATTTCAAAAATCACATGGCTGGAAGGAGAAAAGGTAAATGAAAATAGATTTCATCAGTGACGGTAGTCGGCAGAAGAATCCTTCTACTGCCCCTGCCGTAGAAAAAGACAGTAGATTGGAAAACCCTTCGAAATCGGGAAAAATGTGGGTTTTCCAAAGATGCAAAAATGAAAAAAGTGACGGTAGTGACGGTTTTTGGGTGGTCTGGCAAAAAACTGACCCTGCTGACCCTGTCAGAGAGAAGGAAGGCGTTTGTCGGCGGCGTGACCGCCTGTGTGGCGATGGGAAACAGGAGTGGGGGAAGTGATCGCCAGAGGAACAAAAGGGCAACGTGAGGGATTTTGGGGGAAATGTTGAAGATTGGCAGTGAATGGCTTTCTTTGACTCTGTTGTAAAGCCAATTGGAAGGGCGAAAAAAGATTGCTGGTTAAAGTGGCGGTGTCTTGTTCCGCCACGATTTCCTCCAATCCCCGCAGTGCGGAGATTGTTTGCCCCGAAAAGCTGGTGTCAGAAAGAAGGCATAGACGTCGGAAGCGGCGCTTTCCAGTGGAAAAAACTGCCTTTTCCCTTAGAAAATACGGGCTTTGCGCCTGACGTCGGTACCGACATCAATGAGAGATGGATGGGGGAGATGAGGATTGCAGAAGGAGAATACAAAACAGACATTTACTGTCCGGCTTTCGGAGGAAACAGCCAATCTTTGCGTGGCTGGTATGGCAATGGATGACTGCCGGAGCCGGAATGAATTTATTGAAAAAGCCATCAGGTACTATGCTGGTTACCTTTCCGCAGAGAAAAACAAAGTGGTGTTGGGCGAGCAGATTCAGAAGGTCGTAGAGTCATCGGTGAAATCTTCGGAAAGCAGACTCTCCAATCAGAGCTTTCGTATGGCTGTGGAGTTGGCAAAACTGCAGCGGATCATTGCTTATTATTTTCAAATGGATGCAGAAACATTGAGCGAGCTCCACCATCTATGCCAGAGGGAAGTGAAAAGCATGAACGGAACTTTATCTCTGGAAGACATGATAAAGTAAAAAAATAGATGAAAGGATGGTGGCGAAGTCATGGCAAAAATCATTTTTACTGCACGATATGTGAAGAGCATTTCCAAAGGACAAATGAAAAACTATGTAAAATACATCGCCACCAGACCGAATGCGGAAAGTTATGCCCAGCCGATTTCTGATGAAGTTTCTGCACTTCAAAGGGAATGGATCGCAAAAGAACTGAAAAAAACTCCGAAGCTGAAAGAAGAATGTGCTGCAGAATATCAGGCGTATGAAGAAAATACGAGCTGTCAAACAGCGGAAGATCTCATTCATAAAATCGCAGAGGTGCAAATTTATCATGGAAATGATATGAAAAATTACGTGGGTTATTTAGCCAAACGCCCTCGGGCAGAGTTCACAGAGCAGGGGCATGCCCTGTGGAATAACGAAGATGAAAAGATTGATTTGCGTAAAGTGCAGAAGGAAGCAGCGGAATATCAGGGACGCATCTGGAACTTTGTGGTTTCTCTGAAACGAGAGGATGCCCAGCGATTGGGCTATGATAATGCAAAGGTGTGGAGAAATCTGGTCACGCAAAAATCTTTGACAATGGCGAAAGAAATGCGAATCAAGCCGGAAAATCTGGTTTGGTATGGTGCTTTCCATAATGAAGGTCACCATCCGCATATCCATGTCATATGCTATTCCAAAGACCCAAAGGAGGGATATCTCACGAAAAAAGGCATTGAAAATTTGAGAAGTGCCTTTGCTCATGAGATTTTCCATGATGAATTTTATCATCTCTATGAGCAGAAAGACGAGATGCGGAAATGGATTCGGGAGGAATGCAGAAAACTTTTGGAGTGTTCCTTGTCTTTGAAACACAAAGAAAATCCTTATGCACAGGCATTGCTATTTACCTTGGCAAAGAACTTGCAGACAGCAAAACATAAAAAAGTCTACGGTCGTCTTGCCAAAGAGAATAAATTGCTGGTGGATGAAATCGTTTCGGAAATCAGTAAGGATGAAAAGATAGATTCTCTTTACCAGTCATGGCTGGATTTGAAAGACGAGGTCATATCTTTTTATGACGGCAAAGGCTACGCCAGGCATTCTTTCTCTGAGGAGCCAGAGTTTCGGAATATCAAAAATATGGTGCTGAAAACGGCATTGGAAATCAGCAATATGCAGATGGGAAACCAGCAGCAAAAGAAAAATCAGATACAAAATGAAATCATCAGGAATCATTTGATTCGGCTATTGAAAGAAGTCAGCAACATCGTTGTGGAAGATTATGAAAAACAGGATGCGGTCATCTGTACCGTTGACCGTAAACTGCGACAGAAAATTCAGGAGAAAAAAGAAGCCCATGGCATGAAAATGGGGTAATGCAGGAGGTGCTTTATGAGAAAGGTATCAAGGGTAATGAGTACCAAAGAAATCAGAGGGATCAAATTTCATGTGGAAAGCTGCTTCGATGGGGACAAAGATATCACAGAAAAAGTAGCAGATATGATCAAAAAAGATTTTGAATCTGGTGCATATGACGAACCAGAGGAAGAAGATTCAGTAGATTGGGGTATGGATTCGCCGGCTATGTAGGGATATGATGTTTGGCTGAAAGAAGGTGATTTTATGGAAAATATCGCTGCTGCAATTTACTGCAGACTCAGCCAGGATGACGGCAATGCCGGAGAATCCAACAGTATCCAGACACAGAAAGCACTGCTGAAACAGTACTGTGCGGAAAACAGAATTCCCATTGCAGGTGTTTATTGTGATGATGGATGGAGCGGAACAAACTTTGAAAGACCCCAGTTCAAACAGATGATGGATGACATTGAAGCTGGAAAAATCAATGTGGTCATCGTCAAAGACCTCTCCAGATTTGGCAGAGAGTATGCCCAGATGGGGCTTTATATCGAACATTACTTCGAGGAGAAGGGCGTCCGCTTCATCTCCATCGCGGAAAATTATGACTCAAAAAATGGTTCGGATAACTTAGTCCTTCCGTTCACGAATGTTATCAATTCCTATTACACCAGACAGGTGTCAGCCAAAACAAAAGCTGCCCATAGAGCCAGAGCAAAGGAAGGGATGTACCTAGGTGCCCATGCACCATTCGGTTATGAGAAAGATCCACAGAATAGACATAAACTCATTGTCGATCCGCCGGCGGCTGAAGTGGTGCAAATGATATTCAGACTTTTCGCCGATGGCATCGGATATGTGAAGATGACAAAGATATTGCGGGAGCGAAAAATCTTGAATCCTCAGGCATATTTTAATCGGAACCATCCCGATTATTATGAAAGCGATTACTGGAGACAAGATTTTGATTGGCACGCATCAACCATACGCTCCATTCTGAATAATCCGGTCTATCTGGGAAAGGCAGTGTTTGGTAGGACAAGAACAAAGGGATTTTTCGATAAAAGGAGAGAGGAAACACCAGAAAAAGATTGGATCGTATATAATAATGCGCATCAGGCTATCATTTCAGAAGAACTTTGGGACACGGTACATCAGATGATGAAAGCCAAGAGGAGACCAAATGCCAAAGGGGAATTGCAGCCCTTCGCAGGATTGGTGAAGTGTGCTGACTGTGGTTCTTCTCTGAATGTCAGCTATGATGCAAAACGAAGCACCTATACAGGTTTTAGCTGCTGGGTCTATAGAAACTATGGTAAGGATCGATGTACCTCCCATTACATCAGCTGGAAGGCGTTGTACCAAATTGTGTTGGAGGATATCCGCCGCCATGCAAGTAGGGCACAAAATGCGGAAGAACAGTATCTGGAAATGCTGGTGAAGATGAAAACAGACCAGCAGAAACAGGATGGGACGAAAATCAAAGTGGAATTGCAGCGAGTTGAAAGAAGATTATCAGAAATCACAGCAGTCATCAAACGATTATATGAAGACCTTGCCTTGGGCAGAATCAGCGATGAACGATATGAGGATATGTATCGGGGGCTCGATCAAGAGGAAAGAGAACTGAAAAGCAAGCAGGAAACGCTGAAAGAGCAGTGGGAGAAAACCCAGGAAGTGTTCCAAAATGTGGAGAAGTTCATTCCTCTCATCAAGAAGTATACGGATATTCAGGAACTAAATGCCTACATACTCAATGAGCTCATCGAAAGAATTGTCGTCCATGAAAAGGTCGTAGGTGAGGATGGAAATAAGACACAGAAAGTGGAGATTTACTATAAGTTCGTGGGGACTGCAGTGGAGTGAAAATGAAATGGGAATCAGCTGATCGTTGAAAACGGTCAGCTGATTTTTGGTTGGAAGAGAAACAAAAGCATTGATGAAAAATATTGTGGTCTGGATGTTCATCTATGAATGAAAATGCAAAAGGGGTAAAAAGGACTGTTTTGTATTCTTGTATAGTAAAAAGGACTTGTTCCCTTGAGGTTAAGATGGAAATGTTTTATAATTATCTTAAATTGTGACATTTTTTGCTAGTGAAAATGTAGTCTAAAATTCTCTTTGACAGAAAGGAAATAAAAATGAGTTTAAGTGCAAATATCAGTGAAAAAGCTGCTCTGATTTGGGCAATTGCAGATAAATTGACAGGTGTATATAAGCCCCATGAATACGGCGAAGTAATTTTACCACTTACGGTAATCCGTCGCTTTGACTGTATCTTGGCAGATACCAAAGATGCTGTGCTGGAAAAGTTTGAAACAGTAAAAAATCTTCCGATGCGTGATGTGCTTTTACGCAATGTTTCTGGCAAGGCATTCTATAATACAAGTAAATATACATTTGAGCGTTTGTTGGATGATCCAGATAACATTGAAGCCAATTTCCGTGACTATCTGAATGGATTTTCTGAGAATGTTCAGGACATTCTTGAAAAGTTCAAGTTTGATGGACAAATCACAACTATGGCGAATAAAGGCATTCTTTATATTGTGATTAAAGAATTTACCACACCAAAAGCTAATCTGCATCCAGATATCATTTCTAATCTGGAGATGGGATATATTTTTGAGGAAATCATTCGCCGTTTTTCTGAATCCCATAACGAAGATGCGGGGCAGCATTATACTCCAAGAGAAGTGATTCAGTTGATGGTAAATATCCTGTTTTATGATGATAATGATGTTTTGTCAGGAAACAATGTGGCGAAAACCATCTATGACCCAGCTTGCGGTACTGGTGGTATGCTTTCTGTTGCAGAAGAATATTTGCATAAATTGAATGCTTCTACAGAGCTGATGGCATTTGGGCAGGAAATCAATGACCAGACTTTTGCTATTTGTAAGGCTGATATGTTGATCAAGGGGAATAACGCTGATTTTATCAAAGATGGCAATACATTATCAGATGACCAGTTTGAGGGTCAGACCTTCGATTATATTTTATCGAATCCTCCTTTTGGGAGAGAATGGAAGAATGAAAAAGCAGCTGTAGAGGCAGAAGCAAAACGTGGTTTTGCAGGTCGCTTTGGTCCTGGTCTGCCTGCGGCAAGTGATGGTCAGATGCTTTTCCTTCTGACAGCCATTTCTAAAATGAAAGAGCCACAGAACGGTGGGAGCCGTATTGCTATTATCCACAATGGTTCACCGCTGTTTACTGGGGATGCTGGTAGTGGACCATCTGAAATTCGCAGATACATTCTGGAAAATGATCTTCTGGAAGCTATTATCGCATTGCCCAATGATATTTTTTATAACACAGGTATTGCAACATATATTTGGGTATTGTCCAATAAAAAGGCAGGAACAAAACGTAAGGGCAAAGTGCAGCTGATTAATGCCAATAATCTGTATGAAAAACGTCGTAAGGCATTAGGCAATAAACGAAACGATATACCAGAAAATGCTATTGAAGAAATTACAAAACTTTATGGTGATTTTACAGAAAGTGAAATCAGTAAGATTTTTGACACTGCAGATTTTGGTTTTACCAAAATTACAGTGGAGCGTCCATTGAAAGATGAAAATGGACAACTTGTTTTGAAAAAAGGAAAACCACAACCAGACACTTCTTTAAGAGATACAGAAAACGTTCCGCTGAAAGAGGATATTCAGGAATATTTTGAAAGGGAAGTTCTGCCCTTTGCGCCAGATGCATGGATTGATGAGAAAAAATCAAAGGTCGGCTATGAAATCCCCTTTACACGTTATTTCTATAAATACGAAGCACCAAGACCTTCCGCTGAAATCATGAAGGAAATTTTAGAGATTGAAAAAGAATTGGAAGGTGCATTGGCGGAGGTGTTCAAATGAACCAATTAACCTTTGAAACTAATAATTCTAAGAAAATTATAGAAAGCGACTTTTTACTTAGAGTATCAGAAAAACAATATATAGAAAGTACGCGAAAAGGAAAGCTCTATATGAATTCATTAGGTTTTTTTCGGGCAATGGAACAGGAAGGGATTGGAGACAAACAGGAAGGGATAATGATTTCAAATGGAACAGGAATTCTTCTATTTGAAGGACAAGTTTTAGCAGAATTTAAAAACATGAAAACCTATATTAATTGCCCTATTTTTTGTGCATTATCAATAGATTTAAAACAAATTGAAAAAGGACATTATGAATTTGTTATTCCTCCTAAAATGTTGCAAGAAATCATGGTAGATAAAACAAAACAATATGAAATACTTTTGTTTGAGAAAAAAGAATTTATGAAAAGAATCGAACAGGCATTGATTAGAGAAGGTTTACAGGGAGCTATGGGACGAGTTGAATATACAGACGAGATAAAGATGTTTTCTAAAGAAGAAGCCTATAATTTTGCGTTCAGAAAAAGCCCCCAATTTTCCCATCAAAAAGAATGGAGATTAGTTTTGCATATGAATATCGATAAAAATCAGCATTACATATTAGATGTTGGAGATATTTCAGATATAACACATCAATACTCTATAGATAACAGTAAGCAAGAATTTAAATTAGAGGTGTATACAATATGAGGGAGATGAAGGATAGCGGAATAGAGTGGATTGGGAAGATTCCAGTTAATTGGAAAGCTATACCTTTAAAATGGATAGTTAAATTTGGAAAAGGATTACCAATAACAAAAGATAATCTTATTGAACAAGGTGTTCCAGTTGTCAATTATGGACAAATTCACTCAAAAAGTAATAATGGGACACATTTGCAGGCTGAATTGATAAGATTTGTAAGTGAAACATATTTTGAGAGCAATCCTTTGTCTTTGGGAAAAGAAGGGGATATTTTCTTTGCTGATACTTCTGAAGATTACGCAGGTATTGGCAACGCAGTTTTAATTGATACGGATACTCCTGTTTTTGCTGGATATCATACAGTGATTGTCCGCCCAGATAATCAAGCATATAGTCGGTATTTGGCATATCTCTTTTTAACTGATGTATGGAGAAGTCAGCTTTGTTCTAGGGCTTCTGGTATTAAGGTCTTTAGTATTACACAAGGCTTACTAAAAAAAACTACGGTAATATTACCACCAGCAGAAAAAGTAGTTAAAATGACTGACTATCTTGACCGCAAGTGCAACCAAATTGACGCTATCATTACCAAGCAGCAGGAGGTCATTGAGAAGCTGAAAGAATACAAGCTGTCTGTGATTACAGAAGCTGTTACAAAGGGTTTGAATCCAGATGTGCCTATGAGGGATAGTGGGATCGAATGGATTGGTAAGATACCAGAACATTGGAACATCCTCAAACTACAGTCCCACACCCGAATGCTTACACCTATGCGTGATAAACCTGAAAATTTGGACGGCGATATTCCTTGGGTGCGGATAGAAGATTATGATGGGAAATATATTTCAACATCAAAAGAAGGGTTAGGAGTTTCCCTTGAAACTGTGAACGAGATGAATCTGAAGATTTATCCAGTAGGTTCTATTCTATGTACATCCAGCTGTGATTTGGGTAAATGTGCAATAGTAGGTAGAGAGATTGTTTCCAATCAGAGATTTATCAATATTATTCCAGATTCAAACACCAATTCAGATTATTTGTATTACCTTTTGCTTTCAAATGCAGAAAGGCTAAACCATTTGTCTACAGGAACAATACAAGCGAATTTGTCAAGAAAAGCGTTTGAGCACTTGATGGTACAGTTCCCGCCTAATTTGGAACAAAAGGAAATTGCAGGGTATCTTGATAGAAAATGTGACGCTATTGAGTTTTCCATAAGGAAAAAACAGGAACTTATTAATAGGTTGGATTCCTATAAAAAATCCCTTATTTATGAAGTTGTTACCGGAAAAAAAGAGGTGTAATGTATATGGCAAAAAGCTCTATAGAGAAAGCAATTGAAAAACAACAAAAGGAGGCAAAAAAATTGGCTGAACAAGAGGCTCTAAGACAACGTGCGAATGCAATTGTCAGTGGTCAACCTATAATCGGTGGGATGCGAATGATGGATGCAGCTTCTGAAGAGATCTTGAGCAGTTTACTTTCAATTTATGACGGAAATAGTAATCGGAAAGTAATGAGCAAACCAAATGTTGTTCCAGAATCGTATTCTAATTCTTTACATCTTGAGTTTGAAAAATTAAACATGTATGGTATGATTTCTCGCTACACTGTTTGGATTAGAGATATGTGGGAAGCAACACTAACGCCTCAAGGAATAAGATATTTTGAAGATAAGAAGCATGCAATAGAAAAAGCTAAATCTGAGAAAGAAACTCAATATAATATCGGAAGTATTAATGCAAATGGCAGTAATCTTGTTTTAGGAGATGTAATAAATTCTACACTATCTGTAGATAACTCTATTTCTCGGATTGAGAAAGAAATTGAAGAAAAAGGCGGAGAAGCAACGGAAGAGCTGAAAGAGATATTGGAAGAGGTTAAAGAACTAATCCAAAATATACAAGATTCCCGCTACATTCCAAAGAATAAAGGGCTAATTTCCAAGTTGTCAAATCATCTTGGAACGCATGGATGGTTTTATGGAGAGATTGTTGGTTTATTGGGAAGCACCATACTGCAAGTGCTTTCTAAATGAGGAGGTATTATAATGCCTGACTTTGATGTAAAAGAAAAACGCTTTGAACAAGATATAGAAGAGTACTTATTGACATACGGCGGCTATGAAAAAGGTGATTCTGCTTCTTTCAATAGAGAAAAAGCCTTAGATATCAATACATTTCTTACCTTTATTCGGACAAGCCAGCCAAAACAATGGGAGCGGTTTGAGAAAATCTATGGTGCGGACAGTGAGTGTCAGATCATTGATCGTTTTTGTCGTGAGGTGAAAATGGTGGGACTGCTCAAGGTGTTGCGTCAAGGATTTACTGACCGTGGTATCAAATTCCGTGCAGTATTTTGGAAACCGGAAACCTCCATCAATGAAACTAGTCAGGCACAATATGCCGCTAATATTTTGCATTGTACCAGACAGCTCCATTACTCTATGCAGAATGAAAACAGCATTGATATTGTGCTATTTCTCAATGGCATTCCTGTAGTGTCTATGGAGCTGAAATGCCAGTTTACTGGACAGAATACAGCTAATGCCATCCAGCAGTACAAATTTGACAGAGCAGGAAAAGATGCGATTTTTGAGTTTAAAAACCGTATTTTCGTCCATTTTGCTGTTGACTTGAATAATGTTTATATGACTACCAGATTAGAAGGTGAAAAAACATATTTCTTGCCTTTCAATCAGGGCAGTAATGGTGCTGGAAATGTTGGTGGCAAAGGAAATCCTAATAATCCTGATGGATATGATACTGCCTATCTTTGGGAAAATGTGTTGTGCAAGGATCGTTTACTGGAAATTTTACATAAATATCTTCATTTGCAGGTAGAGAAAGACGAAAAAACAGGAGAGGTAAAGTCAGAACGAATGATTTTCCCTCGCTATCATCAGTTGGATGTTGTCACAAAGTTATTGGATGATGTGAAGAAAAATGGTTCTGGTAAAAATTATCTGATTCAGCATAGTGCAGGTTCAGGGAAGTCTAATTCCATCGCATGGTTGGCACATCGTTTAACTGGTCTGCATGATAGCAATAATGAAAAGATTTTTCAGTCTGTTATTATTGTGACTGACCGACGTGTGTTGGATAGTCAACTGCAAAATACAGTTTATCAATTTGATCATGTGGCGGGCGTTGTGCAGAAAATTGATAAGAATGCCCAACAGTTGAAAGATGCCATCGAAGCTGGAACAGGTATCATTATTACAACATTGCAAAAATTCCCTGTTATTTATAAAGAGGTGCGTTCTGGTAATAAGCGGTTTGCTGTGATTGTGGACGAAGCACATTCCTCACAAACGGGTGATGCTGCACGGAAGTTGAAACGAGCATTGGCAGATACGGAAAAAGTTCTTGAAGAATATGCTGAACAGGAATATGAGGAAGAAGCAAAACGCAAGGATGACGAAGATCGGTTATTAGATGAGCTGGCTGCACAAGGTGTCCATGAAAATATGTCATTCTTTGCTTTTACTGCTACACCCAAAGATAAGACCCTGCAAATGTTTGGACGGCGAGATGAAAATGGGAAATACCATCCTTTCCATATTTATTCAATGCGTCAGGCGATTGAGGAAGGATTTATTTTGGATGTGCTCCAAAATTATATGACTTACAATATGTATTTTAAAATTGCAAAAGCCATTCCTGATGACCCTGAGCTTGACACCGCCGCTGGTGTACGTGCTATTCGCCAATTTGAAACATTGCATCCACACAATATTTCTCAGAAAACTGCTATCATGCTGGAGCAGTACCGTAATGTAACAAGGCATAAAATTGGTGGTAAAGCAAAAGCTATGGTGGTAACTCCTTCACGTTTGCATGCGGTACGATATTTCCAGGAATTCAAAAGACAGATCAAAGAAAAAGGGTATTCTGATTTAGATGTGTTAGTGGCTTTTTCTGGTGAAGTGGAAGACAAGGGGAACCTTATGC
>ERZ894232.1799-NODE-1799-length-18048-cov-8.160062_pt1 | contig 18048 bp, 19 predicted proteins | sample MGYA00380296_ERZ894232 | MGnify/ENA primary metagenome ERZ894232 (study PRJEB32331, sample SAMN06328433) | human gut metagenome | biome: human gut microbiome; feature: stool | host: Homo sapiens | collected 2014-08-14 ... | reverse complement strand
CTATAAAAGCATCGGTTTCGTCCTTAACCTCATTTACATAATTTTTTATGTCTTCCGTAACTTCTTTCTGATTATACGGAAGATCTCTCCAGTCCATTCGTCCGTCCCTGCGCTTCTCTTCCATGGCCTTATGCGCCTTTGCGGCTTTTCCTGCCAGAGCCGAAAGTTCTGCGTCGGCTATACCGTACTCGCCGATATATTTTTTCATCATGTTATTGTAGTCTATTTTAATTCTGAGATTGTTTTTCTGTTCATTTGAATAAATCATTGTATAATCCTCCTCGGTTAATATTATTGCCGCAGTAATAAAAATGCATAGCAAAAAATATATTATTTTCCTCTACGGTAATCCGACTTTACGGAATTATTATACCACATATAATCTAAAACCCAACACAAAATTTCTTAGATTATATGACAAAAAACAGACCTCGGAATATATAAATTCTAATCCGAAGTCTGTCATAAATTATTTTCCTTTATCCTACGGCTATTTCGGGGTCTACCGACATATCGTCAAGCGTAACCGCAAATTCCACATGTGTTCCCATGGCTGAAGAATAAATCGACGGTTCCGCAACTGTTCCTAAAACTTCTCCGCTTGATACGGCGTCTCCGGCGGCCACATTAATATCCGCCAGCTGGCCGTATGTAGTTGCCCAGCCGTTGTCATGTTCAATTACCACATAGTTTCCTCTCGTTTCATCTTCGTTTACCTCGGCTACAATTCCGTCCGCAGCGGCGGCAACATTACTTCCCGTTTCAGCCGCTATATACACACTGTCGTTTGTTCTGTACTGATCCAAAGTCGGGTCATACACAAGCGTATCGGGGCTATATCCCATAAGTATATCTCCCTGTATCGGCCATGTTAAAGCTATTTCAAAATCGTCAGCTCCGTCCTCTGAATCCAGCACAGCCGTATTTTCTTTAGGTTTTGTTTCCGTAATCTCATTTTCTTTAGGTTTTACGGGTTCCTCCTGCTTTTGTTCCGTTTTTTCGGCTCCGGCATTTTTGTTTGTCAGCACCGGCTCGCTGACCGTATTATTTTTTTCCGCAGAGTCATTTTTAACTCCCTTGTTATATGCCGCCGTACCTGCGCATATACCGGCAACTACTATAAAAGCAAACACTGCCGCATATTTGCCCTTATCATTTAAAAATTCCATAAACTTATTCCTTTTCATTTTGGCACCTCCGTAAAAAGTGAAATCTTTGATTTCCCTGAATGTATTATTGCCCTATGAAAAGACGTTTATGCAAATTTTAAAAAAATACGCCGGACTTTCGTCCGACGTATTCGAGGGTGTATATATAATCGCGATTACCTTATTTTAAGATGTCGGCTACAACCTTTTCGGGAATTACAAACTCGGGTGAACCCTGAGCTCCGGCTGCAACCTCATATTTATCAAAGCATATTACGATATTTCCGTCATCATTTATATAGAAGTTCTGGTCTTCGGCTATCTTGTCAAATCCGTCGAAGTCTTCTTCCTCTCCGGCAATCCAGAACATTCCGCCTTCTTCGGCATTAAGTCTCTTCATTTCGCCTTTAATATAATCGCTGATAGGCGTTACATAATCCGCTCCTTCTTTAAACATACCTTCAAGTGTATAAATTTCTCCAGTATGTTTATCTATTGTATAGTAATTGTGAACTGTCATCGATGATCCCGACGCATAGTATACGTATGTGTCTATTGCGAGAATATCATCGTTATCACACTTAACATCATAATTATACTCTACGCCCATATGAACTGTCTCATCGCCGAATTCTTCCTTAAGCTCCTTAACGCTCTTCTCAAAGCTTGCTATAACGCTCTCTGCCTGATCCTCAAATTCGTCATTCAATTTCTTTTGTGTTTCTTCATCAAGAAGCCCTTCTATTTTCGGAGTTTCAACCTTTATTTCATAGCCGTTATCTTTATTTTCATATTTTCCCATAGTTACAACTTTTACTATTCCGCTCAGTACCGGAACATCGCTCATGGCATACGCAAATGTAGGACTTACGTTAGCTGCAACTCCGAATGCTATCACAAATGCCGCTGCCGAGCCGGCTACAGCTGCAAAACCTCTTTTAGCTTTTGATTTCTTTATCTCTTTATTCGCTTTCATAATCAATTCCTCCGTTGCTTTAATGTTTTCGTACTGTTTTTTAAAATCATCAATTTTTTTACTCATAGTCTTCCACCATATCCTCCTTTAATATTTTGAGGGCCTTATATAATCTTGTCTTGGCTGTACTTTCATTTATGTTCAGCACTTCTGCCAAATCCTTAATCTTCATGTCCTCAAAGTACCTGAGTACTATGACTTCCATATACTCTTTGGGAAGCCTTTCTATCATCTCATTCAGATTTGATATGTTGTAACTGTCTTCGTAAGTATCCTCATTGTCCATAGTTTCAAAAGGTATGACCCTCTGTTTCTTCTTTATATGCGTTATTGCCGTATTGGAAACTATTTTGAAAAACCATGTTTTTATTCTATCAGGCTCTTTAAGATTATCAGCCGCTTTCAGCGCTCTGATTATACTGTCGGAAACAACATCCTCCGCATCCTGCTGATTTTTCATATAGGTAAAGGCAAATCTATACGCACTGTCTATATTTTCATTTACAAATCTTTCTACGAGCTTTCTTCTGCCCATATTTTATTTCACCCTCTTGATTGACGCGTCGTTCTTAATTTGTTTTACACCTATAAGACATATACCCTGGCAAAAAAGTTCTTGATTATCTGCAAAAATTTCTTTCTTCATATTTTCTTAAGATTTAGAAATCCGCATTATGTTTATTTATTGCTGATTTTATAAGGTTTTTCCTTACTCTTTTCATGCAAAAAAGGATACTTTCCATATCGGAAAATATCCCTTTTAACTCAAAGTTTAAAATATTTTAGTACAGTTTAGCTCCTGCGGGAATACGGTCGTCAACCATAAGCAGGTTAAGTCCTTCATGTCCGTCTTCCTCGTGTACTGCGGAAATAAGCATACCCTCGGAATCTATACCCATCATCTTTCTAGGCGGAAGGTTTACGATTGCAATACAAGTCTTGCCAACCAGTTCTTCCGGCTCATAGTATTCATGGATACCGCTTAAAATCACGCGATCCTTGCGTTCTCCGTCATCCATAGTAAACTTAAGAAGCTTCTTGGACTTCGGAACAGCTTCACAAGCTAAGATCTTAACCGCTCTGAAATCAGACTTTGCAAAAGTATCAAAGTCTACCATTTCCTCAAAAATCGGCTCTATTTTTACATTTGAGAAATCAATCTTTTCAGGTGTCGAAGCTGTGACAGGCTTATTTTCAATCTTTTTAGGAGCGTCAAGCGGCTTCATTGTCGGGAAAAGAATAACGTCTCTTATGCTTACAGACTCTGTCATAAGCATTACAAGTCTGTCAACGCCGATTCCGATTCCTCCTGTAGGAGGCATACCGTATTCAAGCGCTGTGAGGAAATCCTCGTCAATCATATTAGCCTCGTCGTCTCCGGCTGCACGCATTGCTTCCTGGTGTTCAAAACGTTTTCTCTGGTCGATAGGGTCGTTCAACTCCGAATAAGCGTTGGCATATTCGCGTCCGACAATGAAAAGCTCAAATCTTTCCGTATATTCCGGCTTGCTCGGCTTTCTCTTTGTAAGAGGAGAAATCTCAACGGGGTAGTCTGTAATAAACGTAGGCTGTATAAGATTTTTCTCAACATATTCTTCAAAGAAAAGGTTAAGAATATCGCCCTTCGCATGTCTTTCTTCAAAAGCGATTCCTCTTTCAGAAGCAATTTTTCTCGCTTCTTCCGTGTTCTCGATTTTATCAAAGTCAACATCTGCATACTTCTTAACCGCGTCAACCATTGTAAGTCTTTCAAAAGGTTTTCCGAGGTCAAGCTCATATCCTCCGTAGTTAAGCACTGTAGAGCCTACTACCTTCTCCGCAACCGTTCTGAAAAGACCTTCCGCAAGGTCCATCATTCCGTGGTAGTCTGTAAACGCCTGATATATTTCAATAAGTGTAAACTCGGGATTATGTCTTATATCGATACCCTCGTTTCTGAACACTCGTCCTATCTCATATACTCTCTCAAGACCGCCGACAATAAGTCTCTTAAGAGGAAGCTCAAGAGCAATACGGCAGTACATATCTATATCGAGAGCGTTATGATGTGTGATGAAAGGTCTTGCGGCAGCCCCTCCGGGGATTGTCTGGAGAACAGGAGTTTCAACCTCAAGGAAGTTCTTCGAGTCAAGGTAATTTCTGATCTCTCTAAGTACTGCGGAACGCTTAATAAACGTATCCTTAACATCGGGGTTCATAATGAGGTCAAGGTATCTCTGTCTGTATCTGAGTTCCTGGTCGTTAAGTCCGTGGAATTTCTCGGGAAGAACCTTAAGGCTCTTTGAAAGAAGAGTGATTTCATTGGCTCTTATGGATATTTCACCTTTCTGAGTTCTGAAAACAATACCCTTTATTCCGATAATATCGCCTATGTCGAACTTTTTAAAAGCAAGATAGCTTTCTTCTCCGACATCGTTTTTGCTTATATATCCCTGAACTCTTCCGTCTCTGTCCTGTATATTGATAAAAGAAGCTTTTCCCATTACACGCTTGTTCATAAGTCTTCCCGCAACGGAAACTTCTTTTTCTTCGAGTTCGTCAAAATTATTGTGAATATCGCTGCTGTGATGTGTAACATCATATTTAACTATTTCAAACGGATCTTTTCCTTCAGCCTGAAGAGCCGCAAGTTTATCCCTTCTGAAACCCTCCTGCTCCGAAAGCTGGCTGGCTGTTAATTCTTTTGTATTTTCTTCCGACACTTTATGTTCCTCCTACCAAAATTACCTGGAAATTGCAAGCACTTTAAATTCAACCGTTCCTCCCGGTGTTTCTATAGCGACGATATCGCCTGTTTTATGTCCGAGAAGTCCCATTCCTACAGGGGATTCGTTTGAAATTCTTCCGTTTTCGGAATTCATGGGATCGGCTTCCGCAGAACCTACGATAGAATATTCTATTTCTTCCTCAAATTCCATATCCCATATTTTTACTCGGCTTCCTACTGTTATAACGTCCGAACCTACTTCGTCGTCATCAATAACTTCTGCATTACTCAGCATTTTTTCTATAACAACTATTCTGGACTCTATTTCGCCCTGTTCTTCTTTTGCGGCGTCATACTCGGCATTTTCAGACAAGTCTCCCTGTCCTCTGGCTTCTTTTATTTTTTCGGCTACTTCTTTTCTTTTGACAGTCTTTAAATCCTCAAGCTCGTCCTCAAGCTTTTTAAGACCTTCGTATGTCAAAACAACTTTTTTACTATCAGCCATAAACCCACTCCTCATTTATGTTAATTAAAAGTATCCTGTCTTCACTATGTGAATATCATATCTAAAAAATTATAAACTACCTTTAACTGCTTGTCAACGCCGACACCCCTATATTTTCTCATATATTCGGCTGTTAAGGACAGCATAAAAATTTTTATATCAAACGCCGTCAAAAAATCCGTAAAATTTATCTATAGAGCCTAACATCCTTATATTTTCTATAATTTTTATTTTTTCTTTCATATCGGCTTTGCCTTCCGCCATACGTCTGAAGTTCTCGTCAGTGGCATATACAGCGCATTCTGCCTGCTCCGAAGTCAATTTTATTCCTCCGAAAATTACGTTTACGGCATTTATGATTCTGACGTCAGGCCTTATTTTCCTTATATGTCGTATTCTCTTTTTATCGTTAGCTATATCGAAATAAATACACCCGTTTTTCAGCAGATAATCATAATTATCTGTCAGTTCGGCACAATTTATGACAATATCTGCGTTTTTCAGATTTTCATGACGAAGACTGTTCATCATCTGTACGGTTATTCCGTATTCCGTAAACAAATAACGGCATACATCATTATACACATAATTCTCTCCCGTAAAAATCGATACATATTTTACATGCGGACAAACAGAACAAAGTATTATTTCTACCAGTTCTCTGTTTCCTCCTATTATAACGGCTTCTTTAGCCGTACCCGCCATGTCTGCTGAGGCTGCCGCCTTGATTACGTTTCCCTCCGACGTATATACGCCGTCAAACCGTTCGCCTGTAACCGAAATAATGTCGTTTGTAAGAAGAAATCTTTTTATTTTAGCCAATACTCTTTCTTTGCTTTTTTTGTCAGATGTCTCAGGTATGTTCAAGCATATTTTATACCCCTCGGCGCCGATCATAAGCTTCTCTTTCACACTGTAAGGATAATAAATCGAATTAAACCACGTTGTAATCATTCCTATGTTATCATCAAAATATTCTATTTCGGCAAACTTCATAAAATCACCCCATATACTGTGATATATGAGGTCTGCAACTAAAAAATGCCTGTACATATACAGGCATTTTTTTATCAAAATTCCATTTTCTCCTCAAGGTAAGCAACAAGTTCGTCAACGCTGAGTCTTATCTGTTCCATAGAATCTCTGTCTCGTACTGTTACAGTATTGTCCTCAAGTGTGTCAAAGTCTACCGTTATGCAGAAAGGCGTACCGATTTCATCCTGTCTTCTGTATCTCTTTCCGATACTTCCCGACTCGTCATATTCGCAATTAAACTTCTTGGAAAGCTTATGGAATATTTCAAGAGCAGGCTCTGAAAGCTTCTTGGAAAGAGGAAGAATAGCTGCCTTAACAGGAGCGATTGCAGGGTGGAAGTGAAGCACTGTTCTTACATCGTTTTCGCCGACTTCTTCCTCATCGTAAGCGTCGCAAAGGAATGCAAGCGTTACACGGTCAGCGCCCAGTGAAGGCTCTATAACATAAGGTATATACTTCTCGTTCTTGTTCTGGTCAAAATATGTCATATCTTCACCTGAAACATTCTGATGCTGAGTGAGGTCGTAGTCGGTTCTGTCCGCAACTCCCCAAAGCTCGCCCCAGCCAAACGGGAAAAGATACTCGATATCAGACGTAGCCTTGCTGTAGAAACAAAGCTCCTCCGGACTATGATCACGAACTCTTGTGTTTTCAACTGTAAGTCCGAGGTCTTTAAGCCAATCTATACAGTACTGTTTCCAGTAAGCAAACCACTCCAGGTCTGTTCCCGGTTCGCAGAAGAATTCAAGTTCCATCTGTTCAAATTCTCTTGTACGGAATGTAAAGTTACCCGGTGTAATTTCGTTTCTGAATGATTTTCCGATCTGTCCTATACCGAATGGAAGTTTCTTTCTTGATGTACGCTGTACGTTTTTAAAGTTTACGAATATACCCTGGGCTGTTTCCGGACGAAGATATACAGTGTTTTTTGCGTCTTCCGTTACGCCCTGGAAAGTCTTGAACATAAGGTTAAACTGACGTATATCGGTAAAGTTATGGCTTCCGCATGTAGGACATGCTATATTGTTTTCCTTAATATATTCAAGCATTTTTTCGTTTGACCAACCGTCTACGGTTATGTCCTCGCCTCTTTCATGGCAGAAATCCTCTATAAGTTTGTCTGCACGGAAACGTTCTTTACAGTCTTTGCAGTCCATAAGAGGGTCGGAAAATCCGCCAAGATGTCCGCTGGCAACCCATGTCTGAGGGTTCATAAGTATAGCGCAGTCAAGACCTACGTTATACTGGTTATCCTGAACAAATTTTTTCCACCATGCTTTTTTAAGATTATTTTTAAGTTCAACGCCTATAGGGCCGTAATCCCATGTGTTGGCGAGTCCGCCGTAAATTTCACTTCCGGGATATACAAAACCTCTTGATTTTGCCAATGCGACTATTTTTTCCATTGTCTTTTCCATTTTAATTCCTCCCAAATAATAATTACTCCGCTTCAATAATAAAAAAAGACCTTTGTCCCCGTAAGGGACGAAGGTCTGTATTCTCCGCGGTTCCACCCTTGTTGGCAAAAGCCCACTTTATAAGATGCCGTTCAAAAGCGCCTTTCGCATAAGCCGTGTAACGGTTTCCACCTGCCACCGCCTCTCTTAAACACAGTACTTAAACTACTTTTTCTTTATCATTACGGATTATTCAATTCAAGTCTTAGACTAGCAAATATATTCTCCGTTGTCAATATTAAAATTTAAGATTATTAATATAATCCAACGTTTTATATTTATCTCCCAAATAAATTCTTCTGTTTATATCCGCAAAAGTCCACAGTTCGTCCAGAACTTCCTCCGATACACGAAAGTTAAACAGCTTATTTAACGAACTGCCGTTTATGTATCTCACAGCCTTCAAAGCGCCCGAACCCAGTTTCCACGCCATACCGTCGGAGCAGTTATGACAAAACAGTCCGTCGCTTCTGTCTCCGAAGAAAGCGTTTTTATCCAGTATATCCCCACAGTTTACACAATAATCTGTTTCCCACATAAATCCGCACTCTTTTAAAAGCCTTATTATGTATATGACAGCCGTAAGTTTCGGGTCCTGCTTTTCCGAAGATAATACCGACAGCGTTTTTAAAAGCAGGTCAAAAGCGGCGTTGTCTTCCATTTCTTCAAAAGAAGTTCTTTCCGTCAGCTCCAATATATACGCCCCGTATGCAAGACGCTCAAAATCGTTCCTTATGCCGTAAAAGCTTTCAATAACGTCAGCCTGCGTTACGGAATAAAAACCTTTCCCCTCGAAAACCGTAAATTCACAGTATGAAAAAAGCTGAGTTGCCGCCATTATTCCGCTCTTTGCATTTTTTGACCCACGCGCCGAAAGGAGCATTTTCCCATGCTCCCTTGTTATAACCAGTATTCTTTTTCCGGTTTCTCCGGCTGTCATTTCTTTTATTACTATGCCGTTTACATTAAAGACCATTTCGCACTTCCCGTTTATTTTTCAAGTCTGCGTTCTCGGCTGCTCTTCTATATCGCAGATATGCCTCGACGCTTCCGGTATTTATGAAATCTTTCCAAAGGCTGTCCATATATCACATCTCCTTCGGTAATAGCTTTCCCACGAATAAGAGCGATATGCTGTGTAAAAACTTCCTATATAGCCAAAAACATATATTTATGTTATTTTTTAAGTCATTGTTTCATCGTTCAAACTCGTATCCGAAGTTTTTCAACAGAAAGTCATTGTCTCTCCAGTCTTTTTTAACCTTTACCCAAAGGTCAAGATATATTGGCGAACCGAGCATCTTCTGTATATCTTCCCTTGCATTTGTGCCGATTTTTTTCATCATAGCCCCGTGTTTGCCTATTATAATTCCCTTATGAGAATCCTTTTCGCAATATATGGTTGCTCTTACATCAACCATGTTTCCTTCGGGTCGCTTCTTCATTTCCATAATTTCAACCGCAATCCCATGAGGTATTTCTTCCTGTAAAAGTCTCAGCGCTTTCTCCCTTATTATTTCCGCCGCTATCTGCCTTTCAGGCTGGTCGGTTATCATATCCGAAGGGAAATACTGCGGTCCTTCGGGAAGATATTTCTTTATTACCTCCAAAAGCTCGTCTGTATTTGTTCCCTCAAGTGCGCTTATGGGCACTATTTCGGCAAAATCATAAAGTTTTCTGTAGTTGTCTATAACCTTAAATACGCGCTCCTTATCCGTTGAATCTACCTTGTTTATAACAAGTATTACAGGTGATTTTATCTTTGAAAATTTTTCTATAATAAGCCTGTCCGCCTCAAGAACTCTGTCAGCAGGTTCTATGAGCATAAGCACTGCGTCGACCTCATTCAAAGTTGTCTCGGCGCTTTTTACCATAAACTCACCCAGCTTATGCCTCGGCTTATGTATTCCGGGAGTATCTATAAATACTATCTGAAAATCGTCTTTTGTCAGTATGCTCTGTACCCTGTTTCTTGTTGTCTGCGGTTTATTTGATATTATAGCTATTTTTTCTCCTATCAGTCTGTTCATAAGCGTAGACTTTCCTACATTCGGTCTGCCTACCAATGACACAAATCCACTGTAAAATTTCTTTGCCAAATTCTATACCTCTTTCGTTTATATGTTTATAGTTCGTCAAGTTTAGCCCTTATTGCCTTAAGGTCTTCCCACGCAGGTCTTTTCTTTGTCTCATCCCTCAACAGCGCCGACGGATGATATGTAGCCGTTATCCAATAGCCTTTTCTTTCAACCCACTCGCCATGTTCTTTCGTTATTTTAAAATTTTTATCGATTATAGCCGTCGCCGCAACTCGTCCCAGGCACACTATTATTTTCGGCTTTACAAGCGTCAGCTGATAGCGCAGATAATTCATACACGCTTCCTGTTCATCCTCATGCGGATCTCTGTTTCCCGGAGGTCTGCATTTTACTATGTTGGCTATATACACGTCTTTTCTGTCAAGATTTACGGACGCCAGCATTTTGTCAAGCAACTTTCCAGCCGGTCCTACAAAAGGGACTCCACTCAAATCCTCCTGTTGTCCCGGTCCCTCGCCTATAAGCATAATGTCCGCCTGTCTGTTTCCGTCTCCTATAACCACATTTGTTCTTGTTTCCCACAGTCTGCACTTTTTACAGGAAAGACAAGCTCCCTCCAGTGTCTCCCAGCTCTTCATAATATCCCTACTCTCTGGGTATTCCTGCGTTCAGCAGTATTTCCTTCTGTCTGCGGAACATTTCTTCCTCTTCATCTTTTTCCATATGGTCATATCCCATAAGGTGCAGCATGCTGTGTACGGCAAGAAACGCCATTTCTCTTTTCATACTGTGTCCGAACTCCTCCGCCTGCTCCTTTGCTTTGTCTACGGAAATTATAATATCTCCCAATACTATTTCTCCGTTTTCATTTACGTCGGCTTCTTCTCCTTCCTCAAAAGTAAGCTGGGGAAAACTGAGTACGTCCGTAGGTCTGTCTATGTTTCTGAACTGCTTGTTTATTTCATGTATCTCCTCGTCATTTACAAGCGACAGGCTTATTTCGCAGTCCGTATCAAATTCTTCATACACAAGACTTTCCATGCAGACCTTTTCAAAAACCGATTTCATTTCATCCGAAAGTTCATAATTTGATCTGTTATCTATTAACAGCGTCATTTTTATCACCTCTGTCTTTGTCTTCCCATATTTTCTTTCTTTTTATTTTCAGCCTTTTCATAGGCGGTTATTATTTTCTGTACAAGAGGGTGTCGCACAACGTCCTTGTTTGTCAATGTTATTATGCCTATGTCTTCTACATCTTTCAGTATTTTAACCGCTTCCGTCAAGCCCGAGTTTTTTCCGTCTCCTAAGTCTATCTGGGTCAAATCGCCTGTTATTACGGCTTTTGAACCATAGCCTATACGCGTCAAAAACATTTTCATCTGCTCCGGAGTCGTATTCTGCGCCTCGTCAAGGACAATAAAAGCATTATCCAAAGTACGCCCTCTCATATATGCCAATGGCGCAACTTCCAGCAGTCCCCTTTCCATATTTCTCGCAAAGGCGTCGGCGCCCATTATTTCAAAAAGAGCGTCGTACAGCGGTCTGAGATAGGGGTCTACTTTCTGCTGAAGGTCTCCCGGAAGGAAACCGAGCTTCTCACCTGCTTCTATTGCCGGTCTTGTCATTATTATACGGTTTACTTCGTTGTTTTTAAATGCGGTAATAGCCATTGCCATTGCAAGATATGTTTTTCCCGTTCCTGCCGGACCTATACCGAATGTTATAGTATTATTTCTAATCAAGTCCACATATTTTTTCTGTCCCAGAGTTTTAGGCTTTACGGGTCTGCCGTTTATGGTCAGGCATATGCAGTCGTCATAAATAGTTCCTACTTTTTCCAATTCACTTTTATCGGAATTTACCATATATTCAATATTCTGCGACGATATTGTTTCTCCTTTAGCCGCTGCCTCTACCAACGCTCTGACAACCTGTTCCGCCTTTCGGCAGTCGTTTTCCTCGCCTACGATTTTAATGCCCTCGCTTCTGTTCACAATCCTGACTGACAATTCTTTCTCTATTTTAGAAATGTTGGAATCAAACTGTCCGAAAATATTTGAAATTACTTTGTTGTCAGCCTCTATTATACATTCTGTCTGCGGCATTTACTCTGTTACCTCCTCATATTGTGATGTTTCCGCTTCTCTTTGTTCGTCTATTCTCATTATAACGGAAGTATGTCCTTTTATTATCATTCGGTTTCCGTCCGTTATGGTTTCTGTCTCCAAGCGGCTTACTTCTCCGCCGGTTTCCATTGTAAGAGCTGTAATCCGGTCGTTAAGCTGCTTTTCAGCCAGTTTTACAGCTTCGTCTTCCGTCCTTTTCATTTTTACCGTTTCGACCTGTCCGTATACGGTTTTATTTATTCCGAAAGGGATCTCGTAGTCCCCTATATCAAATTTCAGCCTGTCGTCCGTTATGACCTCATAATCGTTTTCATAAGACGGGGTTATGAAATTGAAATTATGTCCGAATATATTTACACTATAATCTGTTTTCGCCTTTCCTGTAAATACCTTTTCATTATAATTCAGCTCGGAAATTCCTTCAAGCTCATACTGCTTTTCGGCGTAAACTTCTCCCGATGCACATACATACATTTCACCCGTTTTATTTTCACCGTCCTTTAACGGCACCTCGCTGCTTATGAGCAAGTCGCCTTTTTTTACTTCATCGCCTTCTTTAACCATCGGCGTTCCCGATGAAGCTGCCACGCTTACTATCACTCCGTCGGCATTGGCAACAACGTCGGTCGGCTTTTCTCTGTCGACATACTGTGTTTTCGGTATAGTTTCCACTATATTTACTACTACCCCCGTGCCTTTCATATCTACGGCTATCCATGCTATGTCCTTATACTCCATCATCAGTTTTTCGCCGACTTCATATAAGTCAACACCATGTTTCATTTTCCCCGGAGCAATACCTTTTTCCGCGCATGACCTAATTATATCGTCGGCGTTAAGCCTTTCATTGCCGTTTACCCTTACTGTCCATATAAACGACGACATTATGTACATTGAAACCGAAAAAAGCAATATCCCTGCTATATATGCTTTTTTTGAAGAACAATGTCTTATAAAGACAGGCAGTCCGTATTCTCCTTTTATTTCAAAACGGCAGCCTGTCTTTATTCCGCATTCTTTTAAATCATCGGCATTTTTTACAGACGCCTTCATTATTACCATATTTTTTTCCTGTATAACGTCCCATATAAATATACCTTTGTTTACAGCCATATTTATAAACCGCTCTACGGAAAATCCGGTAACATATATGATAACATATCCCCTTATATAATTCCACAATGCAAGAAACATAAGTTTACCTCATTTATCACAAAAATTCGGTTGCGTTTATTTTGCCTGTAATAATAACATTGTCGCAGTCCAGGCATTTTATGAGCAGATTTTCTCCCGTAATCTTAAATATTCCGGCTGTTGTGTTCAGTCTTATTTTATCGGTACTGTATTCTATTATTCCTCTATAGTTTTCCACCGAAATTTCCTCCCTGCCCTTAAGAGATATGAGCGGCATATCCAGTATAACCTCACCGGGAATCTCCAACGCGGCTGAAAGTTCTTTTTTCAAATTCGGTTTGTCTTTTTTAGAAATGAATTTTTTTCTCATAAAACCGCTCCTCAGACCCGATTGTAAATTGCCTTATATTATTACTATGCCGATTAACACCGTCAAATTACATACTTATTTTCTTACAATATAAAAACAGCCGAGTATAAACTCGGCTGTTAATTACTTACTTAATAATTTTTTCACGTAACCACTCACAACTCTGTTGTCGGCACGTCCTTTAACCTTAGATGAAACCGCACCCATAACTTTACCCATATCTTTCATGGTGGCTGCGCCAGTTTCGGCTATGGTTTCCTCAACTATTTTTTGAATTTCGTCCTCAGTCAATTGTTCCGGAAGGTATCCTAACAGGACTTCTATTTCCTTATTAAGATTATCAATTAAATCTGTTCGACCGCTTTTTTCAAATTCGGGAAGTGAGTCACGACGCTTTTTTAGTTCCTTAGCTATTACATCAAGGACGCCGTCATCATCAAGCTCTACATGATTGTCTTTTTCAATCTGAAGAACGCCTGCACGGACAAGCTGGATCGTATTCTTACGAACAGTATCCTTGTCTTTCATAGCTGTTTTTAAATCCTGGAAAAGCGTTTCTTTCAATGACATTTATATCATCCTCTTTGTATCACAAAATTATTTGAATTTACGTTTTCTTGCGGCTTCAGATTTCTTTTTACGTTTTACGCTAGGCTTGTCATAGTGTTCTCTTTTACGAACCTCTCCCATGATGCCGTCTTTTGCACAGCTTCTTTTAAAACGGCGAAGAGCGCTATCCAAGGATTCATTTTCTTTAACTCTTACCTCTGACATGAATTTCCCTCCCTCCAATTGCTGAGATTGCTTTGTATGGTTTAAGAGGCTTTCAGCCACTATAATCCATACTCATTGAATTATACACAAAAAAGCAAGTATAGTCAACATCAATTTTACATTGATTTCAAGCGCATTTACTTTTGTATAAACATATTTATTCTTCCTCTTCAACTGCTTTTTTCAATTTTTCCCTGCTGTTTGGAGTAAGTGTAAATACGGAAGTTGCCAAAGGAGGAAGATTTATCGTTATTTTATTGGCACATCTGTTGCAGTGTTCTTTTTTGCTTCTTACGGCTTTTTTGTTTATAACGCCGCTGCCGCCGTACTTTTCATCATCGCTGTTAAGTATTTCTTTATAGTATCCTTCATACGGAACCCCTACGTCGTATCCTTCGACGGTTTTCGGCGTAAAGTTACATATTATCACAATAAGATCTTCAACATTTGCTCCGTGCCTTACAAATGATACGACGCTGTTTTCCGCGTCATCGCACTCTATCCATTCAAATCCTTCGGGATATGTGTCCCTTTCCCAAAAAGCAGGTTCTTTTTTATAAAGCTTAAACAAGTCCTGTAAAAACAGATTAAGTTTACAGTTAAAATCATTTTCAAGAACATGCCAATCTATGCTTTTTGCTTCATTCCATTCGCTGTACTGTCCTATATCGTTGCCCATAAACAACAGCTTTTTGCCCGGATAGGCATACATAAAACCGTAAGCCGCCCTTAAATTTGCAAACTTCTGCCATATATCGCCCGGCATTTTGCCGATCATAGAGCCTTTCATGTGTACAACCTCGTCATGTGAAAGCACAAGAACAAAGTTTTCGGAATAAGCGTAAGTTATGCCGAAAGTCAAGTTATTATGATGATATTTTCTGTATATGGGGTCTTTCTTCATATATTCAAGAAAATCGTTCATCCATCCCATATTCCACTTAAACGAGAATCCGAGACCGTTTCTGTCCGCTCCCTTTGTAACGCCTTCCCATTCGGTAGATTCTTCCGCAAATGTCAAAACTCCTTCATAGGCGCCCTTTATGACGGAATTCATGTGTTTAAGGAACTCAACGGCTTCCAGGTTTTCTCTTCCGCCGTATTTGTTCGGTATCCATTCTCCCTCGTTTCTGAAATAGTCAAGATAGAGCATACTTGCCACAGCGTCTACTCTTATTCCGTCAATATGGTATTCTTTAATCCAAAAAAGCGCGTTTGCAATAAGGAAATTGCTTACTTCTTTTCTTCCGTAATTAAAGACATAAGTACCCCATTCCTTATGTTCGCCCTTTCGCCAATCCTCATGCTCATAAAGCGCTGTTCCGTCGAATCTTGCCAGTCCGTTGGCGTCTTTGGGAAAATGTCCCGGCACCCAGTCAACTATTACTCCTATTCCCTTTTGATGACAGCAGTCGACAAAATATCTGAAATCATCGGGCTCTCCGTATCTGCTTGTGGGAGCATAATAACCCGTTACCTGGTATCCCCAGCTGCCGTCAAAGGGATACTCCGATACGGGAAGCAGTTCTATATGTGTGTAACCCATTTTTTTCACATATTTCACCAGTTTATCAGCCAATTCCCTGTATGTAAGGAACCTGTTTTCCTCCTCGGGTACTCTCATCCAGCTTCCCAGCTGTACCTCATATATATTCATAGGAGACCTGTATGGATCGCTTGTCTCCCTTTGTTTTATCCACTTTGCGTCTTTCCAACGGTACACGCCCAAATCGTATACAATAGAAGCATTTTGCGGTCTTTTTTCCATGTAAAATCCATAAGGGTCGCTTTTGTCCGTTACGTTGTTATTCCTGTCCTTTATCCTAAACTTATATCTGTCAAATTCAGCCGCTCCGGGTATAAATATCTCCCATATTCCGGAATTACCCAACATTCTCATCTGAGCCGATCTTCCATCCCAGTAGTTAAAAGAGCCTATAACGCTTACGCTCTTCGCATTTGGCGCCCATACGGCAAAGGATACTCCTTCCGTACCGTTTATCTCGCATATATTCGCCCCTAGTTTATTATATATTTCATAATGATTTCCCGCGCCGAACAAATATTTATCATAGTCGCTTACCGTCGGCGGAAAAGAATAGGCGTCTGCGGTAATATTTTCATTTCCGTCCCAATAAACAATTCGGAGTTTATAATCAAACCATTTATGCCTGTCTTCGATTACAGTCTCGAAAAAACCGTCTTCGTGTATTCTGTCAGCCTTATAAACGGCGTTTTCATCGTTTTTATCAATAACATATAGTTCCTTTGCCCCGGGAAGAAACGCTCTGACAGCGACTACTTCCCTGTCGTCATGTAGCACCTCATGCATACCCAAAACCGTGTGCGGATCTTTATGTTCACAGTTTACTATAAGATTCATTTCGTATATGCTTACGGTTGAAATCATGGATACCCCTCCCTAAAACAGCTTTCGTCAAAATTATATTATAGCTGTGTCATACAGATAATTATGTCAATCCATGTCGTAAAAATTATGCTTTAATCATTGTATCATTAACAAGAATTTTTTACCACACTAAATTAGTCTTTATTCTATATAAAGGATTCTTTAATTAGCTTATATTCCCACACCTTTGTCGCTCTATATGTAAAATTTGCATTTTTATGCCGACCTATGCATATAAAAAGCAGGGGATATATTCCCCTGCCGTATATCGACCTTATTTTATTTTTTATTCAGAAGCGGGACATCATAAAATTCAAGTTTCGGATATTTCATTGTTTCATCTACAGGCTTCAAAAACAGTATGCTCTCTATCTCATCAACGTCTATAACTCTGTCGGACGCCAGCAAAAATGAATATATGTCGGAGTTCTCGTCTTCATATCCGCCTCCTCCCGGGCCTGTATAAATATATTTAATGACTGTGCCGTCTTTAAGCTTCACTCCCTTGGCAAACGGAGGCTCCCCGAACATAGTAACCATACCCACTTTTCCGTTTTCGTCCATATACTCTTCTTCCGTCTCCTGTCTCGGGAAATCGTATTCTACCATAATCGATATGGGTGATACTTCTATTTTCTTTACTTTTGCTCCTGTATCTTCCAGCATAAAATCCGGCTCATACACCTCAGTCGTATCTGCCCCCGCAAGAGTCCAGTCAAATGTCCAATTACCTTCAATACCGCTGAAATACTCAGCCTTGGCAACAGTGCCCAGGTTTTTCAATTCTACATGTATCGGTTTTCCGAAAAACTTTCCTTTTTCCTCATTATGGTTAAAAAGAGTTATATGGTATTCCATAGTCCCGTCGTCCAAAACGTAATTCTCCACTATTCTTCCGTCTTTATCTTTTGCCAACGGTTTGCCATCTGTAGTAATAAGGTTACCGTTGTTATCGGAAACAATCCCGTCCCAAAAGCCTGCCGATATTCCAAAGTCATCTTTTCCGTCCACCGTAATATCGAACTCCTCAAAGTCCGGCTGTTTCCCCTCTTCAATTTCAAAGCCCTCTACCCTGAAAGCAATATGAGTATAATAATTATCAGTTATACTCTGGATTGCCGTTACCGTAATGCCGTTATCTGTGCATGACTGCTCTACAAATTTATTCATTCCGCTGTTTTCGACATTTTTCATTTGATCTTCCGATACCTGCATTCCTTCCGACAGGCTTTGGCTCCATTTTAATACCGCTGCCGCCGTTGTTACGGCGCAAAGCATTACTGCCGCCGCAACGACTACCGTCATTTTTTTAAGGTTGTGTCTCTTTGTCGGCTTTATATTTTTTATTTCGGCTTACTTTGTAT
>ERZ894232.1792-NODE-1792-length-18136-cov-17.361319_pt1 | contig 18136 bp, 19 predicted proteins | sample MGYA00380296_ERZ894232 | MGnify/ENA primary metagenome ERZ894232 (study PRJEB32331, sample SAMN06328433) | human gut metagenome | biome: human gut microbiome; feature: stool | host: Homo sapiens | collected 2014-08-14 ... | reverse complement strand
ACGCCTTTCCAAGCTTTATTCCGGTTCGGGTATCCACAGCCTTCCTGAATTAAATTCCAATTTTATGCACCTTCTCATCATCCGTAATAAATATCGCCTCCACTCCATCCATACTCTGGATCAGTTCCATTCCTTTCTCGTATCCCAGTAGAAAGCAGGTTGTGCTGAGTGCATCTGCTTTTGTAGAAGAGTCTGTGATGATCGATACACTGTAAAGATTGTTCTCGCACGGATATCCGGTCCGTGGGTCCAGGATGTGATGATATAGTTTTCCGTTTTTCTTAAAATACCGTTCATAGATTCCGGAAGTTACAACTGTCTGGTCTTTTAACTGTACAGAGGTGATAGCTTCACCGGATTCATCGAAAGGTTTCTGGATTCCGATGTTGTATTTGTTTCCGTCGGGTTTGGTGCCGATGACATCAACATTTCCTCCAAGATTGATGATCGCATGTTTTATCCCTTGCTTTTTGAGATATGTTTTCACCTGGTCAGCAATGTATCCTTTGGCGATGGCTCCCAGATCGATGCCGGCTTCGGGATCTTCCAGTGTAACGGTGTTATCCTGAATGTCGACCTTTGTGTAATCAACGTGGCTTACGGCCTGGGCAATGGCATCGGAAGATGGAACCGTTGGTTTATCTGCCTTGAAATCCCAGAGAGCCGATACCGGTTCAATGGTGAGATCAAAGGCACCGCCGGAAAGTTCGCTGTAATGGATACCCTCCTGAATAAGATTGGCCGTTTCGGAAGAGACAGTGAAGGGCTGACCGTTTGCGTGGTTTAATTTATAAAGTTCACTGTCTGTATTGGTGGTGGAGAACATTGTGTCATATTTTTCGCAAAGTTTCTTCAGACCATCCAGAATACTTTCATCTGCAGGATCAAGGATCTGGATCTTGATGACAGTGTCAAAGAGCATGTCGGTATAAGTAAGATCCTGATCGATCTGTGTACTGCTTTTTGCGCCGGAGCATCCGGTCAAGAGAAGAGCAGAGGCAGTGAGAACCGCACTGAGTGTTTTTATGATATTATTTTTTTTACATTTCATAATACTAATAACCTCGTAGTTGATGATTTTCTATCATGTATTTACATAACTTGTAGTATAACATGAAAAAAAACAGATGCAAACCAAACATATTTTCTTTTTTGTTGAATGGGACAATTTCTTGTGATAGAATAGTACCGTTAGTGGACAAGGAGAGAACGTATGAATTGGAAGAAAAAAGATGTGGTTCTTATATTGACAGTTCTTTTGATTGCCGGTGCAGCTTTTGGTGTACATGAATTTGCCGGCGGGGATGGAGCTGATACCGTGACTGTGAAAGTGGATGGTAAGGTGACAGGAACCTATCCGCTCGCAAAGGATCAGAAGATTAGGATCAATGGCGGTACGAATATACTTACGATAAAGAACGGAAAAGCGAAGATGACAGATGCAGACTGTCCGGATCAGTTGTGTGTACATCAGAAAGCAGCTTCAAAGAATCATGAGAGCATTATCTGTCTGCCGAATAAAGTAGTGGTTGAGGTAGACGGAAGTGAAGAAAGTGAATTCGATGCAGTGGCAAATTAGGAGGGACATTGTGAAGAATAGAGTGGCATATTTTGGAGTGTTTACGGCACTGGCGCTGATATTCAGCTATGTGGAGACGCTAATCCCTATCAATTTCGGAATCCCGGGAGTGAAGCTCGGGCTTGCGAATCTGGTGATCGTGATCGCGTTATATAAGATGAAGCTGACGGAGGTATATCTGTTGTCTGTGGTCAGAGTACTACTGTCAGGATTCATATTTGGAAATTATTTCAGTATCATTTACAGCCTAGCCGGTGGATTGTTAAGTCTGACGGTAATGGCACTCTTGAAGAAGAGCAAAGGATTCAGTGTGATGGGAATCAGTGTGGCGGGCGGAGTGTTCCACAATGTGGGACAGCTGATCGTTGCAATGCTTGTGGTGGAGACATTCAGTGTCAGTTATTATTTCCCGGTGCTTCTGGTCGCAGGACTGATTACCGGACTGGTGATCGGGATCGTGTCGGCGGAAATGTTGAAGAGAATTAAGAATATACAGTTTTGATGGAGGAACTATGATTACATATATACGTGGAATTCTGGAAGGAATGGAAGAAGACAAGGTCATTGTAGATGTCGGCGGTGTCGGATATGGAATCTACATGGCAGGGACCGCAATGGGCAGGCTCCCGGCTCTTGGAAAAGAAGTAAAGATCCACACACATCTGCATGTTAAAGAAGATCTGATGCAGTTGTATGGCTTCCTTACTAGGGATGAACTCCGTGTGTTCCGGCTTCTGATCGGTGTCAGCGGGATCGGACCGAAAGGCGGTCTTGGGATTCTTTCGGCACTCGGTCCGGATGATCTGAGATTTGCGGTTGCGTCGAATGATGTAAAGGCAATACAGGCGGCACCGGGAATCGGTAAAAAGACGGCGGAGAAGCTGATTCTGGAATTAAAAGACAAGTTGAAGCTGGAGGATGCGCTTGAGAATACCGTGAATGCAGTGCAGAACACGGCGGATACATCTGCAGGCATGGCAAATGAGATGACAGGAGAAGCGGTACAGGCACTGGTTGCACTCGGGTATGGCAATACCGAGGCATTAAAAGCAGTCAGACAGGTAGAGATTACGGAAGAAATGAGTGTGGAAGATGTTCTCCGTCAGTCTCTGAAATATATGTTGTAGAAGGTAAGGCAGACAGATGAGCAGAAGAATTGTGACGACTGAGAATCTGGAAGAGGATGTCAGGATCGAGAATCATTTAAGACCTCAGCTTCTGGAAGATTACATTGGTCAGGCAAAAGCAAAAGAAATGCTGAAGATTTATATTGAAGCGGCAAAGGCGAGGGGAGAGGCACTGGATCATCTCTTGTTCTATGGACCTCCGGGACTTGGAAAGACGACACTTGCGGGAATCATTGCCAATGAGATGAATGTAAATATGAAGATCACATCAGGACCGGCGATCGAAAAGCCGGGAGAGATGGCGGCAATCCTGAATAACCTGCAGGAAGGGGATGTCCTTTTTGTAGATGAGATCCACCGCCTGAACCGTCAGGTGGAGGAAGTGCTGTATCCGGCGATGGAAGACTATGCGATCGATATTATGATCGGAAAGGGCGCTTCGGCAAGATCGATCCGTCTGGATCTCCCAAAATTCACCCTGGTAGGGGCAACGACAAGGGCAGGTATGCTGACAGCGCCTTTGCGGGACCGCTTCGGTGTGGTGACCAGGATGGAATATTATACGGTCGAAGAACTGAAGATGATCATTTTACGTTCGGCAAAGGTTCTGGAAGTCGGGATTGATGAAAATGGTGCATATGCGATGGCGAGACGTTCGCGGGGGACTCCGAGACTTGCCAATCGTCTGTTAAAGCGTGTCCGGGATTTTGCCCAGGTGAAATATGACGGCTACATCACAGAAGAAGTGGCGGATTATGCACTGGATCTTCTGGATGTGGATAAGGAAGGTCTGGATCAGACGGACAGAGGGATCCTTCTGGCTATGATCGGAAAATTCGGCGGCGGCCCGGTCGGATTAGAGACGCTTGCGGCATCGATCGGAGAAGATCCGGGTACGATTGAGGATGTATATGAGCCATATCTGTTGAAGAATGGGTTTATTCAGAGAACTCCAAGAGGAAGAGTCGTGACGGATGCGGCATATGCCCATCTGGGAATTTGTAAGGAAAATGAATAAAATAGTTGGTTTTTCTTACAGATTAGTTTATAATAGTTATCAGAAATTATGAAAGTTCGAGGAGGCTTCTTATGGCATCATCAAAAAACTATACAGAAGTATTAATAGGAGGAAAGGTTTTTACTTTAAGTGGATTTGAAAGTGAAGACTATTTACAGAAAGTTTCTACATATCTGAACCATAAGCTGGACGAATGCAGCAATAGTGAGGGATATCGCAAGCAGAGCGCAGAGACCAGAAGTATTCTGCTGGCGCTGAACATTGCGGATGATTACTTTAAGGCGAAGAAGCAGGGCGGTACACTGGAAAGTGATATCGAGGCAAAAGATAAAGAGATGTATGACTTAAAGCATGAACTGATATCCGTTCAGATCAAGCTGGAGAATGCAGAGAAAGCGATGGACAAGCTGAAGGAAGAGAATAAGGAACTTCAGATGAAGATCGTACAGCTGGAAACAGAGATTAAGAATAATAAGTAAGAATTAGGCTGTCGCACGACAGCCTTTTTTACAAGAAAGAAAAGACAGGATAAGAGATTATGAACAGAGTGGTAGAGATATTGGCACCGGCAGGTTCGATGGAATGCCTGCAGGCAGCAATAGCCGCAGGTGCGGATGCAGTATACCTTGGCGGTACCAGATTTGGAGCAAGGGCATATGCACAGAATCTTTCGGAAGAAGATATGGTGCAGGCAATTGAATACGTACATATTCACAGAAGAAAGATATATATGACGGTGAATACACTTCTGAAAGACAGGGAGATGGAGGAATTGTATGCATATCTGCTTCCGTATTACAGAGCGGGACTGGATGGAGTGATCGTACAGGATATCGGTGCGGTAAAGTATATCAGAGAGCATTTTCCCAAGATGCCGGTACATGCAAGTACACAGATGACCATTACCAATACGCTCGGAGCGGATCATTTAAAACAATACGGAATTACGAGAGTCGTGCCGGCGAGAGAACTTTCGCTCGGGGAAATCCGTGATATGAAGAGACAGACGGGACTGGAGATGGAATGTTTTGTACACGGAGCACTGTGCTATTGTTATTCCGGCCAGTGCCTTCTCAGCAGTATGATCGGCGGACGGAGCGGCAACAGAGGACAGTGCGCACAGCCGTGCCGTCTTCCTTATCAGATAGATGGAAAGAAACCGGCAGATCTGATGAGTCTGAAGGATCTGTGTACAATAGACATTTTGCCGGAACTGATCGATGCGGGGATTGATTCATTTAAGATAGAAGGAAGAATGAAGCAGCCGGAATATGTCTATACGGTTGTAAAGATGTATCGGAAATATGCGGATCATTATCTTAAGCTTCAGAAAGAAGGAAAAGACAGATCGGCATACCGGGTGTCAGAGGCTGATAAACGGGAACTGCTTGCTGCTTACCAGAGGCGTGGTTATTGTGAGGGCTACTATCATCAGCATAACGGCAGAGATATGATATCATTGAAGCGTCCGAAGAATGACAAAGATGGCAATACTGAGGAAAAACCGTGGCAGGATATAAAAGTACAAGAAAAAATTAATGGTATTTTAACATTTTCTGTCGGAAAGCGTGCTAAACTAACAGTATCGTATGGCAATATTACTGTGGAATGTACTGGTCAGGAAGTTCAGGAAGCGCAAAAGCAGCCGTTGGATCCGAAAAGAATTGAAAAACAGATGAGAAAGACCGGCAATACAGAGTTTGTGTTTGAACGTCTGAAGATCCATACAGAAGGAAATGTGTTCCTGCCGATGCAGGCGCTGAATGAACTGCGAAGAGAAGGAATCAAAGAACTGACAGAGAAGATACAGATGCAATACCGGAGAGAAGAAGCGGATTGTGAGACAGAAACCAAAAAAACCGTGGAAAAGAACAGCACCGGAAAGGAATGCAGTATATCTGCGTCTGTGCAGACAAAAGCACAGCTTGAGGCAGCGGTGAACAGTGGAGTACAGTGTGTGTATCTGGATGAGGAGATAGAATTTGAACGTGAAAATGGCGTACAGTATTTCCTTGCGATGCCATACATTTTCAGGGAACGTACGATCCGCAGATATGAACGCATGTATGCAAAAATCGAGGAAAAATATGATGGCATACTGATCCGCAACTGGGAGAGTTATGCGTGGCTCAGACAACATGCATACCAAAAAGAAATCCGCAGTGATTATAATCTCTACATTTTTAATCAAAAAGCAAAAGAAGAGTTGAAGGATCTGGGGATCGGACAGGGAACAGCACCGGTGGAATTGAATGATCGTGAGCTGGCAGAACTTGGGATAGGAGAACAGACATTTATCGCATATGGATACCAGCCGGTGATGGTCAGTGCGGGCTGTATAAAGAAGACCAGTGCTTCCTGTGACGGAAAAGGCGGAGTGCTTACGATTTCTGACCGTTATCAGAAGGAGTTTACAGTCAGATGCTATTGCAGAGACTGTTATAATGTAATGTATAATTCAGCACCGTTGTTCCTGGCGGATAAGGCGGAAGAGATCAGAAAGCTGATGCCTGCACAGATACGGCTGGATTTTACAGTTGAGAATAAAGAACAGGTAAGAGAAATCTGTAAGATATATATGAATGCATTTACAGAAGGAAAAAAGATGGAACCTCAGATACGGGAGTATACGAGGGGGCATTTTAAAAGAGGAGTAAAGTAGGTGGAAAGTTGGTAAACATAATTGTACAGTTATCAAAATATCTGATGATACTGATGATCACAGTGTATACGTATCTGTGTTTCAGTATCTTCGGATATTATGATCCGGATAAAAAGAAACGTTGTCTCAGGAAGCAGAATGTGCTGATGTTTGTGATGCATCTGACGGCATTTCTTGTGATGTATCTGGAAAAAAAAGATACAAAGATTCTGGCATTGTATCTGATGCAGGTGACGCTTCTTGGAGGAACGATCCTGTTGTATAGCTTTATTTATCCGAAAGTATCACGTCTGGTTGTAAATAATATGTGTATGCTGCTCAGCATCGGTTTTATCATGATCACCAGACTGAATTATGATAAGGCTGCGAAACAGTATCTGATCGCGGCAGCAGGAATTGTGCTCTGCCTTGTGATACCGATCATTATCCGAAAAGCACGTTTCCTGTCGGAATGGAGAATTCTTTACGGAATTGTCGGTATCGTGTCGCTGGCGGTAGTAGTGGTTGTAGGTAAGGTGTCTTATGGTGCGATGCTTGGCTTTACAGTCGCCGGAATCAACATTCAGCCATCAGAACTTGTGAAGATTGTCTTTGTGTTCTTCGTGGCATCGAGTTTTAAGCGTTCTACAGAGTTCAAAGAGCTTGTGGTGACGACGGCAGTTGCAGCATTTCATGTGTTGATCCTTGTGGCATCTAAGGACCTTGGTGCGGCGCTTATTATCTTCGTCGTATATCTGGTCATGTTATATGTGGCGACACATCAGCCGCTTTATATTCTCGCAGGACTTGGTGCGGGAAGTGCCGGAGCAGTTGTGGCGTATCATCTGTTTACGCACGTTAAGACGCGTGTAAATGTATGGAGAGACCCGTTTGGAACATATGATAAAGGCGGTTATCAGGTAGCACAGTCATTATTTGCCATCGGGACCGGCGGATGGTTCGGAGCGGGACTTTATCAGGGACAGCCGGACACGATTCCGGTATCGGCAGAGGACTTCATCTTTTCTGCAATTTCAGAAGAGATGGGGCTGATCTATGCGATGTGTCTGATACTGATCTGTGTGAGCTGTTATGTGATGTTCTTAAATATCGCAATGCAGCTGCATAATCTGTTTTATAAGATGGTAGCGCTGGGACTTGGTACCTGTTATATATTCCAGGTGTTTTTAACGATCGGAGGAGCGACAAAGTTCATTCCGTCAACAGGTGTAACACTTCCGCTGGTAAGCTATGGCGGAAGTTCTCTGATCAGTACGCTGATCATGTTTGCAATTATCCAGGGACTGTATATTTTAAGAGAAGACGAGGAAGAGGATATTGAGAGAAGGAAGAAAGAACGGTTACGAGCAAAGAGAAGCCGACAGGAGAGTGCGGCGGGATATCGAGAGGCAGAATATGACCCGCAAAGAGCGAAAAGAAGCCAAAAAGCGCGAAAAGAAGCGGCTCAAGGCAAAGCGCGCAAGAAACAAAGAGTTCGCTAGAGTTACGTATGTATTCGTAGCACTTTTTCTGGTACTGCTGGGATATATCGGATATTTTCAGGTAAAAAAAAGCCAGGAGATCATCAGAAGTCCTTATAATGCCAGACAGAATTCGAATGCAAAGAGAGTAACCCGGGGAACAATTGTGGATAGGAACGGGAATGTGCTTGCAAAGACCGATACGGCAGCAGACGGAAGCGAGACAAGAGAGTATCCTTATGGCAATGTATTTGCACATGTGGTCGGTTACAGCGTACAGGGCAAATCCGGGATCGAATCTCTGGAGAATTATGACCTGCTGACTTCGGATGAGAATTTCCTGATCAAGTTGAAGAATGAATTCCAGGATAAAAAAAATATGGGAGACACGGTTGTGACAACACTGGATGCAGACCTTCAGGAAGCGGCATATCAGGCACTGGGAGAGAAAAAAGGTGCGGTAGTGGTGATGGAGCCGAAGACAGGAAAGATCCTTGCCATGGTATCTAAGCCGGACTTTGATCCGAATACGGTAGAATCCAGCTGGAACGCTCTGAGTACAGATGAAAACAGTGTACTGTTGAATCGTGCGACACAGGGGCAGTATGCACCGGGTTCTACGTTCAAAGTTGTGACACTTCTGGAATTCATGAGGGAGAATCCGGATTACAGTTCTTATTCTTATAATTGTACCGGTTCGATCGAGAACAGTGGAATTAAGATCCACTGCTATAACGGACATGTCCACGGGCAGGTCGGTCTGGAGGAAAGTCTGGCATATTCGTGCAACACATCTTTTTCGAATATAGGACTTTCACTGGATCCGGTGAAATTTAAGAAGACGGCGGAGGAAGTTCTGTTTGATTCAAAACTGCCTTCGGATCTTCCGTATAGTAAGAGTAGTTTTACGATGGATAGCTCTGCCGGAAACGGTACAAAGATGATGACGGCGATGGGACAGGGGGAGACGCAGGTAAGCCCGTATCATATGGCTCTGATCACATCTGCAATCGCCAATGGCGGGAAGCTGATGAAGCCGTATCTGGTTGACAAGGTGACAAATGCATCGGGAGCGGTCATGAAAGAGACGGATCAGAAAGAATATAAGCAGCTTATGACAGCGGAAGAAGCTGCCCAGATCAAAGAATACATGAAGAGTGTAGTAGATTACGGTACAGCATCTGTATTGAGCGGACAGAGCTACACAGCAGCGGGAAAGACCGGTACGGCAGAATATAGTTCCGATAAAGAAAAAGACCACTCCTGGTTCATCGGTATGTCGAATGTGGAAGATCCGGAACTGGTTGTAAGCGTGATCATTGAAGCTTCGGACGGAACTGCAAAGGCGGTAAATGTTGCAAAAGAGATTTTTGACTCGTATTATTAGAAGTATAGAAGGACGGGAAATATGCGATACTATAAGCATCTGTACCTGACAGAAGGACTGGAAAAGAAAAAAGAGAAAATTCTCCGCAAGCTGGAAGCCGGAAAACTGCAGCCGAGTGTGCATGTGATCACGCTGGCAATCAGTGAAAAGAATCAACTGGAAATCTATCCGACACTCCAGTTTAAGCAGCCTGCATTTCCGGAACAGGATCTGTTCGTGGTAGGAATTACAAAAGGATATGAGGAAGCGGTAGAACTGGTAGAACAGATCGTACAGGAAGTATATGAACAGACAGGCGGATGTGATATACGGTCTTATATATTAGAAAAAGAGCAGGGAAGATAAGATGGTGTTACATATTCTTTTGATCATTTTAAAAATAATAGGGATCATAATTGCAGTGATTCTCGGACTGCTGTTTCTGTTTCTGGTGACCTTTTTGTGTGTTCCGGTGAGATACCGGCTCGATGCGTCAATGCCCGGAGAGATAAAGGAAAGCAGCGCATACGGCCGCGTGACGTGGCTCTTGCGCCTGATACGGATCGATGTGTCATTTGAAGAGCAGGAGTTAAAATGGCGGGTAAGGATTGCGTGGAAATCTTTCGGAAGTGAACCGCAGAAAAGCGGACATACAGATAGTGAGAAGAAAAAATCGGAAGATCGTCCGGTGAAAACAGACATTGAGAAAACAGAAACTGCGAAGATAGAATCTGAGAAGGAGGAAGCTCATGAAAAAGAGAATACAGCTTCGAAAGAAAACCGGAAAGAACAGAGAGTGGAAAGCAGTAGCAGACTATCGGAAATGGAAGAAGAGTCTGAAGAAGAAAAAAGAACTGTGGAGAGCAGTAAAACGCTTCCGGAGAATGTGGAAGAAATCCCGGAAAGTACTCCTGAAAAAGCTGGGAGATTTGCGAAGATAAAATGTACAATCTTAAAGTTCTGTGATAAGATAAAGCATACGGTTGGACATGCAGAAGAAAAGCTGGACAGCATATTGGATAAGAAAGAAAGAATTATGAAGGAATTGGAAGATCCGGTGCACAGGAAAGCTTTTTCGAAGGTGAAAAAAGAGGCGGGCAAGCTGTTAAAGCGTTGGAAGCCGAAAGTAATAAAAGGTGAAGTTCAATTTGGATTCGAAGATCCGTACCATACAGGACAGGCACTGGCGGGATTAAGTATGATCTATCCGTTTATCGGAGATCATCTGTTGGTGGAACCTGATTTTGAAAGAAGGATACTGAAAGGGAAAGTCAGAGTCCGCGGTGGATTCCGCATGATGCCGCTGGTCTGTTTCCTGTGGAACCTGGTGTGGTGCAGCGAGATCAGAAAGACATATCATGATATCCGCAAGTTTCAATTATAGATATAGAGAATGCAAGGAGGAAAGAAGATGGCTGAGAATAATTTCAAAGGGACTGTAGAAGCGCTGTTCCATGGTATGGAAGGAGTGGTATCATCCAAGACGGTAGTAGGAGAAGCAATCCATATCGGCGATACGATTATTTTACCACTGGTAGATGTATCCTTTGCGGTAGGAGCAGGTGCGTTCAACGCAGATAAGAAAGAAAAAGGTGCCGGAGGTATCGGTGGGAAGATGACACCAAGCGCGGTGCTGGTCATTCAGAATGGTCACACCAAGCTTGTGAACATCAAGAATCAGGATACGATCACGAAGCTGTTGGATATGGTACCGGATGTGATGGATCGTTTTACATCCCGAAAAGAAGATAACGTTACGGAAGAGGATGTGAATAAGATCCTTGACGAAGCAGAAAAATAGCAGACATTTTTTGTGGCAGTGTACATATAATGTACAAAAAGCAGGTGTGTGTCTGTGAAAAGAATCGTAGGATTTGCATTGTTCTGGATAGCGGCAGGAATGCTTCTGGCACTGGTCATACCAGGTTTGTTCTGCCAGATTTTGTGTATGATCCTGTGCGTTGCAGTGGGATATTGCCTGTTTTGTTGCTGAAAATCGAAAAGTAAACAAAAAAATATCAAATAACTCTTGCAATTCTTGCAACAGTCTGCTAGAATAACTATTGTTGCGAGTTCGGACAAAGAACTTATTATGAGCGTTAGGAGGTGCAGTCATGGCAAAATGTGCTATTTGTGAAAAGGGTGCTCACTTTGGAAACAATGTCAGCCACTCTCATAGAAAATCACCAAAGATGTGGAAATCAAATGTAAAATCTGTTCGCGTGAAAACCGAAAACGGAGCTACAAAGAAGATGTATGTTTGTACTTCTTGTTTGAAATCAGGAAAAGTTGAGCGTGCATAAGATGTATTGAAACTCAGATTTCGATGTGTGGAATCTGAGTTTTTTTGCGCAATAAGAACTATTGTAATTAGCGGCAAAGCAGAGTATAATAAAATATATTGTGTTTTGATTTAGATAAAAGATAATAAAAGAAGTGGAGGTTTTGCTATGAAAGGGTGTATGAGTACAGATTTGGGAATTATTACCATTGATCCTGAAGTAATTGCAAAATATGCAGGAACAGTGGCGGTTGAATGTTTTGGTATTGTTGGAATGGCAGCTGTAAATATGAAAGATGGCCTGGTTCATCTGCTGAAAAAGGAGAGCCTGACAAGAGGAATCCATGTAAATATAAGTGATGATAATCATATCAGTATTGACTTCCACATTATTGTGGCATACGGTGTAAGCATTTCCGCTGTAACAGATAATCTGATCAGTGATGTGAAGTACAGAGTGGAAGAATTTTCCGGTATGCAGGTAGATAAGATCAACGTCTATATTGAAGGCGTAAGAGTCATTGATTAGTTTGTGGATTTTAAGGAGGAACGTAAGAAGTGGCTACGAAAACGATTAATGTGGACGTGCTTGCAAAGATGTTTCTTGCAGGTGCTCAGAACATTGAAGCAAAGAAAGACTATATCAACGAATTGAATGTATTCCCGGTACCAGATGGAGATACAGGTACAAATATGTCTATGACGATCATGTCAGCGGCAAAAGAAGTAACAGCATTAAATAACCCGAAGATGAAGGATCTTGCAAAGGCAATCTCTTCCGGATCCCTGCGCGGGGCGAGAGGTAACTCAGGAGTTATCTTATCTCAGCTTTTAAGAGGATTTACAAAGGCGATCAAAGAAGAGAAAGAGATTGATGTGCTTGCACTTGCTGCGGCATGCCAGAGAGCAAGAGATACTGCTTACAAGGCTGTTATGAAGCCGAAGGAAGGAACCATCCTTACTGTTGCCAGCGGAATTGCGACAAAGGCAGCAGAGATGGCTGAAGAGACAGATGATCTGGAAGTATTCATCCCGGCTGTGATTGAATATGCAGAGGAAGTGCTGAATAAGACACCAGAGATGCTTCCGGTATTAAAAGAAGCAGGTGTGGTAGATTCCGGCGGACAGGGACTTCTGGAAGTGATTAAAGGCGGATATGATGCATTCCTTGGTAAAGAGATTGATTACAGTTCGATCAAACCAAGTACAAGTGTTACCGTGAATAAGGTGAATGCAGAAGATACGGCAGATATCAAATTTGGATATTGTACAGAATTTATCATTCTGACAGAAAAAGAATTTACCGAAGAAGATGAACATGAATTCAAGAAATTCTTAAGCTCGATCGGAGATTCCATCGTATGTGTTGCGGATGATGATGTCGTGAAGATCCACGTACACACCAATGATCCGGGACTTGCGATCCAGAAAGCGCTGACTTATGGACAGCTTTCTAAGATGAAGATTGATAATATGCGTGAAGAACATCAGGAAAAACTGATCCGTGATGCGGAGAAGCTTGCAGAAGAACAGGCAAAAGAAGAAGCTGCATACGAAGAAAAGAAGACAGCAGAGCCGAGAAAGGCAATGGGATTCATTACCGTTTCCATCGGAGCCGGTATGAATGAGATATTCAAAGAACTGGGTGCAGATTATATCATCGAAGGCGGACAGACCATGAATCCAAGTACAGAGGACATGCTGAATGCTATCGATCAGGTAAATGCAGATACGGTATTTATCTTTCCGAACAACAAGAACATTATTCTGGCAGCAAACCAGGCAAAATCATTGGTAGAAGATAAAGAGATCATCGTAATCCCTACCAAAACTGTACCACAGGGAATTACAGCGATCATTAACTTTATGCCGGACGCAGATGTCAAGACAAATGAAGAGGCTATGCTGGAAGAGATTAAGAATGTAAAGACCGGTCAGATGACGTATGCGGTAAGAGATACACATATCGATGACAAAGAGATCCATGAAGGAGATATCATGGGTATCGGTGACAGTGGAATCCTTGCGGTAGGAAAAGATCTGGAAGAGACCACAAAAGAACTGATCGCGAATCTGGTAGATGAAGATTCCGAACTGATCAGTATCTATTACGGAGAGGAAGTATCAGAAGAAGAGGCGGAGAAATTCGCAGGAGAGATAGAAGAACTGTATCCGGATGTAGATGTGGATATTCAGTTTGGCGGACAGCCGATCTATTACTATGTGCTTGCTGTAGAGTAAGAGATAAAGTATAGAATTATATACAGAACCGGATCTGTATATCCAGAGTGAGAGAAGCTCCTGGTATATAGATCCGGTTCTTTGTATCCGGATGAGTTTTGTGATGAAGAGATTGGATTTACAGGATGGAGGGAAGGAAGCATCGTATGATAGAAAAGACAGATATCGGAGATTTGAAAGGAATCGGAGAGAAGACGAAAAAGCTCTTCGAAAAGATCAATATACATACGGTAGGTGATCTGATCCGTTATTATCCGCATGGATATGATGTGTACGAGGAAGCGGTGCCTGTCAGTGAACTGGAAGAAGACAAGATCCAGACCGTTACAGGCGCAATCTACGGTCGTGTGCAGGTATCCGGAAGCAGCCGGATGCAGGTGACAACGCTGTATGTAAAAGATATTACCGGAATATTAAAGGTAATCTGGTTTCGTATGCCATTTTTGCGGAATACGTTATCCAGCGGAGGCGTGATCACCCTGCGTGGAAGAGTCGTTCGCAAGAAAACGGGTGATCTGGTTATGGAGCATCCGGAGATCTTCTATCCATCTGCAAAATACGAAGAGAAACTGCATACATTACAGCCGGTCTATGGTCTGACCTCCGGACTATCCAACAACATGGTCATGAAGGCTATGAAACAGGCTTTGGACGGCCTGGATCTTACCAGAGAGATCCTGCCGGATTCCCTGCGTTTGAAATATGGTCTGGCGGAATATAACTATGCTGTGAGAGGAATCCATTTTCCCGAAGATAAAGAAGTCTTTTATCATGCGAGAGAACGTCTGGTATTCGAGGAATTCTTAGAGTTTATTCTGTCGATCAGGAGATTAAAGGAGAAAAATGAACGTCTGGAAAACAATTATCCGATGCAGCCACGCCCGGAGGTAGAGACATTTCTGAAGAGTCTGCCGTTTGAACTGACCGGCGCACAGACAAAGGTCTGGAAAGAGATTGAAAAAGATCTCGGTTCGGAGAAGACGATGTCAAGGCTGGTGCAGGGAGATGTGGGCTCCGGTAAGACGATCGTTGCAGTGCTTGCACTGATGAATGCGGCATTCAATGGCTGTCAGGGAGCAATGATGGCACCGACAGAAGTGCTTGCAAGACAGCATTATGAGAATATTACGAAAATGTTCGAAGAGTATGATATTCCAATCAAGGTAGAACTTCTGACGGGATCTATGACAGCAAAAGAAAAACGGCGGGCATATGACCGTATCGAGTGCGGAATGGCGAAAATCATCATCGGAACACATGCGCTGATCCAGGGGGCCGTAAGTTATGATAATCTGGGACTTGTTATAACCGATGAGCAGCATAGATTTGGAGTAAAACAGAGAGAAACATTTGCGTTAAAAGGCGGGGAGCCGCACGTGTTAGTCATGAGTGCGACACCGATTCCGCGAACACTTGCCATCATTTTATACGGAGATCTGGACATCTCGGTGATCGATGAACTTCCTGCAAATCGTCTGCCGATCAAAAACTGTGTGGTGGATACCGGATACCGCAACACGGCCTACAATTTCATGAAAAAGCAGATCGCAGAAGGACGGCAGTGCTATGTAATCTGCCCTATGGTAGAAGAAAGTGAGACGATGGAAGCGGAAAATGTTACGGATTATACGGTGGCACTTCAGGAAGAGATGGGAGAACAGATCCAGGTAGCCTGTCTGCATGGCAAGATGAAGCAGGCACAGAAAGACGATATCATGGATCGTTTCGGAAGAAATGAGATCCAGATACTGGTATCGACAACTGTGATCGAAGTCGGAATCGATGTGCCGAATGCAACGGTTATGATGATTGAAAATGCAGAGCGTTTCGGCCTTGCTCAGCTTCACCAGTTGAGAGGACGTGTGGGACGTGGAAAACACCAGTCCTACTGTATCTTCATGAGTGCGTCAAAATCGAAAGAAACAAAAAAACGGCTGGATATCCTGAATCATTCGAATGATGGATTCAAGATCGCAAGTGAAGACTTAAGACTCCGCGGACCGGGAGACCTTTTTGGAATCCGTCAGAGTGGTCTTATGAACTTTAAACTGGGAGATGTCTATCAGGATGCGAAGATCCTTCAGATGGCAAACGAGGCGGCAGACCAGCTCACAGAAGAAGATGAAGAATGGATCCGGAAACTGCCGAATTATGAGAATGTGGCGGAAGTTGTGCTGTAATCGGATTGTTTATCTGGTACATTCCGCAGATATGGATGGATATAGCGGCAAAAAAATAATCAACACATGACAACTTCGTATGATAGAAGTCATGTGTTGATTTTTTGATCTTTTAGTTTTTCATTCTGCGTTTCCAGCCTGTTACAGATACTGTGCGGTTATTTACCTGCCATCTGTTTTTCCTGCTGTTCGATCATTTTCTTGACCATATAACCGCCGACAGATCCATTCTGTCTGGATGTCAGGTCTCCGTTGTAGCCATCTGATAACGGAACTCCAAGTTCACTTGCTACCTCGTACTTGAATTTGTCTAATGCACCCTTTGCTTCAGGTACGGCTGTTTTGTTTGATGAACGATTTGCCATTTTTTATACTCCTCCTTTTGGTAACTTTGTAACTTTTTCCTTGTCGTTACATCCATAGTATGTGGAGAAATACAATTAATACACTAGAAGTGTTTTCATAATCTGGAAATATTTTCAGATTAAAAATGACTATTCGTCCCAGCCTTCGTAGAAGCGGATGTTCATAGAAATATTGCGGACGATCTCGCCTTCTTTTACTTCAATATCTTCAATGTCAGATACATATGGGATCAATGGATCATCTTCGGAAAGTTCCAGCGTAATCCAGTCGCGTGCCGCTTCGTTGGCGCTTTCAATGGCATCATCTAAAGTCTCGCCTTCACCATAACAACATTCCAGATCCGGGAAATATCCTTTATAGTGTCCTTCTTCGGTTTTGTGAAATACTGCAGGGTATATGAATTTCATAATTTGTCATCCTTTCAAAATGTGTTCCTGTCTATTATATGATTTTCGGAGTGGGAAAACAATAGGTGGATGGAATAATGTACAATTTCTCAGAGTAAGATAATAATAATCGAAAAGATGTCAGCGAGGAATCAGATGTGATGCGGCATAGACGATGTATCAGTGCAATACTAATGTCTTTTGTACTATTTTTACAACCGGTATATGCAGTTCCGCCGGAAGAGAATCAACCGGAAAATTCACAAGAAAATAATACAGAAAATGAGAAAAGACAACAGGAGCAGATCAGTGCACCGTCGGCAATTCTGATGGAAGCGTCAACAGGACAGATCATATATGAGAAAAATCCGGATGAAAAATTACCACCGGCAAGTGTAACAAAAGTTATGACATTGCTGTTGATATTCGATGCACTGGAAAGCGGCCAGATCAAGCTGGCGGATGAAGTGACAACATCTGAATATGCGGCGTCCATGGGCGGTTCACAGGTGTTTCTGGAGCCTGGGGAGACACAGACGGTAGATACGCTGATCAAATGTATCTCTGTAGCCAGCGCAAACGATGCCTGTGTATCAATGGCTGAATATATCTATGGAAACGAAGAAGAATTTGTTGCAAAGATGAACAAACGGGCAAAGGATCTTGGCATGAAAAATACACATTTTGTAAATTGCAACGGATTGGATGCAGACGGTCATCTGACAACGGCAAGAGATATTGCACTGATGTCAAAAGAACTGATCACTACATATCCGCAGATTTTCGATTACTGCAACATCTGGATGGAGAATATCACACATAAAACCCAAAAGGGCGAATCAGAATTCGGACTTACGAATACAAACAAACTGATTCGTCAGTATGAATATGCAACCGGACTAAAGACCGGCTCTACCAGTAAAGCCAAATTCTGTGTATCCGCAACCGGAAGGAAAGGCGACATCGATCTGATCGCCGTGATCATGGCAGCAGACGACAGCAAAGCCAGAGTTAGAGATGCGATCACCTTATTAAATTACGGTTTCGGAAAATGTCAGAAATATACAGAAAAAGAACAAAAGAAGATATCACCGGTCGAAGTCAGAGGCGGGACAGAAAAAGAGGTGAAGGTACGTCAGAAAAGTACATTCACCTACGTGGACACCACAGGCGCTGACCTGTCCAAAATAAAGAGCAAAACAAGAAAAGACAAGAATATAAAAGCACCATTAAAAAAAGGCGAAAAAGTAGGTGAAACAGTCTATTATCTGGATAGAAAAAAGATTGGAGCAAGAGATATTGTCACGACAGAAAAAGTTGAGAAACAAAATTACGGCAGTGCGTTGGAAAATGTGCTGGAAGAGTATTTTGGGATTTAATTCAGGAAGGCTGTGGATACCCGAACCGGAATAAAGCTTGGAAAGGCGTTCCTGCTCAGGTTCCATCGGCGGGTCAATTCTAAAGGGGCAA
>ERZ894232.1762-NODE-1762-length-18491-cov-130.553754_pt1 | contig 18491 bp, 16 predicted proteins | sample MGYA00380296_ERZ894232 | MGnify/ENA primary metagenome ERZ894232 (study PRJEB32331, sample SAMN06328433) | human gut metagenome | biome: human gut microbiome; feature: stool | host: Homo sapiens | collected 2014-08-14 ... | reverse complement strand
GCCAGAAACACGCTACGGCAGCATGAAGAGCGTCAGTTTGCAACGTATTCAACCGTTGACTGAGCAACTTAATCTCGGGCTGACGGCAGGTAAAGTGTGGTTCAACACCCCAACCGATGATTATAACGGTCTGCAATTTGCAGCTCACCTGACCTGGAAATTCTAGACAGCAGTCTATCAGTATATTTTATTCGGTAGTTTTCAGAGGAAATCTATAACTCGGTTTGATAATAAACAATATAATTAATTTCGGGCAATAGCTTATTCGTATAGAGCACCAGAGAAAAGGTGCTCTATACGAATAAGCTATTGCCCGAATCGTACATCACTTTAATAGCTGAGATATTTTTATTTTATCATCACCGGGGTGAAGGTATCTTTATACTTCTCCAGTCGAACTGACAATACCTGCGGGGATATCTGTACCAGACAATAATTTCGATACAACAACATCCACTCCCGTTGTGCTTCTGTACATTCAACATTTCCCATAACAAAAAGCCAGCGGGCGGAAGCTCTGCGCCAGCAACCCGCCGTCTCCAGCTTCTGTGCAACCATGTCTTCCACGACTTCCGGGGTACTCTTTTTCCTGCTCAAAACATTAACTCACTGAAATAATATACATATATGACGGTCTTAGCGAATCGTCCATGCCGGGCTGAAATTCTCTTCCTGAAACAGCTCTGTCAGCCCGCTAATCTGTTTCAGCCTCAGCACTTCATCCTGGCTCATGCCCAACTCTGTGCCAATACGCTCATCTGTCCAGTCCAGACGCGAGAGGTCCCTGACAATGTCAGACATTGACGTTATCTGGTGTTTTCCCCTGGCACGGTTATGCCGTATGGTCGCGGCAATACGTGATGCCTGACCCTTCTCTCTGGATTAATACAGGCCACTGGCAGCCAGCCCTTCAGACGTTTTCTCGTATCCGCTTTCCTGCCCAGTGTAGTGGATCACAAAATCAGGACACCGGGGTAACCTGTTTCCACTTTTCTTCATGTAAGCAAGGCGGTAAACCATCGTTGTTCGTGTGAGGTCGATAAACGTTGTAATAACCATTAATCCACTGGTTTATATCGCGTACCACATGGCTAAAATCACCATAACCACCTTTCGGAAGCCATTCACTTTTAAGGCTGCGAAAGACTCTTTCCATCGGCGAATTATCCAGACAATTCCCTCTGCGACTCATACTTTACATTACCCCATAACGCCAGAGTAACTTTCTGTATTTATTACTTTTATACTGAACACCTTGATCTGAATGAAACAACAGGCGGCCATCACGCGGTCGTGTTTCCAGTGCATTACGCAAAGCCCTACACACTAACTCAGCATCAGCGGTTAATGAGAGGGCTGAACCGATAATCCGCCGTGAATATAAATCAACAACGAGCGCGAGATAACACCATCTGTCCTGCAGGCGAATAAAACTGATGTCGCCGCACCAGACGCGGTTTGGTGCGGCGGGGTTAAATTGCCTGTTCAGTAAATTTGGCAATGACGGACTTTTGTCTTCGTTTACCCGGTAGTGATGTTTAACCGGCTGTCGACTTGTCAGCCCGCATTCCCGCATCAGTCGTCGTGCCAGCCACCGGCCTGCATCAACGCCACTCTGGCGTAACATCTGACAGATTGCCCGGCTACCGACTGCGCCACGACTGAGAGTATGGAAAGCCCTCACCCGACTTCGTAATTCAATTCTTTGCACATTAACAGGACGCTTCACCTGCGCGTAATAAACGCTACGGTGAATACCGAATAAATGACAAAGAACCCGCACTGGCCACTTTGCTTTCAGCCGTGTGACTAGCGCGACAGCTTCCCGGGGATTTCGCTCATCAGCACAGCAGCCTGCTTTAGTATTTCTTTTTCCATCTCAAGGCGCTTTATCTGCGCTTTAAGCTGCTGAATTTCGCGTTGTTCAGTGGTAATAGCATTACCAGCGGGCTCAATACCCTGAAGTTCCAGCTTATACAACCGTATCCATTTACGCAAATGGTCAGGGTTGAGCTCGAGTGCCAGCGCGACTTCTCTGACATCACGCCGGTATTTAACCACCTGTTCGATAGCTTCAAGCCTGAACTCCGGGGAAAAGGTACGTTTAGTCCGACGAGTTTTGATCATGCATCACCTCATTTTCACTGTTTTAACATTAACAGGATTTCGAGGTGTCCTGAATTACCGATCCACTACACAGAGAAAACGACGGATATGTTCAGTCGTAAAATATCTATCAAAAAACATGATTAAGGTCAAAAATGTTTGATATTTACAATTTATGAAGATGACAATAATTATAGATACATGAGAACATAAATAAAAATAATTATCATTACAGCAATCATTTGTACTTTGTATTAATGAGGGATGAAATGTTATATAATATACCTTGTCGAATTTATATCCTTTCCACTCTGTCATTATGCATTTCTGGGATAGTTTCTACTGCAACCGCAACTTCTTCAGAAACAAAAATCAGCAACGAAGAGACGCTCGTCGTGACCACGAATCGTTCGGCAAGCAACCTTTGGGAAAGCCCGGCGACTATACAGGTTATTGACCAACAAACATTGCAGAACTCCACCAATGCCTCCATAGCCGATAATTTGCAGGACATCCCCGGAGTAGAGATAACAGACAACTCCTTGGCAGGCCGTAAACAAATCCGCATTCGTGGCGAAGCATCCTCCCGTGTTTTAATTCTCATTGATGGTCAGGAGGTAACTTATCAGCGCGCCGGAGATAATTATGGTGTGGGACTGTTGATAGATGAGTCTGCGCTGGAGCGTGTTGAGATAGTGAAAGGTCCATATTCCGTACTGTACGGTTCACAGGCAATTGGCGGTATTGTTAACTTCATCACCAAAAAGGGAGGTGACAAACTTGCATCTGGAGTTGTGAAAGCTGTTTATAATTCCGCAACAGCAGGCTGGGAAGAATCAATCGCGGTCCAGGGGAGCATCGGTGGATTTGATTATCGCATCAACGGTAGTTATTCTGATCAGGGCAATCGTGATACGCCGGATGGACGTCTGCCGAATACCAACTATCGTAACAATAGTCAGGGTGTATGGTTGGGTTATAACTCCGGAAACCATCGTTTTGGCCTCTCGCTTGATCGCTACAGACTCGCGACACAAACTTACTATGAGGATCCAGACGGAAGTTATGAGGCATTTAGTGTCAAAATACCTAAACTTGAACGAGAGAAAGTTGGGGTATTCTATGACACAGACGTGGACGGTGACTATCTAAAAAAAATTCATTTCGACGCGTATGAGCAGACCATCCAGCGCCAATTTGCCAACGAAGTAAAAACGACACAGCCTATTCCCAGTCCGATGATTCAGGCTCTGACCGTTCATAACAAGACTGACACCCATGATAAGCAATACACTCAGGCGGTCACATTGCAGAGTCACTTTTCGCTGCCTGCTAATAATGAACTTGTTACCGGTGCACAGTACAAACAAGACAGGGTCAACCAAAGGTCCGGTGGCATGACCTCAAGCAAATCTCTGACCGGCTTCATTAATAAGGAAACACGAACTCGCTCCTATTATGAGTCAGAGCAAAGTACAGTCTCACTATTCGCACAAAATGACTGGCAATTCGCCGATCACTGGACATGGACAATGGGAGTTCGCCAATACTGGCTTTCTTCAAAGTTGACGCGTGGTGACGGAGTATCATATACCGCAGGCATTATAAGCGATACCTCTCTTGCCAGAGAGTCTGCGAGTGATCACGAAATGGTAACATCTACAAGCCTGCGCTATTCAGGTTTCGATAACCTGGAGTTACGCGCTGCGTTCGCGCAAGGCTACGTATTTCCCACACTCTCCCAGCTTTTTATGCAGACATCTGCGGGCGGCAGTGTCACATACGGAAATCCTGATCTTAAGGCTGAACACTCCAATAACTTTGAATTAGGTGCACGATATAATGGTAATCAGTGGCTGATTGACAGCGCAGTTTACTACTCAGAAGCTAAAGATTATATTGCAAGTCTGATCTGTGATGGCAGTATAGTTTGCAATGGTAACACCAACTCCTCCCGTAGTAGCTACTATTATTATGACAATATTGATCGGGCAAAAACATGGGGACTGGAAATAAGTGCAGAATATAATGGCTGGGTTTTCTCGCCATATATCAGTGGCAATTTAATTCGTCGGCAATATGAAACTTCAACATTAAAAACAACTAATACAGGTGAACCAGCGATAAACGGACGTATAGGGCTGAAACATACTCTTGTGATGGGTCAGGCCAACATAATCTCTGATGTTTTTATTCGTGCTGCCTCTAGTGCAAAAGATGACAGTAACGGTACCGAAACAAATGTTCCGGGCTGGGCCACTCTCAACTTTGCTGTAAATACAGAATTCGGTAACGAGGATCAGTACCGGATTAACCTGGCACTCAATAACCTGACAGACAAACGCTACCGTACAGCACATGAAACTATTCCTGCAGCAGGTTTTAATGCAGCTATAGGTTTTGTATGGAATTTCTGATGACAAAAACAATCGTTATGGAATTCTTTGTCCTGATCTGCCCGCTTTGCGGGCAGGCTAACGAACGTATTGTGTTTGTTGAAGGTTTTTCGACGTTGTTTTCCATCTGTGGGTGAATATTTATTCTTCCCGCCAGCATGACTCTATACTCATTGCTACGACAATGACTTATAAAGCTGGTTACTGAACCTATACCTTTGTAATTCAAAAGTGATATCAGTTCACAACGCAATACTATTTTTAGATTATTTACTCTCCCCCAGATACTGAATCAATGGATAATACCTTTTGATTTATCCTGACGCGGAAGAAGGTGGAATAAATATTCTCCTTCTATTGCCCCCTACTCCAACTATCATATTTTACAATATCAACGAACCGTCCATGCCGGGCTGAAATTCTCTTCCTGAAACAGCTCTGTCAGCCCGCTAATCTGTTTCAGCCTCAGCACTTCATCCTGGCTCATGCCCAACTCTGTGCCAATACGCTCATCTGTCCAGTCCAGACGCGAGAGGTCCCTGACAATGTCAGACATTGACGTTATCTGGTGTTTTCCCCTGGCACGGTTATGCCGTATGGTCGCGGCAATACGTGATGCCTGACCCTTCTCTCTGGATTAATACAGGCCACTGGCAGCCAGCCCTTCAGACGTTTTCTCGTATCCGCTTTCCTGCCCAGCAACTGACGATGAAAACCATCCACGACCAGATAATGCTCCTTCTCTTCCGAAACAACCACAGGCTGCGTGAATCCGTCCTGCTCCAGTGAATGTTTAAGCAGTTTTTTTTCACTGGAAGACATGACATTGGGATTGTAATCGTTGGCCACCACCTCATCCGCTTTCACCCACAACACACAGTCCACAGGCTCCTGTGCAAAAGGGCTGACCTCATGCAACACCCTGCGCAGATGATTAAGGGCTCGTATGGTCTCTTCTTCATATCGTTCCTGACTGAAGTACTGTCGAATCATGTTGCTCAATACTTCCACCTCAGGTGTCACAGAATCCCCCATTCCTTCCTCCTTTCTTTCATTCGCTGCAGGTAACGTTCATAGTGCCGGGGCTTGTTCGGGCTGAAGGAGAGAGTACGGCACCAGAAATCATTATTTATTAATGTCTTACAGATACGTCGCCAGGACGGAATATCCCGGCTCCCCAGGTCATTCTCCTGTTCATCCGGAATATCGTCCGGGAAGCCTCGGGTCTGATACCAGCGCAGATAGACAGCTATCTTGTTGCGGTAATGTTCTGCCGTTTTTTCCGGCATCACATCCAGCAGGAACATCGCGTAACTGCGCCAGGTATGATGGTCCGGTTTTAATATGCGCTTACGCAGGGCAAAATAGGCACCGCTCTCATTGGCATAAAGCGCCCCGCTGGCAGCCCCGGACACCCGCTCACACATCCTGGCCCAGGTTTCCGGCTCCAGAACATGATAAAGCCACAGCCCCTTACGCTGTTCCGGGCCAAAAGGCTCACAGACACGCATGTTGCGTAACGGCACGCCGGCACGGTACATCAGGTCATACAGGGGATTGTAGATAGCTCGGGTTCTGGCGTTATATATCCATATATCACGGGCTTTCCAGTCATACAACGGATACAAGGTGTAATAAAACCCTTCAGGTGACGCTGTGGTCCAGGGTTTATCATCTGCATATCTCAGTTTGCGCTGAGACACCAGTCCCATAAAGCGATTGAGCGATTCATCAGCACGAACACCAGTCAGTATTGCCACTCCACACCGGTTACCGGCAAACCAGGAAGAAAATGCCGGAACAAATTCTTCAAACGTCATGGCATACCGATAAAATGGGAAATACGACATATCTGTAATAGCGTCATCTGGTGGCTGACGAACCCACTCCACACCTGGTTCCCAGCATATCCATTCCGGCTGAAACTGAGAGACACCGTTTACCGTAGTCAGGGGGAGTGCCACCCAGTAAAAAGTCTCCGTCACATCCCGATACATCTCCCTCATCTTCAGAATGTGTGCAATTGTGCACTGGTACTGAGCTTCCCAGTCAATGAATAATACAGAGAAACGACGTTTCTTCCTGCGAGCCACATCGGCCGTAAGATGGAGCAGCACAGTAGAGTCTTTTCCACCGGAAAAAGACAAACAGACAGAAGAAAATGTCTCAAACAACCACTCAATACGGTTAACGGCCGCACACAGGACATCCTCACCCGTCAGGATTTTTTTCGCGGAAAAATCACTGTTCATTCCCCTTCCCCACAGGTTCTAAAGGCTTCAAAGTAATATTGTCCGACAGCACGTTACGCCATTTATAGTACATAGCGGCAGAACCACCTGAATATGGCAAACAATACAAACTGATATTACTCATCCTCCCACTCCTTGTTGTGTAATAGAATTCGTTTAATTTGATGATTTTATGTCAGAACGAAAGCTAACAAGATAATTTCGATCAGTATCGCCAACACACTCGATGGACCCCATATCAGGATAAAACGCTACAGTATACCCGCTGCCATAAAGAGCATGGCGGTCACGAACACAGGAACCGCCAGGGTGATGACATAGTCACGTACGCGTAAACGTAACTTGTTCGCCATAATGATCAATGCATAACAATGAACGCCAGTCTTTATCTACAAAAAGCTCACCGACAAATAACTAACTGGTAGCGTAGCGTACTATTCGTATCGCTGGCCCCGGACGTGATCAAACAAATAACCAGGTAAGCCTGTGGTCTGCACGGCAGGCATATCCGGTAAGCGAACAGTAACTCCCCGAGGCTAAAGAGTGCCCAACAGAGGTAAGATGTCCTCAGGCGTATCCGTATTCAACATGGGAAAAATGGGGTAATGCCAGAGCAGACAGAAACAGAGAAAAAATCCCGTAGATGCCCTTAAAGACAACAGTAAGTTTCTGACTCTTCAGACTGCTTAATCACATCATCATGCTCCGCCAGCACCGGCTTTTCAATAAACAGCGCGCGATACGGTTCCAGTTCTTTAATCCGTGCTTTCACTATCAACCACTATCAGCACGCTGGTGCAATCGTGGAAATCAAGACCAGACTCAATCTGATTGCCAAAAGCTTCACGAATAGCCCCAGTTCTTTACAACCATTCAGTTTGAAGGTATCGAAGCCGATTTCGTGCAGGGTTTTAATACCGTCAATAGCATTTGCCGGACGATCGCCGCCAACCCTACGATAATTTTATGTGCTGTCCATCACTTCTATCAACATCATTTTCTGTCCTTTGTACTACGACCATTTCCTGTTATTTGAATCAATTCAATATCGCTAGGACAAGATAATTCATAACCGTAAAGTAACCGACACCAGACAAGAGTTGATAACTTAGATGTTATCTGACGCAGAAGAAAAGAGAGAATTTTTGACTTTTATCAAAGACCCATTTGAACTCTTGTTTTCATGTTTTTGCATAATTGAATTTATTAAATATATTTCTCGTCAAATAATATGTTAAACGTGATGTATATCTCCATGCTTATCATTAAAACATTAACAAACATTATGATTTAATGATTAAAACTAATGGCAATATAAGTCTATTTAATCGCCGCATTTGTTGACAATTGCCAACATCCTTTTATAACCTGATATTGAATCCAGCCGGTACATTTTTTCTAATTACTTATGAATAAGCAGGAGGATGAGGATGTCTACGAAATTATGGGGCGGACGTTTTGATATGCCAACAAATAAACTCGTTGAACAATATAATGCAACTATCACGCTGGAACAGCGCCTATGCCCCTTTGATATTCAAGGAAGCATAGTTCATGCCACGATGTTAGGACGTCAGGGAATAATCACACAGGATGAAGCCAATACAATTATTAGTGGTTTGAGACAAGTAAGTAAAGAAATTGAAGACGGCCAATTCATTTTCGATACTGTAGATGAAGATATTCATATGGCAATTGAAAGACGGATGACTGAAATTATTGGCCCTGTTGGTGGTAAACTCCACACGGCGCGAAGTCGTAATGATCAAACCACTGTTGATTCTAAAATGCATATGCGAGCAGTTATCCGTGAAATTCAAGAGGATATTACTAACCTGCAAAAAATAATAATTGACAAAGCTGAGAATAATATTAATGCCATAATGCCAGGCTATACTCATTTACAAACTGGTCAGCCCATTCTTTTATCTCACTGGATTATGGCATATTACTGGATGTTGCGTCGTGACTGGAATAGGTTTGAAGATCTGTATCAACGAATGGGAGAATGCCCTTTAGGGGCAGCGGCTCTCGCCGGTACGACATTCCCTATTGATCGTAATTTTACGGCCCGTGAACTTGGTTTTGATAAACCAACTGAGAATAGCATTGATTCTGTCAGTGACCGCGACCATATGGTCGAATTCACCGCGGCAGCAGCGATGTGTTTTATGCATCTAACTCGCCTTTCAGAGGAACTGGTTTTATTCTCTAGCCAAGACTTTAAGTTTATTGAACTTTCTGATGATTTCTGTACAGGATCCAGCATCATGCCGCAGAAAAAGAACCCTGATGTGGCGGAAAAAATGCGTGGTAAAGGAGGGCGAATGTATGGAAATCTGATGGCCATGCTGACTATTATGAAAGGTATACCGCTAGCGTATAATACAGACATGAGCGAGGATAAAGAGCAGGTCTATGACTCAATGGATACTCTACAAACCAGCTTAAGAATAATGGCACCTATGATCGAAAAAATGGTTATCCTTGCCGAAAATACGCGTGCAGCAGCTGCTCGAGGATTCTCGAATGCAACAGATATGGCCGATTATCTGGTCCGTAAAGGTATTCCTTTCAGAGAAGCCCACCATATTGTTGGTAGTGCAGTAAATTACTGTATTAAACATAAAAAGATGTTAGAAGAGCTCACTATGGAAGAGTTCTCCGCATTTGATAATAAAATAGAAAGAGATATTTATGAAAGTATTTCTCTGGAGGCTTGTATTAAGGCCAGGATGTCTTATGGTGGAACCGGACCTGATGCTGTCAAAAAACAAATAGAGATTGCAAAATCATATTTAAAATAGTTAAAAATCATAATGGTTAATATTCCCCGGATATTATATCCGGGAATATCTTTGAGGTTGAAAAATGGACGCTCTATTTTTTATACAACTATTTATTGTTCTGGCCTGTATTGGTATCGGCGGAAAATACGGCGGAATGGGGCTTGGCGCTGGAGGTGGGTTAGGGGTTGCAATATTGGTTTTGGGCTTTGGACTAAAACCCTCCTCTCCCTCAATTACTGCTATGTTAATTATTATTTGTGTTATTAGTGCTGTCAGTATATTACAAGCTGTTGGAGGATTAGATTATTTAGTCAGGGTCGCAGAAAAGATACTCCGTAAGAAACCACAGGCGATAACCTTTGTTGCCCCAATATTAACTTCAGTATTTACACTATTTTGTGGGACGACTTATGTCGCTTTCTCCTTATATCCTGTTATTGCTGAAGTTGCCGCTGAAGCAAAAGTACGTCCAGAGCGTGCATTATCTGCAACGGTCATTGCAGCCAGTGTGGCAGTGGCTGCCAGCCCTATGAGTGCAGCAACTGCCGGGATGCTGGCAATACTTCATGAGTATGCAGGGATCACGTTAGGACAAATATTATCTATTGCCCTTCCTTCATTTTTTATGGCTGCAATTGTTACCAGCTTTTCAGTCTACAAGCGTGGTAAAGAACTGGAAGATGATCCTGAATTTCAAAGGCGTGTTGCAGCAGGTGAGTATGAGTTCATGCACACCGAACAGAAAAAAGAATATGTCGCTGCACCAGGTGCAAGAAAAGGGGTTGCTATTTTTGCCATAGGAGTCGTGCTGGTCCTTATTCTCGGATCTTTTACTGAGCTTCTTCCGTCGTGGGATGGAAAAAGATTATCAACCCCAATGGTCATCCAGATGATTATGTTGACTGCAGCTTTATTGATCATGATTGTGGGGAAAGTTCCAAGCAATAAATTTAACAGTGGCTCTGTGTTCCGTGCTGGTTTGATGGGGGTTGTGGCAATACTTGGTGTTTCGTGGATGACTGCAACATTCTTTGATGCTTATCAGGCAGAGCTGATCAATGTTTTTGGCAATCTTGTAAATGATGCACCTTTGCTTTTTGGCTTTATCGTATTCTTGTTTTCTCTGGTGATTATGAGCCCGGCTGCGACAGTAGCTGCGATTATGCCATTAGGAGTCACCCTGGGTATTCCTGCACCTTATCTTATTGCAATTTTTGCCTGTACTTGTGGTGATTTTATTATACCCGGAGCGAATCAGATTGGTTGTGTGGCGTTTGACAGAACCGGTACTACCAGAATTGGACGCTTTGTTGTCAACCATAGCTATATACGTCCTGGGTTCGTCATGGTCATTTCCCAGGTTGTTTTTGCCTACTTAATTGCGCAGGTTATTCTGTAATATTAAGGAATAAATGAAGAGGAAAACACTGTGGCATGACGAATTAGCCCCCTTCAGTAATTGTAAGGAAGGGGGATTAATAAAATATTATACAGGTGTAAGAATACGTCTCTGATTACACTAATATAGTGGAAAAAAGGAAGCAGAAAATAGTTGAAGCCAGAACAGTAATCAGACCAGGTAACATATAACTGTGATTTACTACATACTTGCCAATTCTGGTTGTTCCTGTTCTGTCAAACGCCACGCAAGCAATTTGTGCACCACCAGGAATAATGAATGATCCGCACGTTACCGGAAGCAGAGCGATGAGCGTCTCAGTCGGATATCCCATTAATATGCCAGCAGGAAATAATGCCACAGCAGTTGCTGCGGGACTGTAAATCACAGCAGAAAGAACAAACACAATCACACCGAATATAACAGGGTTATGAAAATCGTTGAAAGTGGTATTAAATAAACCTTGCCATGCTTCAAAGAAAGAGCTCATCATCCATGAAAGACCAAAAATGGCAACAACTCCAACCAGACCGGCCTTAAAAACGGATCCTGAGTCAAGTTTCGATGGAGAAATCCGACATACCATCATAATGATACATGCTGTAGTCAACATGATGATTTGCAATGCTGTCGGAATACTCATACGCTCTACACCAACACTGGTATTCCATACCGGACGTAATTCTGGAACAGAGCCTAATATAATAACCAAAACGATCCCAGAAATAAAAATCATCAGGGCTTTCTTCGCTGTTTTAGATATAATACTAATTGTACGTTCCCCAGCTTTTACTGACTTAAATTCACCTTCTGCAACTCTGCGTTGAAACTCTGGGTCCGTTTCAAGATCATGGCCCCGTTTATAAACAAACAAACAACCAACAAGACAACCCAAAATAGTTCCTGGTACAGTAATCAATAAAATATCTAAAGCAGAAACATGTAATCCGGAAAGGACCGCAATCGTTCCTGTAACGACCGCACTGACTGGGCTGGCTATCAGCCCAAAGTTAGCGGCAATGACTGACATTGACATGGCGCGTTCTGGCCTCACTCTTGCATCAGCTGCGATTTCAGCAATAACAGGATAAATGGAAAAAGCGACATAACCAGTTCCACATATTGCCGTAAAAATATAAGCAACTGCTGGCCCAAGAAACGTGATTGCACCAGGCCTCTTTTGCAGTAATTTTTCAGCTATTGTCACGAAGAGGTCAAGACCTCCCGCTGCCTGAAGGATAGCGATACATGTGATAACGGCAAGAATTATGGAAATGACAGTGATAGGTGGAGAATCAGGCGGGACTCCAAAACCAAAAGCCAGAATTGCGAGCCCTAATCCCCCTGCCGCCCCTAAGCCGATTCCACCAAAGCGACCACCTATCCCAATGCATGTAAGTACTATTGCAAACTGAATTGCGAATAAGATCATAATGAATCCCTTTCGTCAACAAATCACTTAATTTTCAATAAATATTATGCACATATTGTGCAAATAAACATGATAAATAACTTTGTTGTGATAGTATATAAAGCAATATAATATAATATATTATTTATACTTATGAATAGATAGGGGCTGCAATCAGAGTATATTATGGATAAAAGAAAAGAACTATTTGAATCTATTAAAGATTATTTGCTTGATGAAGCTAATCGTAAAGCCGATGGTCGTATAGAAACAGAAACAGAACTTGCAACTCGTTTTAACACATCCCGATATAAAGTCCGTCAAGTGCTTAGTACACTCGTCCAAATGGGAATGCTTGAAAGAGCCCCTCGCAGAGGAAGTCTGTTAAAAAATGTTGGTCAGTGTAGTATTAATGACCAATTGTTGATGCAGTTTGATCTATCTGGCTTTGATATCTCGGAATTTACAGAGGCCAGAATTTTGGTTGAGTGCGCGATCATTCCACTGGCAACACGCCGAATTTTCCCAGCGATGCTCTCCAAACTTGAAAATGAATTGAGATTGATTGAGGAAAATGCAGACAATCCACAAATAGCAGATCAACATGATCGGGATTTTCACCTGCTCTTGCTTCAGGCCAGTGGTAATCGTGTTCTGCAGGTTTTCTCTGATGTGTTAATCGCTTATTTTGAGAAAACAAGAGAGTCGTTACCGGATAATGATTGTCAATACTTCCTTGATACTGCTTCAAAACAGAGAGAGATATTGTCGTATATCAAAAAAGGCGATGCCCAAATGGCTTCAGAGTTAATGCGAGTTCATTTACTGGAAAAGAAAATATAGCATTAAATCTTTCAAAAACTAAAACTCAACCGGAAAACTTATCTGGTGTGAGTGCTATGTGATATCACTGTCAAGTGATTAGCTGTGTTTATCCTAATAAGGTATCTTTGATATATAAGCGAGCTTTATTGGTAAAGAGAGCGCTATCATAGCAGACTATGTTAAGTTAGAGCAGGGATGCGTAAGTCTGAGTGCCACGTCTTCTGTACGTATCGACGCCTTATACGATCTGGAAAATATTATCAGGCATAAACATAAAGGAGAACTTGCCTGAGTAGTTGCCTTTTGAGAAATTTATCTTCACTGGATGGGAGTTACCTGCCAACATGTGTTCCCGTCCAAGGACAGAACCAACAGTTGGGTGTTGATTACCTGGTGACGCGGAACCAACAGAAGTTGTAATTATGCAGGTCTGAGGAGATCAGTATCAGAGATATCCGAATGAACTGTGATAATGGTTTGACAAAAACGGATAACAATACAACAGAACACGTTCTTAGTAATCTCAGCCATGGAAATAAAAATTAGATGTATCTCCAATCAGTGAGTTGCGTGGAAATTACAAGGTTCTGCTGTACGATCTGAGTGGGTTAACTTGATATTTTGTACTCGTCACAGAAAATATACAGAGATATACACTCTGGTGTAATCACTGTTGTAGGTTGATCAGGTGTCACTCTTTTTACTATAATGTTTAGTATAAGCAATGTTTTTTCAAAAAACGTTCTTAGAAGTAGAGTTACTAACTCCAAAGTTAATGACACAGAACCAATGATAAAAAAAACTAATCCATTTCCCTCTTAAAAATTTTAACAAAAATAATTTCACATTTTATTTTAACGGGGAAATATTAAATAGTATATCTAACCTAGGGAAAGTTAATTAAATTCCATAAGTAACAATAGGGTTGATTTTTAAATCACTATATAGAATATTTATATAGATTTAGGTATTACGTTGGCAAGCTAGGTTGGAAAAATGAACAATGTATTAATTGTTGATGACGATATATTAGTAGCTGATGTGATTCGTCGCATTGTAGAACAAACCCCGGCATTTAAATGCTGTGGCATAGCGTTATCACTTGGTCAGGCGAAAGAAATTATATCTGAAAATAAAAAACTGGCTGACTTGATTTTGCTTGATCTTTATATCAATAACGATAATGGGCTTGATTTACTCCCTTTCCTTCATAGCATTCATTGCAAAAGTGATGTTATTGTAATTTCTGCTGCTGATGACTCTGCGACAATTAAAGATTCATTACATTATGGTGTTTCTGATTATCTGATAAAGCCATTTCATATCTCACGTTTGGTTGATTCGCTTACACGATGGAAACATAAAAAGACTCTTCTTGAGAGTCAGAAGATATTCAATCAATCAGAACTGGATTTATTAACTCACAAAATAATTCCGAACACAGAAAAAATAAGACATTTACCCAAAGGACTGTCAACAGATACATTGCGAATTATTTGTAGGTGGATTGATGAGCATCAACATAAAAAATTCACACTCAATGAACTGGCCAGTGGTATTAAGATATCCAGAATCTCATGCAGAAAATATATCATCTGGCTGGTAAGTTGCCATATATTGGCATTTGATTTTTCCTGTGGTGTCACTGGTCGCCCTGCTTATCGTTACTGGATAAGACATCAATATTACCCATATATTAAAAAATATAGTGAAAAACCGTAAGCCTTTTAATCATTTATCTACCATAATTATGACATCTACTTAATCACAATAAACTCATCGTGCGATAATTTCTGGAGAGTGTGTTCCGGATATTAAGAGGATAAACGTATGGTCAGGGAATAGTTATGTGCGGTAAATATGGAAGATTTCAGATTTTTTGACATTTACACTGATGCATGGCACTCCCCCATTGTTCAGAAAGAGTATATTCTCCCGGATGCTTCGTTACCAATCCTGCCCGTTTTTTCCGCCATTTTATCGTGAATGAATTTGTTCTGGAACAACATTGGTGTACCAGTGAACAGAAGATATTATTTCTCTGGATTCAACTGTGAATTCGTTCGTCTGTCTGCCAAGTAATACTGCACAGTTTTTGACACAGCACATTTTATGGGTACAAGAAAACCACAACGTATTGAAATGGTCCCCATTATTCATGTCTGTCACTTTATTCATTAAACTGCCTAAAACCAATACTATAAAAGCCCCGGCACGTTACCGGGGCGAGGTTATTAGTACTGATTGAATATCTGCTGGATCTGCTGCGGATCTTTGGTTTGCGTCAGAGCCAGTTGCAGCAGAACACGTGCTTTTTGCGGGTTCAACGTGCCAGAGGCGACGAAGCCATATTTCGCATCATCCACTTCGGCATCCTGAGTGGTTGCTCCCGTCGGTACGCGGGAAGAACGCACTACCGCAGTGCCGTTTTTCGCGGCGGTCGCCAGGGTGTCAAACACGGATTTATACAGGTTACCGTTACCCACACCAGCGCTAACGATGCCATCATAGCCCGCATCTACCAGTGCTTTAGCCGGAAGATCGGATGCGTTAGCGTAGTTATAAACAATGCCGACTTTCGGCAGTTCATTCAGCTTAGAGACATCGAACGGCGTATCACTGGTGTGCTTACGTGCCGGGGTGCGCTGGTAGTCAATCTTACCGTTGTGAATGTAACCCAGAGGGCCGTAGTTAACAGACTTGAAGGTCGCTACGTTGGTGGTGTTGGTTTTAGTGACGTCACGGCCATCCAGAACAGTGTCGTTCATTACTACCAGTACGCCACGATTAGCGGAGGCTTTATCAGCTGCGGTGACTACCGCGTTATACAGATTGAAGGGACCGTCTGCGCTCATGGACGTGGACGGGCGCATTGCACCGACCATCACCACCGGTTTGTCACATTTCACCGTCAGGTCAAGGAAGTAAGCGGTTTCTTCCATCGTGTCGGTACCGTGGGTAATGACGAAGCCGTCGGTTTTATCGCAGTCGGTGTTAATTTTTTTCGCCAGTGTCAGCCAGACATTATCGTTCATGTCCTGGGAGCCGATATTCACTACCTGCTCGCCTTTAACGTTCGCAATGTCCTTCAGTTGCGGCACCGCATTAACCAGATTTTCTACGCCAACTTTACCCGCTGTGTAGTTAGATTTGGTTGCGGAGTCACCACCACCGGCAATGGTCCCGCCGGTTGCTAAAATGGTGATATTGGGTAATGCCAGTGCTGCACCACTAAAACCCATAACCAGTGCGGCAAGTGCCGTTCTTTTATAGAAATTCATATCTACCTCCTGGACTGTGAAATATATTTACCATGTATTTTTCTATAGAACAGTTAATGCCTTATAAATTTGCTTAATAATGATATGTTTTAATAAATTCATTCTCTTTAACTTGTCATTAACTCATCCAGAATAAGATGATAAACAGTTATATTTCTTGATATAATATCCCTCCTTGACAGGTGGGCGAACAACGTTAACTATCGGTAAACAGACACCGCATTCCGTGATAACATCATTCATCTAAAATATTCTTGTCGATGTAGAGAACATCAATGTAAATAGAATGTTTAATTACCTCCCATTCAGAATAGCAATGAGCGTCCATCATGTTGTGTGATTAGCATCGTATAATAAATGTTGCACTAAAATATTTATAACGAAGTAACAATGCGCACCTCAATACTTAAAGATTGAATGGGCTACCAATCAATGTGGATACGTATTGACGGGTAGCCAGGAGATTGAAATTACGTTCGGTCAAGAATCAGAACATACTCACCACAAGAAATCCCAGAAGCACTGAGAAAGCAATAGCCAGTACACCCGGAATAAAGAAAGCATGGTTGAACACATACTTACCAATACGGGTCGTTCCTGTGTCATCCATTTGCACCGCCCCCAGAAGGGTTGGGTAAGTTGGTAACACAAATAAAGCAGACACAGCAGCAAAAGAAGCTACCAGCATGTAACTGTCATCCGGATTCGCTGCAGTAATACCCAATGCAGTCACAATAGCCGGAGTGATAGCTTTGGCAGTTGCAGCCTGTGAATACAGAAGCATCGCAGCCAGGAAAAATACCACAGCCAGAAGAGCTGGATACTGGGATACAGTAGTTCTGGCAAGCTCCTTAATTTCTCCTGAATGACCAGATACAAAAGTGTCCCCCAACCATGCCACACCCAGTACACAGATACAGGCAACCATGCCTGACTTGAACACAGAGGAGTCCGCAATCTTGTTTATATCTGCTTTACAGAAAAGGGTAATGAATCCGCCAACCAGTAGCATGAGACTCATAATAGCCGCATCACGACTAACAACAACGTTATCAATCAGACCCAGCGTCGGGCTAATGGCCGAAGCGTAAAGGACCACCAGGATGACGCCAATAAGGAAAATTGCGACAGATCGTCTGGCATAAGGCTTGAGCTGTTTGTTAACACTCTTTACTGGCGCGCTTACGAGTCCTTTGGAAAGACGCTCCCGGTAAACCGGATCATTGTCTAACTTCATGTCAGAAATCAGACTGATTATAAACGCGGTAAGCATGCAACCAACGAATGTGGTAAACAACCATATCCCAAGCAATACTGGATAACTCCACCCAAAGCCTTCCAGTACGCCAGACATATAGATAACGGCAGCCGATACAGGTGATGCTGTAATTGCAATTTGAGATGATACAACCGCAATTGAGAGCGGACATGAGGGCTTAATGTTTTGTTCTTTGGAAACTTCGACAATTACAGGGATCATTGAAAATGCAGTATGTCCCGTACCGGCAAAGATTGTCAGCACATAAGTGACAACCGGAGCCAGGTAATTAATATATTTTGGATTTTTACGAAGAATTCGTTCAGCGACCTGAACGAGATAGTCCAGTCCTCCCGCCAGTTGCATGGCCGAAATAGCAGAAATTACCGATGCAATAATTAGAATCACATCCCAGGGGATATTACCAGGCTTCATATCCAGACAAAGCCCCAGAATCAATACCCCAATGCCACCGGCATAACCAATACCAATCCCGCCCATACGGACACCCAAAAAGATTGCCCCCAGCAGAACCACTATCTGAAGAACAGTGATAATATCCATGATTCTCTCCCGAATTAGTGATACACCTTTACCCCTGAGCTCCTCTCAACAAAGGCCTTATGAAATGTATTTTTACAAACATCCGGGCAGAGGACTGATATGTTTTCATTCGCGCCATCCCCTCCCGGATCTCCCTTCTTACAGATTCTGAACAATTATTGTTCGAACTTCGGAGCAATCAGATTATCCAGATTGAATGTCTTCTCCCAT
>ERZ894232.1759-NODE-1759-length-18518-cov-19.811840_pt1 | contig 18518 bp, 15 predicted proteins | sample MGYA00380296_ERZ894232 | MGnify/ENA primary metagenome ERZ894232 (study PRJEB32331, sample SAMN06328433) | human gut metagenome | biome: human gut microbiome; feature: stool | host: Homo sapiens | collected 2014-08-14 ... | reverse complement strand
GGTGAGGGCGGCGCGACGCCGCCCCGCCGCCCTCACCGGCGTCTCGCGCACAAGGCGCGCTGCGCTCAAAGGGCCTCGGACTCGCCGGCACCCCACCCACAATCCGCAGGTCTTGTTTCCGGCACCGCCGCCCTCAACGGCGCCCCATTCACGGGCCGCAGACCCTGTCACCGGCGCGTCGGCTGCAACTTCGTTGCGTCAACTAAAACCTCGATGCACCAATCGCAACTTCGGTGCACTACGAGAAGCTCGATGCACTTGTGAACCATTTTTCAACCTGAATATGGTTCACAAGTGCATCGAGCTTTTTTACGTGCATCGAACTAAGCACCGGCTCGACATCCACATGACACAATCATCGGCACCCCATCGCACTCAGCGGTGCACGGGATAGACATCGGGCCAACGGAGCGCGCCGCCGAAGTAGCTTGGGAATGGCCAACCATGCCGACGAGGCGCTGACAGCAAGCGACCTCGTCATGCACATCAAAAAGGCCAGACGAGCAATTGCCCATCTGGCCTGCGAGTTTGATGGTGCCCCCGATACGATTCGAACGTACGACACCCGCTTTAGGAGAGCGGTGCTCTATCCCCTGAGCTACGGAGGCATTGCCATTTGCAAGCGAACCTACACCCACGTCATTCCAACTCGCGATGCGCACCCTGCATGCCATCTGAGACGGAACGGTCGACCCTCAAACGACTGCTCGCAAACGAGCATCAAGTCAGGCGCTGACATGGTGTAAGCACGTGCAACGGATATTCTACCGTTTTTTGCGGAACAGCGACAGCACACCTTGCTTGATCACGTCAAAGAAGCTTAACGAGCGCAGCAACTTATCCTCGGGCACATGCTCGCGCATGGCGCGCAGGGTCGCCTTGTTGTTGCGCGTTGAGAACGAAAAGCCGCTCTCGCTACCCTTGATAAAGATGGCAAAGCGCGCGATCTTCTTTCCGCCATACAAGACCGAGGCCGCAACGTAGTTGATCTGGTCCCACGGAATCTGGATGTAGTCCTCCGGATTCTTCTCGTTGTAGAACTCAAAGGCCTTGTTACCCAGCATGACGGTTCCGTACGTGCCAAGTCCATGGAACGACGTGGCTTTCTCCGTGTAATACACCGAACTGTTCTGCGACTGGGCCATACGCGTCCCGTCCTCTCGTTCAATCTGCCGGGGGTGCCAACGCCCCCATTTGTTCAAACTGCCGGGGGCGCGCTGGCGCCCCCCCATTCATAGAAATTGAATCCGGCTCGCCCTCACACGCACAAGCGCGAGCCGGGTCCAATTCCTTTCCCAACCCCCCGGCATTCCTGTCGACCTGAGAAGGGGCCTCCATCTCGGCAGGTCCAAATTCCTCTCCTAGCCCTCGGTATTCCCGAGTTCCAAGCCCTCCCTAAGTCTAATAGTCTCGAGGACCAAGCTCTCTCTAGCCCGTCAACCCCGAAGTCCACCCCCTCCTCTGAGTCCAAAAGCTAAAATCCAAGCTCGCTCAGGGCCCGCCGGTCCCAAGACTAAGCCCCTCGCAGGCAGGCACGTCGCAAGCAAAACCCGTCGGGTGCGTCTCGAGGGTCAAAACCCGCATCGAGCCCAATCCCCCTGATGGGAAAACGCGCCTGCCACCGATGGTAGACCATGGTAACAGGCGCGAATCTAGGTGCAAGCGCGACGAACGCGCTCAGACCCCGAATGTCTTACATGATGCCGAGCAGGCGTGCAACGATACCCACGGCGAACAGAGCGATGATGATGACGATCGGGGAAACCTTCTTCTTGAGCAGCTGACAGCACAGGAGCGTGAGGCCCACGGCGGCAAGGCCGGGGATCAGCTGGTCGAGATTGGCCTGGAGCGTGGTCACCTTGGTGGCCTCAAGGCCGGTGGGACCGAGCGCCGCGAACTGGCTCAGGGCCTGATGGATGCCCTCAGCACCCGCGGGCAGGTTCGCCCAATCGATGTAGGCGCCGGGGGACTGCTGAACCGTGGAGACGACCGGAGTGAAGGAGATGCTCACCCAGCGCTGCACGAGCGCGCCGATGATGAACATGCCCAGAATGGAGGCACCCTCGGTGATCTTGCCCATAAGACCGCCGGAAAGGTCCTTGGTGATGGAGGTGCCAACCTTGTAGCCGAACTCCTGGGTGTACCAAAGGAATGCGATGCGGATGATGTTCCACGCGAAGAAGAACAGCAGCGGGCCCATGATAGAGCCACCGAGGGCCAGGGAAGCACCGAGCGCGCCGAGGATCGGGCGAAGGGTGAACCAGAAGACGGGGTCGCCGACACCGGCCAGCGGGCCCATCATACCGACCTTCACGCCCTGAATCGCAGCATCCTCGACCTGAGCGCCGTTGGCGCGGTCCTCCTCAAGAGCGAGGGTGACGCCGATGACGGGAGCGGACACGTACGGATGCGTGTTGTAGAACTCCATGTGACGCTTGAGCGCCGCGATCTGGTCCTCCTTGTTGGAGTAGAGCTTCTTGATCGCGGGGATCATAGCGAAGCACCAGCCGCCGTTCTGCATGCGCTCGTAATTCCACGAGCCCTGCAGGAACTGATGACGCATGCACACCGACATGCGGTCGGACTTGGAAAGCTGAACCTTGTTCTCTGCCATGATGTACGTCCTCCCTTCCTTACTCGTAATCGTTCAGGATGTCGCCAAGCGGATCGCCGGTACCGGCAGAGCCGCCGCTGTTCTTGGCCAGGTCCTTGAGGCCGAGGTACAGCAGGGCGAGAGACACGCCGATGACGCCGAGGGCGATGAGCGTGAGCTGATTGATAGCGGCGAAGACGAAGCCGAGCGCAAAGAACGGCCAGACCTCCTTGGTCGCCATCATGTTGATGACCATGGCGTAACCGACGGCAGCGACCATGCCACCGCCGACGGCCATGCCTCCGGACAGCCATGCGGGCATCATGTTGAGCGCGTTGGTCACGATCTCGGGCGAGACGAAGCACAGGGCCACAGCCGGGATGGCGATGCGGGCACCCTGCATGAGGATAGCCAGGATCTGCCACATCTCAATGCCCTTGAAGTCGCCCTTCTCGGCGGCTGCGTCCATGGCGTGAACTATGGGGATGGCGAGCGTGCGGCAGACCATCGTCAGGAACAGGCCAGCCACGGACAGCGGCACGGCGAGAGCGATGGAGGTGGTGATGGCGGTCTGCGAGTCGGCCGTGCCACCGTCGAGCGCGAGCACCATGATGATGGCGGACGCAACGGAGGCCAGGGCCGCATCGGGCGCGACGGCGGCGCCGACGTTCGCCCAACCGAGGGCGATCATCTGCAGGGAGCCGCCGAGCATGACGCCCTCCTGCAGGTGGCCGGACACGAGGCCGATGAGCGTGCAGGCCACGAGCGGCTGGTGGAACTGGAACTCGTCCAGAACACCCTCCATACCGGCCAGCAGCGCGATGATGGCGATCAAAACGATCGAAAGTGCTGACATATTCCCTCCTTTACTGGGCGGCCAGCTCGGACTTGGCCTTCTTGATCATCGCGTCGAAGGACTCGGCGGAATCGGCCGGGACCTTGCGGATATCGAAGGTGATGCCCTTGGCAGCGAGCTTCTCGAGCGTCTCGACATCATCGTTATCCATGGCGATGGCGTTGGTCACGACGACCTTGCCCACAGAGTGGGCCATCGAGCCGAGGTTGACCTCCTTGATGTCGACGCCGCCCTCGACCGCGCGGAGCAGGTCCTGCGGGGTCTCGAACAGGAGCATGGCCTTGGTGGCACCGAAACGCGGGTCCTTGGCGACCTCGATCATCTTCTGGACCGGGACGACGTGGGCCTTAACTCCGGGAGGCGCGGCCTCCATGATCATGGACTTGCGCAGGTCATCGTGAGAGACGGCGTCGGACACGACGATGATGCGATCGGGATTGGTCATCTTGGTCCACGTGGTTGCCACCTGACCGTGGAGCAGACGGGTATCGACACGGACGAGCACGAACTTGATATGGCCGTCGCCGAGGACCGTGCCCTCGGGGATGGCGCCCTGATGGACGGCCGGCGCCGCGACTGCCGCGGGCTTGGCCTCCTCAGGCTCGAGAGACTCGGGCTTGACGCGAACGCCGGCGCGGGCCTCGGAAATGACGTGCTTGGCGATATCGTGGGCAGACTTGGACGCGTCGAAGCGAGCAGTGTACACCTCGACGAGCATCGGCAGGTTCACGCCGGTCAGGATCGCCCAGTTGGGGTGGGCGTCGAACAGACCGCTGATCTGGTTGAACGGGGTGCCGCCCCACAGATCGACGAGGAACAAGACGTCCTCGGGATCGTCGAAGGAAGCGACCGCCTCTTCCACCTTCTGGCGGAAGTCATCCGGACCCATGCTCGGCATGAGGGAAACCGTGGCGACATTGGGCTGATCGCCGAAGACCATCGAACCGGTCATCTTCAGACCCTCAGCCAAGTCACCGTGGCTTGCCAAAACGATACTTACCATTACACAACCTCCTTTGTTGCTACACGATTTGAACACAATACGAAGAATGGTATGCCGCTTGTCCGTAATATTCAACCCTTCATCGAACAGGGGAAATATTACATAAGCGCAGGTAGATGGGTTGTAAAAAAGAACAGCTGTATTACAAGATGGTTATTTCAACAGGTAGACCTTTACATATTTGATTTTCGTGATATGCAATCCCTTACGCATTCAAGCTGGGGTTGCAATACTTCTCATTTCGGTAAACGGTGTTGGGAAACCGTTCGGCTTCCAATAGTCTCAATTCACCCCCCCTAGTTGGAACGGACGACGCGCGGCGGCGCCTGCGGGCTTGCCGCGCGCTCGAAATAGGGCGGAAGTGTCGAAGATCGGACGTTCCGGCCGCATGAATCTCGACAATTCCACCCCCAACGACCACCTCAACGCGGGAATTGGTGTTCCGCCTCGACTCGCGGCGGAACACCACGCGCCCGGGCACTTAGGCGAACTGGCTGCGGTACAGCTCGGCGTACGGGCCGTTCTCGGCGAGGAGCTCCTCGTGCGTGCCCTGCTCGATGATGGTGCCGGCACGCATATGCAAAATCAGGTCGGCATCGACGATTGTGCTCAGGCGATGCGCGATCACGAAGCTCGTGCGACCGCGCATGAGCGTCTCCATCGCCTGGACGATATCGCGCTCCGTGCGCGTATCCACACTCGACGTCGCCTCATCCAGGATGAGGATCTTCGGGTCGCATAGAATGACGCGCGCGATGGTGAGCAGCTGGCGCTGCCCCTGGCTGATGCTCTCCGCATCGTTCTCGATATGCGTCTCGTACCCCTGCGGCATCGTGCGGACGAAGTGGTCCACATGCGCCATCTTGGCGGCGCGTACGATCTCCTCGCGCGTGGCGTCGGGACGGCCGTAGGCGATGTTCTCCGCTATCGTGCCATCGAACAACCACGCATCCTGCAACACCATGCCGAAATTCGCGCGCAGCTCCGATCTGGCCATCGCGTGCGTATCGACGCCGTCGAGCCCGATGCGGCCTCCGCCGATCTCGTAAAATCGCATGAGCAAATTGATGAGCGTGGTCTTGCCGGCGCCGGTGGCGCCGACGATGGCGATCTTCTGGCCGGGTTTCACATGGAACGTCACGTCGCGCATGAGCGGTTTGGCCGGATCGTACCCGAAACGGACGCGCTCGAAGTCCACACGCCCCTCGACGGACGCCGGCAGATGCGCCGCGGCCTCGACTGCCGGGTCGGGCTCGACCTCCTCCTCGTCAAGGATGTCAAACACGCGCTCGACGCTGGCAAGCGCGTTTTGCAGCGTGTTGATGGTGAAGGAGAGCTGCGTCAACGGCTCGGATGCCTGATGGATGTACTGGAAGAACGCCTGGAACACACCGATGGTGATCCGACCGCCCACCAACATGCTGCCCGCCACCACGGCGATCAGGACCTGCGCCAAGCGGATGATGAAGCGGATCAGCGGGCTGATGGCGTTGGTCGCGAAATCCGCACGGCGACTGGCGAGAGCGAGCTTGTCGGACAGCTCGTGCACCCGCGCCGAACTCGCCTCCTCGCGGTTGAAGCTCTTGATGATGAGACGACCGGAGTAGGCCTCCTCCACCGTCGCGGTGAGCTCGCCAACGTAGCGCTGGCGCTCGGCCGCGAGCTTGAGCGTCCACTTCGACACGCTCTTGGTGATGAGGGTCGACACGAAGGCGAACACGAGGAATATCGCGGTGAGCAGCACGCTGTAGCGCAGCATCATGTAGAGCGCGCCGATGATCGTACCCACCGCGCTCATGAGCTTGAGCAGGCCGGTCTGCAGCACCTCCGACATCTTGTCCAGGTCGTTCGTGGCACGGCTCACCACCTCGCCGGGCTTATGGCCGTCGTAGAACTTCAGCGGCAGGCGACTGAGCTTGTCGGCCATGCTGCGGCGCAGAGAGAGATTCAATTTCTCGGCGAAACCCGCCATGACAAAGCACTGCACGGAGTACAGCGCGCAGGCGCCCGTCCAAATGCCGAAATAGATAGCGAGCTCGCGACCGCCGGTCTCCCAACCCACCGTGAAGGCGCGACCCGCCGCGAACGCCTCCTGAATGTTCGTCCAGAGAACGTCGATGACCCGGGCGCTGTACGCCGGGGCAGCAATGTGAAAGCCCGTGTACACGAGGATGGCGACGATCACCACGCCAAAACGCCAGCGCTCGCCCGCCGCGGCGCCCCACAGGCGGCGCACCGTCCCCCATGTGTCCTTGGGCACCTCGAGCTCCTCCTCGGGCGTGCCGGAGGCATCGGCCATGGCCTGCGCATCGTCGATAGCGCCTTGTTTGCGCTCGCGCTCAATGCGGGCGTTCTCCGCGAACAGCTCGTCTTGGCAATCGTCGCGCTTCCTCTTATCCCACGCCATGCTACTCGCCTCCCTTCATCTGGCTCTCGGCGATCTCTCGATACACTTCACACCTTTCCATGAGCTCCTCGTGCGTGCCCTTGCCCGCGATGCGGCCGTCCTTGAGCACGATGATCTGGTCGGCGTGCAGGATGGTGTTGATGCGCTGAGCGATGATGAGCACCGCGGCGTCGCGCGTCTCAGGCCTGAGGGCGCGGCGCAGGGCGGCGTCGGTCTTGAAGTCGAGGGCGGAGAAGCTGTCGTCGAAGATGTAGAGGTCCGCGTGCTTCATGAGGGCGCGGGCGATGGCCAGGCGCTGGCGCTGGCCGCCGGAGAAATTCGTGCCGCCCTGGGCAACCGGGGCGTTCAGACGCTCGGGCAGACCCCACACAAAGTCGGACTGGGCCACATCGAGCGCGTGGCGCATCTCGGTCTCGGTTGCATCGGCACGGCCATCGCGCAAGTTGCTGGCGATGGTACCCGAGAACAACCAGGCTTTCTGCGGCACATAGGCGATGTGCTCGCGCAGGTCGTGCTGGGTCATGTCGCGCACGTCGACGCCGGAAAAACGCACCGAGCCTTCCGTGACGTCGTGCAGGCGCAGCAGCATCTTGGCGATGGTGGACTTGCCCGAACCGGTGGATCCGATGATCGCGGTGGTCTGGCCGCGGCGACAGGAGAAGTCGATATCGTGCAGGGTGTCCTCGTCCGCATCGGGGAAGCGGAAGGAGACATGGTCGAACATGGCAACGGCATCGGCGGATGCGGCCGCATCGGCCTCGGCCCGAACGCCCGCCGCCGCGCCTTCCCTCGACGCCGATGACGAGCCCCCGGCACCGTCGACGATGCTCGGCTTCTTTTCAATCACCTCGGCGCAGCGCTGCAGGCACACGATGGCGCGCGGCACCATGAGCGCGACGAACTGCGCCATCATGATGTAGAACATGATGAGCATCGCGTACTCGACCACGGCGGAGATGTTGCCGATCTGCATGGCATGCGCGCCCACGCGATTGCCGCCGAGCCACATGAGCAGCACCTCGGCGATGTTCATGAGGCAGAAGCTGAAGCAGTCCACGCCCGCGAAGATCCAGTTCACCTTGATCGCCGCATCGGCGTAATCGGTGAACACGCGGCCCATGCGACCCTCCTCGTGGCGCTCCTTGCCAAAGGCGCGGATCACGCGGACGCCGATGATGTTCTCACGCAGGACCACGTTCATGCGGTCGATGAAGCCCTGCATCTTTTCGAAAATCGGGGCGGCGCGGCGCACCGCGATCACGGCGAACACCATGACCACGGAGACCACCGCGAGCATCATGGCGCCCATCTGCGCGTCGACGCGGAAGGACAGCACCGTGCCCATGACGCAGATGATGGGCACCGGAAGCATGGCCTGGGTGGCGAGCATGACCGTCTGCTGGATGACGTTCACGTCGTTTAAGGTGCGGGTGATCATGGAGCCGGTGCCGAACTCCTCGAAGTCGCCGCCCGAGTAGGCGAGCGAGGCATCGTACACGGCATTGCGGATATCGCGACCCACATAGGAGGCGAGGCGAGCGCACAGGTAATTGCCCAGCAGGGCGCCGCCGCTCGCACAGCAGCACGCAACGAGCATCTTAAGACCCTGACCGATGATGAAATCTGTGTTCCCGCTGGTCACGCCATGATTGATCATGCCGGCGAGCATGGTGGGGACATACAGCGTGCCCGCTACGTCCAGCAGCAACGCCGCAAGCGTCGCCGCAACGAGGGCCTTATACGGTTTGATGGTTCGCAACAACAGTCTCATACGCACGCTCCCCTCCCGGCCGCCCCCGCAGCCAGACATGTACACCTCTAGTCGATACCAATCCTACCTGAACAACCGGGCATCCTGCGCGTCGACAAGCGTCTCAATTTGCGTCGACCTGCCGACCGGCGGGGAGCCGGGAGGCGGCGGTCCGGCGGGAGAAATGGTCGGGATTTTCCTGACTGTAGCAGAGTGGCAAATCCCGACCATCCTGGGAAGCCCAACGGAAGAAAAACCAACGGAAGGAAACCCGACAGAAGAAAGGGGCCGCCCGACGGCGACCCCTGCAAACGCGATGGATTGTTCGCGTGGCATGCGGCTACTCCTCCGCAGGCTCCTCCTCGACGAGCTCCTCAACGGACTCCTCAGCCTCAACGGGCTCGGCGCCGGGGCGCACCCAGCCCTCCTGGATTGACTCGAAGAACGTGGCCCCATCGGCAAGGTCGTGCACGCTCTTGCCGTCGAGCCAGGGCAGCTCGACCAGCTCGGGCAAGGTGGTCACAAGTTCGGAGCAATCGACGAAACGGCCCTTGTCATTCAACTGCTCGCAGTCCTGCACGCGCCAATACCCATCGGTGTGGGTGACGTAGTACTCATGGCCGTCGACGTCCATGAACACGCGCGTCTTAGAGCGGAGGTAGGACAAAAGCCCCTCGAAATCCAAGGAGATCTCCTGATCAGCCTTCATTCCCATAGTTGGCTCCTATCTGTCGGGCGCCCGGACCCGACGCCGGGCGCTTGCATAACCGATGCTTCCATCTTTCCCGCCTTACGCACGTTTTACGAGCAAAACTTGGTGGACGGCTCTTTTGTTCGAGCAACGGTATGCATACGAATGGCGCCCGACCTACCAAATGCCAAGCAAGTGCTGCATGCCCACACTCACCAGCGTGATGCCAATCCAGCAGCACAGACCCATGAAGATAGGCTTGCCGCCCGTCTTAACCAGCTTGACCACATCGGTGTTGAAGCCAATCGCCGCCATGGCCATGACAATGAAGAACTTGGAGAGGGTCTTGATGGGAGCGGTCACGGTAACCGGCAGGGCGAATACGGTGGTGATGACGCTCGCCAAAACGAAGAAGAGGATAAAGAACGGGAAGATCTTCTTGATGTCGAACGTGCCCGCTGCCGCGCCGTCGCCCTTGCCCATTTCGGTGGCGCGCTTTGCCTGTCGGACCTGCCAAAAGGCCAGGAACAGCGTAATGGGAATAATCGCGAGCGTACGGGTGAGCTTGACGATCGTGGCATGGTCGAGCGCGTTGGAGCCGGGGTGCATGCCGTCCCAAGCCGCCGCCGCGGCGGTCACCGACGACGTGTCGTTCACGGCGGTGCCGGCGAACAGGCCAAAGCCCTCGTTGCTCATGCCGAGCACGCCGCCAAGCGTGGGAAACACCAGCGCGGCGATAATGTTGAACAGGAAGATAACACTGATTGCCTGGGCGATCTCCTCGTCGTCCGCATCGATGACCGGAGCCGTGGCGGCGATAGCGGAACCGCCGCAGATCGACGAGCCCACGCCAACGAGCGTCGATATCTTGCGCGGGATGTTCATGACGCGGCACAGGACAAAGGAGATCACGAGCGAGGTCGTGATGGTGGAGACAATGATGGGCAGCGAGCTGGCACCCACCTTGGCGATCTGCCCCAAATTGAGTCCGAATCCGAGCAAGATGACCGCATACTGGAGAATCTTCTTAGAGGTGTACTTGATGCCCGGGGCGGCGGCTTCCGCGACACCCGAGCGCTTACGCAGCACGTGTCCCATCACCATGCCGATGAGAATGGCGAAGACGGGACCACCGATGACCTCGAATCGCCTCCCCAGCAACCAGGCCGGCACCGAGATCACCAACGTCAGCGCCACCCCGCGCCACAGGTCCTTGAAATCCTTGAAGAGCTCCACACATCCACCTTTCCGAACCTCAATGTAGCAACGTGCTCCTCTTGAGGTTTCTCGCATTGAGGCTTGTATTCACCGCTATGCCCACTTGAACGAGCTACGAAGCGGCACCCGTATTGTCGAAACTATGGTAGGACCTTTATCTATAATTATTTCTATCTAATTAGTTATAGTTTCATTAGATATTTTTATTATGTAAGAAAGAGCAGACGGGAACAAGCATGCTTGATTACCGCACCCATACCTTCTTGGAGGTCTATCGGCAGCGCAGCTTCACGCAAGCCGCCGCCTCCCTCATGATCACGCAGCCTGCCGTCTCCCAGCACATCAAACAGCTCGAATCGCACTATGGATGCCCGCTATTCACCAAAACGGGCCGCGGCATCGAACCCACGCCCGCCGCAGACGTGCTGTATCAGAGACTTCTTGCCATGGAAAACGACGAGGAGAGATTGATCACCGAGGTAGGGAGCCTCGCAGCGGAGCCCACAAGGGCCCACACCGTGCCACTCAAGTTCGGCTGCACGCGGACCATCGCCGACTTCACGGCGCCGAAGCTCATGGCAGTCCATCTCACTCGGCACCCCAACAGCTCTATCACCATGCGCGCCGGCAACACGCGCGACCTAGTGGGGGCGCTCGATCGGGGCGACATCGACTTCGCGCTCGTGGAGGGCTCATTCGACCGCGAGCGCTTTGACTACGAGATCCTCTCGCGCGAGCCGTATATCACCATCGCCGGAAGGGCTGGGGCAGGAGGAGGCGTCGCGCACGGGGCAGGCACTAAAACCGAGGTCGGCAATCCAGCAGATGCCGAACAGGGCGACTCCCCCACAGAGTTTCGAACCCACGTTGCACGGCCCAGTTCCATTCGCGACCTTCTTGGCGAGCGCCTCATCCTGCGCGAGGCGGGATCGGGCACGCGCGAGATTCTCGAAAAGCACCTGGCGGCGCGCGATCTCGCCGTGGCGGACTTCGCGGGAGTCGTCGAGCTCGAGAGCATCCCAACCATCAAGGCATGCGTACGAAGCGGCGCGGGAATAACGTTCATGTATCGCGTGGCGGCAGCAGAGGAACTCGCCCGAGGGGAGTTCGTGGATATTACACCTGTCGACTTCTTTATCGAACACGACTTTTGCCTCATCTGGCAACGGGGCAGCCAATACGCACCACGATATCGCGCCCTCTGCAAAGCATGGCGCAGCCTACCGCGAACCCAAACACCGGCGAGCCACGATGCTAAGGATACAAAACGGTAGTTTTTAGCCACTTTGAGTCAAGCCTTGTCTCTTGCCGCCCCGCTCTTTTTCTCGAGTTCCGAAGGAGCTACTCCACCGTCACGCTCTTGGCAAGGTTACGGGGCTGGTCGACATCGCATCCGCGCAGAATGGCGACCTCGCGCGCCAATAGCTGCAGGGGCACGGTGGCGGTGATGGCACTCAGCGCATCACGCACGGCAGGCACGTAGATAACATGGTCCGCGACCTTGCGAATGTCCTCGTCGCCCTCGGTCGCGACCGCGATGATGCGCGCGCCGCGAGCCTCGCACTCCTTGAGGTTGCTCACGGTCTTGTCGTACGTGGGGCTCTTGGTGGCAACAGCGATGACCGGGAAACCGGGGTCGATCAGCGCGATGGGTCCGTGCTTCATCTCGCCCGCTGCATACGCCTCGGCGTGCAGATAGCTGATCTCTTTGAGCTTGAGCGCGCCCTCGTTTGAGATGGCGGCACCCATGCCGCGGCCCACAAAGAGCGCCGAGCGCGCGTCCTTGCACGCCAAGGCGGCCTCGTGAACGGCCTCTTTCTGCGTGTCGAGCACCCACTGAATCTGCTCGGCAGTGTCGCCCAGTTCGTGGAACAGCATGCGCACCTGACCGGTCGTGAGCTTGCCCTTGACCTGTCCCAGCAGCAGCGCCAGCAACGTGAGGCTCACCACCTGGCCGATAAAGCTCTTGGTGGACGCGACCGCGATCTCCTTATTGGCCTTGGTGTAGATCACGCCGTCGCTCTCGCGCGCCACCGGGCTCCCCACCACGTTGGTGATGCCGAAGACCTTGGCGCCCTTGATGCGGGCATCGCGGATGGCAGCGAGGGTGTCAGCCGTCTCGCCCGATTGCGACACGGCGACCACCAGCGTCGAGGGCGTGATGATGGGGTTGCGGTACCTGAACTCGCTGGCGGCCTCGACCTCGCACGGAATGCGCGCCCAGCCCTCGATAAGGTTCTTTGCGATCAGGCCCGCATGATAGCTCGTGCCGCAGGCGATCACGTATACGCGATCGACCAGATTGAGCTCCTCATACGTCATACCGAGCTCGTCGATATCAAGCTCGCCCGTAGCGGCCAAGCGGCCCACCAGCGTGTCGCGCACGACGCGCGGCTGCTCGAAAATCTCCTTGAGCATGAAGTCGGGATAGCCGCCCTTTTCCGCCATATCGATATCCCAATCGATATGCGTGACCTGGGGTCGAATGGAGCGCCCCTGCTCATCGGTGTACTCGATGCCCTGGGGCGTCAGACATGCGAACTGCCCATCCTCCAGCACCACCACGTCGCGCGTCGCATCGATGAGCGCGATCACGTCGGACGCCACGTAGCTGCCGTCCGGTCCGCAGCCCACCACAATCGGGCTGTCCTTGCGCGCCACGGCAATGGTGCCCGGCTCGTCGGCGCACACCACGGCAAGGCCGTATGCGCCAACCACAAAGGTGCACGCCTCGCGCACGGCGGCCATGAGCGCATCGGGCTCCGCGCGGTGGCGATCATATGCCTCCTCGATGAGATGTGCGAACACCTCGGTGTCGGTCTCGCTCTTGAACTGGTGTCCACGGCCCTTGAGCTCATCGCGAAGCTCGGCGAAATTCTCGATGATACCGTTGTGGACCACGGCGATCCTGCCGTCGCAGCTCGTGTGCGGATGGGCGTTCTTCACCGACGGGCGCCCGTGCGTCGCCCAGCGCGTATGGCCGATGCCACAGGTGGCGTTCGAATGGTGGGCCTCGAGCTCCTCCTCGAGCCCGGCGACCTTGCCCGTGCTGCGTACCACGTCGAGAGTGCAGCCAGGCGCGCCCCCGTCCGCGAGCTCAAGCGCCACGCCTGCCGAGTCGTAGCCGCGGTACTCCAAGCGCTTGAGCCCGGAAACCAGCACGTTAGTCGCTGAGCCCGACCCCGTGTAGCCAACAATTCCGCACATAGGAAATCCTTTCGGTCGACCGTCGTCCATCCGTCGATTGTCATAGGCAATCGATTGTAAAAATGAATTATTACCATCATGTAACGGTGGTATTTGATTTTTAAGACCATTAGGAGGAGATACGATGACGCCGGCGAAGGGACCGCCGCGGTGGAGAACGGCGAGACAGCGCCGCGGGCTTCACGCACCGCCCTTTGAAGCGATACAATACCCCCGTATCAGCATCACCATCTCGCGCGCCACCTGCGCGCTTATTGGAGGCCTCGTGGCTCGCCGCACCACCGTGACCATCAACGACGTCGCCAACGAGGCGGGCGTTGCGCTCGGCACCGTGTCGAACGCCTTCAACCATCCGGAAAAAGTTCGCCCCGAGACCCTCAAGCGCATCAACGAGGCCTCCGCGAAACTCGGTTACGCCCCCAACCAGAGCGCGCGCATGCTTGCGGGTGGGCAAAACCGGTCGTTTGGCCTGGTGCTTCCCAGCCTGGAGCACGGTATCTCGCTCCAAATTGCCAACGGCGCCAACGCCGAGGCGCAAAAACACGGGTACGGCCTGCTCATCGCCAACGCGGACAACGACGACATCCTCTCCGCGCGTTACCTCACCTATTTTATGGGCACGCAGATGGCGGGCATTCTCGTGCAGCCCATGAGCGTCTATGGATGGAAGCCCTCTTTGGCGACGCCCTCGGTCCCCACGGTGTATCTCGACTTCCACAGCAGCGAGCCCGGCTATTTTGTCGGCGCTGACAACCGCGCGCAAGGGCGCCTGGTGGCGCAGCACGCCATCGATGCCGGCGCTCGCAGAATCGCGGTGTTTGGAAAGGACGAGTTCGAGAAGCTCGGCATGCGCATCGCGGGCGTGCGGGACATCATGCACACCGCGGCGGGAGTGGCGTTCGAGTTCATCGACGAGGGCGCCTGGAATTTGGCGCGCGACGGCTATTCCGTTGGGTATCGCCTGGCCAAGCGTCCCGCCTCCGAGCGGCCCGACTTTATCATCGCGCTTTCGGACGTGCTTGCGACGGGGGCCGTCGCAGGCATCCAGGCAGCCGGCCTCAGCGTTCCCAGCGACATTAAAGTCGCTGGCAGCGATGGCAATCCGCTTGCCTGGAGCGGCAACGTGCCCCTCACCACCATCGCGCCTCCCGGCTACGAGATCGGCCGCAAGGGCGTGCAATACCTCATCGCGCAGATCGAGGAAAACCGCCGCGCCGGCAACGCCATGCCCACCGAAAACCACCAGGCACTGGTCCGCCCCTTCCTGCTCGCCCGCGCGAGCTCGGGCGAGGGCAATGCCACCGAATTTGCCGATCCGGACCTGGATATCAGCGGGTACCTGTAAGAACGAACGGCTGAGCAGGAAGCACTCGAACCGGTGGGCTATCGAATACGCCGCGCATCATGTGAGTAAGCACCTCGTGTCCTTGAAGTCGCAATGAACGATCATTTGGTCCTATCGGACTCGGCGGGTGGATGGTATTTCTCGGTGAGCGGTTAATTCAACTTGAAACGTTTCATCTATGTAAAGGAATGCGCTCTTCGGCGTATTATGTGACCATCCTCGTGGCGGCCGCTCGACCCTGCACGGACATGCGGCGACGCCACAAACCTGGTCATCGAGAAAGGACCCATCATGGCCAACCGCATTGTTCTCAACACCATCTCCTACCACGGGGCCGGCGCCATCGCCGAGATTCCGGGCGAGCTCCAGCGCCGCGGTTACAAGAAGGTGTTCGTCTGCACCGACCCCGACCTGGTGAAGTTCGGCGTCGCCGCAAAGGTCACCGACCTGCTCGACGAGGCCGGCATCGCCTACAGCGTATACTCCGACATCAAGCCCAACCCCACCATCCAAAACGTCACCGACGGTGTTGAGGCCTTTAAGGCTGCCGAGGCCGACTCCATCGTGACCATCGGCGGCGGCTCCGCCATGGACACCGCCAAGGCCATCGGCGTCATCATCACCAACCCCGAGTTCGCCGACGTGCGCAGCCTTGAGGGCGTCGCCCCCACCAAGAACCACGCTGTGTTCACCATCGCCGTGCCCACCACCGCCGGCACCGCAGCCGAGGTCACCATCAACTACGTCATCACCGACGTGGAGAAGGTCCGCAAGTTCGTGTGCGTCGACACCAACGACGCTCCCGAGGTCGCCGTTGTCGATCCGGAGATGATGGCCTCCATGCCCGCCGGCCTCACCGCCTCCACCGGCATGGATGCGCTCACCCACGCCATTGAGGGCTACACCACCAAGGGTGCCTGGGAGATGTCCGACATGTTCCACCTCAAGGCGATCGAGCTCATCTCCAAGAACCTGCGCGACGCCGTGGCTGAGGCCAAGAGCGGCGTTCCCGGCTCCGGCCGCGAGGGCATGGCCCTTGCCCAGTACATCGCCGGCATGGGCTTCTCCAACGTCGGCCTGGGCGTCGACCACTCCATGGCCCACACCCTCTCCGCGCACTTCGACACCCCGCACGGCGTCGCCTGCGCCATGCTGCTGCCCATCGCGATGGAGTTCAACAAGCCCGTCGTGACCGAGCGCCTGGCCAAGGTCGCCGTTGCCATGGGCGTTGACATCACCGGCATGAGCACCGAGGAGGCAGCCGACGCCGCCATCGCCGCCGTCAAGCAGCTCTCCGTCGACGTCAACATCCCCACCGTGTGCGAGGCCATCACCGAGGAGGAGCTCGACACGCTCACCAAGGACGCCATGGCCGACGCCTGCTTCCCGGGCAACCCCCGCGAGGCAACCTACGATGACGTCATGGGCATGTTCCGCCAAATCATGAAGTAGCACGTCCGCTTTTGTTGCACGACGCACGACATCTCGCTCAAGCGCACAACGGGGAACCCGCCGCACGCGGGCTCCCCGTTTTTCATTGCGCAGACGTAAAGGATGAATCGACGCCCTCCCCGGGCTCAATCGAGCGGCTACGCTCCGTATCGGGCGATCGCGCCGGGAAGCTCATGCAGGTTTTCAAGAATCGCCGCGCACATGCCCTCGATCTCGCTCGTGGGCGGGACCATGTCCGGCACCATGAAGACCTGGGCACCCGCCGCATGGCCGGAGCGCACACCGTTATGCGAGTCCTCGATCACCGCGCAGCGAGCGGGGTCGACGCCCATCCTCTCTGCCGCCAAGAGGAAGATGTCGGGCGCAGGCTTGCCGTTTTCGATCTCATCGCCGGTCGTGATCGAGGCGAACATATCGCGAAGGCCGAATCGATCGAGGCGGGAAATCGCCTTTGATCGATAGGTCGAGGTGGCGAGGGCAAGAGGATACCCCGCCGCATGCAGCTCGTCGAGCGCCTCGCGGGCACCGGGCATCAACGTCAGGTCGGTCTCGCAAATCTGGTCAAAATGCACGAAATGCAAGCGGAAGCACTCTTTCGCCAGCTCATCATCCCCGCCCAGGTGCCCCACCATCAAAGCATGCACCGAGGGCGCGGTGCGGCCGATGAACGAATGGATAAGCTCGCCGGGGAGCTCGATGCCAAGGTCCCGCGCGGCGCGCTTCCACGCCTCCTGGCTCACCCGCTCGGAATCGACGAGCGTTCCGTCCATGTCGAAAATGACGGCCTCTAGTACCTGCATGCGCATGCTCCTCTTATCTAACGCGGGGTCTTTGATATCGAGCTGTATTTTACTCAGTCGCGGCGCCTCATCGGGCCCGCATGGGTATGATTCCCCCATGAAAGAGAACATGGACATAGCGACCGACACCCGCGAGGCGAGCCTCCCTGCCGAGATTCGGGCGAAACTCGACGCGCTGGTAACGCTGCTGCGCTCGTACGGCCCCGTCGCAATCGGATATTCCGGGGGCGTTGACAGCACGTTCCTCGCAGCGGTCTGCGCACGCCACCTACCGGCGGAAGACGTGCTTCTCATCCATCTGGACACGCCGCTCATCGGCTCCCCCGAGCGGGAATCCTTCGAGCGCGAGCGCAAGCGCTTTGAGGAGATGGGGGTCGGCGTAGCCCTCGTCGAAGTCAACCCACTTGCTGACCCCCTTGTGGCATCCAACCCAGCCGACCGCTGCTACCGCTGCAAGCTCGCGGGGTTCTCCCAGCTGTCCTCCGAGGCCAGGCGGCGGGGTTTCCCGACCGTCCTCGAAGGCAGCAACGCAGACGATGCGGGTGATTTCCGCCCCGGCATGCAGGCGGTGAAGGAACTCGGCGCGCGCTCACCCCTGATGGAGACCGGATGGCATAAAACCGAGGAGCGCGACATGCTGCGCATCTGGGGGCATGAGGTGTGGAGCCTTCCCGCCGGCGCGTGCCTGGCGACGCGCATCCCCTGCGGTGAGGAGATCACGGGTCGCAAACTCGAGGTGGTCCGCGCATGTGAGGACTATTTGCACGAACAGGGCCTGAGGCAGGTCCGGGTGAGGCTCGACCGCGGCGAGGCCCGCGTCAGCACCGATGCAGACGGGCTCGAAGCGCTTGCGGCGATGAGCGAACGAGCCACGGAGGATGGCGAGTGGCCGCAAGGGGCCCTCCTCCCCGCCGCGATTGTCGAAGCCCTTCTTGCCAGGGGGGCCACCCGCGTCTCCGCACGCGCCCTGCCCTATCTCCATGGAGAGACGAGCCGGCAGGCGAGCGCCTGATTCGGAGCATCCAACGGACCGGGAGCGCTGTCTCCGCGCGACAGGATGGCGCTGTGCGCGCTCCGCAACGCCGCGATGGGATCCGATGGGCGGGCCGCGTTCGGCAATACCTACGACATAGCCGCTCTAAATCATGACCACCCGCATAGCGGGTGGTTTGCTCTTAGGGTGTAACCCTAAGGGT
>ERZ894232.1755-NODE-1755-length-18616-cov-12.129896_pt1 | contig 18616 bp, 29 predicted proteins | sample MGYA00380296_ERZ894232 | MGnify/ENA primary metagenome ERZ894232 (study PRJEB32331, sample SAMN06328433) | human gut metagenome | biome: human gut microbiome; feature: stool | host: Homo sapiens | collected 2014-08-14 ... | reverse complement strand
GCTCGATGGAGATGGAGCGGTCGTTGCCGCCGGAGTTGACGCCCACGCCGTCGCCACACGCCCACGCGCGGTCGGTGTCGTTCACGTGCTGGACGATCTTGCCGGCGCGGTCGACGCTGTAATGCGCGGAGGTGCCGGAGCTGCGCCAGACGGCGTTGCACTGGTCGGCGCTGAGGTCTCCCGCCATGTGGTGGATGGTGACGTAGTGGATGCCCCACGGGCGTCCCGGGGTGAAGTTCCTGCCGAGCAGCTTGTACTCGTCGGGCTGTACGTTCATGAAGTCGGCCATCACTCTCCCACCTCCTTCGCGGTCGCTGCGGAATAGCCGATGAGCGCGCCGATGCAAACGCCCAGGGCGTTGACCGTGGTCACGACGGCGTCGCAGAAGGGCATGCCCCACACGGGGCCGACGACGCCGACGAAGGTGGCGATGGCGGGGCAGGCGATGAGGCCCGCCCACTTGAGGAACGCGTACCAGCGCTCGGGCAGCTTGTACTGCTTCATTTGCTTCTCCTTACAGGTTGATTCGGGAAAGGATGGCGGTCACGACGGCGGTCACGACCACGCTGACCACGATCCACGTGGCCTTGTCCCACTTCTCGGCGGGCTTGGCTGCCATGAGGTCGAGCTTGCCGTCTATGCGGTCGACCTTGCTCTCGACGCTCGCCATCTGCTTGTCTCGGAAGGCGTCGCGCTCCTGGGTGCGCACCATCTGCTCGGTGATGGCGTCGATCTCCTTTCCGTGGGTCGTGATGCGCTCCTCGGCCGTGGACATGCGCCCTTCGAGGAGCTTGATGCGCGTCTCCGGTGGTTGGTTGTCCATGCGTCACCCCCTCTCCCCGCGCGGTCACACCGACGCCTGCTCCACCGTGGTCTTGGCCCACGGCATGGAGCACGTCTTGACCTCGCCGCTCGACAGCGTCTGCCTCATCTGTATGCCGGTCGCGCTCACGCCCAGCTCGCACCTGCGGTTGTCGGGCATGGCGACAGTGAAGCCGTAACCCAGATCGAAGTTGCCGACGCGCGCGTAGTCGGCGTCTCCCATGAGGCCGGCGCGCCGCGCGAGCGGCTGGACGATCTGGAACAGCTGCACGGGCGTCCCGGCCGAGCCGCCTGTCACGGGGACGCGGTAGAGCGGCAGGGCCCCGTCCGGGACCTTCGGGTCCCCCGGCGTGGAGGACGTCTCCGCGCCGGTCGCCACGGTGATGGACGCCGTCTCGACGCCCGTGTCCCCGTCTCGCGACCACGTGAGGGCCACGATGTCGTTGCGCTTCTTGCCCGACGCCGCCGCCTTGAGGGCGACGGTCTCCGGCGACGCGACGCGCACGTGCCGCCCGCACCCCGGGAACACGGCGGACCCGGTGTCCACGGTCACGGACAGCGCGCCCGTGAGGGTCGCCCTGAGGTAGTTACCCGTGCCGAGCACGCCGCCGCCCTCGCCGACCACACCGCGCTTGAAGTCGCCCAGGTCGTCTCCGTCGATGTGCGGCTTGCCGGCCTTGCCGTCTATCAGCTCGATCGCCATCTACGCCTCCTTTGCCTCGCCCCACTTGATGGAGCGCTTGTACACCTTGCCGTCCGCGCCGACCTGCTCGTAGTCGATGCCGTTCAGGTTGAACGTCGCGCGCGCGGCGCGCTTGTCGGACGACTGCCAGCTCACGCTGTAGCCGACCTCGTCCATGTACACGCCGCCCGACTTCATCGACTCGGAGATGCCCGCGTACTTCCCGCCCGCGCCCGCCTGGCCGTCCGCGCCCCTCGGGATGCCGAAGTCGAGCACGGCGGCGGTGGAGGTGCCGGAGTTGGAGACCGTGGCCTCGCTGCCCGCAGGGAGCGTCTCCACCTTGCCCACCTTCACGGTGGCGGCCGCGCCCGGCGCGCCGTCCGCCCCCTGCGGGCCCGTCGGGCCGGTCGGGCCCTGCGGCCCGCGCTCGCCGGTCTGGCCCCTCTCGCCCCTCGCGCCGGCGGGCCCGGTTGCGCCCGTCGCGCCCTTGGGGCCGGTCGGACCGCGCAGGTCCGTCGGAGAGGGCAGGCCGTCGGCGGCGTCGCCCAGCGACCAGCTGAGGGTGGAGCCGTCCATCTTGGGGACGGCCATCGGCGTCTCCGCCGTCGGCTCCGGCCGGTCGCCGCCGCCGGTGGAGCCCACCGACTCGCTCACGCGCTCGACGCCCGGAGCGCTGGTGCCGCGCAAGGGCTCGCCGACCTCGTAGGACCACGAGGCCACGCCGCGCTCGACCTTCGCGATGACCTTGCGCACGGCGGACGTCACCGGCCCGCCGCCGCCCGGCTGGGACGCGACGAGCCTGTCGCCCACGGCGGCACCGATGCCGTCGTGCGCCTCCACATCGACCTCGCCCTCGGACTGCAGCCCTTCCAGCCGCTTGCGGCCCTCGGACTCCAGCTCGGACTCGTCCGCCCCGGTGTAGTCGTACAGCTGGGCGATCTCGTCCGCCCCGGTGAACGTCTGCTCGCGCGACACGCGCCCCTCGCCGTCCGCGTAGAGGTGGATGACGGTGCGCTCGGCCAGCTCGCCGGAGCCCGCGCACACGAGGTGGTTGACGCGCCTGTGCACGCGCGTGACGCTCACGTCCATCGGCGAGCGCTCGGCCTCGTCGGAGATTTCGCGGGCGGGCACCGCGCCGAGCAGCACCCTGCGCTCGCCCATGCGCACGGACAGCCTCAGCCCGTTGGACTCGAGCAGGTCGCGCGCGGCGGCGTATCCGTCGCAGAACCTGTCGAAGCGGTGCGCGGCCACGCGGGCCCCGGGCGACTCGGACTCGGGGGCGGCGAACTCGCCGGACAGCCCGAGGCGCGAGATGAGGGCGGACAGGGCCTCGTGCGCGGGCTGCGCGGGCAGGGTCACGTGGCTCTCGCCCGGCCCCGGCGCGAGCACTTTGCCCGCGAGCACGCCGTGCCACGTGCGTCCCGACACCACGGCGACGCCGGACGAGCCGCGCCTCGTCGTGGTGGAGTAGGAGTCGGCGACGCCGCCGAGCTCCGTGCCGTCCACCCAGACCCAGCCGCCCTCCGGCGGGGCCCAGCCCGTCGCGACCTTGAGCTCGAAGCTGTTCTCGTCGGCGCCCCACGCGGCGTCGAGCACGTACTCGTCCACCTCGCGCAGCGGCCTCATGGCGGCGTCCGCGACCACGAGCGTCAACGGGACCATGGCGGCTCCCCCTCCTCCTCGAACCACTCCACGTCGAGCGCGAACCGCCCGGACCACGCCACGGCGCTCTCGCCCGGCGGGATGGGCTGGAACCCGTAGGACCCCGAGCCCCTGCCGCCGCCGCGCTCGACTGTCGGGAACGCGTCGGCCTCCGTCCCGTCGGCCATGACGAGCCGGGCCGACCGCGGGAACGCCGACCCGTCGATGACGAGCCGCGCGCCGGGCGGAACGGTGGCCGTCGATCTGTACACGTTCCACCCGATCTGCACCGACGGGGCCGTCACGGGCCCGTGGAACGTGATGCGCGCGCCCGCGTCGAACACGGAGGCGTTAACGACCCGGGCGGAGCCGACGGGCCTGTTCTTGAGATCCATCGGCGCGTCCGCCGGGAGGTCCAGCCACCCCTCGCCCGGCTCGGGCTCGTCCGGCACCGCCGCCAGCGACAGGGAGCGCCGCCGCCTCCACGCCCCGTCCAGCAGGGCGACTGTGAGCGTCGCGGCGTGGTAGTCTCCGAAGATGGTCCCCGCCTCGCACGCGAGAATGAGCGCGGACTGCCTCCACTCGCCGTCCACGACGAGCTCGCCGGGGGTCCCGCCGTACACGTCGCGGTCGGCTGCGCGGCGCAGGGCGTCGGCCGCGGCCGGGTCGGTGAAGCCGACGGCCACGGACGCCTCGCGGGCGTCGCGGCTCACGCCCGACACCCACCGGTACCCGAGCGTTCGCGTCCACTCGCGGGAGCGCAGGCCCGGGGCGGTGCCGATGAAGACACCAGCGCCGTCGAGCCGTATGGGATCACCGCCCGAGCCCGGGACGTACTCGACCCTAGATGCCATATCCGACCGCCCTCCTCGACATGCGCGCGAAGTCGCGCGACCCCATGACCGGGGTCCTGTCGCTGATGATGTCGCCGAGGTTGCGCTCCAGCCACTCGATGACGGCGGAGCCGTCGCCAGATGCCGACGGCGTGAAATCACGCGGAGAATAGGTCGGCGAGACCGCATAGCTCGCGGAAATGCTCGCGTTCCGCGACCCGATGAAGTCCTCCACGTCCCCCCAGCCGGAGGTCATTCCGTCGAGCAGGCCGCGCATGATGAGCTCGCCGTTCTTGGTGAGCATCACGGCGTCGTAGCTCGGCGGTCCCTTGTGGCTCACGATCCAGTCGCCGATGCCGCCGATGAAGCCCGTGACGTTTCCCCACGCGTTCTTGAGGCCGTCGAGCAGGCCGTTGATGATTGACTTGCCAGCGTTGATGAGCCAGGAACCGGCACCAGAAAACAGGCTGGTAATCTTTCCCGGCAGATCGCGGAGCAGCCCCATCACGCGCTCGTTGCCGCCAGATACGGTCTCGACGAAGCTGTTCCAAGCTCCGTTTAGGAATCCGCCGAGGGCGTTCCACGCTCCGGACCACATAGAGCTGATGGCGTTCAGAACGGAGTTGATAATCGATTTGGCGGTATTTATTCCGTTCGTGACAGTCGACTTGATGCCCTCCCAGACGGAGGACGCGATTGCCTTGATGCCCTCCCACACGCCTGACCAATCGCCTTGTATCGCGGAGGTGACCACTTGGATGATTCCCTGAACGACTCCGAGCACCGTGCTTATAGTGTTCTGTATCTTCGAGAAGACGTATCCGACCAAGACGGACAATGTCGGCCATATCGCGTTCCAGATGGCACCGATGGCGCTGAGGGCAACGCTGATGGCATTCTGAATTGCAGGCATGGCGCTCATGACCATCGCCGTTATGTTTGCAAGCACCGGCCCGACAGTTGAAGCGATGGTGGTGACGAGGTTCGTCACCATTGCCCCGATTTGCTGCAGCGCCGGTCCGAAAATCGTCGTCAACTGCGCAAACAGCGCGTTTGCGGCGTTGCGGAACTGCTCGTTGCTGTTATACAGCGCGATGAACCCCGCCGCCAGCGCGGCAACAGCCGCCACCACCATGGCGATGGGGTTCGCAGCCAACACGGCGAATAGGCCGGTTGCCGCCGTCTTCACGGTCGAGATCATGCCGGAAAGCCCGCCGAGGCTCGACATGAGCGATGTCACGAACGTCGCGGCCTTGAAACCGGCGAAGGCGGCGGAGACGGCGGCGATGGCTGGCGCTATGAGGCCGATGTTGTCCACGACGAACCCGGCGGCCGCCGAGATCGCGCTGAACGCGCCCTCGACGACGGGGACGAGGCCGTTGATGACCCCGGTGATTGCCGGTTGCAGCTTTGCGAGAAGGTCGGAGATGCCGCCTACGGCGGCAGCCTGGAGGTTGCCCATGGCGCCCTCGAACGTCGCGGTCGATTTCGCTGCTTCGACCGCCGCATCCTCGAAGCCAAGCTGCATGATCGCCTGGTTGAACTCCTCGGCGCTGATTTGGCCCTGCTCCATGGCCTTGCGGAAGTTGCCCGTGTAGGCGCCGTTCTTCAGCATGGCCTCTTGGAGCTTGCCGGAAGCGCCGGGGATGGCGTCGGCCAGCTGGTTCCAGTTCTCCGTGGTGAGCTTCCCGGCACCGGCCGTCTGCGTCATAACCATGCCAACGCTCTTGAACGTCTCGGCGTTGCCGCCAGCGACGGCGTTGAGGTTGCCCGCCGCCTCGGCGAGCTTGTCGTAGTTCGGGACGCTGTTCGCGGCGAGCTGCGCCGTGATGTTCTGGATGTCGGACAGCGCGTACACCGTCTCGTCGGCGTACTTGCGCGTGCTCTTGCTCAGGGCCTCGATCTCCGGCGTGCCGAGTCCGGCGAAGTCGAGGGTGGACTTGAATTTCTGCATCGCGTCCGTTGCGGCCGCCGCTTCGCCGACGAGCTGCGAGAATCCAATCGCTGCCAGCGCTGGGCCAGCGACCTTGGCGATGCCGCCGAGTGCGGACATGATGCCGCTGCTCCCGCTCTTCGCACCATCTGTCAGACCGTCACCGAGCTGCTTGCCCATCTTCTTGCCGGATGGGTCGACGTTGATTCCGTCAAGCTCGTTTTGGATGCTTTTGCCCGCTCCCTTGAGCGTCGGGATTAGCGAGAGATAGGCGGTCGCCAACTCAGTTGCCATCGGCTACCTCCACATATCCTAATTTATGATTGATGAAATCGATATCGGTGGCTTGCAGCCTGCGCTCCACCCTCGCGCGGTCGGCGGGCGTCGGGAGCGGCTTCGGGGGCCTGCGCCCCTTCGCGCCGTCCTCAGTCGATTGCCACGCGATGACGCGGAGCGTGTGCTCGATTCGCCAGAGCAGGTATTCGGTCGCGCCCCACTCCGTTTCGGGGTTCTGGGCGCGCGCCGTCCTGCTGTCGGCGGGAAGCTGCTCCATGAGCACGGCGGCGTGGCGGCGGCTGTAGTCGGTTCCCATGCGGTCGAGGTCGAGGCCGTAGTACTGCTGGAAATCCGCCCTCAGCTCGCCGCCGTACCGCTTGAGCGCAAGGGCAAGCCCGATTAGTTTTTTGCGTTGACGGCCTCGATGACCTCGGCCATGAAGGAGCTCATGGCCTCGTTGGTCAGCTTGCCGTCGTGCTTGGCTCGAAGCTCGCGCTTGATGCGCGGGAAGTCGCTGCCGAAGACGAGGCGGTACATCTTCACGGCTGCGGCGGTCTTCGCGCCGTCGCCGGCGTCCTCGTCGTAGAGGTCGGCGATGCACTCGGTGATCTCGAAATCGTCGAAGGCGTCGGCGGTGACCTCCACCTTGATGCCGTCCACGATGGCCGGCTTGTCGGGCTTTGCCATGCGCTACTCCCCCGTCTCGGTGGACTCGAACCAATCGGTGTAGTAATCGCCCGTGGTCGCGTCCTTGTAGGCCGTGAAGGTGGTCTCGCGGCCGAAGAGCTCGCCCGCCTTCACCGCGAGGTCTCCCAGCTCGGTCGGCTGCGCGTCGTGGATGAGTCGGCGCCAGCGGCGACCGTTTTTAAGCACGCACTCGGCGACGTAGATGGCGCGCTCGGGGTCATCGCCCTTGACGTGGACGGTGAGCTTGCCCGCCGCGTCCTCCACGTTCTTCTCGCCGTACTGCACGGCCATGGTGCCCTTCTTGACCTCGGCGAGGGTCACGGTGAAGGTCTCGGAGTGGGAGGACTTGGCGGAATGCACGGTCTCGCCGTTCATGTCCTTGATGTCCTCGCGGTCGGCCTCGGTGGAGAAGGTGAAGCCGTCCTCGGAGATGAAGCCGAGCACCTTGAAGGCTGGGTCAAGCGTGGTGGTGAGGTCGGTCGGCTTGGTCGATCCGAGCGGGGCGCGGTAGAAGTAACCGCCCGCAAGGCCGGTGCCGTCGGAGACGTTGTTGACGTCGTTCTTGGTTGCCTCGGTTTTAGCCATATGTACCTCCAAAATAGAAGCCCGCTCGCGCGGGCCATCAGTAGGTGATTTGTATGATCGCCTGGTAGCGCGGGGTGCCGCTTTCGATGTCATCGAATCGGTAGCCTCCCTCCAGCGTCGCGGAACCGATGGGGCCGCTCGCATAGCAGATTGACGGCAGCTTTGCGGCCAGCGCGTCGAACAACTCGCGCGCACGCCTGCGGGTCGCCGCCCAGCACTGCACGGCGATGGTGGAGGTTGCGAGCGCGCCAGAGTGAGCCGTGGTCGTGCCCGTCAGCTCCAAGCTGTAGAACTCCGCAGGGCGCGTCTCCGGCACGTCGATGTAGGCCTCGGCGGGCAGCTTGCCCAGCACGCGGCGGAACTCCCTCTCCACGTCCATCAGCGACCAGCCCCCAATGCCTTTATCAGCGTGTTGTACTTGTTGTTGTGGTGGATGCCGTGCGGCGACGCCGTTCCGACGATGCAGCGGGCGCGGTTCGCTCCGTCGCGCGTGTTCGCGGAGAACGGTTGGTTGCGCAGCGTGTCCTCGCTCGCCATGCCGTTTGCCGCGCGCGCGATGGCCTGCCCGCGCCTGTCGAGTTCGGCGGACACCGCTCCGCTCATGAGGATGGAGCGGGCACCGGCGCTGTTGATGCGCACCTTGGTCTTAGCCATCGACCCGCTCCACCTCCGCACTCATCCACCATGCGGTCGGGCAGTTCTCGCGGCACGGCTGCGGGTCGCCCATCACGCGGTACTCGCGGCCATGGATGATGATGCGGCAGTTGCGCAGCGGCTTGTCGTAGCCCTTCGGAAACGCCAGCGTGTACGCCACGCGGTCGGCGTCGGGACGCGCGTTGGCCGCGCTGTCGGCCGTCGCGCCGGGACATACGAGCACGCCGTCCACGGTCTCGCGCTCGGTCGATTCGACGCGCTCGCCGTCCACGTATGAGACGGTGACGCGGACGACCTCCACGCCCTGCCCGCGCAGAAGCCCGCGCATCATCGCGCACCGCCCGTGAGGTCGCAGAAGCCGATGCAGCCGCCGCCGATGCCCAGCGCGTCCTTCTCCACCTGCGTGAGGTAGAGGTCGCCGTGCGGGTTGGCGTAGGTCACGCTCGCGGTCATGCCGATCGCGCCCTCGCTGTACTGCGAGATGCCGCCCATGTCGGCTGAGGCCATGGCGCGGTTCACCATCGCGCACGCGGTGGAGGTCAGCAGCGCCTCGGGGGCCGTGCCGCCCGAGAGCATCGAGTCGATGATTGCCGATGCGTCCTCGAGCAGCACGGTTATGCGGGCCTCGTCGGCGGGCTCGGCGGCGTATCGGGCGGCGTAGTCATCGAAGAACGCGTGTGCCGCCATCGCGAGACCCCCTTACTTAGATGCCTTGGCGCGCACGGACGCGGCTGCGGCTGCAGCCTCGATGGTGCCCTTGATGATGTAGTCCTTGACCTCGGGGAAGAGCAGCATGCCCGTGAGGACGTTGGTCTCGGTGGACACGTGGTCGTAGGCGGGCGCGTGCGCGACGCCGATGAGGCCGTTCGCGGACTGGGTGTAGGTCAGGCCGCCCTGCGCGAGCTCGGCGAAGTCGATGACGAAGATGTGGATGTTCTCGGCGGGGGTGGCGTACATCTTGCCCTTGGCGACCTGCGAGGTGAGGATGACGTTCGTCATGCCGAGGAAGTTCTCGAGGTAGGTCAGGCCGAAGACGTTCTGGGTGGTGATGGGCGCGGTGCCGAGGTATGCGGCGGCGTCCTCGCGGTTGAGGAAGTGGATGATGCGGGTGGAGGCGTCGCCGTTTTTCTCCAGGGTGTCGCCGAGCTTGGCGTCGACGTTGGCGGCTGCGGCCTGCAGGCCCTTGCCCGTGGCGGTGCCGGTGCCCTTATCCAGGAAGGTGAAGAACTCCTTGATGATGTCGGAGCGGATGAGCGAGAGCATCTTGGCGTCGGTCTTGAGGACGGCGTTGGCGTAACCGGCCTTCTGGATGGCGGCGGCGGTGGTCATCTTGCGGTACGGCTTGGCCACGACCTCGCCGACGGTCTCCCACTCGGTGCCGAAGGTGGAGAGGGCAACCTCATCGCCCTCGACGTAGGCGGTGCCGGAGGAGGAACCGGTCGAGAAGGCGCCCGTGCCGGGGAGCGTGGTGGTGGCGTCGGTCTTGGAGTTGTTCAGGGTGCCGGTGACCTTCAGCATCTTGAGCGCGGTGCCTGCGGCGATGCGCTCGACGCCGAAGATGCCCAGGATCTCGGCGAGGCGGTCGGAATCGCCCTTGAAGTTCTTGATGAACTCCTGGTCGAGGGATGCGTTGACGGCCGCGGCCTTGGTGATGTTGGCGGGAACTGCCATGATGGATCTCCTTAGTTGTAGAGGTCGATGTGCTCGGCTCGCGCCATGACGCGGGCGAGCGGGTCTTTGATTTGCTCGATGGAATCGGCGGTGATCGCGGGGGCTGCGTTCGCTCCGCCGTCCGTGACGGACGGGTAGAGGTTGCGGGCGGCGTAGCTCGCGGCGAGCTTATCGGCGTTTGCCGTGATGCCGTCCTCGTCCTCGGCGCTCATCGCGGCGAGGATTTCGGCGTCAACGCCCTTCTCGGCCGCGATGCGGGAGACGGCGAGCTGCCGGTTGGCGGCCGCAAGCTCGTCTTTGAGCTTCGCGGCGTCCGCCTTGGCCTCGTCGGCTGCGGCCTGCGCGTCGGCGGTCTGCTGGGCGAGCGCGTCGTACTGCTTGGCCTTCTCGGCGTTGGCCTTGCTGCGGCCCTCCCACTTGCGGGAGGATTCGAGCAGGGCGTCGTACTTGGCCTGGAGCTCGGCGAGCGCGTCGGGCTGCGTCGGCTCGGTCTGCTGACCCTCCACCGGCTCTGAGGTAGTGGAGGTCGGCTCGGCGTTAGGCATAAAGCCCCCTTTCCTGCGCCGTGCGGCGCGTCGGTGTAGCCCGTGCGGGCATGAAAAAAGCCGCCCGTGAGGACGGCTGGATATGAAGAAAGCCCACCGTGCGGCGGGCGATTCCCCGATTGGCAGGCTGCGGGGGAATCGAACCCCCATCCTCGGTTTTGGAGACCGATGCTCTACCGTTGAGCCAGCAGCCTAGATTGACGCGGCGTTGCGTGTCTACCGCGCCATGCGCTTTTCGGTTCGCGCTAACACCCTTCCACGGGGCGAGATCGGCATGAAAAAGGCCCCTTGCGGGGCCCGATGAGCGGTGTTTCTACGAAAGCTGCTGCTGTATGAGCTGCCGTGCCACCATGAGGCTCGTTTCCTTCGCAAGAGACAGCGAGACCTCGCCGATTGCCCCCATCATGGACGCCTTGGCTTTATCCCATACCCTTGCAGACCTAATGGCGTCTAGGTAATCGTAGCCCTCCCATGTAACGGAATGCAGTTTGAGCATATACGGCGTCTTGTTTAAGCCGTCATACTTGACCGTTACGTTTATCAGGCCGTGGGCTTGCATCAGTTCGAGGTGATAGGCCATCTTTTTAGCGTCGGGCTCGATTGAGAGCAAGATGTCCTCGCCGATCGGCTCGTCAGAGTTCTCAGCCGTGATCAGAATCGCGCGCACCAAATCAAGATCGCGCTTCATAGAAGTGCCCCTCCATTGCCCGTCACGCGATAACCTCGGCGATATCGCTGTGATGAATCGCGTAGGTCAGCGGCGCGCCGTCATCGAGATCGGAATGGTCATCAGGTTCGAACTCGTACGCTTCGCCATCTTTCCATATTTCAACGATAGTCCCCTCTGTTCCATCCTTAAGCCTTACGGCAGAGAACTCCTTGACCTTCACGGCACACCTCACCTCTTCCTCTTTGACACGTAGATGCTCGTCATTCTCATTTTATCCGCGCCTGGCTCTTTAATCCAGCCGACAGTAACCTTGGCCGTCTTCCCGTTCTTCCCGGTCATCATCATGTCCGTCGTGAGCCTATCCCCAAATTGATCTGTGTGGCTGTATATGGGCTCATGAGCGCCAACCCATCGGTAGACCTGACGCATGATTTCAGGCGCATCGTCAGACGTGAAGCCAAGGGCCTCGCGAAACGCGATTGCCTTGTTTCGACCCTTGGGGTGGTTCATGTTGAGGGCGTACCCGGTCAACTTCGCCTCGGGGATCGTGAAGTTCTCCCGACCGATCCACTCGTTGTGATAGGCCGTCGGATCATACCCCTCAACGCCGTCCTTATCCCATGACGCAACAATGCGGCAGTCGCAGTTGTCGTGGTAATGACCGAACTCGCCAGCGGTCTTCTTCGAGTGGTACACGAAGCCGCGCGAAGCGAGCATCAGGCAGAACTTACAAGTCTCCCCTCCGCTCGGCACGCGGGCGAATCTCGGTTTGAGAGGGTCGCGGGCGGCGTTCTCCATCATCGTCTGCCCCGCGCTCCGCTTCAACTCGTAACCGACTCGCGAGAGGACGGCGCTGTTAAACGAGTCGATGTCGCCCTTCAGCACCTTGTCGACGAATGCTCTTATGGCCCCTTCGGTCGCGTCGGGGTCGCGCCCGGTCGCGACGGCAGCCCCCAAACGCGAGCCAACGGCGATCTCGCGCGACGCATCGAAGAAGTCGGCGGAGGCTTGCCCAGCTGCAAGCGAATAGGCATCGAGCACGGCGTTGACCGCGCTCACCACCGCATCGCGGCACGCGGGAACGTCGTTCCAGTCGAGCTTTTCGAGCACCCGCATGACCTTTGCCTTGGCGTCGGCGCTGATGCCGTTGATCTCTTTAGTGAGGTAGTCGAGCGCGGCGCGCGGGATCTGCGCCATGGCCTAGCCCTCCACCGTCTCTGAGGTGGTGGAGGCTGGCTTGGCCCCGCCCATGATGGCGAGCAGGGCGCGTTGGTTCTCGCCCGCCTTGAGTTGCGACGCGATGCTCTCCACCTCGGACGGCGTGAAGCCCTGCCCGCGCAGGAACTCGCGCGTTTGGGCGAAGCCGTCGAGCACGCCCGCGATCTTGACGTAGGCGTCGGCGGTGGAGGCGAGGCTCGGGCGCATCGGGTTCTTGAAATCCGGCATGACGGTCAACTGCTCGTCGGTGAGCTGGCCGAGCGTCTTGTTCTCCGCGACGGCCATGGCCATGAGCGCGACGTTCCGCATGGACTCGCGATTCGTCTCGATGCAGTCCTCCGCCGCGACGCAGATGTCCTCGCGCTGGGCGGCGATGGCCTCGGCGCTCGCGGGGTTGTCCTGCACGATGCCGAGGGAGTTGAGCGGCACGCCCGTGGCCCCGCTGAACAGCTTGGCGTACGTGGCGATGGAGTCGATGTAGGGCTGCGGGCTGGCCGCCTGTATCCGGCGGTAGTCGGGGACGTTGCCGTCCTTGTCACGGGTCGCCTTGAACAGCGACGTCGCCATGACGCTGAAGTTCTCGCCCTCCATCTGCTTGAACTGACCCTCGGTGAGCCCCATGAGAACGTCCTTCGGCGTGGCGTAGAGCGCTCCGCTCACGGCCATGTAACGCAGCGTGCGCTGAACCTCGTCCACGTAGTAGCGGACGGCGGGCGTGATGCGCGACTGCCCGAAGGGCTTCGTGCCGGTCGGGCGGAAGCAGAACGCCTCCATCATCGGGCGGTCGAGCGGCGTGGGGTTGCTCACAGCCGCCCACCTGCCGCACTCGTGCTGCGTGAGCACCACGACGCGGCGCGGGAGGTGGAGGTTGACCCGCACCGGCACGGGCGCGGACTGACTCCACTTCGTGCGGCGCGAGTCGGCGATTACGAAGCCCGCCGCGATGCGCTGCGCCGCCACGTCCCAGATGGCGGCGGCGGTCTCGGCGGTGTGCGTGCGGACCGCGACGGCACTGCCGATGCGCTGGACGGTCGCGAACATGCAGCCGTGGACAAGCTCGCTCGCCACGTGGCGGTTGAACCCAGCGCTCAGGCCGTTCGCGCGCTCGATGCGGTCGAGGGTAGCGTCCTTGTAGTCCCCGGCGAATGTGAATCCGCTCATGCGGACGCGCTCGGACACGCTGGTGACGGCCTTCGCGGCCCAGTCGCAGCGCGCCGGAACGTCCACCGTGTCGGGAATGTTGTTGATGCCGATGGAGGGAGTCGACTGCTTCGCCTCGTAGTACTGCTCTAGCAGGCGGTTCTTCGCAGCCCGATCGGCGTGCACCTCCACCAGCTGCTCCAGCGCGGTCTTGGCCTCGGCGTCGAGGCCCGCCGCGTTGACGATGTTGTTAAGCTCTACCATCCCAGCAGAAGCCCCCTTCGCTGATCTCTGGTCGTTGTCATCGCGCCCCAGTAGGCGAGCGCTGCGGACTCGATGAGGCAAGCGTCGGCGGTGTCGGTGGAGTCGAATCCCCAGCCGCCGCCCGTGCCTATGCGCCGCTTGGTGCATTGGGTCGCGGAGTCGTTCAGCGCGTCTTGGCCGAAGTGCTCCATCGCACCTTCCTTCACGTCGTTCGCTATGCGCGAGAACGCCGCGATGGCGTCGGATGTCTTGGGCCGCAGTATCTCGCTCGACGGCACGCCGCCCTCGTCGATGAGGCGGTCGTGGAGGTTCTGGGCGTTGCCCTGGCCGTCGATGACGATGAGCGCGACGTCTTCCTGACGCTCTGACAGCCAGCGCACGAGCCACGTGATGCCCTCGCCCATCGCGAAGTGGCGTATGACCTCCACGTAGCCGGGGCCGGTGTCCGGGCGGATCGCCACGGACAGGCACCCGGTCGCGCCGTCCGGCGAGAACTTCACCGCGAAGACCTTCACGCCGTCCTGCGGCGGGGCTGCGGTCGCGGCCTTCGCCCACGCGGCGGCGTTGATCGGCTTCTCGGCCTTGCCCACGGTCTCTGGGTACCACCCAAGGTGCTCCATCGCGAACTTCTCGCGTGTCATGGACTTGGAGTCTTTTAGCAGGGCGCTTTCGAGCAGCTGGTACCCGAGCGACGGGTTCGTCGCGAACCATAGGTCGCGGTCGCTCACGTCCTCGGGAAGTTCCGGGACTCCCCACTCGTGCATGCAGAAGCCGCGCTCGGGCGATTCGTGAATCATCTTCCGCAGGCGCGTGAAGACCTCGCCCGCGTTGACGCGTTTCGGGTCGGGCACGGTGCCCATGAGAATCGTCTGCGGCGATCCGTGCGGTGCGGCGGAGTTGAGCGGGGACAGCGCGGCGTCCTGCTCGTCGGTGTAGTCCTGGGCCTCGTCCACCACGACGAGGTCAAAAGTTCCTCCGCGCCCCATCTGGGTCGAGCTGCCTCGCGTGCGGAACTCGATATGCGCGCCGTTCGTGAGGTCGAGCACCATCTGGTTCGCGCTCGTCGTGTATTTGTCGATCAAGCGGTTCAGCTCGGGGAACCTAGCCCGAGGGTCGTTCTTGCAATCGCCGAACTTGGCGCGCAGGCGGTCGAACGCCTTCTTTGCGGTCTGGTACTCCTGCGCCGTGTGAAGGATCCACTCGCCGCGCTTCACCAGCCCCCACGTCTCGCGCGGGTCGCACACTCCCGTCTTGCCGTTCTGGCGCGGAACCTCGAGGATGCACAGAGAGTTGAGCAGCCTGCCGTCATCGTCCAGCGCGAGCCAGTCGTTGAGGATCGACGCCTGCCACGGGTGCGGCGGCATGCCGTAGACACGGGACAGCTCCACCGCCTGCCTGCCCTCGGTGCGGTCGTAGCTGTCGCACCACGAGTAGGTCGGGGTCTGGCGACCGCGCCTAGCCATCCGCGCCGCCGTTCAGAATCTGGTCGAGCGGCGTCGCGCCGGACTTCGCGGCCTCCGCGTCCTCGATCGCCTTCAGGCGGTCCATCGCCTCGAACATCCCAGAGGCAAGCGGCTTGATGTCGCGCCCGCTGTCCGTCATGTCGAGCACGCGGGCGTACTTGCGGACCACCTCGCGCGTCACGGCGAGCTCGTCGCCGCCCCTCCACGCCTCCTCTATGGTGGTGGAGGAATCCGAGAGCGGTCTGTTCTTGGGCATCTGCCGCCTCCTTATTGTGGTTTTTAGGGTCCAGGTGTGCCGCTGCTATGCCCCCGGGGTCAGGCCTGACCCACGGGGAGGGGGTGACCCCCTACCATCTGCGCGAGGTCGGCATGCTCGCCGTCTTGCGCGGGACCGCCTTCGCCCCCTTCGGCACCGAGCGCGCGAACAGCACGAACTCGGCGGGCGAGCGCCACGCACCGAACGCGGCGCGGGCTGCGGTCGCTATGGACTGCACGCGGCCCACGGGCTTGTCCCCTCGCCACTGGTTGCAGCAGCGGTGGGCGGCGCGGACGTTCGCGGGGTCTATGGCGCTGCCGCCCTTCGAGATGGGCGTGATCTCGTCCAGCTCCAGCGCGTACGGATGGCGCGCCGGGTAGGTCGGCGAGATTGGCAGGCCGCACATCCAGCAGCGCTGGGGCTGCGACGCCATGCGCTTGCGGAGCGCAGAGCGCGCCGAGTAGTTCGCGTAACGCGGGTTGCTCGACGGCATGCGGTCACCCCGATCAGGTTGTCATTGTGGAATGGGCGGCGGCGCGGGACAGACCAAGAAGGAGGTGTCCATGCGTTGCACGAGAAAGGAGGAGAGAGCGTTGCGCACCCGCGCTTCGCCGCCACGTTATTTATATCGCGGATTGAGCCTGCAGAGGCCTGCATTAACCTGCAAATAACTGCGATGAGCTGCAGAGACCTGCAGAAGTCTGCAGTCGCGGCAAAGGAAAAGCCCCGGGCGCGGGTGATTGCGCTCGGGGCGGTGAAATGCCGACGGGTTCGGCGATGATGATTATACGTTAGATGCTTCTAAGTGTTTCAGAACAGCGCCGCCTGACCCACTCCCTCGCGCGCGGCGGCGACGCCGACCAGCTCCACCCAATCGAGCGCGGCGTCATGGTCCGCATGGGCCTGCCGTTCGGATATGCACATGGAGTTCGACAGCCTGCGCCAGTCCTCGTCCTCGCAGTAGCGCAGTTCCAGCACATCGCCCCATCGGCTGCACGGATTCGCCGCGCGTATGCCCGAGCACACGGCGCGGGCGTCCTCCACGATCGCGCGGAGCTCGGCGACCTCGGACGCGATTCGCGCCTCGGCGTCCATGCGCGCGTCCGTCATGCGCATAACGTCGTGATCCCCGCCGTACGACTTTCCGATCGCGTCGTAGCGCTGGGCGCGGACGCCCTCGCGCGACCGCATGGCCTCAACGCGGGCGAGGCACCCGTCGATTCTGCGTTGCGCGGCCCGCGCGTTCTCGAAGTACTCCCGTGCAGTCATGCTCCCCCTCACATGTCTTTAGCAGGTCTTTTATTATACGCCTGTTAAGTGAAGCGCTTTAATTTGCGCACATGGGAAAAGCCCGCGACGGAAGGACCGCCACGGGCGTTAATCACCAGATCGCGTCCATCAGTTCGCATGCGAGCCAGAATTTGAACGCGCAAAGCCGCGCGTCATCCTTGGACATCGGCTCGTCGCCGTAGCTCTCCACCAGCTTCGCCGCATCCTCATGCAACTCGTCGGCGATTCGGGACAAGGCCCCCAGCCTCGTCTTGAGCGCCGCCAGCTCGCACTCCAGCTCGCGGTTGCGGTCTATGAGCGCGAGGTTGTCGGCGATGAGCTGGTCGTTAAGCATCAAACTACCTTCCCCTCGGCTATCCGCTTCTGGATGCGCTTTACCGCAAGGACGAGGTCTCCACCCTCGTCATCCGGCCTTAGCTCCATGACAATCAGCTTCAAGATCGACAGCTCCTCTTGGATGAGCGTGGCGGATGCCGCGCAGGCCATCGCCTCGGCAAGATCACTGTTGCGCTCGTATGAGCGCAGATGGCTGGTCTGGCCGTCCATCTGATAGTTCTCCCAGTAGTAGTCGGCCTTCTCTTCGTACTTGTCCCGCAGCTTTGCAAGCTTTTCCTGTGAGATCATTCGCTCACCACCTTCGCACCGCAGTTCGGGCAGAACTCCGGAACGCTCCCGGGGTATCCCGGGGCGGCATGGCCGCACGACAGGTAGAACGTGCCGCCTCCCCAGTGCTCGACCGTGCACGTCCGCTCCTCCGGCTCGATGAGGTCGGCGAGCCGTCGCACGCCGGCGGCCTCGTACCACGCGCCGTCATCGGTCGCGAGGCCGAGGACGTCCTCCACCTCACCGGGGTCGTAGAACTCGCCGTCGTCGAACCAGTCGGCGACAAGCTCGCGCAGCCTCGACGCGATCTCGCGCCGCTCGTCATTCGTCGGCATGGTTGATCCTCCTCCCGTAAAACGGGCAGGGCTTAAGCTCAGTCATCGCCGTCACCCCCGAGCCCGTCGAACACGACGTCCATCTTCTTGCATGCGTCGCGGAACGACTTGCGCCGCGTCAGAGAGTTGTACACGCTCTTGACCGCCATCTCCACTATCTCGTCATGCTTCGCGCTGACGATTGCCGCGACCTCCTTGTCGATGGAGTCGCGGAACATTCCGTTCCAGTCGACACTGCCTCCGTGGTAGTACTTGCTCGGCAGGTCCCGGTGCGCCTCCTCCTTGAGCTGCTTGATCACGTCCTTGTACGCGTCGCGCTTGATGGCCTCGGCGACGGACGAGTCGTCGATGTTGATGCCGAACTGAACCACGTGTTCCATGGTCAAACCTCCTTGTAGTGTTCGTTTCTATTGCCGCGCTCGAAGCTCGGGCACCCGTACGCGATGCAGCCCTCGTCATCGGGCGAGAACGCGGGCGCGACCGCCATCACCTTGCAGCCGTCCGCCATGCAGGCGTGGAGCGGGTAGAACGGAGCGGCCTCGGTCATGCGCCCAAGCTGCTCGACCCGCTCGGGCCAAGGCGCCATGTGGGTGCAGTCGGCGCAGTGTCTATTTGTCATAACGCCCACTCCTCCATCACCTCCACCAGTCGGGGCGGTACGCCTCGAAGGCGATCATCGCCGTGGCCCTCGGGCCGAACGCGACCGCCATGAGCGCGAAGCCCGCCACGGTCTCGATGAGGTCCGCGGCGCGGCGCTTAATCCCCATAACGGCCCCTCTCGCGGTTGCGCTCCTCGCACGCGGCGAGGTGCGGCGTGAGGTCGGTCACTCCGAGCGCCGCCGCGAGGTTGCAGCACGCGGTGATGGTGTCGGCGATCTCGGCGAAAAGCGACTCGCGTGCAGCATGCACCCGCTTCTCGCTGGTCCCTTCTACGGCATTCCACAGCTCCTGCCACGCTCCGAAGACCTCGGCGGCCTCCTCAAGCACCTTCAGGGCCTGCTCCTTGGTCGGCTGCACGTCCGGGAACGCGCGGACGGCCCCCAGTTTC
>ERZ894232.1754-NODE-1754-length-18660-cov-17.237839_pt1 | contig 18660 bp, 17 predicted proteins | sample MGYA00380296_ERZ894232 | MGnify/ENA primary metagenome ERZ894232 (study PRJEB32331, sample SAMN06328433) | human gut metagenome | biome: human gut microbiome; feature: stool | host: Homo sapiens | collected 2014-08-14 ... | reverse complement strand
TTTTAAATAGTAGTGGAATTTACTTTTTCACTGGAATTTAATTTTTCAATTCAGCAATATATTTTGGAAATCATTTCACAATTAAATAATCTACCCATCTTAATCCATGCACTTTATTTCCACAGATAAACGTATGTATGATATAATTTGAGTTAATACGTTAAATGATATTGTAGAAATTATAAATGATTACAAAAGTATCTGTTGCAATTGAGCGAGAGCTTCGCCATTGTGATGCTTTTTATATTAGCGTGGCATTTATTACCGAAGGTGGACTGGCACCGTTAAAGCAGGTACTTGCTGAATTACGCGATAAAGGTATACTGGGAAAGATATTAACGACAAGTTATCTGACATTTACAGAACCGGCGGATGTTACGTTGATTGATAAGGTACGTAATCAGATGCAAAAGAATATATAAAAATTTATTATAAAGGGACAATTTATGAAAGTTACGATAATTAAATCCCGAAGAAAAACTATAGCTATTCAGGTAAATTCTGATCTTAGTGTCACTGTAAGGGCTCCGTATGTTGTCACAGAGAAATATATTGAGGAATTTCTTAATAAGAATGAAGCTTGGATAAGCAAACAGATGAATGAAATAAAAGCAAAGAAGAAAAGTGTTGAATCGGGAAATGTAGAAAATGTAACACTCGATAAAATCAAGGCACTTGCAGACCAGGCTCTTAAAATAATTCCGGCTAGAGTAGAATATTTCGCAAGAATAATCGGAGTCACTTACGGGAATATAACCATCAGAAATCAGAAAACAAGATGGGGAAGTTGCAGCAGCAAAGGGAATTTGAATTTTAACTGTCTGTTGATGCTTGCGCCTCCTGAGGTGTTGGATTATGTTGTGGTTCATGAATTGTGCCATAGAAAACAGATGAATCATTCGAAAGCATTTTGGGCAGAGGTGGAGAATGTGTTCCCAGATTGTAAAAAGTCAATTAAGTGGCTGAAAGAAGAAGGAAGCCAGATTATGTACATGGTGACAGAACTTGGGAAAATACCAGGGGATATTTCAAACATAAAAATGAAGGATCGAAAGAAATGAATCAAAATGAAACACAATGGGATAAACTCCTGAAGATAAAGACAACCGGGCGGGATGATTCTCACTCAGATCAGTATCGATATCCTTATGAACCAACGTCTTATATGGTATTGGAGCGCCTGGCAAACAGTGGACTGATCAGGAAAAATAATACTCTAATTGACTATGGAACCGGAAAAGGGCGGGTATGTTTTTATCTTTCGTATCAAACAAGATGCAAGACAATAGGCGTAGAGTATGATGAACGGATTTATAAAGGAGCAGCAGATAATAAAGAAGTATCCGTTTCCGCATCACGCACGGAGTTTGTATTATGCAGTGCAGAAAATTATGAAGTTCCGTCGGAAGTGGATCGCTGTTACTTTTTTAATCCTTTTTCTGTAGAGATATTACAGTCAGTTTTAGCAAGGATTTACGAATCTTATTATGAAAATCCGAGAGAGATATTATTATTTTTCTATTATCCTTCAGAAGAATATATCAGTATTTTAATGACTCAGGAGCAGTTGATTTTTTATGATGAGATTAATACTTCAGATCTGTTTCCGGGTGAGGATAATAGAGAAAAAATCTTGATTTTTCAGGTAATTTAAGAATGCTCAAAACATATTGAACAGTTATAAAAGAACGTCTGTTCGAAATAATGCTTGCATTATCGAACAACTGTTTGTATAATGAAAATATGAATACAGAAATTAGAAATAGTAATTATACAACACAGGAAAAGCTGCAGATTCTTGCTGATGCAGCAAAATATGACGTTGCATGTACTTCAAGTGGATCCAGCCGGCGGGGAAAGAAAGGAGAGCTCGGCAATGCAGAGGCATGCGGCATTTGTCATAGCTTTGCAGCAGACGGAAGATGTATTTCTCTGCTTAAGATTTTGATGACGAATCATTGCGCCTATGATTGCAAGTATTGTATTAATCGCAAGAGCAATGACGTAAAGCGGGCTACTTTTACTCCGGAGGAAATCTGTGACTTAACAGTAGAGTTTTATAAGCGTAATTATATCGAAGGCTTGTTTTTAAGTTCCGGAATCTTAAGGAATCCGACATATACGATGGAGAAGATGTGCGAGACATTATTGCTGCTTCGCACGAAATATCATTTCAATGGGTATATTCATATTAAGACGATTCCGGGAGCATCCGACGAGCTACTTGCGGCAGCAGGATATCTTGCGGATCGTATCAGTGTCAACCTTGAATTGCCCACGGAAGAAGGATTGCATACATTGGCTCCAAACAAGACCATGCAGAACATTCTGAATCCTATGGGTAAGGTTGTCGCTGTGCAATCCAAATTTGCATTTTTTCATCAAAATTGTGTAAATTATTTTTGCATTTTTGTCGAGCGTTAAATAAACGAAATAGTTTACAAAACAGACATAGAAGGTAGTGTTTTTGGGAAAATCTAAGAAAATGGTTTTAGTACCCAATTTTTCCTCTATGTCGATTTTGTAAAACCCTTGAATTTAAGGGGTTTCCGAGGGTCAAAAACATAATGAAATACCAATTTCATTCGAACTCAAAATCCACATTAAAAAGTAAAAATAAAGGGTACTAGACTTAGCGAATTGCTGGTTTAGTACCCTTTTGTAAAATGCAAAAATTATTTACACAAAAAGTGCAAAATTAGATTACACATTGACAAAGGTGCAGAGTACGATTGCATCTCACAGAATGGCAATCGGAAAGTCAGCTTATATGGAGCGAAGTGGCGGGAATAAGTTTTTGAATGCAGGTATTTTTTCTGATGCTTCGAAAAAACATTTTTCTGAGTGCTTGAATGTTCAGAAGAAGGATAAAGCCATTTCTCAGAATTCTCAGATGAATCGATTAGAATCTTATAAAAAATACACGTCACTGGATCATGCACTTACCTGGGAGAATGCGAACCAGTTGGCACCTCGTGATATGTCGCGATTGAAGCGTAGTTTTGCTCCGGCAGGACAAAGCACGCAGATGATCATTGGTGCGACCGGTGAGAGTGATTATACATTATTGCAGACGACACAGGCATTGTATCAAGGCTTTGATCTGAAGCGTGTCTTCTATTCAGCATACATTCCATTGAACGAAGATAATGTGTTGCCGGAGATAGGAACGCCACCACCGCTTTTACGTGAACACAGACTGTATCAGGCTGATTGGCTATTGCGGTTCTATGGATTTCAGGCAGGAGAACTATTATCTTCAGAACAGCCGAATTTTAATGAAATGATTGATCCAAAGTGTGATTGGGCATTACGCCATTTGGAGCAGTTCCCAGTAGAAGTAGAGAAAGCGAGTTATGCAACACTGCTTCGTGTTCCGGGAATCGGACCGAAATCAGCAAGTCGTATCACTTATGCAAGACGTTATGGCAGACTTGATTATGCAAGCCTGAAAAAGATGGGAGTAGTATTAAAGCGTGCGCATTATTTCATCACGTGTGGTGGAAAACAGATGTACCATACTCCTATTGAGGCATCTTATATTACGCGACAACTAATAAGTGTAGACAAGAAAGATCTATGGAATACACAACATGCGAATGAATCATTTACCCAGATGACATTGACAGATTTTGGAGTATGCTGATGAAGATATTTACTTGTAAAGACCGTCTGGAAGATATCATGACCTGCATCTATGATGCATGGTCTGAAGCTTTACTGATTGGTCATGACCAGATACAATTAAAAAAAGAACCTGTATTTCAGCAAACGATATTTGATGAATATATTCATGTAGACCAAGATCTTTCCAAAGCAGAAAAAGTGATTCGCTCGATTCGGAGAGATATTTCGGATGAAGCATATCTGAATATCTATTTGGTGACTTTATCTGTCGAGGAAGATGCACTGCAGGCAATTTATAATTTCCTTCGTGTCGGATTCAAAATTGGAGAGAGTGTACTACAGCAATATGCGAATCCACGTGTGATGCGGATATTAGAATTGCGTCGTAAAGTGTCTAACGAAAGCCATCATTTCAGAGAGTTCGCACGATTTGAGCGGTTGAATTCAAGTAACGTCTATGTCAGCCATCTGGAGCCAAAAAGTGATGTCATTATGTTGGTTGGCAGACATTTTGCAGACCGCATGCCTTCAGAACATTGGATGATCATAGATGATAATCGCAAAACAGCTTGTGTTCATCCGAAAGATGGTGAGAACTATCTCCGATATCTGACAGATGAAGAATTTCAGACATTGAGAAAGACAGAAGAGTACGAAGATGAGTATACGGATCTGTGGAAGACATTCTTTCATGCGATTGCAATAGATGAACGAAAGAATTACGTATGTCAGCGTAACTTATTTCCACTGTGGAAGAGAAAACACGCAGTGGAATTCAAAAAATAATCTTTTCTTATATATTCTTACTTGTATCTCATAGTATGGAAACGTATAATGTAAGAAAGATGTGATTAATAGGTGATTCTTTTCTTGATCGGAGGTGAGAATATATGTCATATGATTTATCAAAACCTCTTGTAATAGGAATTAGTTCGAGAGCTTTATTTAATCTTGAACAGGAAAATAAAATATTCGAAGAACAAGGCGTTGAAGCATATGAGGCTTACCAGGTAACACATGAGAATGAGATTCTTCAGAAGGGTGCTGCTTTCCAATTAATTAAAGCTTTTCTGAAACTGAATAACACAGGGTTGGGAAGACTGGTGGAAGTGATCATTATGTCACGGAACAATGCAAACACATGTCTTCGTATCTTTAATTCTATACAGTATTATGGCTTGGATATTACAAGAGCGACTTTGACAAGTGGAGCGGAAATTGCTCCCTATTTAAAAGCCTTTAAGACAGACTTGTTTTTGTCAGCAAATTCTGTTGATGTACAATCGGCTATTAACGATGGAATTGCAGCAGGTCTTATTTTGACTGGAGCGGCACATGCGGATGCAAAGCAAAAGATAGATCAGATCCGTATTGCTTTTGATGGAGATGCAGTTCTCTTTTCAGCCGAATCTGAAAAGATTTTTCAGAAGAACGGAATACAGGCATTTGAAGAACATGAGAAAGCGAATGCGAACACGCCGATGGCAAAAGGTCCGTTTGCTAACTTCCTGACATAGCTGTCTTATGTACAACAGCTGTTTAAAGAAAAGGATATTCAGCCAATCCGAACCGCACTGGTTACTTCTAGAAATGCTCCGGCACACGAACGCGCAGTCAAAACACTCCGCAACTGGGGCGTATCAATCAATGAAGCGTTCTTCTTAGGCGGTGTCAGCAAGACAGAAGTACTTGCAGCATTTGGAGCGCATATATTCTTTGATGATCAGGATATACATACCGAACCGGCTTCAACGGTTGTTCCGGCAGCTACTGTGCCTTATCGTGATGGAGATAATCCAAAAGAATAAGCAGCTTTATATTATTTTGAGGATGATGGGGGAAAACGATGCAGACATATACATATGTTTCAAAAGGAAAATTTGAATTAACAGAAAAACCTAAACCAGTGATTATGCATGAAAGGGATGCGATTGTAAAGGTTACACTTGCCAGTATCTGTTCCAGTGATTTACATATTAAGCATGGAAGTGTTCCTCGTGCAGTTTCAGGAATTACAGTTGGTCATGAGATGGTTGGAATTGTTGAAGAAGTTGGCGAAGCTGTAACTCATGTGAAGCCGGGAGACAGAGTAACTGTAAATGTTGAGACATTTTGTGGAGAATGTTATTTCTGTAAAAAAGGTTATGTGAACAATTGTACAGATCAAAACGGCGGATGGGCTCTTGGATGTCGTATTGATGGCGGTCAGGCTGAGTATGTGCGTGTACCGTTCGCAGATCAGGGATTAAATAAGATTCCGGATGAAGTTACCGATCGACAGGCATTATTCGTTGGAGATGTTTTGGCTACCGGTTATTGGGCAACTCGTATCTCTGAAATCACAGAAGATGATACGGTGTTGATCATCGGTGCAGGACCGACTGGTATCTGTACATTACTTTGTGTTATGCTGAAGCATCCGAAACACATTATTATGTGTGAAAAAGATGAGGAACGTATACATTTTATCAATGAACATTACCCAGATGTACTTACTATTTCTCCGGAAGAATGTGAGACTTTTGTTAAGAATACAAGTGACCACGGCGGTGCAGATGTTGTCCTGGAAGTTGCAGGTGCAGAGTCTACATTTCGTTTAGCCTGGGAATGCGCAAGACCGAATGCGATTGTGACAGTTGTTGCACTTTATGATAAAGCACAAAGCTTACCACTTCCAGACATGTATGGCAAGAATCTCATCTTCAAAACCGGTGGAGTGGATGGATGTGACTGTGAAGAGACGTTAAAACTGATTGCCGAAGGAAAGATCAATACTGAACCACTTATCACGCATACCTATCCTCTCAGTAAGATTGAAGAAGCCTATGACCTTTTCGAGAATAAGAGAGATGGTGTTATAAAAGTAGCTGTTGAATGTTGAGATAGCACAAGTATTCGAAAAGAGCGAAGTGAAAGTTTATGCTTATTGTAATCTTAATGGATTATGGAAAGCATAATCATAGTCTGATTGGACATTTGTAATTTCATACTCGTAATAATTGATTTTATATCATAACGCTTTTGTTTTTATGGCAGAAGCGTTAATTTTTTGCATTATCACAGATTTATTTACGGTTAAAATGTATAAAAATACAAAAATGACAAAAAAATTGATATAATATATAAATTTTTGGTTACTTTTCAAACATTATATGGTAAACTAATGTGGTATATCAAAAAATGTGGGAGGAGACTCAAAAATGAGCAAAAAAGAAGGAAAAGGGTTAAAGTCTTTTAACAAGGGATTTCAAGTGCCTGACACCTACATCATTATCTTTTTAGTAGTTGTTGTAGCAGCACTTCTGACATTTCTTGTACCAAAGGGATTTTACGAAACACAGGACATTTCATACATGATCAATGGTGTTGAGAAAACCCGTACAGTAATCAAAGACGGAAGTTTCCAGTATCTGACAGATGATGCAGGAAATGTAGTAACAGAAGGAGTAGCACTCTTTAGTGGAGATGGTGGAACAGGATTCTTCAACTATATGTATAACGGAATCGTAAGTAGTTCTGCGATCGAGATTATCGCATTCCTTATGGTAGTAGGTGGTGCATTTGGTATCATGATCCGTACCGGTGCGATCGAATCCGGATTGATTGGATTGATCCGTAAGGCAAAGGGAGCCGAAAAACTGTTGATTCCAGTACTTTTCGTACTGTTTTCTCTTGGTGGAGCAGTTTTCGGAATGGGAGAAGAAGCACTTCCATTTACTATGATTCTTTGTCCATTATTTGTAGCCGTTGGATATGACTCCGTTATTGCAGTTCTTGTTACTTATGTTGCAACACAGATCGGTTTCGGTTCATCCTGGATGAATCCATTCTCTGTAGGTATTGCACAGGGTATTGCAGGGATTGACGTATTCTCCGGAGCAGGATTCCGTATGGTAATGTGGGTAGTATTTACAGCTCTTGGCTGTGGAATGACGATGTTCTATGCGGCAAAGATCAAAAAGACTCCGACAATCTCAATCGCATATGAGACGGATGCGTATTTCCGTGAACAGAACGAAAAAACAGGTATTGACGAAGGACATTCCTTTGGTCTTGGACACATTTTAGTTCTTCTGACACTGGCTGCTACCGTAGTCTGGGTGATCTGGGGAGTTATGACTCAGGGATATTACATGCCAGAGATCGCGACACAGTTCTTTATTATGGGAATTGTTTCCGGTGTGATCGGAGTTATCTTTAAGCTGAACGATATGAGATTGAATGATATTGCAACTTCTTTCAAAGATGGAGCAAAAGATCTGATCGGTGCAGCGCTTGTTGTTGCTATGGCTCAGGGTATCATGCAGGTTCTTGGTGGATCTGATCCGACTACACCTACAGTTATCAACACAATTATGTATAATATTTCAAATGCACTGTCAGGAGTATCCGGAGCAGTTGCAGCAGTACTTATGTATTTGTTCCAGTCCGTATTCAACTTTTTCGTTGTATCCGGAACAGGACAGGCTGCAATCACAATGCCGATTATGGCTCCACTGTCAGACCTGTTAGGTGTATCACGTCAGACAGCTGTAGTTGCATTCCAGCTTGGTGATGCATTTACAAACCTGATCGTTCCTACATCAGGATGTCTGATCGGATCTCTTGCAATTGCTAAGATCGAGTGGTCTAACTGGATCAAATTCATGTGGAAATTCCTCGGCGTATTGATGATTGGTGCAATTATTACAGTTCTGATCGCTGTCGGAATTGGATTCTAAAACAGGCATTTGATAATTGAAAGTGATTTAAGATGAAATTAATTCAGAGTATTGATGTTTATGCCCCACAGCATCTGGGGAAAAAAGATGTATTGACGATCAATGACAAGATTGTCAAGATTAAAGATGCAGGTTCTATGTCAGCAGACGGATTTCTTTCTGATGCAGAAGTGATCGATGGAGAGGGGTTACTTTTAACTCCGGGATTCATTGATAGTCATGTTCATGTACTCGGAGGCGGTGGCGAAGGTGGATTCGCCAATCGTACTCCGGAAGCAACTATGGAAGGACTTACGAAGTTTGGAGTAACAACAGTTGTTGGCTGCCTTGGAACAGATGGAATCGGTCGTGATATGTGTGCACTGGTTGCAAAGACAAAAGGCTTGAATGAGCAGGGGATGTCTGCATATTGCTATACAGGTAGTTATCAGATTCCGGTCCGCACACTGACGGACAGTATTGTAAAAGACATTATGATGATTCAGGAAATTGTTGGAACAGGAGAAATCGCAATTTCTGATCATCGTTCTTCACAGCCGACTTTTGAAGAATTTGCACGTGTCGTTGCTGATACAAGACTTGGTGGCGTTCTTTCCGGGAAAGCTGGTATTGTAAATGTTCATCTTGGCGACAGTCCGAGATGCTTAGATCTTATTGAACGGGTGGTAGATGAGACAGAGATACCGGCTTCTCAAATACTTCCAACACATATCAACCGGAATGAGATGCTTTTCTGTAAGTCAATTGAGTATGCACTGAAGGGTGGAGCAGTAGATTTTACCGGAAATGAAGATATTGACTATTGGGAAACTATCTGTGATGAAGTACGTGTATGCAATGGTATCAAACGTATGTTGGATGCAGGAGTAAATCCTGACCGTATGACAATTTCCTCCGATGGACAGGGAAGCCTTCCGATGTACAGTAGTGATGGTGAATTCCTTGGAATGGGCGTTGGACAGTCCAGCTGCCTTCTGAAAGAAGTAAAGGAATGTGTATTCAAAACAAAAATTCCATTAGAAATAGCTATTTCTACGATTACATCTAATCCGGCAGAGATTCTTCGCCTCAAAGGAAAAGGTAAGATTGAAGAAGGCTATGATGCGGATCTTTGTATTCTTGATCAGGAACTTCAGCTTGTTGAAGTGATTGCAAAAGGCAACACAGTTTATAAAAAATAAAGGTAACTGTTCAGAGCCAACCTCCAAAATGCTACGCATTTCGGAGGTGTGGCGTATCCGCCAAATAAAATTTCAAAAACGGTCTAAAAAATGCAAGCATTTTATACCTTTTTTTGAAATTTTGCTTGGCTCTGAACAGTTACAAATAAAGTATCTTGATGTCAGAGGCATCAGTCATTCAGTTGGCTGGTGCTTTTTTCAACATTAAATTTATTTTTCAGAGCACTTTATGATATAATGGACTCGTAGTCTTTTACAGACATAAGAACGGATATAAGGAGAATGTACTATTGATCAATCAGACAGCAAAGAAAATTTTGAAAGCATTATCTTTTGATGGAGTAGAAGTGGAAGCATTTCGTCATATGGCGGATTTAAAACGACTGGATCCAATGAAGATTTTTTATAAGAAAGTAGACGAGAAAATATATAACGGAAGTCATGCAGTTCCGATTCGAATATTTTTTCCAAGCGAGAAAAGCTTTCGAGAAATTGAAGAAAAGAAGCATGATATTCAGGATAAAAAATTGCTTTTGTTCATACATGGCGGTGGATGGGTTACAGAAAGTATTGATAATTATGAAAGAATTTGCGCTCGGCTTGCGAATGCAACCGGACAATATGTAGTTGCAGTTGAATACAGACTGGCACCGGAAGATAAATTCCCGGCAGGTCTGGAAGATTGTTATGCTGTTGCAAAAGCGGTATATTCTGGAGATTTTATGTTAAATATAAGACCAGAAAACATTACTTTGATCGGAGACAGTGCCGGGGGAAATCTCTGCGCAGCATTATCTTTGATGGCAAGAGACCGCGGAGAATTCATGCCAAACAGACAGATCCTGATCTATCCGGCTACCTATAATGATTATACAGAGAATTCACCATTTGTATCTGTTAAGGAAAATGGATCCGATTATCTTTTGACTGCCGGAAAAATGCAGGATTATATTGATCTTTATGCGAGAAATGAGGAGGATAAGAAGAATCCTTATTTTGCACCATATATAGCTGAAGATTTAACGAATCAGCCGGATACATTGATCCTTACATGTGAATTTGATCCACTTCGAGATGAAGGGGAAGCGTATGGGGAACGCTTGAAAGAGGCTGGAAATCATGTGGAGATACATCGGATTAAAGATGCATTACATGGATACTTCGCGTTGGGGATTAAGCAGCTTCATGTACAGGAAAGTTTCACCTATATTAATGAATTTCTGAAAGGGGAAACACAGTGAGTAAGAAAAACGCACGCTGGAGGAAATTAGACAACGCAGCGAAATTATATTCTGCTGCCAGTAACAAAAAAGATACAAGAGTATTTCGATTTTACTGTGAATTAAAAGAAGAAGTAAATCCTAAAGCTTTACAGGAAGCACTGAATCAGACGATAGAAACATTTCCTACGTTTTTAATGGTACTTCGTAAGGGATTCTTTTGGCATTATCTTGAACCGTGTAATCTACGGCCGATTGTTAAAGAAGAATATAAAGAGCCATGCAGCAGACTCTATATAAGAGATAAGAAGACCCTACTATTTGAAGTAACTTATTATAAAAAACGAATCAATTTTGAAGTGTTTCATGTGTTGACAGACGGTACAGGGGCAACAGAATTCTTAAAAGAACTGGTAAAGAATTATTTATACCTTGTGCATAAAGAAGAAGGATTAGAACAGATTACATTACTGCCGGAAGATATGACTGTACAAGATCAGGAAGATGACAGTTTCTTAAAATATTATTCAAAAAATCAAAAACGACCGAAAAAAAGAAAACTGAATGCTTTTCAGATACGAAGGAAAAAGAAAGATGGAAATCATCTGCATGTCCACGAATCTGTTGTCTCAGTACAGGCAGTATTGAAACGGAGCAGAGAGCTTGGAGTGTCTATGACAATCTTTCTGACAGCATTGTTTATGATGGCGATAAACGAAGAAATGTCTAAGATGCAGAAGAAAAAGCCGGTTGTGTTAATGGTTCCGGTTAACCTAAGAAAGTTTTTCCCGTCTTCATCGATGTTGAATTTTTTTAACTGGATCGAACCAGGATATAATTTTACAACACAGGATCAAAGCTTTGAAGCAGTTCTAAAATATACGAAAGAATTTTTTGAGACAGAATTAACAAAAGAAAAAATGTCAGCACATATCAGCGAGTTACTAGCACTGGAATTGCATCCGATTTTGAGACTCGCGCCATTGGAACTTAAAAACCTTTGTATTCAGGCAGGTGCAAAATATTCGGAGAAGAATACAACAGCAATCTTTTCTAATATGAGCGCAGTTAAAATGCCTGCAAGTTATGTACCTTATATTGAACGATTTGGCGTATATACAAATACCCCGAAGCTCGAATTATGTTTGTGTTCCTTTCAGGATAAATTATCATTTGCATTTACATCCAGATACGACACAGTGAACATTGAACGCAACTTTTATCGCTTGTTAAAAGAACAGGGAATCACATCTGAAAAAGTAAAGCCTGAATTTCCAGAGACAGGTAAGCCAAGCGAACAGGAAATGAAAGTCTATAAGATCTATAGCTTTCTGTGTATTGCGATTGTTGCGGCAATGCTTGTTACGGATTTGAATTTCCACCCAAGAATTCGATGGACTTTATTTACAGCAGGAGGCGTTGTGACGATGTGGATTGCCTCGTCAATCGGATTTTTCAAACGTTATAATCTGCTGAAAAATGCGATGTGGCAGCTTATTATCGGTACAATCATCTGTTTTATATGGGATGCACTGACCGGATGGCACAGCTGGTCTGTAGATCTTGTGTTGCCGATCATGAGTGTATCTACACTTGCAGCAATGTTTGTAACCGCTAAAGTGCAGAAAAGTCCGGTACGAGAGTATCTTATTTATGAAATTATGGCCGCTGGATATGGATTAATCCTTCCGGTAATCTTGCTTTTATGCGGGGTGGTGAAAAATCCAACAGTGAGTATGTTTGGAGCATTGACATGTTTCTTATTCCTTGTAGCAGTGATTTTGTTCAAGGGAAGAGAATTTAAAGAAGAGATGCAGAAAAATCTGCATGTATAAAATAAGCAGAAGAGAAGAGCGTAAAAGTTAAAAGAGAAATAAATTGCTAAAGTAAAAAGCACAAGATGGACATCAATTATCCCTTGTGCTTTTTACATCTAGAACCTATAAATCGGATTCACCATTATACTGAAAATGTAGAATATATCTTTACAAGTTCAATCATCATATCAACTACTTTATCCATACTCTGAACAGAAATGTGTTCATAAGGGCCATGATATCCATGACCTCCCGTACCAATATCCGGGCATGGAAGACCACGAAAACTCAGCTGGCATCCGTCAGTACCGCCTCGGATCGGTGAGACAATTGGAGTGAGTCCGGTTCTTTCGCAGGCAAGCTTTGCATTATCGATCAGGTGCATATGTTCTTCAATAATATTTTTCATATTAAAGTACTGATCTTTTATATGCAGTTCTACTGTATTTTCTCCCCATTTTTTATTCAACTCGTTAGTGATATCAGCGAGTTTGTCTTTTCTGCGTTGAAAATTGTCTGTGTCATGGTCTCGGACGATATAATTTAGAGTAGCATGTCCACAATCTCCACTCATATTAATGAGATGATAGAAACCTTCATATCCTTCCGTGTCACGAGGTGTCTCGTGTAAAGGCAACAGACTATTGATTTCCATAGCCAGAAGACAAGCATTGACCATTGTATCCTTGGAAGAGCCCGGATGCACACTTACCCCATGAATATCAAAAGAAGCACTGCATGCATTAAAGTTCTCATACTCCAGTTCGCCCTCTGTAGAACCGTCCAATGTATAGGCAAAATCTGCGCCAAACAACTCCACATCAAAATGAGAAGCACCGGTACCGATTTCTTCATCAGGAGTAAAGGCAATACAAATCGGACCATGAGGAATGGATTCCGCCTGCAGATGTTCAACCATAGTCAGGATTTCTGCAATTCCGGCTTTGTCATCAGCTCCTAAGATCGTATTTCCATCTGTGGCAATAAGTGTATGTCCCTTTAATGATTCCAAATGCGGGAACATTTCCGGGCTTAAAATTAACCCACTATTGCCAAGAGCAAGTTCTTTACCATCATAATGTTCTGTGATAATCGGACGAATCGGCTGCTCACAGTAATCGGCTACAGTGTCCATATGTGCGATAAAGCCAATAGCAGGTGCATTCTCATATCCTTTTGTTGCGGGAAGTTTCCCGTAGAGGAAACAATTATCAGTCAGCTGAATATTTGAAACCACAAGTTCTTCCATTTCTTTCTTTAAAAGATTGGCCAGATCAAACTGACATGCGGAAGAAGGTATTGAAGTGCTGGTTTCATCAGAAGGTGTTTTTATAACTGCATATTTTAGTAAACGTTCATAGGCTTTCATATAAAATCTCCTTAAAATGTAATTTGTTGGGTATATCGTATCATATTTGGAAGGATGTGTATATTTGAAATCTGAAAAAGTACGTTTTTATTCGTATAGGAAGATTGGTATTCTTAACAGTGATGTGGTATACTGGACAATAGATTGACGTTGTTTTTTTCACAAGTAGATGGAGAAAACAAATATGATAATAGGAGAGTAAAAATGATTATCAGAAAAGCAGAAGAAAAAGATATTCCAAGAATTTTAGAGCTATTAAAACAGGTATTACAAATTCATGCAGACATAAGACCTGATATTTTTATTCCGGGTACGACAAAATATACTATAGATGAATTGGCAGAGCTTCTGAAAAATAAAGAAAAGCCGATATATGTTGCAGTAGATGAAAATGATGTTTGCAGGGGGTATGCATTTTGTCAATTACATGAGCAGCCCTTTTCAAATAATATGGTGCAGTTTAAGTCTCTTTTTATTGATGATCTATGTGTCGATCAAGAGGCTCGAGGCCAGCATATTGGCGAAAGTCTGTTTGAATATGTAAAAAGTGAAGCGAAACAGCTGGGATGTTATGAAGTAACATTAAATGTATGGGCAGGAAATATTTCCGCAGAGAAATTTTATGAAAAAATGGGAATGCGAACAAAAGAAAGACAAATGGAGTACATATTATAAGATCGTTTTCACTTCGGGGATTACAATCAATAAAGCCGGTGGAGGATTTTGAATCCCGCATCGGCTTTGTTGAATTTATAGATAACTCGAAAGCTTATGCAACTGTAAAGGTGCTGAACCGTTAAAACTTTATTTGCTATGGTTCAGCAGTGCTTTAATGTCTTCTTCCGGTGTGGTAATAGGTGCAATGCCATAATTCTCCACTAGAAAATTCAGAATATTAGGAGACAAAAACGCCGGAAGAGAAGGACCAAGACGAATGTTTTTGATACCTAAATGTAGAAGCGTTAACAAGATGCAGACAGCCTTCTGTTCATACCAGGAGAGAACAAAGGAGAGTGGAAGTTCATTTACGGAACATCCAAATGCATCTGCAAGTGCCACAGCAACCTGAATCGCACCATAAGCATCATTGCACTGCCCCATATCCATCAGCCGTGGCAGACCACCGATTTCTCCCAGCTCAAGATCATTAAAACGAAATTTTCCACATGCCAGGGTGAGGACAATACTGTCAGAAGGTGTCTGTTTTACGAATTCTGTGTAATAGTTTCGGCCCGGTTTGGCACCATCACAGCCGGCAACCAGGAAGAAATGACGGATTGCTCCTGATTTTACAGCTTCTACTATAGTACCTGCATGAGACAGGATAGCCGCATGACCAAAACCGGTTGTCACTTTTGTACCGCCATTGATGCCTGTGAGTATCTGATCTTCCTTGTAACCACCCAGTTCCAGTGCCTTTTCAATAACCGGCGTAAAATCTTTCTTTTCATCGATATGAACAGCACCTGGGAAAGCAACCATTTCTGTTGTAAATACTCTGTCAGCATAGCTGCTTTTTGGCGGCATCAGACAGTTGGTAGTGTAGAGAATCGGAGCAGGAAGATGATCAAACTCTTTCTGCTGATTCTGCCATGCGGTTCCAAAATTCCCTTTTAAGTGAGAGAATTTTTTTAAGAACGGATATGCATGGGCAGGGAGCATTTCACCATGAGTATAGATGTTGATTCCTTTTCCCTCTGTTTGTTCAAGCAAAAGCTGCAGGTCTCTCAGATCATGTCCGGTCACGACAATAAAAGGCCCCTTTTCTATTGTAAGTGTCACATCGGTTGGTTCTGGTATTCCATAGGTTTCTGTATTTGCCTTGTCAAGAAGTGCCATACACTTCAGATTGATTTCCCCTACTTTGAGCACTGTGGGAAGCAGAGTTTCCACACTCTCTCCATAACCAATCATAAACAATGCTTCGCAGAAGAATCGATTCACCTCGACATCTTCATAATTCAGAACATTTGCATGATAGGCATAGGCTGCCATCCCACGAATCCCGAAAAGAATAAGAGACTTCAGAGAACGGATATCTTCGTTGGCATCCCACAGTTGTTGCATATCGTATTCATCTGTTTTACCGCATGGTGACTGACATTTGCTGCAGTCAGGAACCAGTCTTTCTTTTTCAGCTCTGACTTTTTGTATCATGTTTTCAATTGATGCATCGTCAAAATTCACATTTGTAACTGTAGTAAACAATCCTTCAATTATGATTTGCCCGGTTCTTTTAGAAATAGCAGTTGAACCGTCAACAGCTCTTGCAAGGCTGATCAACGCACCTGTCAATTCATCCTGTAATCTGGCTGTATCTGCTTTTTTCCCACAGGCGCCGGCATTTCCTGTGCAGCCGGTACATCCGACTGTCTGTTCACACTGAAAACAAAACATTTTCTTATCCATTATTGCATTCTCCTTCTTTTTTTATTCTATAGTTTTCCCATCAATACCTATCGTTATAACCTGCCATGGTAAGAATTTTCCACTATTTTGAAGCGCTTTTTTTGCTGCCATCTCAAGACCACCACAGCAAGGAACTTCCATCCTTACGATCGTTACGCTTTGGATGTTGTTATTTTGAATGATTGCAGTTAATTTCTCACTATAATCCACCTGATCTAATTTAGGACAGCCGATTAATGTTACCTTATTCTGAATAAAATCCTTATGAAAACTTGCATAAGCGTAAGCAGTGCAATCGGCTGCAATTAAAAGCTTTGCGCCGTCAAAATATGGTGCACTGACTGGTGCAAGTTTAATCTGGACTGGCCAGTTCTGAAGTTTTGATACAGAATCTACGGTTGAAGATGGTTTTACAGACTCAGGTGTTTCTGTCCGCCGAATCTGCATGATTTTAGATCCCGGACAGCCGGAGTGAGAGGACATTGTCTGATTTTGAGTAACTATTTTTTTCTGAGCTTCTTTTACGGCTTCTTCGTCATATGCAGGAGCTTCCCTTTCTTCAAAAGAAATGGCACCTGTAGGACATTCCGGGAGACAATCACCAAGTCCGTCACAGAAATGTTCTCTCACCAATTCTGCTTTTCCGTTAATGATGTCAATGGCACCTTCATGGCAGGCATCCGCACAGGCACCGCATCCATTACATTTTTCTTTATCGATTCGAATAATCTTTCTTATCATTTTTACCCTCCATTTATAACATTTCACTTTTGTTTCTGCTAGAATCATAGTATAATAAATACAACTTGTATGTTTGATTTCCAACAGGAGGAACGATTTTGAAAAAATATTTGCCTATTCTAAGAAACAGTCCATTCTTCAAAGGCCTTACAGATAACGAGATATTATCCATATTGCATTGTGTAAATGCAACAATAATTTCCAAAGAACGAAATTCTTATATTTTCAGAGCGGGAGATTCTACCGAGGTAATGGGACTTGTGCTGTCAGGCTGTGTTCTTGTGATTCAGGAAGATCTCTGGGGACATCGAAATATTCTGTCAAAATGCCATACCGGTGATTTCTTTGGTGAGCCATATGCAGCAAGCCCGGGAGCTGTTTTAAATATCAGTGTGATAGCAGATGAGGATTGTGAAATTATTTCCCTGAATGTCCAGAGACTTCTTGTTTCCTGCCCGACGGCATGCGAGCATCATCAGAAACTGATCCGTAACCTTGTCAGTGTCCTGGCGAATAAGATACTGATCCTGAACGATAAGATTACCCATGTCGGGAAACGAACAACCAGAGATAAACTATTGTCGTATCTGTCAGCAGAATCTATCAGACATTCGTCGTTATCTTTTGATATTCCTTTTGACCGGCAGCAGCTGGCAGATTATCTTTGTATAGATCGTGCGGCAATGTCTACAGAGATATCAAAGTTACAAAAAGAAGGCTATCTAAAAACAAATAGAAAACATTTTGAATTGACCGTTTCTAATGACACAGATTCAGGAATAAAAATGTGACATATGTCACGGAAAATAGAGAATCAATTCAAAAGCTATTCTATAGTGCAAGAGGAGGAAGCATTAAAATGATAAATAAATTACATTTGGCAATGATTGAATTATACAGAGGAGATGCAAAGAGGATTCAACATTTTTGTAAAGTACATAGTTATGCAAAATTGATCGCAGAAACAGAAAATGTAGATAAGGAATGCTTGTTTATCATTGAAGCAGCAGCTTTAACACATGATATTGGAATTCATTCCTGCGAAGAAAAATATGGAAACTGCAATGGAAAATTACAAGAAAAAGAAGGTCCTGCAATTGCAGAAAAGATGCTCAAAGAATTAGGCTTTGATCAGGATGTATCTGAGCGGGTCCAGTATTTGATTGCACATCACCATACATATAATAATATTGATGAAATTGATTATCAGATATTGGTAGAGGCTGATTTCCTGGTTAATATTATGGAGGATGGTTTATCGAAAGAAGCTGCTTTAAAAGCTTATGAAAGTATTTTCAAAACAACATGCGGGAAAATGATTTGCAGGGAGATGTTTGATTTTTGCAGTTGATAATCAGACGAATATTTAGACCAGCTGTGAAGATAAAGCAGCATTTAAATACGGCAAAACAAAAGTAAGATATCACATAATAAAATGGATTTATTGCCGATATTACGGTATACTTATAAAGATAGATTTGTGACTGGAAAAGTAATCGCATGAAGAATGTGAGGTAAATTATGCTTGAAAATAAATTAGGTATTACAGATTCTACAGAATTAGCAAGAATGGAA
>ERZ894232.1729-NODE-1729-length-18936-cov-7.362110_pt1 | contig 18936 bp, 20 predicted proteins | sample MGYA00380296_ERZ894232 | MGnify/ENA primary metagenome ERZ894232 (study PRJEB32331, sample SAMN06328433) | human gut metagenome | biome: human gut microbiome; feature: stool | host: Homo sapiens | collected 2014-08-14 ... | reverse complement strand
GGACGGTAAAACCGTTGGCTGGTTGGATGGTACGGTTAACATATAAGCAAAGCAAAAATACAAAATAAGGCGGGAACCATATGAAAATTGCAGTTGCGGGTACAGGGGCTAGAGATATAATAGGGTCAACCAAGAAAACCTACGATAACTAAATGGTTTTGACGGCTTGAGTTGTCCTTCAAATGTTTTATTTGTTGAAAAACTGCAAGAAGCGGGAAATCCTGAGGGTTATATGTAGGTGGCTTTTGGAAGCTCTGTTTTGACCCACAAAAAGGAGCAGCAAATAAAGATTGCAGGAGAGTTCAAGCCTACGGTGGATTGCCTTTGTGCGATCCGCCGTGGGTTTGTTGCTGTTTATATAGAAAAAGTGAGGAGTGCAGAATGTACATGAATGACGGAAATAAAACGAAAATCAATCTGAGAAACAAGAGTGTTTTTATCACGGGTGTAGCTGGTTTTATCGGTTCTAGCCTTGCAAAGAGACTGCTCTCCACGGTGGAGGGTGTCAAGGTTGTGGGTCTGGACAACATGAACCACTATTATGATGTGCGCCTGAAGGAAGCACGTTTGAACGAATTGGAGCAGTTTGACAATTTCAGCTTCGTAAAAGGTAATCTGGCAGACAAGGCTGTGATCGAATCTATCTTTGAGCAGTATAAGCCGGAAATCGTAGTGAACCTCGGTGCGCAGGCGGGTGTCCGCTATTCCATTACGAACCCTGATGCCTATGTGGAAGCAAACTTGATTGGCTTCTATAACATTCTGGAAGCCTGCCGCCATTCTTACGATGAAGGGCATACTCCGGTGGAACATTTGGTTTATGCGTCGAGTTCTTCCGTATACGGCAGCAATAAAAAAGTGCCGTACAGTACGGATGATAAGGTCGATAACCCGGTATCGCTGTATGCAGCAACCAAGAAGTCCAATGAGTTGATGGCACATGCCTATTCTAAACTGTACAACATTCCTTCTACGGGCCTGCGCTTCTTCACAGTATACGGCCCTGCTGGTCGCCCGGATATGGCGTACTTCGGCTTTACTAACAAGCTGCTGAAAGGCGAAACGATTCAGATTTTCAACTACGGTAACTGCAAGCGTGACTTTACTTATGTGGATGATATTGTCGAGGGCGTTGTCCGTGTGATGCAGGGTGCGCCGGAACGTAAAAATGGTGAAGATGGTCTGCCGATTCCGCCGTATGCAGTTTATAACATCGGCAACCAGAACCCGGAAAATCTGCTGGACTTTGTACAGATTTTGCAGGAAGAACTGATCCGTGCTGGTGTTCTGCCGGAAGATTATGATTTTGAAGCACACAAAAAATTGGTTCCGATGCAGCCTGGTGATGTACCTGTGACCTATGCAGATACCAGTGCGCTGGAGCGTGACTTCGGATATAAGCCCTCTACGAGCTTGCGCGAGGGTTTACGGAAGTTTGCTGAGTGGTACGCAAAGTTTTACAAATAACGAAGAATAGGGAAATAAACCGATGAAGTGTGTTGAGGTTTACAAGGAATTATATCATCAGGAACCGTTTGATGTGGCGTTCTGCCCGTACCGCATCAGTCCGCTGGGTGCGCATATCGACCATCAGTACGGAAAAATCAATGGTCTGGCAATCGACAAGGGGATCCACATGGCCTACCACCCGAAACAGAATGGTGTGGTGGAGCTGCAGTCGTTGAACTTCCCGAAGCGTGCCCAGTTCTTTGTAAATGCAGTGCCGGAAGAAAAGCAGGGAGACTGGGCTGATCATCTGCGTGGTGCGGCAAAGATGCTGGGAGAAAAGTACCGCCTGAAAGTTGGTCTGTCTGGCATCATCGAGGGTAGCCTGCCGATTGGCGGTTTGTCCTCGTCGGCTTCGGTCATTATTTGCTTTTTGTCTGCACTGTGCAAAGTGAACGGCATCCATCTGGAGCCGATGGAGATGATTCTCACGGCGAAGGCCGCAGAAAACCAGTATGTTGGCGTTTCTTGCGGCAAACTCGATCAGAGTTGTGAGGTGTATTCCAAGAAAAATCACTTGTTGTACCTTGACACGAAAGATGATAGCTATGAGTTAATCCCAACCAGTGGGAAAATGAAACCTTATAAGGTGGCGATTTTCTTCTCCGGCTTGGAGCGTTCTTTGAAAAACTCCAAGTACAATCTGCGTCAGGACGAGTGCAAGGCAGCGGCCTATGCGCTGATGGGCTATGCAGGAATGAACTATGGTACTTTTGCAAATACCAGGCTTCGGGATGTGCCTTTCGAAGTATTTGAAGCCTATAAAGATCGTCTGCCAGAATTGTGGCGTAGACGCGCAGAACACTATTACAGCGAGTTTGCTCGTGCCGAAAAGGGTGCAGAACTGTGGCGTAAAGGTGATTTGGAAGGCTACGGTCAGCTTGTTTTTGAAAGCGGAAAATCCTCTATTTACAGCTATGAGTGTGGATGTGATGAACTGAAAAAATTGTATGAAATCATGGCTGATACCGATGGTATCTACGGTGGCCGCTTCTCTGGCGCAGGTTTTAAAGGCTGCTGCATGGCGCTGATCGACCCGGACAAGGCCGAAGATATTGAAGCAAAGGTCACAGCAGAGTATCTGAAAGCGTTCCCGGCATTGGAAGGAAAATATAGCTTCCATTTGTGTGAGAGCGCAGATGGTGTTGAGTTATAAGAGGAGAGTACATATAGATGAAATGCTTGATTTTGGCGGCGGGTTACGCCACACGGCTTTATCCACTGACCGAGAATTTCCCGAAGCCGCTCCTGAAAGTGGGCGAGAAGTCCATCCTTGATTGGTTGGTCGATGATTTGGTGGACACTACCGACATTGACGAATTTGTGGTGATTTCCAACCATAAGTTCGCACAGCATTTTGAAAACTGGAAGAACAATAAGCAAAAGACGCGGCCTTATGAGATTACTGTGATCGACGATGGTACAAGCACCAATGAAACTCGTCTTGGAGCAGTCAAAGATATTCAGCTGGCGGTAGAAAAGCTGAATTTAGCTGATGATTTGCTGGTTATGGCTGGCGACAATGTGCTGAATTTCAGTCTTTCCAAGTTTGTGGAGTTCGCAAAGGAAAAGAATACCTCCTGTGTGATGTGCCACGAGGAAAATGAACTGAAAAAGCAGCAGAAAACGGCGATCATCACGTTGGATGGCAATGACCTGATTACCAGCTATGAGGAAAAGCCGAAAGAGCCGAAAGGAAATCTGGCTGTGCCGCCGTTCTACTGCTATCGTGCCTGTGATGTAAAGCGGATTCAGGAAGCACTGGATAATGGCTGCGGCTATGATGCACCGGGCAGCTTTGCGGCTTGGTTGAGCAAGCAGACCCCGATGCACGCTTACGTTATGCCGGGCAAACGGTATGACATTGGCGATATTAACAGCTATGAGTATGTAAAGAGTGTGTTCTCAAGATAAGTATACAAGGGAGAAAGTAATAATGAAGGAGTTTAAAGATTTGAAAATTGCCGTGGCCGGTACGGGATATGTTGGGCTTTCGCTGGCAGTGTTGCTGGCACAGCACCATCAGGTAACGGCTTTGGATATCGTTCCTGAGAAGGTGGAGATGATCAATAACAAGAAATCTCCGATTCGGGACGAGTACATTGAGAAGTATCTGGCAGAAAAGGAGCTGGATTTGACTGCAACTCTGGATGCCAAGGAAGCGTATTCTGATGCTGATTTTGTTGTCATTGCGGCTCCTACCAACTATGACAGCAAGAAAAATTTCTTTGATACCTCTGCAGTTGAAGCAGTTATCAAACTGGTAATTGAGTATAACCCGGAAGCAATTATGGTGATAAAGTCCACGATTCCTGTTGGTTTCACAGCAAGTGTCCGCGAAAAATATCACTGCGACAATATTATCTTCAGCCCGGAATTTCTGCGTGAGAGCAAGGCGCTGTATGATAACCTTACCCTTCCCGTATCATCGTTGGTACGGATGTAGAAAACGCTCGTCTGGTAAAAGCTGCACATACTTTTGCTGAATTGCTTCAGGAAGGTGCAATCAAGGAAAACATTGACACTCTGTTCATGGGCTTTACCGAAGCAGAAGCGGTTAAGTTGTTTGCTAATACTTATCTGGCTCTGCGTGTTAGCTACTTCAATGAACTGGATACCTATGCAGAGATGAAGGGGCTGAATACTCAGCAGATTATCAACGGCGTCTGCCTTGATCCGCGTATCGGTACTCATTACAACAATCCCAGCTTCGGTTACGGCGGGTACTGCCTGCCAAAGGACACTAAACAGCTGCTCGCAAATTATGCCGATGTACCGGAGAACTTGATTGAAGCAATCGTTGAGAGCAACCGCACTCGTAAAGATTTTATTGCGGATCGGGTGCTTGAAATTGCTGGTGCTTATGAAGCAAATGACAGCTGGGATGAGAGCAAAGAAAAAGAAGTTGTTGTCGGCGTTTACCGACTGACTATGAAGAGCAACAGCGATAACTTCCGTCAGAGCTCTATTCAGGGTGTCATGAAGCGAATCAAGGCGAAAGGCGCAACAGTCATCATCTATGAGCCTACCCTAAAAGACGGGGATACATTCTTTGGTAGCCGGGTTGTTAATGACTTGGATGACTTCAAGAAAAAGAGTCAGGCTATCATCGCAAACCGCTATGACAAGTGTCTGGATGATGTGAAGAATAAGGTTTATTCACGCGATATTTTCCAGCGTGATTAATATAAAATTTTTATTTAAAAGGAGAATAATTATGTCTGCATTTGATAACGCAACCCTTATGATCACTGGTGGTACTGGTTCTTTTGGCTCTACCGTTCTGAAGCACTTCCTGGATTCTGACCTGAAGGAAATCCGCATTTTCTCTCGTGACGAAAAGAAGCAGGACGATATGCGCCATGAGCTTCAGGCCAAGCATCCGGAGAATGCCAAGAAGGTTAAGTTCTACATCGGTGATGTCCGCAATCCTCAGTCTATCCGTGACGCTATGCCTGGTGTTGATTACATCTTCCATGCTGCTGCTCTGAAGCAGGTTCCTTCCTGCGAGTTCTTCCCTATGCAGGCCGTCCAGACCAACATCATCGGTACTGATAATATGTTGCACGCCGCCATTGATGCCGGTGTCAAGCGTGTCGTCTGCCTGTCCACCGATAAAGCAGCCTACCCCATCAACGCTATGGGCATCTCCAAGGCCATGATGGAGCACGTCATCTACGCCAATGCCCGTGTGGCTGCTGAGCGTGGCGGCACCACCATCTGCTGCACCCGTTACGGCAACGTCATGTGCAGCCGTGGCTCTGTCATCCCTCTGTTCATCGACCAGATCAAGGCTGGCAATCCCATCACCATCACCGATCCCAACATGACCCGCTTCCTGATGAATCTGGACGAGGCTGTGGATCTGGTTATGTTCGCCTTCCAGCACGCCAATCCCGGCGACCTGTTCATCCAGAAGGCGGATGCCTCTACCATCGGCGATCTGGCTAAGGCTGTCCAGCAACTCTTCGGTGATACCGGCACCAACATCATCGGAACTCGTCACGGCGAGAAGCTGTTCGAGACCCTGATGACCCGTGAGGAGCGCCTGCGTAGCGAGGATATGGGGCACTACTTCCGTGTTGCTGCTGACAACCGCGACCTGAACTACGATAAGTTCGTGGTCAAGGGCGAGGTTCATACCATGGCTGACGAGTCCTACACCAGCCACAACACCAATCGGCTGGATGTGGAAGGCACCGTCAAGAAGATCATGACCACCGAGTATGTCCAGAACGAGCTGAAGGGTATTCCTAATGTCTAAGGAAAAGCTGCTGCTGGTTGGAGCAGGTGGTTTCGGGCGTATGGTGGCGGAACAGGCGATGCTCCAATACGACTGTGCTTTTGTGGATGATGGGCAACCCATAGGCACTGAGATCTGTGGCATTCCGGTGGTTGGCGGTCTTGCCGATCTGCCGGAGCTGCGAAAGGAATATAGCTTGCTGGTGGTGGGCATCGGCAACAACCAGTTCCGGGCACAGGTGTATGAGAAAGCAAATGCACTTGGCTATGGGTTCCCCAATATCGTTGCCCCCAGTGCCTACATCAGTCCATACGCCAAGTTGGGATGTGGTTGTGTGGTGCTGCGAAACGCCTGTGTCCAGAACGGTGCATCTGTTGGTAACGGCGTTCTGTTGAACGCCGGAACAGAAGTCCACTGTGATGCAGCGGTAGGAGACTACGCCCTTATCTACACCAACAGTGTGATCCGCACCGGTGCGACTGTGGGCAGCCTTACCCGCATCGGCAGCAATGTTACCGTCTGCAACCATGCAGTCGTGCCGGACGGTGCAGATATTCCGGACTGCACCGCAGTACATTCAGAGGTGAAACAATGAACATTCTAGTCACAGGTGCCAAGGGCATGGTGGGAACCGCCCTGTGCAACAACCTGAAAAACATCCGGGACGGCAAGAACAAGACCCGCCCGGCATTGCATATTGAAGAAATCTACGAATATGATTTGGATTCCACACCGGAAGAGCTGGACGAGTACTGCCAGAAGGCGGACTTTGTGTTCAATCTGGCAGGCGTGAATCGTCCGGAGAACCCGGAAGATTTCATGAAGGGCAACTTCGGCTTTGCATCCGACCTGCTGAACTGCCTGAAAAAGCACAACAACAAGGCAACCATCATGCTGTCCTCCTCCATTCAGGCGACGCTGGCTGGTCGCTTCGGCAACAGCGAGTACGGCAGGAGCAAGAAGGCGGGCGAGGAGCTGTTCTTCCAGTATGCTCAGGAGACTGGAGCAAAGGTGGCTGTCTACCGTTTTGTGAACCTGATGGGTCATAGCCGCCCCAAGTACAACAGCGCTGTCAGCACCTTCTGCTGGGCGGTTGCCAATGATGAGCCCTTTACCGTCAACGACCGCAGCACAGAATTGGAGCTGCTGTATATTGACGACCTGGTCGAAGGAATGTTTGACCTGCTGGAAGGCAAAGAACAGCACTGCGAGTTTGACGGCGTGAAGACTGTTCTGAAAGCAGACGGTCGCTACTGCTGCGTTCCCGTGACCCACAAGGTTACGCTGGGGGAAATCGTGGACTTGCTGCAGGAGTTCAAGGCACAGCCGAGTACGCTGATGATGCCGAAAATGCCCGACGGCAGCTTTGCCAAGAAGCTGTATTCCCTGTACCTGACCTATCTGCCGACGGACAAGTTCAAGTATGCCTTGAAGATGAACGCAGACAACCGTGGCTCTTTCACGGAATTGGTTCATACCGCTGACTGTGGGCAGGTGAGCATCAACATCAGCCGCCCAGGTATCACCAAGGGGCAGCACTGGCACAACTCTAAGTGGGAGCTGTTCATCGTGGTTGCCGGTCACGGACTGATTCAGGAGCGGAACATCAACACCGGAGAAACGGTGGAGTTTGAGGTTTCTGGCGATAAGATCGAGGCAGTCCACATGATTCCCGGCTGGACTCACAATATCATCAATCTGTCGAAAACGGAGAATCTGGTGACGGTGATGACCTGTAATGAGATCTTTAACCCGAACCACCCGGACACCTTTTTCGAGCCGGTGTAAGAAAAGATACTGGTTGACGTTAGGAGAATATTATGGAACACAATTTTAAATGGAAAAATGACGGGCGCACCAAGGTCATGATTGGCTGTGGCACCCGTCCTGAGATCATTCGGCTGGCTGCCGTTATCAAGCGTTGCCGTGAATACTTTGACTGCTGCGTGGTCTATTACAATCAAAACTGGGACAGAAACCTTTCCACCGTTTTCTGGGAGGATTTCGAGTTGAAAAACACCTTCGGGGAGTATGGCCCGGACATTTTGGTGCCGGTGGTTGGCGAGAATCTTGGTGTTACCTGCGGCAACATTATGGGCCGCAGCTATGAACTCCTCTCTGAATTGCAGCCGGAGGGCTATCTGGTGCTGGGCGATACCAACTCCTGCCTTTCTGCCATCAGTGCAAAACGACTGCACATCCCGCTGTTTCACATGGAGGCAGGCAACCGCTGCAAGGACGAGTGTCTGCCCGAGGAGACCAATCGCCGCATCGTGGATGTGATTTCTGACGTGAATATGTGCTATTCCGAGTTCGCCCGGAAATATCTGGCAGATACCGGCCTGCCCAAGGAGCGTACCTATCAGACTGGCTCTCCCATGGCAGAGGTATTGCATATGAATCTGGAGAAAATCCAGAAAAGTGATGTGCTGGAGCGTCTTGGACTGGAGAAGGACAAGTATATTCTGCTGTCCGCCCACCGTGAGGAGAACATCGATTCTGAAAAGAACTTCCTGAGCCTGTTTACTGCCATCAACGCACTGGCAGAGAAGTACGATATGCCCATCCTGTACTCCTGCCATCCCAGAAGCAAGCACCGTCTGGAAAAGAGTGGCTTCAAACTCGACCCTCGTGTCCGGGTCAATGAGCCGCTGGGCTTCAACGACTACAACAAGCTGCAAATGAACGCTTTGGCAATCGTTTCCGACTCCGGCACTCTGCCCGAGGAGAGCAGCTTCTACCTGTCCATTGGTCATCCCATCGCCGCCGTGTGCATCCGTACCAGTACGGAACGCCCTGAGGCGCTGGAAGCCGGTGACTTCATTTTGGCTGGTATTACCACTCGGGAACTTCTCAACGCCACCGATATGGCCATTAAGATGAAGCAGAAGGGCGTTCTGGGCAAGCCCTGCCCGGACTATGTGGACGAGACCGTGTCCATGAAGGTGGTTCGCATCATTCAGGGTTATGTAAACGTGGTCAATAAGATGGTGTGGAGGAAATACTGAGTTATAAAGTGAGAAAGCTATGCGACGAGTGAATATATTAGGCGTTGAAATTTCGGCTGTTAACAAAGAAACTGCGATTCAATATTTATTAGAAAACATGGACAAAGCAAGAGGAAGATATATTTGTGCTTGTAATGTTCATACTACTGTAACAGCACATGAGAATTTGGACTATCAAGCGGTTCAAAACAATTCATTTATGACTTTGCCAGACGGAAAACCCTTATCTAGCGTTGGAGTTCGTCGCGGGTATTCGGAAATGGGGCGAGTGACCGGGCCTGATTTTATGGAACAAGTGATTGCAGCCACAGAAAAAAGTGATGCTCGTCACTATTTTTATGGAACAACGCAAAAAAATCTGAATGCATTACTTGAATACTTAAAGGCGAATTATCCACAATTATCCATTGTCGGTTGTGAGCCATCGTTGTTTAGGCCGTTGACGGTACAAGAGGAAACAGCGCTGTGCGATAGAATCAACGAATCGAAAGCGGATTTTGTATGGGTTGCACTCGGTGCGCCACGGCAAGAAAAGTTCTGTGCAAAACTCAGCAAAAATACAAAGGCCGTTTGGATAGCTGTTGGTGGAGCATTTAATGTTATTTCTGGAGTAATTCCACGTGCACCGCAGTGGATGCAGGATCACAGTTTAGAATGGTTTTACCGTTTTATGAAAGAACCGCGTAGACTATTTAAGAGATATTTTGTAACGAATAGCAAGTTTATATGGTACCTATTTAGGGATAATGGTGTCGAGAAATGAAAAAAGTGGTTATGGTCGTACCTAGTTTTTCAGCAAAAGGTGGTATCTCTTCTGTTGTAAACGGCTATAGAGGTTCTGAGCTGGAAAAGAAGTATAAGATAAAATATATTGAATCCTATTGTGATGGAAGCAAAGTAAAAAAAATATGCAAGGCTTTGGAGGCATATTTTTTGTTTTTCAAGGAAATGGCAATAAATAAGCCGGATCTTGTGCATATACATTCTTCGTTTGGCGGAAGCTTTTATAGAAAATTACCATTTGTGTATATAGCGAACATCTTTAATGTTCCTGTGATTAATCATATTCATGGATCAGAAATTGCAAACTTTTATATTAATGCGAGCAATAAGAAAAAACGATTGGTAGAGGATTGTTTTGATAGATGCAAATACTTGGTAGTTCTTTCTGAAGAATGGAAAAATAATTTACAGGTCGTAAAAACAAATACTTCAAAAGTCGTTATAGAAAATTACAGTATTATACATAAAGAATGTTTGAAGAGAAAAAATCATGAGGATAAGATTATTCTCTTTTTAGGATTTATTACGGAGCTTAAAGGTGTCTTTGACATTCCTGATATTGCAAAAAAAATCATTGAACGTAATAGAAATGTTAAATTTGTTTTAGCTGGAAGCGGAGAGATTGAGAAGTTACAGGCTATTGTTGAGGAAAAAGGTATATCTCAGTATTTTTCATTTCCAGGATGGGTTAAAAAGGAAAGGAAAGAAAAACTTCTTCAAGAGGCAGATCTTTTCTTTTTACCATCTTATACGGAAGGAATGCCGATGTCGATTCTAGAAGCAATGGGGTATGGGTTGCCCATAGTTGCCACAAATGTTGGAGGGATACCGCAGCTTGTGGAAAATGGTAAAAACGGCTATATGGTAGAGCCAGGAAAGATAGATGATTTTGCTAAAGTAATACTTGAATTGACTGGGAATGATGAGCTTATTTACCGTATGGGAAAGGAAAGCATTGAAAAAGCATATGAGAAGTATTCTTTAGAGAAACATCTGGAGAAAGTGTGCAAATTATATGAAAAAGCTATGGATGAGTGATTGAGATGAATAAAATCGGACGCTACATATACGGAACAGAAGAATTTGTGCGTAAGGTATTTTATAAGATTTTTCGAGAAAGTGTAATTAAATCTTCTTTGGGAAACTGTGGCAAAAATGTACATATTGCAGAAAAAAGCGATATTAAGGGAATTGGCAACATTAGTATAGGAGATGATGTTGCGATTGGCCCTCATGCACTGTTGTGGACAACACGAGCAAACATTATCATTAAAGAAAAAGTAGTAATTGGCCCAAGGCTTAGTATCATCACAGGCGATCACAAGATGAATGCAGTAGGAAAGTACATGGCTGATGTAACAGATGAAGAAAAAGATGAAGAAAACGATCAGGATGTCATTATTGAGAAGGATGTTTGGATAGGGGCTAATGTAACAATTCTTAAGGGAGTAACTGTAGCAGAGGGATGCGTTATTGGGGGGGTGTGTAATAACTAAAAGTACTCATCCCTATGGCATATATGTAGGAGTACCCGGTAGACGTGTTTCTGAAAGATTTACGAACGAAGAATTAGAAGATCATATAAATATATTGCAAGAAAAATCCAAATGGTGATTTTAATATGAGAACAAAATACACAATCAATGAACTAATATTTGAGATATATTTGATATGCGTGATTTTAGGGTCTTTGCTAAGAAATATGTTGGGTGAATGGGAGCCGGTATATGATACATACAGGTTCGTTAGTAAAGGAAGATGGGGAACTTTCTTTTTAAGTTTTTCAAGTATTATTATTCTAGTGCTGATATTTAGATGCTTTATACAATATATAAAAAAGGTCCACGCTGGAATAAGGATTTTGATTATAAGTTCGATTATATATTATTTGATATGGACTGTATTAGCTTTAGATAAAGCGCCTGCTCAATCTGTTTTTTTTGAATCGATTTCTACATCAGTGATTTTGTTGCCAGTGGCAGCGCTACTTGGTTTTGATGACAATATATGGAATATATTGGAAAACAAATTACCATATATAAATATACTCTTCTGCTGTTGTTTTTATATTGCTGTTTTTTCTTTTTGGGCTAATTATGGAATAAAATGGCCTATGAATGCGTCATATAAAGGAATATTTTCATGTTGGTTTACATCTGCTTGCATTATGACATTTTTGGATTTCCCCCAAAAGGATAAAAGAAAGCTGATATACTGTAATTTATTGCTTATTATCGCTGCTGCATTTATTACACAGTCAAGAGCATGGGTATTACAGACATTAATACTATTATTTATATTTGTTGCTGTTCTGGGTGATAGGAATAGATCTGTTAAGATTTTAATGGGATTTTTGCTGATTATTATTGCGGTATTGGGAGTTTCTTATATTTTTCCAGAGATTACAGGAAATTTATTCAATAGAGGAATGGAAGATACCAGAAGTGGACAATACGTAATCTTTTTTGCGCAGCATTCATGGGAAGATTTGATTTTTGGATTGGGTATCAATGCTTCTTATAGCTACTTGGGAAATAAGAACTATACTTATTTCGATAATCAGTTTATGTTTGTTATGTTCCATTATGGAATCTTCCCAGTGATTGCATGGTTGTGTGCATATGCATCTACTTTAAAAGGCAGTAAGATTTATAATGAGCAAAGTAGAATAGTGATTCGAGCAGCAAAATTTGTCGGATTTTTTGTATTACTAGCGTATATGGGCGTTTCTACATATTATCAGATTGAGCTGGGATATAGTGGCGTTATTGTAATGATGCTTATTGGAAAAGCATTAAGAGAAAAATATTACGGGAGATCATAGGCTGATGAAAAAGATATCATTTTTAATAGGTAGCTTAGGTGGAGGCGGTGCTGAAAGAGTTACAGTTGCCTTAGCCGATTATTTTTGTGAAAACGGTTATGAAGTTTTCTTTATTGTATTTTCAAAGGCAAATAATAATTATAGGATTAATCCGAAAATTAAAATTGATTATTTGCCTGAGAATACAGGAAAATGTGCAATATTTTTTAGAATAAAAGAATTAAAAAAACTATTGAAAAATCAAGCGCCAGATTATGTGATTTCGTTGGGCTTGGGATATCAATATCTGATATTGGGGAATTTGCTAAATAAATATAGATTTATTTTATCGGAAAGAAATGCTCCGCAGTATTATTACAATTGGTATCAGAAGATTTATGTAAAGTATAGTTACGAAAAAGCATATAGAGTTGTTTTCCAAACCGAAGATGCAAAACAGTATTATGGTAAGAGCCTAGAGAAAAAGTCAAAAGTAATTGCAAATCCTATTACCTCGTCAATTCCGGATCCATATGATGGAGAAAGAGAAAAAAGAATTGTAGCTGTAAATAGATTAAGTCAACAAAAAAATATATTTATGCTTCTCAGGGCAATGAAAAGAGTCCTTGATGTGTTCCCGGAATATGTATTAGAAATATATGGTAAAGGCGAGCAACGAGAGGAATTGGAAAAATACGCTAAAGAACTAAATATTTCTGATAATGTAAAATTTATGGGACAAAAAGCAAATGTTCAAACATATATAGTGAATGCTAGTGTTTTTGTATCATCATCAGATTTTGAGGGAATGTCTAATTCAATGCTGGAAGCTATGGCGATAGGACTTCCTGTGGTATGTACAGATTGTCCGATAGGTGGCGCTAGAATGGTTATAAAAAATAATATTAATGGCATACTTACACCTGTCGGTGATGATAGAATATTTGCGGATGAAATAATAGGATTACTAAAAAATCCGGAAAAAGCAAAAAGACTGGGAAAGCAAGCAAGTGAGTTGAGAGAACAGCTAAATGTAAAGAAAATAGCAAAGGAATGGGAGAAATTATTTGAAGATTAAGTTAAAGCTTTTAGGTGTATTGTAAATCTTACACCCTAGCAAAGAGAGGATGGCAATTCATGATAATATTATATATTGGAAATGTCGGATATCCAGACACTGCTTCATCAATTCATGTCAGGAATAGAGCTATATTTATGAAATCTTGTGGACATGAAGTTCATGTGTTATGTGAGTTGGCTTCTGATGGCAAAAGAATGGAAGAAGTGGATGAGGTGGCATACCAATATATGGATCCTTATCCGGGGCGGGGAAAGGTAAGAGGCGCTTTTTGGAATTTGGACCAAGTATCTGGGGAATTTTATTTTAAGCAAACACTAAAATTTCTTGACAAAATAAAACCTGATATAATCATTTTATATGAGCCGAATTCGATACTATATGTTTTGAAAATGTTAAATCTTTCTAAAAAAGAAGGATTTAAGTTGGTAATAGAAACTACGGAATGGAGAAACCCTAAAGATTATCGGGGAATTATGCCGAGAGTTATTAATACAGAAAAAGACTTACAAAAAAAATATATCGATAAAAAAGTTGGCAATGTTATAGCAATAAGCAAATATTTGTATCAACATTATTTAGAGCAAAACTGTAATACTATTTTGTTACCGCCAATTTTCCCAGAAGCTGATAAAAAGAAAAAATTAATAAGAGAAAATTCAGATAATAGAAAAGTGCTGAAAATTGTTTATGCAGGCGCATTGGCTTCGAAGGATTATATTGATACTCTATTACATGCGATAATTCGATTAAATACTGATGAAGTACGTGTTGTCATTGATATAATTGGCCCTGATAAGATGCAAGTGCAGAAATTGGTAGGGAACGATGAATTGGAAAAATATGGAATTTACTGTCATGGAAGATTGTCACATGACAAGACGCTAAGTATAGTGGAAAAGGCAGATTTGTCGGTTCTATTACGGATGAATAAAAGATATGCGAAAGCAGGAGTTTCGACAAAGTTTTGCGAGGCAATGATGTTAGGGGTTCCTAGTATTTGCACATCTGTAGGAGGCACGGATTTATTTATAAAAGATAAATATAATGGATTCCTTGTTAGAGATAATGACTTGAATACATTAGAAGCCACATTGCTGGATATTATCAGTTTGTCAAGAGATCAAATTGAAGAAATAAAAAATAATGCATTGACAACAGCAAATGAACTGTTTACACCTGATAAATATATAGAACAATTTAATGCGTTTTTGAATAAGTGTAAGTGAGTCTGCGTTTGAATGTAAATAGTGTTATAAAGTCTAGTACTAAATGTGAAACATCTAGGGACGGCTCTTTGTCCAAACAGAAAATCAGGAAGAAGGGATTAAAAGAAGGGGCTGGAGAGGAGGATTCTTATAAGAATCCAGAAATCATGCTACAGAAGTACTCTTGATATTAGATGTTTTTTGCTATGCTTTTTCCTTTTTTATGTTTGAGATGAATAGAAATAGGGTTCTAGTTGGAATTCCAGATACCTGCGTAAATCGAATGCTGCGAATTAGAACTACAGCTGACTGATTCCTTAGCGGGCGTGTAAGCCCAGATAAAATGGTGTCAGGCTATTACGTTCTTATTCTACAGCTTAGGCAATAAGTTGGATGGCAACACGGCAGGATGCTGTGGGGTTACCCGGAAATACATTGTAGGAGAATAAAATGCTAAAGGAAAGGCTACAAAATATTCCTTTGGGTGTAAAAGCAGCAGTGGTTTATACCATGGCATCTGTTTTTTCACGAGGATTATCAATGATTACAGTTCCAATTTTCACGAGAATAATGTCTACAAGCGAAATAGGAATGGTTAATTTATATAACTCCTGGTATTCTTTGTTGAGCGTAATTGCAACACTATCATTAACATCAGGTGGATTTCAGGCAGCGATGAAAGACTTTGAGGGGGAAAGGGATCAATATCAATCGGCTGTTTTGACATTAACATCAATGATGGCAATTGTTCTAGGATGTATTTATTTCCTCATACCTGATATTTGGAATAGAATTATAGGGTTGCCTTCTGTGCTGATAATTTTGATGCTAGTAATGTTTTTCTTTGCACCGGCGCAGGATTTTTGGCTGTTAAGACAAAGATATGAATATAAATATAAATTAGCTGGTGCATTGACAATGGGATCAGCTTTAGCATCAACAATATTCTCCGTGATAGTTGTTTTATATTTAAATAAAGCGGGATCGGATCAAGTTGTGGTGGGCCGATTGTATGCAACTAACATAGCAACAATGGCGATTTCGGCGGTTATATGGATTAAAATATATGCAAAAGGGAAAACAATAGTAAATATAAAGTATTGGAAATACTCTTTGAAGCTGAGCGCTCCTCTTATTGGTTATGCTTTTGCAGCACAGATTTTAAGTGTTTCTGATCGAATGATGATAAGCAAAATGGTGGGAAATGATGCAGTTGGAATATATAGTACTTTATATACTGTAAGCTCAATTTCACTATTAGTTTGGAGTGCAATTAATTCATCATTTATACCGTATTTATATCAGAATATGAGTAAAAAAGATAATAAAATTAGAGAATTATCATTAGCTTTAATGGGATCGTATGCTATTATTGCAGTTATGCTTACTTTTTTAGCGCCAGAAATAGTTAGAATATTAGCTACTAAGGAATATTATGAAGCAATTTATATTATGCCGCCTATTGCAGCAGGAGTGTTTTTGACTTCTGTATCAAATATGTACTCTAATTTACTCATATACCATAAAAAAACTAATTATATAATGTATTCTTCGACTATCGCAGCTATTGTAAATCTTATACTGAATTTCATATGTATAAATATTTTTGGCTATATGGCAGCTGCATATACTACACTGGTAGCATATATAGTGTTAGCAGGTGCACAAGTTATATTCGCAAGAAAGGTTCATCTCGAAGAAACTGGAAATAAATCGGTATATAATGATAAGGCAGTCTTGTTTATGGCAATATTAACGATCATAGCTGCGTTGTTCGGTTTAGTATTGTATCGTTATACTGTGTTAAGGTATACATTAATTTGCATTGGGATGATTGCAGGAATAAAAATTGCGTTAGCGGCTTTGAAAAAAATGAAAAATAACTAGTAGAGTCAATTTGAGCCTAGAACACAAAAAAATAACAATTCAAGTCTTGCCGAGAACTCTCGGGGGTCGGCCCCCAATGTGAGTATATTTGTGTTTAAGTTCCAGCATGCAAACCTTAGCGTTTTGTTTGTCCAGAAGGTGGATGCTTTTACCATAGGCGATCTTGCAAAGGCTATTCAGTAGCTCTTTGATGATATTTGAACGAATATCATTGGCGCTCGTCATGAAGATGATTTGTTTGAGACTTTGATAACACGTGATGAGCGCTTGCGTGGTGAGAATATGGGTCACTATTTACGCGCGGCTACTGACAACCGCAATTTATACTGCGACAAGTTCGTGGTCAAGGGCGAAGCAAATGAGTCTCATGCAAGCCATAATACGAATTATCTGGATGTACAAGGAACGATTAAGAAGATTATGATGACAGTGTATGGGGAACAACAATTAGCGGGTAATCAATGACTGAGGAAGGGTGGTGTGTTATTGAAAAACTGAATATTTGTAGATTAGTGAATACGAGGCACTCGTTGATATTAGTGCATGAGATACTATACGTTTAAATTAGAAGAATAATATTAGGAGGAAGATTTAAAATGGGAAAGTATTTTGGAACAGATGGTTTTCGTGGTGAAGCCGGAATTACATTAACAGCAGACCATGCCTATAAAGTGGGTCGCTTTTTGGGCTGGTATTATAACGCTCTCCGTGAGCGCAATGGTGATACCGACCCTGCTCGCATTGTCATTGGCAAAGACACTCGCCGCAGCTCTTACATGTTTGAGTACAGTCTGGTCGCTGGGTTGACTGCTTCTGGTGCAGATGCTTATTTGCTGCACGTTACGACCACGCCGTCTGTGGCTTACATTGCTCGTGTGGATGACTTTGACTGTGGCATCATGATCTCCGCCAGCCACAATCCCTACTATGATAATGGCATTAAGCTGATTGACTGCTACGGCGAGAAAATGCCCGAGGAAATCCTGCTGCTGGTAGAGGACTACATTGACGAAAAGCTCCATGTCTTTGATAAGGATTGGCCGGAACTGCCGTTTGCTCATCGTGAGCACATCGGTTGCACGGTGGACTACGTGGCAGGCCGTAACCGTTATATGGGCTATCTGATCAGTCTCGGCATCTATTCCTTCAAGGGTGTCAAGGTCGGCCTAGACTGCGCCAATGGTGCAAGCTGGAATATCGCCAAGTCCGTGTTTGATGCTCTGGGAGCAGACACCTATGTCATAAACAACAAGCCAAATGGTCTGAACATCAACAATAATGCCGGCTCTACGCATATTGAGGGGCTGCAGAAGTTTGTTGTGGAGAAGGGTTTGGATGTTGGTTTTGCCTTCGATGGTGACGCCGACCGCTGCCTGTGCGTGGACGAGAAGGGTAATGTCATCACTGGAGACCATATCCTGTATATCTATGGCTGCTATATGAAAGAGCGTGGCAAGTTGCTGACCAATACTGTGGTTACGACTGTCATGTCCAACTTTGGTCTGTACAAAGCGTTTGATGAGCAAGGTATCGGTTACGCCAAGACTGCTGTGGGCGACAAGTACGTATACGAGTACATGGCGAAGAACGGCTGTCGTATCGGTGGTGAGCAGAGTGGTCATATCATCTTCTCCAAATATGCCAGCACCGGCGATGGTATCTTAACTAGTTTGAAGATGATGGAAGTCATGCTGGCTAAGAAGAAGCCAATGAGCGAGTTGGCGGCACCGCTGAAGATCTATCCGCAGGTGTTGGAGAATGTTCGTGTGACCGATAAGAAGGCTGCACAGAGTGATCCGGCGGTGCAGGAAGCAGTGTCTAAAGTTGCTGAGGCTCTGGGCGATACCGGCCGTATTCTGGTGCGTGAATCCGGCACTGAACCGGTCGTTCGTGTTATGGTGGAAGCACCTGACCACGATACATGCCAGAAGTATGTTGATGAAGTGGTCAATGTGATCTGCGAAAAGGGATATAAGGTATAAAGTCAATGACGACTCTGGCAGTGTCCGGAGTCGTTTTGTGTAAGTGGAAAAGTATCATAGAAAAATGAATAATAGGAGGGGCAAAACCTATGTGTGGAATCGTTGGATTTACAGGAAATCGACAGGCGGCACCGATCCTGCTGGATGGCCTGTCTAAACTGGAGTATAGAGGATATGACTCGGCTGGGTTGGCTGTCCGGGATGGAGAAAATCTGGCACAGGTCGTGAAAGCAAAAGGCCGTCTGTCCAATCTGATTGAGAAAACCGATAACGGTAATGCACTGAAAGGAACTTGTGGTATTGGCCATACCCGTTGGGCAACCCACGGTGAGCCGAGCCAGACGAATGCACATCCGCATGTTTCCGGTAACTGTAGCCGTTCCGGTTCCGGCACAGTGGAGTCTGAGGTCGTTGGCGTACATAACGGCATCATCGAGA
>ERZ894232.1723-NODE-1723-length-18996-cov-16.573201_pt1 | contig 18996 bp, 12 predicted proteins | sample MGYA00380296_ERZ894232 | MGnify/ENA primary metagenome ERZ894232 (study PRJEB32331, sample SAMN06328433) | human gut metagenome | biome: human gut microbiome; feature: stool | host: Homo sapiens | collected 2014-08-14 ... | reverse complement strand
CACCATTTCCGACGACCTGGCGGATGTGGAGTCCGTGGTCTACGGCGAGGACGAGATGGGCGGCCTGCATGTCATCCAGGTGCTGAAGTACGGCGTGGCCGCACATGGCCAGAGGGGCCGGACGAGGCGGCGTCCATTCGGGCGGCATGTGGCGAAACAGGGAAAGATGCGGCGTGAACACCACGTCGAAAAGGCGGGTGTAATATTTATGCCAGTGAACGTTTAAATGGGCTTCCAGCGCCCAGAAGGCTTTGAGGCAGGGCACCTCTTCCAGATGGCTGAGAAAGGTGCGATCTCCCAAATGTTCCTGTTGGAACAGGAGATCGGGCATGGCGTCGAGATCGGCCAACAACGTGCGCGCGTCCACCACGCCGGGGCCGGGCGTTACGCTACGCACATTGTGCCCCAGACGGCTGAAAGCCGGGGCCAGATTGCAGCTTATGCAGACAATGTTCACTGTAATTCGTTTTCGTCCCGCCGAGAGGAGCGCCGGGAGCGGAGGCTCCGCCCCCGGCGTGCGCTTATTCCGTCACCTCTTTAAAGCGTTTTTGCAGCGCCAGCATTTTGTCCCGCTTGTCCGTCAGATCGGCGTAGCGGGCGCGTTCTTGCTCCACTACGGCGGCCGGCGCGCGGCTGATGAAGCCCTCGTTGGCAAGTTTTTTGGATAGCGCCTCCAAATCTTTGGCTGTTTTTCCCAACTCCTTGTCCAGACGGGCCAGTTCGGCCTGGAAGTCCACCGCGCCCGACAGGTGCACGATGACTTCGCAGCCGCGCACCACGTTGCTGGCCGAAGCTTTGGGCGCATGTTCGGCGGCGTCGACGACCAGAGTCTCCAGACGGGCCAGACTTATGAACCAGGGGCGGCCGCGTTCCAGCAGAGCCGCCTGGGCTTCGTCCACCGGCCGCAGAAGCACGGTGAGCTTGTACGAAGGGTTGATGTTCAGTTCGGCCCGGATGGTACGGATGGCGCTGACGGCTTCCTGCAGGAAAAGCATGGCCTCGGCGTCGTCCGGTCGCTCGCAGCCCGGCCGGGCCGCCGGACCCGGCTGCACGGCAAGGTCCGAACCGGCCTGGCCGGGCAGGGCCTGCCACAGTTCGGCCGTGACAAAGGGGATCATGGGGTGAAGCAGAAGCAAAAGTTCACGCAGCACGGTATAGAGCACGTATTGGGCTTCGGCCTTGGCTGGGCCGTCCTCTTTCATGTCGCCCTTGATCAGTTCCAAATACCAATCGCAAAACTCGTTCCACAGGAATTTATAAAGGCCCTGAGCCGCGTCATTGAAGCGATAGGCGTCCAACGCGGCGTCGTTTTCCTTTTTAATCGTTTCCAGACGATGCAGAATCCAGCGGTGGTGCAGCCCGCGCACCGCGCCCAGATCCACCGGGGCGGGGGCGGTTTCGGGCAGGTTCATGAGGGCGAAGCGCGTGGCGTTCCACAACTTGTTGATAAAGTGACGGTAACCTTCGATGCGCTCTTCGGACATGCGGATGTCGCGTCCCATGGCGGCGAAGGCCGTCAGGGTAAAGCGCAGGGCGTCCGCGCCGTATTTGTCGATCATCTCCATTGGATCGATGCCGTTGCCCAGCGATTTCGACATCTTGCGGCCCTGGGCGTCGCGCACCAGAGCGTGGATGTAAACGTGGCGGAAGGGCACCTCACCCATGAAGTGCTGCCCCATCATGATCATGCGGGCCACCCAGAAGAACAGGATATCGAAGGCCGTGACCAGTACGCTGGTGGGATAGAACGTGGCGAGTTCCTTGGTCGATTCCGGCCATCCCATAGTCGAAAAAGGCCACAGCGCGGATGAAAACCAGGTGTCGAGCACGTCCGGGTCCTGCTCCAGGCGCGAACCGCCGCACTTGGGGCACCGGGAAGGGTCGGTTTCGGACACGATGATTTCGCCGCAGTCCGCGCAGGTCCAGGCCGGGATGCGGTGCCCCCACCAAATCTGACGGCTGATGCACCAGTCGCGGATATTGTCCAGCCAATTATAATAGGTTTTGATCCAGGAGTCCGGAAATATCCGGATCAGGTCGGGTACGGCGGCGCGGGCCTGGGGGGCCATTTTGGTGGTGGCCACGAACCACTGGGTGGACACGTAAGGTTCGATGACCGTTTTGCAGCGATAGCATACGCCTACGCTGTGTTCCATGTCCTCTTCGCGCACCAGATGACCCGAGGCTCTCAGGTCTTCGACGATGCATTCGCGGCAGGCCTCGCGGGTCATGCCCGCGTATTTTCCCGTAATGGCCGCGCCCTCGGGGTCCGCAGCCATTTTGCCGTTGTCGTCGATGACCTGGATGAAGTCCAGGTGGTGGCTATGCCCCAGGTTCCAGTCGTTGGGGTCGTGGCAGGGGGTGACTTTAAGCGCGCCCGAGCCGAATTCACGGTCCACGTAACGGTCGGCGATGATGGGCACGGGGCGGTTTACCACCGGGACGACAACGGTTTTGCCCACCAGATGGGCATAGCGTTCATCGTCGGGATGCACGCATACGGCCGAGTCGCCCAAAATGGTTTCGGGCCGGGTGGTGGCGATGGTAACGGAGCCCGAGCCGTCCGCCAGGTCGTAGCGCACGTGCCACAACTTGCCTTTGCGCCCCTCGTGTTCCACTTCGTCGTCGGCCAGGGCCGTGTGACAGCGCGGACACCAGTTGACGATATATTTGCCCTTGTAAATCAACCCTTCGTTATAGAGTTGCACGAAGACCTTGCGCACCGCGCGGGCCAGGTTGGCATCCATGGTGAAGGCTTCGCGCGTCCAGTCCACCGAGGAGCCCAATCCTTTGATCTGGTTGAGGATGCGGTGGCCGTATTCTTCCTTCCACTTCCACACCTGCCCGATAAAGGCCTCGCGCCCCAGGTCGTGGCGGGACTTGCCTTCCTTGGCCAGAGCGCGTTCCACCACGTTCTGGGTGGAAATGCCCGCGTGGTCCGTGCCGGGTATCCACAGCACTTTTTTTCCCTTCTGGCGGGCATGGCGGCATAATACGTCCTGCAGCGTCTGGTTCAGGGCGTGCCCGATGTGCAGCGCCCCCGTCACGTTGGGCGGCGGGATGACGATGGAGTAGGGTTCGCCCGGACCGTCCATGTCCGGAGTGAAGGTATGAGCTTCTTCCCAGTGGGCGCGCCAGCGCGCTTCGGTTTCGTGCGGTTCGTAAGCTTTGGGCAGGGCATCCGCGGACATGGAATACTCCGGAAGTTGGTGCGGTTGTCTGTTGGGGGAGAAAAAGGGCCGTTGCGGCAAGTCGACGGTCTGAAAAGCATGGACAGTTCACGGCGCTGCCGGACGGCCGTGAACGATTTTCGCGCTTTCCCGTTCGTCCGGCTTGCCGAACGGACGGGTTGTGCGTAACGATAGGCGGCGGGAGGCGGAAAGCCGTGATCGATATCCTGTGGGACGAAGCCCATCTGTGGGGCTATCTGGCGCGGCACGCCGTGGAAGCGGCGGGGCTCCCCCATCGTCTGCTCAAGGGATCAGAAATAGCGCAGGGCGGCTTGTCTGGCAAGGTTCTCCTGGTGCCCGGCGGATCGGGCAGAGTCAAGGCGCGGGGACTGGGGCAAGCCGGGCTTGAGGCCGTACGTCTTCACGTGGAACGGGGCGGCCATTATCTGGGCTTTTGCGGCGGGGCGGGACTGGCTCTGTCCGGAGGCTTGGGCTTGTGCCCCTGGGGCCGGGCGACCATAGGCGACGACCGCTGGCAGCACCGCGTGTCGGGCCGGGTGGAGTGCTCTGTGGCCGCGCATCCCCTGGTTCCCGAGGGCATGACTCAGGCCTTGCTGCCGGTGTGGTGGCCGGGACGCTTTGAAGAGGGCGCGGGCGACGTGGAGGTGTTGGCCCGCTACCGCGCGCCCGGTCCGGACCTGTACGTGGAGGATATGGCTCTGGCGTTGTTGCCCCCGGAAGTGCTGGCGGAGTGGCGCGCCGTATACGGGGTGGACCTGCGCCCCACGTTGCTTGACAATCAGCCCTGTGTGGCGACGGGAACGCGGGGCCGGGGCTCCTGGCTGATCAGTTACAGTCACCTGGAAACGCCTCCGGCCGAACAGGACGGGAGCAGCGGAGCGGATGGCGCCAACCGTTGGTTTTTGCATATTCTGGAGCAATGGACCGGCGAATCCCTGGCGGGAGTGAAAATTCCCGCCTGGCGGCCGGACGATCTGCCCGTGCGTTGGGAAGATGCCGATCTGTTGAAGGCTCGGGCCGACCTGGCCGACCTGATCAATCAGGCCGCCGCGCTGGGCCTGTTGTTCCGGCGCGCATCCTGGCTCATGGGGTGGAAGCCGGGCGTGCCGGGCGGGCAAATCAACAACCTGCGCGCGGCCCTGGGCGCGGCCGTTGCCCTGGAACCCACCCATGCCCGGGTGGCCCGGTGGCGGGAGCTGCTTCCGGAATTCCGGCCGGGGTTTGCCCGTTTTCGGCAGGCCGCGCGCAGTTGGCTGTTGGCCCGCCGCTTGGCCGATACTCTGGATGATTCCCTGCCCGGCATGTTGCCCAAAGCCCTGCTTATTGATCAGAAGAACATGCTGTTCGGCTCTCCCATGTCCGGCGGCGGTCTGTGCGGCCGACTGCTGGATATCCTCGAAAGCCTTTTGTTCTAGACTCGGCCCTTATCAAATCGTCGACCGGGAAAAGCGTGATTTTCTGCCAGGTTGCGCCGCCTTCGGGGTACGCCGGGGGCCGATACCCTGCAATGCATGCAATCACGGGGGATCGGCCCTGTCTTATTCTTTGCCGTTCGCGCGGGAATCGGCTTCGAGCCTGGTCTGCCAGGCTTGCCATTCCTCGGGCCGGATGCTGAAACAATGCTCGGGCGCCGGAAAAGCTCCCTCCCGCACCTCACGGGCGTATTCAGCCACTGCTTCGGAGGCGACGCGCCCCAGGTCGGCGTAGGCTTTGGCGAAACGCGGGCGAAAATCGCTCAGACCGAGCAGGTCGTGGAAGACCAACACCTGCCCGTCGCAATCCGGTCCGGCGCCGATGCCGATGGTCGGAATACGCAAACGGGCGCTTACGGCGGCGGCCACGGGAGCGGGCACACATTCCAGCACCATGGCGAAGCAGCCCGCATCCTCCAGAGCCAGAGCGTCTTCCAGCAGCTTTTGCGCTCCCTCGGCCGTGCGGGCCTGGGCCTTGAAGCCGCCGAGCATGGCGGCCCGCTGGGGCGTGAGGCCCAGATGCCCCATGACCGGAATGCCCGCGTCGACCAGAGCCTTGATTTGGGGCACGATTTGCCTGCCTCCTTCCAGTTTGAGCGCCCGTATGCCCGCCTCGCGGAAAAATCTGCCCGCGTTGCGCAAAGCGTCGTCCGGGCCGCTTTCATAGGACAGAAACGGCATATCGCCCACCACCAGCGCGCTGCGCGCGGCGGCGGTCACCGCGCGGGCGTGATGCAGCATTTCGTCCATGCTTATGCTGTTGGTGTCCGGACGGCCAAGCACGGTCATGGCCGCCGAATCTCCCACCAGAATCAAATCGGCGCCGCCCGCCTCGGCAATGCGGGCGCCCGGCGCGTCATAGGCGGTAAGCATGACCAGTTTGCGCACGTTTTTTGCATTGATAATGTCGAGAATGGTGGGCGGCCGTTTCGCCGCGCCGGAACCGGACGAACAGTCGGTCATGGGATTCCTCCTGCAGGGGTTGAAGGACCGCAGCGTAGCCCGGTCCGTCCCGCTTGGCAAACGATCGCGGCCCGGCTCGGGCCGGGCAGAACCGTGAAGAGGAAGTACAGGAGGATGTCGAAAAAAATTTTCTCGTTCCCCTATAGAGTCTTCCGGATGGACCGATAAAAGGGGATGACAACAGCGGTATGGCTGCAGGGAAGCAGCTTGCCCGACGGGGGCGCCGCCGTAACCGGACATCAATTCATGGAGGAATAGCATGTCTCTCGTTATCAATCACAACCTGATGGCGATGAATTCCGCGCGGAACCTGAACAGCAGCTACGGCAAGCTGTCGGATTCAACGCGTAAGTTGTCTTCGGGCCTGCGCGTGGATACGGCGGCCGACGACGCGGCGGGCCTGGCCATCCGCGAACTGATGCGGTCCGACATAGCCGCTTTGAACCAGGGCGTGCGCAACGCCAACGACGGTATTTCGCTCATTCAGACGGCCGACGGCGCGTTGGGCGTTATCGACGAAAAGCTGGTCCGCATGAAGGAACTGGCGGAACAGGCGGCCACGGGCACGTATGACTCGACCCAGCGTCTGATGATCGATTCCGAATACCAGCAAATGGCTTCGGAAATCACCCGAATCGCCAACGCCACGGACTTCAACGGCATCAAGCTGCTGGACGGCAACCTGTCGAGCGACACGCACAACGGTAGCGGTTTGACCTCTACGGGCAAGCTGAAGATCCACTTCGGCACGGCCAACGACAGTGCGGAAGACTACTACTACATCCAGATCGGCACGGCCACCGCGTCCGCTCTGGGCGTAGGCAACCAGTCCGACCCGACCACCGCCGGGCATAACATCTCCACCCAGGAAAACGCCCAGAAGGCTTTGCAGGCGATCAACAACGCCATCGTGTCCAAGGACAACATCCGCGCGCACCTGGGCGCCCTGCAAAACCGTTTGGAAAATACCATCAGCAACCTGTCCATTCAGGCCGAAAACCTGCAGGCCGCCGAATCGCGTATTTCCGACGTGGACGTGGCTACGGAAATGACCAACTTCGTGCGTAACCAGATTCTTACGCAGTCCGCCGTGTCCATGTTGGGACAGGCCAACTCGCTGCCCCAGATGGCCCTGAGTCTCATCGGGTAACGGCGACTTCTGCGGAGGAGAGCGGCTTGCGGAGTTTTCTCCCGGGCCGGTGGAAGTCAAAGTCCCCCATCCGAAAGGATGGGGGACTTCTTTCTTGATATGGGGAAGGCGGAGCCGATGCAGGCTGAAAAAATAAACAAAGATTTCGTTGACAATTGTTCGTTATCGAACTAAATAGGATGCACCCGACGGAGAAACCGATGTGGTTCCGGCAGGTATAGGGACAAATTAGTTTACTGGAAAACATTTTGGCGAAAACACAGGAGCGTATGATGAACAAGCTGTTGCTTTCTTTGGTGGCCCCGGCCGTGTTGGCCCTGGCCGGGACGGCGTTCGCGGCGGATTTCGTCCCCAGTCAGGGGCAGGTTTACAGCAAGGCTTTCGGCAGCGTTAAGATACACGATTACGTGACCAAAACCGGCGGCGCGGCCCAGGTGGTGGAAGCCGACAAACTGGTGGTGTTCGACGTGCCGGGCAACGCTCCCCAGAATCAGGATTTCAAGGCTTTTGTGGATTCGCTGGGCAAGCCGGTGGAGGCCGTGATCATTTCCCACGGGGACGATCACCATTGGTTGGGCGCGGATGCCGTGTTCCCCGGCGTGGCTATGTACAGCCTGGATGCCGACGTCATTACCGACGAAGCCGTGACCAAGGCTCGGCAGTCTATGGGAAACGACATGGTGCCCTACACCGCCGCCCCCAAGGTGACCAAGTTGGAAAACGGCGCCCGTAGCTTTGATGGAGTGGAATATGTGTTCACGCGTCTGCCCGAGCTGCAGGCGACCATCATTGAAATGCCCGCCCAGAAGGCGGCTATGGTGCATCATCTGGGCTATGTGGGCGTACACGTGCCCATGGCTCCCTTCGATCAGCGTCTGGTCCAACTGGAAGCCCTGAAGCAGAACGGCTATGCCTGGATTGTCGCCGGGCACGGCACGCCGGGCGACAGCGCGGACTTTGTGCAGAAGGTGGCCGACTACTATGCCGCCGTCAACAGGGCCGTGGCCGAATCCAAGACGCCCGAGGAGGCCAAGGCCGCCGTCATGAAGCAATATCCGGATTATCAGTCGGTCTTTTTGCTGGACATCATGCTGCCCGGCCTGATGCAGAAGTAAGGCTTTTAGTCGTCGCCGAGAGACGGGGCGCATGGAACACCGGCGTTCCATGCGCCCTGTGTTTTAATAAAAGGCTATGTCCCAGTCCTCGATTGATCTTTTTTTGAAAACTCACGTTGGCCCAAAAACAGTCCGTGTTCCACACGGGCGAAAGACCGGCTTCGGCCACCGCTGGCGGAAGCGCGCCGGAACAAACCAAGAGTTTGTTCCGGCTCCGCTTCGCGCGACATCAGGCCGCTCCTCGCCCCCCTCCATGCCGCCTTCCAGGCGGGGGGCGCTCAAAGCTCGCTACGCTCGCGCCTTCGGCGGTTTAACGGTATTTTTTCGCTCAAGATCAATCAAATACTGGGACAGAGCCTAATAAAACAAGGAATACAGGCTGTTATCCCCCGATGGCCGTCATGGTTTTGCGAGCCACGGCGCCCCGCCGTTTTTCCAGCAAATGCGCGCCGATGGGTTTACGCAGCGTGGCGCGACGCAGTACGCGCAACAGGGTTTCGTCATCCAGCCTGGGGTGACGGAGGATGGGGGCCAGGCGGTATTCGCGGTCGTCGAACAGGCATGTGCGCAGCCTGCCGTCCGAGGTTACGCGCAGACGATTGCAGGTGGCGCAGAAATGGTTGGACAAAGGAGTGATAAGCCCGAAGCGGCCGATGCCGCCCGCCAGGGCATACATGCGGGCCGGGCCGTCGGTGTCCGCATTGGGCGGCAGCGGCGTCAGGTCGTGCAGTTCCCCGGCGGCGCGCAGGATGTCCGTGGCGGGCCAGTAATGTTCCGTGTTCCACAGGGTGGAGTCGCCCATGGGCATGAACTCGATGAAACGCACGTCCAGCGGCCGGGTGCGGGCCAGGTTCAGAAAGTCGGGCAGTTCGTCGTCGTTGACGCCGCGCAGAGCCACTGCATTGATCTTCAGCGACACCCCGGCCGCCAGCAAGGCGTCCATACCGGCGAGCACGCGGGGCAGAAAGTCGCGCCCTGTGATGCGTTCGAACCGATCGGACCGCAACGTGTCGAGGGACAGGTTGACCCGGGCGTCCAGCTCGCGCAGCAGAGCGGCGTGAGGGGCCAGCATGATGCCGTTGCTGGTGATGCGCAAATCCACGTCGGGGTGACTGGCGCGCAGGCGCTGGAGAAATTCGGGAAAGCCCTTGCGCACGAAGGGTTCGCCTCCGGTCAGCCGGACCTTGCGCACGCCCGCGGCCACGGCCACGGCCACGATCCGTTCCATTTCCTCGTAACGCAGCACATTATCGTGGGGAATGAAGGAGTTGTCCACGCGGCAGTATACGCAGCGCAGATTGCAGCGGTCCGTGACGGACAGGCGCAGATAACGCACTTCCCGGCCGTGGGCGTCGACAAGAGGAGAAAGGGAAACCATAGAAACATCCTTGCGGGGCAATTTCCTTCTTATAGAGACAGTATCGGGGGAGCGCAAGGGGCGTCCCGGGAAAAGGGCATATGAAAATCGCCCTTAAGCTCTGCGGCGTTCAACCGAAAAGAAAATGCGAGTGGGGAAGGGAGTAGAGGCGACCGCCGGATGAGAGCACGACGGCTCCCCCGATCGAGGCATGGATGCCGCACCTATTCAAGGAGGAATTCTTCATGTCTCTCACCATTAACAACAATATGATGGCCTATACCTCGGCCCGGTATCTGTCTTCGTCGTATAACAAGCTGTCGGACTCGACGCGCAAGCTGTCTTCAGGCCTGCGTGTGGATACGGCGGCCGACGACGCGGCAGGCCTGGCCATCCGCGAGCTGATGCGGTCCGACATAGCCGCTCTGAACCAGGGCGTGCGCAACGCCAACGACGGCATTTCGCTCATTCAGACGGCCGACGGCGCACTGAGCGTTATCGACGAGAAGTTGATCCGCATGAAGGAACTGGCGGAGCAGGCGGCCACGGGCACCTACGATTCGACCCAGCGCCTGCTCATCGATTCCGAATACCAGCAAATGGCTTCGGAAATCACCCGAATCGCCAACGCCACGGACTTCAACGGCATCAAGCTGTTGGACGGCACCCTGAGCGGCACGCATAGCGGTTCGGGGCTCAAGTCCACGGGCGCACTCAAGATTCACTTCGGTACGGCCAACGACAGCGCGGAAGACTATTATTACATCAAGATCGGCAACGCTACGGCGTCCTCCCTGGGCGTGGGCAACGCCGCCTCCGGCGACGGAAGCACCATATCGACCCAGGAGCGGGCCCAAAAGGCTCTGGAGGCCCTGCAGAACGCCATTGTGTCCAAGGACAGCATCCGTGCCCATTTGGGCGCCATGCAAAACCGTTTGGAAAACACCATCAGCAACCTTCAAATCCAGGCGGAAAATCTGCAGGCCGCCGAATCGCGCATTTCCGACGTGGACGTCGCCTCGGAAATGACCAACTTCGTCAAGAACCAGATTCTTACCCAGTCGGCCGTGGCCATGCTTTCGCAGGCCAATTCCCTGCCGCAACTGGCCTTGAATCTGCTGTAATCCTTCCCCGTCAACCTGTAAGACGATCGGGTTTCGATCCGGAATACAGCCTGACTCTCCACTCAAAGCGCCAACAAGAAGCCCCCGCGTTGCCACGCGGGGGCTTCTTTATGAGGTCGGCGACAACGTCGGCAACTTTTTGCAGGATACGGAGCGACGGGCACGGTCAGGGCGCGGCCTGGGCCAGCGCGTCCTTGCCGTTGTGGTGCAGCAGGTATTTGGATGTTTGGTAAAAATCTTCCACTTGTCGCTCCATGGCGGCGGCGCGGTCCGGCTCCGTGGACAGCAGGTTTTCCGCCGTGGGGGCGTCCAGCTTGTACAGGCCGTTTTGCGCGGCGTCGGGCCGTCGGGCAAAGCAATAGCCGTCTTTGATCAGAAAACGGGTGTCGTCGGAAGCGCTGATGAATGCCGCGGCGTCCTGGTCGTTGCGGGGATCGAGCAGATTGCGGCCCAGGGTATTGGAGCGGTATGCCACCCCCGCCGCCGAGGCCAGGGTGGGCAGCACGTCCAACTGCGTGTGGGGAGCCGGGTTGATGCCGGGCTGGATTTGTCCGCCGGGCGCATACAGAAGCAGAGGAATATGCCATGCCTGGAGGCCGCAGAGCAGGTACCCGGGGCTCATGTTGGTCGAGGCGTTGTTCAGGCCGTGATCGCCGAAAACGGCGAAAATGGTATTGTCGAACCAGGGCTCGCGGCTGGCCCGTTCGAAAAAGCGGCGCAAAGCCCAGTCCGCGAAATGGATGGACTGATACTCCTCAACGCTTTCAAAGCCATAATGCTTCAGTGTTTCGGGCGAGGGGGCGGGGGCTTTGACATACCCCTCGTTGTCGTCGGGGATGGTGTAGGGACGATGGAACCCCGCCGTCTGGATGAAAGCCAGAAACGGTTTGGGGCTCTGATTGAACACTCCCACGGCTTCGCGCAGCAGAGCCAGGTCGGAAATGCCCCAGACATCCACGTTGGGGGCCTCCCAGGAGGCTTCCTCCATAAGGTGAAGGTCCGTTATGTTGTGTTGCAGCAGGCCCCGGATGTTGGCCCAACTCGCGCTGCCGCCGATCATATAGTATTTTTCATAGCCTCGGAATTCGTTGAATATGGTCGACTGATCCACCAGCTTGGGATTGCGCGAGGTGGTGCCGCCCGTATGGTTGACGTCGGGCACTCCGGAAATGGTGGTGAATATGGCCCGGGCAGTGGTTCGGGTTGGGGCGTAAAAGTTGGGATAATAGAGACTCTTGGCCGCCAATTCGGCCAGAAAGGGCGTGGGGCCGGCATCGTCGCTTCCGGCCGGAGCCGGGGCCAGGGAGGTGCGCGGCCAGCCCAGGGATTCCATAAGGATGATCACCACATTGGGCCGCTTCGCTTCCGGGCGGTCAGGATAGGAGCGGGCGTAGGTCAGGGGCTTCTGGTCCGGAGGCAGACCCAACCAGGCGGCCATGCGCGGCCATGCCTCGGCCGTTGCCTCGAGATCGGGCGGCGAGGCCTGCCCGTAACGGCGGGTGTCGTACAGGTTTTGGATGGGGTTCAGAGCCAGCAGGGCGATGTTGGTATCGGCGCTGAAATAGGCGTTGCTCCAGCGCAGAGGAAAGAGGTTGGAGCTGATTTGCCCATATCCCATGACGAACAGCCCGATCAGAGCCGACAAGGTCAACAGCAGGCGTCGCCTGAGAGATACGGAGCCGTCCGGCGCGGGCCGTCCGCGTCGGACGGGGACCGGAACGTGGCGGCGCAGCGCGCGGCCCAGCAGCATACCGTACAGCGCCACGGCCAGGATGAAGAGCGCCAGCAGCCACAGGACCGGGTAACTCTGCCAGACCATGGTGGCGGAGATGAGCGGATCCTCGACAAAGGCCAGAGCCGTCATGTCCAGGCGGGCATGCAGGTAGAAGAAAAAGCCGAAGTCCAGCATGTAGATCAGCAGGGCCGCGCCGAAAAGGAGAGCTTCCACCCAGCACAGAACCGATCGCGCGATGGCGCGGCCGGGTCCCGATACCCGTCGTTCCAGAGCGGGAATCAACAGGCACAAGGCCAGGGGCAGAGTCAGAAACACCGCGTAGCGGGCGTCGAATTTGAGGCCGATATACAGAGCGCGGGCAATGTGTCCTGTCTGGGTGATGTCGGGCAGCAGAAAATATAAAAGAGCAAGACGCGCCGAAAAAAACAGAGCCGTGTTGATCAGCAGCGCGAGGGCCAGAACGGGGAGCGGTTGCCAGCGGGCAAGCCGTTCCCGGAAAATAACGGTATGCATGCCCCGCTTGTAGCGTCGCGTCGCGCGAAGTGTCAAGGAAGCGCCGCCGCGTCAGGGCAGACGCGGGGAAAACACATCCGCCCGAACGGAGTATCCCGACCGGGCGGATGTGTTCCGGCGCAATCTGCTCCAGGGACGAGCGCTTTTTCTCCATCTATCATTGCCAGTAAAAAACGGTCCGTTTTACTTAATAAAAGGGTACGGGCCGCCTTCGGCCGCGCCCGTGCCGGGCTTGAAAACGTTTATCCGTCGCGTGAGGACGTGTCATGAGTCAGGACGCCGCTACCAGCGCCGGTCAGGACGATCGGAATAAAATCGGAGTTGTCGCCGCCACCCTGATGGTGGCCGGCAACATGATGGGATCGGGCGTATTCATGCTGCCCGCCAACCTGGCCGCCATAGGCAGCATCGCGCTCGTCGGCTGGATCATCACTTGCGTGGGGGCCGTATGTCTGGGGCTGACTTTCGCCAAGCTGGCCTCCATCGATCCGGCGGCGGGAGGACCCTATGCCTACAGCCGCAAAGCCTTCGGCGACTATATGGGGTATCAGACCAACCTTATCTACTGGCTGGCCAACGTCATCGGCAATGTGGGATTGGCCGTGGCGGGCATAGGCTACCTCACCCATTTCTTCCCCAGCCTGCGTAATCCTTATATTTTCGCCTTCGCCCAGATTTTCGTCATCTGGCTGTTCACCTACGCCAATATGCTGGGTCCCAATCTGGTGGGGCGCATACAGTCGGTGACCACCATCATGGCCCTTATCCCCATCATCGGCATGGCCCTGCTGGGCTGGTTCTGGTTTCATCCCGACGTGTTCGCGGCGGGTTGGAACGTATCGGGCGAAAACGACATACAGGCCGTGGGAGCAACCCTGACTTTCACCCTGTGGGCCTTCATCGGGGTGGAGAGCGCGTCCGTGTCCGCCGGAGTGGTCAAAAATCCCCGGCGTAACGTTCCCATCGCCACTATGGGCGGGGTAGTCCTGGCCGGAGTGTGCTACGTGCTCAGTTCGTCGGTCATCATGGGCATGATTCCCAACAAGGAACTGGTGTCGTCCGCCGCGCCCTTTGCCGACGCGGCCCGCATCGCTCTGGGCGACTGGGCGGCCGACGCCGTGGCGGTATGCGCGGCCGTCGGTTGCCTGGGGTCGCTGGCCGGGTGGACATTGCTGGTGGGACAGAGCGCCAAGGCGGCGGCCGACGACGGTCTGTTCGGCAATGTGTTCGCCAGGGTCAACAAAAAGAACGTGCCTTCGGCGGGTCTGGCCATTGTGGCCGTGCTGATGACGCTTCAGGTCCTGGCCACCATGTCGCCCACTGCCGGAGAACAGTTCGGCAAACTGGCCTCCATCGCGGTGATCCTGACTCTGCTCCCCTACATTTATTCGTGCATTTCGATCAAGGTTTTGGGGTATCATGTGCTGCCGCCCAATACCTTCGCGGCATACACCGTGGTGGGGTTCATCGGCGCGGTTTACAGCCTGGCCGCCCTGCTCGGATCGGACGGCGAACAGACCCGTTGGTCGTTGATCTTCGTCATCGCCACCATCGTCTTTTATTCCGTGGCCCTCAACCGCAAGCGCGAAATCGAGGAAAAGCATATCCATCCGGGCGGCATTTCGCCCGTGTGGGTGCGCTACGCTTCACTGATCGTCACCGTGCTCATGCTGATCGCCACATTCTGGTTTGCGGTGGCCCACCGGGAGTTCGCCATCCGGCATCGCGTGCCCCGACCCGGCATCCTGAACCGGAACCCGGTTCAGTCCGCCCCGCCTGCGGGCGCCGCCGTCGATACCGACATGCGCGTGAATCCGGCCGCTTCCTCCCCGGTTCAGAACCCGGCTTTCTGAAAACCCTCTTTTCCGTAAGGAGTTCGAAATATGATTTTAGCCCATTCCGCCGACAAACTGGGGATGCGCGTCCTGCTCGTGCACGATCAGTGCGAGACTGAAAGCGTGGCCGGGCGTTTGATCCGCAAACTCAAGACTCAGTTGGAACAGGACGACATGGAGGTGTTGAGCGCGGGCAGTTCCTTTGACGCGGCCATGCTGGTGGTGGCCGATCCGCTCATTCAGGCCGTGTTGTTGGATTGGGACCTGGAGGACGCCGGCAGCCACGGCCCCGCCGCCGTGGTTCTGGACGCGGTGCGCAGACGCAACGCCGAGGTGCCTGTATTTCTGTTCACGGATCGCGAAAACGCGGCCCAGATTCCTCTGGACGTGCTGCGACGCACCAACGATTTTATCTGGCTCTTCGAGGACACCGCCGCCTTTATCGCGGGCCGGGTCCGGGCCGCGGTACACAACTATCGCGAAAATCTGCTGCCCCCCATGTTCGACGCCCTGGCCCGTTTTGCCCGGGTCCATGAATATTCGTGGCACACGCCGGGCCACACCGGGGGGACGGCCTTTTTGAAGTCTCCGGTCGGCCGGGCCTTTTTCGATTATTTCGGAGAAAACCTGTTCCGTTCCGACCTGTCCATTTCGGTGGGCGAGCTGGGCTCGCTGCTGGATCACTCCGGCCCTATCGGCGAGAGTGAAAAATACACCGCCCGCGTGTTCGGCGCGCACCGCACTTACCATGTGACCAACGGCTCATCCACTTCCAATCGGGTGATCATGACGGCCAGCGTCACCCGTGGGCAGGTGGCCCTGTGCGACCGCAACGCCCACAAGTCCGTGGAGCACGCCATCACCATGTCCGGGGCCGTGCCCACGTACATGATGCCCACCCGCAATCAGTACGGAATTATCGGGCCCATCCTGCCCGAAAACCTGACCCCTCAGGCCATCCGCGCATCCATTCGGGCCAATCCCCTGGTCAAGGACGGCATGGACGCCGCTCCGGTCCACGCCATCGTCACCAACTCCACCTACGACGGTTTGTGCTACAACGTGCGGCGGGTGGAGGAACTGTTGGGCCAGAGCGTGGACCGCCTGCACTTTGACGAGGCCTGGTACGGTTACGCCCGCTTCAATCCCCTGTACGAAGACCGTTACGCCATGCACGGCGATCCGTCCGAACACACGGACGACAAACCTTCGGTGTTCGCCACCCAGTCCACTCACAAGCTGTTGGCGGCGCTGTCCCAGGCGTCCATGATCCACGTGCGCGACGGCCGCAATCCCATCGAGCACAATCGTTTCAACGAGGCGTTCATGATGCACGCCTCCACCTCGCCCCAGTATGCCATCATCGCCTCCAACGACGTGAGCGCGGCCATGATGGACGGCCCCGGCGGCGAAACTCTGACCGGCGAATCCATCCGTGAGGCCGTGGCCTTCCGTCGCCTCATAGCCCGCCTCAACGCCGATTACGCCGAGCAGGGCGAATGGTTCGTCAATGTATGGCAGCCGGATGTCGTGGCCGACGAATCCGGCAGGAAGGTGCCCTTCTGGCAGGCCGACCCCGCCCGCCTGGCCGTCGACCCCGCGTGCTGGACCCTCAAGCCCGGCGAAAGCTGGCACGGTTTCGGCAAGGTGGAGGAGGGATATTGCATGCTCGACCCCATCAAGGTGTCGGTGACCACGCCCGGCGTGGGCGCGGACGGACTGCGGGAATGGGGCATTCCGGCCTCGGTGCTCACCTCCTACCTGGACCGCTTCGGCATCGTGGTGGAAAAGACCACGGATTTCACCATTCTGTTCCTGTTCTCCCTGGGGATCACCAAGGGCAAGTGGGGCACTTTGGTGGACACGCTGCTGCGCTTCAAAAAAGACTACGACGCCAATACGCCCCTGGCCGAGTCTCTGCCCGCCCTGGCCTCCGCGTATCCCCGGCGTTACCGGGGCATGGGCCTCAAGGACCTGTGCACCGATATGTTCCATACCATGAAAAATTTGCAGACCACGCGTCTTTTGTCGGCGGCCTTTTCCATCCTGCCCCGGCCGGATATGTCCCCCGCGGAGGCGTATGAAAATCTGGTGCGGGGCCGCATCGAGCGCCTGGGCTTGGATGTCATGGCGGGCCGTACCGTGGCCACGGGGGTGGTTCCCTATCCTCCGGGCATTCCGTTGCTCATGCCCGGTGAAAACGCCGGTCCGGCCGACGGGCCGCTGCTCGGCTACCTTAAGGCGTTGGAGGCGTTCGACGCCAAATTCCCCGGCTTTACACACGATACCCACGGGGTGGAAAACGAGGACGGTCGCTACGTTGTCGCTTGCCTGACACGCTAGACGTATCGTCCGCCCCGGCCTTAGACCCGGCCCCGGTCCCGCTTCGGCGGAAAACCGGGGCCGGGTCTGAGGTTTTCGGCCGCTTCGTTCCGGACTGGACACTCCGTCGTTATTTATTATCCTTGGGCCCACGGTCGACCTGGTCCGACCGCACCGACGCCGGAGCGAGGCACCATTCATGCGCATCATGCTCAACGAACTCTTGTTTTCGCTGTCCAAGGCCCTGGACTGTGTGGAGAGGGAACTGCTCGGCGTGACCAGCAATCACGGCAAGCGCGTGGCCTGCGTGTCCATGCGTCTATGCCGGGCCCTGGGCCTGCCCGACGACGCAGTGTTCGACATGGGCTGCTGCGCCGTGTTGCACGACAATGCGCTTACCGCCTACATGCTGGAAGCGGGGCGGGGAGACTTAGATCGCCTGGAGGGATTTGCCGCCCATTGCGAAAAAGGCGAGGAAAACGCGCGGGCTTTTCCCTTTTTGGGCGATGTGGACGGCGTCATACTGCACCACCACGAGAATTGGAACGGAACGGGATTTCACGGCCTGGCCGGGGAGGCCATACCGGTGCGCGCGGCCGTGCTGCGCCTGGTCGACAATATGGATTTGCGCCTGGCCCTGGGGACGGAGCGCCCCGATATGGAAGACGACATGCGCGCCCACCTGCGCCGTTTTCGGGAAAAACTGTATGCGCCCTACGCGGTGGACGTTCTGCTTGAGCAACTGGGGCCGGACTTGACCCGCGATCTGGCCGACGATCGTATCGACGCAGCCCTGGCCGAGTCTCTGGCCTGCCGGAAAGTGGAATTATCCACCGCCGACATGGTACGGCTGTGCGGCATGTTCGCCTTCATCGTCGACGCCAAATCGCGTTTTACTCTGCGCCATTCGCGCGGTCTGGCGGCTAAGGCGGGCTATATGGGCAAGGTGTACGGCCTGGACCCCGATCACTGTGAGCGTCTGGTTATCGCCGCGTATCTGCACGATATCGGCAAACTGTCCACGCCCGCCGCCATTCTGGAAAAGCCGGGGCCGCTCACGCCTGACGAATATGAGATCATGAAGCGCCATGTAGCCATGACCTGGGAAATTTTGGAAAACGTGGGAGGCTTGGAAGAGATTGCCCGTTGGGCGGCCTGTCATCATGAAAAACTGGACGGCAGCGGTTACCCGCGCGGCTACGGGGCCCATGAGCTGTCATTTGAATGTCGTCTTATGGCCTGTTGCGACATTTATCAGGCACTCACCGAGGATCGGCCTTATCGGGCGGGCATGACGCACGATCAGGCCATGCGCGTTTTATTCCCTATGGTCGAACAGGGATTGTTGGACCCCGATATTGTCGAAACTATGGGGCGCGCGTTGCGCGGCAAAGCGGCATAAGATCGGGACGACGTTCCGGCCCCGGCGCCGGGGGTAAGTTCAAGAAAGGAGAAAGCAACGAACATTCATCATGTTGTGGCAATACGAAACCATCCGGAATTAAAAATTTGCGCGGCCGATTGGTTTCATAAAAAATTTCATATTCCTTTTGAGGCATATTTGGAAAGCATTGAGGAATGTATAAAAAATAAAAATATTATTCCCCAATGGTATGTGGTCAGGTCTGGGAATGCCGTTATAGGAGGACTTGGCGTCATAGATAATGACTTTCATAATAGAAAGGACTTAAAGCCCAATATTTGTGCGCTCTATGTGGAGCGATATTATCGCTGTCGAGGCATAGCCGGCGCGTTGTTGAACTATGCATGTGAAGATATGAGAAAAAAGGGAATTGATACGCTTTATCTCGTGACCGATCACACAACATTTTATGCGCGCTATGGTTGGGAATTTTTATGCATGGTTCAGGGTGATGGCGACACGGATTTAAGCAGAATGTATATTCATAAAACGCTATAAGCGTGCACAGGTCAGGCGCGCTTTTTATGATTCCGGGCCCGCGACGTTTGGCTTCCAAATCCATGCCGGCCTTGCCCGCCTGGGCATGTTGGATGCGATGGGGCAGGCGGTACAGCAGTGAAGCAAGTGTTCACGTGGCCCCCGGCGGCAGAACATGGCCGCCGTGAATGAGCCGAAAAACGCGGTTTTCGGCGACTGGCCCCGACACAAAATGCGAAGCGTTTTGTGTCGGGGCCAGTTATGCATATGGCTTTAGCCAGTTGAGGAAGCATAGCTTCCGAAACAGAAATCCACCCGC
>ERZ894232.1715-NODE-1715-length-19134-cov-22.252791_pt1 | contig 19134 bp, 10 predicted proteins | sample MGYA00380296_ERZ894232 | MGnify/ENA primary metagenome ERZ894232 (study PRJEB32331, sample SAMN06328433) | human gut metagenome | biome: human gut microbiome; feature: stool | host: Homo sapiens | collected 2014-08-14 ... | reverse complement strand
ATGTAAATGTGTATAATAATGATGATGTCGAAAAGAAATTAGCGAATCATGAGATCGATGCGTTTGTATCTCTGGAGGAATCCATCTGGTCTGAACAGGGAATATCATCGGTTGCCACTATTGGCAAATCAGGCATATATTTTGCGATAAATAAAGACCGCAGCGATATCAAGACAGAGCTGGACCGGGCAATGCGTCAGTTAGATCAGGACAGTCCGTTTTTTAAGGCAGATCTGTATAAAAAGTATTTTACCCTTGATTATAACCAGATCCTTACAGGAGAAGAAAAGTCCTGGATGAAAGAACATGGCGCAATCCGAATAGGATTTTTGAGTACTGATCCGGCAATTTTTTTCATGGATAAAGAGACTGGACAACTTACCGGTACGTTGGCAGAATATGTATCCTATGCCAAAGACTGCCTGGGAAATCAGACGCTGGAATTTGTTTTACAGGAATATGATAACTATGACGAGCTGATTCGGGCGCTGCAGGATCGGGAAATCGACATGATCTTTTATGCCGGCAGAAATCCTTATCTCGCAGAAGAGAAAGGGTATGCACTGACGAATACAGCCTGGACCTACAGTCTGATGGCGGTAACAGATGAGAAAAATTTTGATGAGAATGAGGTATATACAGTAGCTGTGCCTAAGGAAAAAGAAGCCTTAAAACAGCACATTGCTTTCAACTATCCGCAATGGAAGCTTGTAGATTGTGATTCGCTGGATGATGCGGCAGATATGGTCACGAACGGAAAAGCAGACTGTTTCCTCATGGGAGCAAGTCAGGCGCTGATATATGATAACAGTCAAAATTTCAAGAGCATTCCGCTTACCAAAACAATGGAGGCGTGTTTTGCAGTAAAAGGCGGAGAGGGAAGTCTTTTATCAATACTGAATAAAACATTGAAAGCCATGCCGTCGGATATGCTTACAAGTGCACTTGCTATCTATGACAGTACTGCAGATAAGGTGACATTTTCTGACTTTGTAAAAGACAATATGCTTGCCTTTTTTATCTCGGCAGGAGTTTTGGTACTTACCATCATTGGTATTATCCTTGTACTTTTACAGAAGGCAAGGAAAGCAGAATCCGTCGCAAAGCTTGCAGCAAATGATACACAAAAACTCAATGACAAACTGGAAATCGCTTTGAAGAAAGCAGAGACCGCCAGTCTGGCAAAGACCCGATTCCTTAACAATATGTCACATGACATCCGTACTCCTATGAATGCAATTCTGGGCTATGCACAGCTTATGGAGGATGAACTAAAAGGAAAGGATCTGCCCGAAACATCAGAACATTTAAAAAAACTTCAGCAGTCAGGAAGCCTTCTTCTGTCGATCATAAATAATGTACTTGATATGGCACAGATTGAGAGCGGAAAGATGGAGATTGATGAGAACTATGCCCGGATTGAAGATATCCGGCAGACGTTGTTTGAAATATTTGAGGATGAAGCAAAGAAAAAGAATCTTGAACTTCATTACACGATAAATATAGAGCATGAACATATACTGACAGATATTACCAAGGTGAAAGAAATATTTGTCAATATCCTGAGCAATGCCATAAAATATACTCCATCTGGTGGTTCTGTTATGTTAAACATAGACGAATTAGCATGTGATGAGCCCGGGTACATGATCGTAAGGACCAGCGTGAGCGATACCGGAATCGGTATGAGCCGGGATTATCTGACAAAGATTTTCGACGCATTCACACGTGAGCGGAACACCACAAAGAGCAAAATTACAGGAAGCGGACTTGGAATGTCCATCGTAAAAAAATATGTTGATCTGCTCGGCGGAACAATCGATGTAGAAAGTGAGCTCGGAAAGGGCAGTACCTTTACAGTAACACTAAAACACAGGATAGCGGATGAAAGCTATTATGTAAAAACCCCTGCTGAAAATCCAGAAACCTGTAATGAAATACTTGAAGGAAAGAATATCCTTTTGGCAGAGGACAATGATCTGAATGCGGAGATCGCAGAAGTGATTCTTGAGCGTGCCAGTCTTAAAATAGAACGTGTTGAGGATGGCATTCAGTGTGTAAACAGAATGATGAAAATGCCGGCAGGCACATATGATATGATCCTCATGGATATCCAGATGCCGCAAATGGACGGTTATAAAGCAACACGGGTAATCAGGCGCCTGCCGGATAGGGATAAGGCATGCATACCGATCATTGCAATGACGGCAAATGCATTTGAAGAAGATAAGCGAAAGGCTATTGCGGCCGGAATGAATGGTCATATAGCAAAGCCGATCCAGGTTGATAAGCTGCTGTCGACATTAAAGGACGTATTGACAGAAAATATAATTTTATAAGAAGTGGTGAAAGAAATGAAAATATCTGACAGAGTCATCCTTCCTTTGGTTGGAAGTGCATTTCAACCGGGAAAGGCAGCAGAAGCAATTGAGAAAATAGAAGATAAGGAACTGGCACAGATTGCACAGGGAGAATATTATTTCTTCTCGGCGCAGGCGGAAAAATGTGTGGAGACGGTAAAAGATTATCTGGATCACGATGATGTGATGCTCCGGCTATCGGCAGATATGCTTTACACATTTGCGAATCTTACACTTGGAGATTCTCAGGCAGCACAGCATACAATGGAAGATGTGCATCAGTGTCTGACACGGGCAATGAAGGAGGACACGCCTGTGAATGTAAAGGCGGCGTGTCTGTTCGCATTTTATGTAATCAGCACATTTCTTCATATACCGCCGGAGGAAGGAACCCCGCCACTTCAGCAGTACATTCCGTATCTTCCAATTGGGCAACGATTATTTGCAGTAAGTCTTTTAGCACATGAGATTTATCTGAGACAGGATTATGCAAAGGCAAAAGGTGTTGTACAGGGGGCATTTCTGATGGCAGACGGAGTTTATCCGATTTCCATGATTTATCTGGGGTGCGTACAGGCAATGTGTCAGATTAATCTGAAAGAACAAGAAGAAGCAATTCAGACAGTGACCCGGGCATGGGAGAGGGCAAGAGCGGACAAATTCATGGAACCATTTATCGAGTATCATGGTCTGCTTCAGGGGACTATGGAAGTCTGTATCCGGAAAAAAGAGCCGGAAATGTACAAGAAGCTGGTGGATGGTGTACTTGCATTTAGCCGTGGCTGGATGAAAATTCACAATCCCAAGACGCAAAAGGCAGTGACGGATCTTTTGACTCCATTGGAATATTCTATAGCCATGCTGGCGTGCAGGGATTGGACGAATCAGGAAATCGCAGAACATATGGGAATGTCAGTGAATACGGTCAAGCACTATGTCTCCAGAATTCTGGAAAAACTACAGATTGATAAACGCGATAAGATTAAAGAATTCGTAAATCAATAGAATAACAGGATACGAAAAAGTGTCTGTTTTACAAAAGAAATTGTAAAATAGGCACTTTTTGGGCTTTCAACGGGCATGTGAGGAATGTATTTTTTTTGATACAATATGTATAGACACTTATTTTTGAGGAAAAAATGAGGAGGGATAATACATATGAAGAAACGTCTGGTCAGTATGATTTTGAGCGCGGTGCTGTTTGCAACATCAGTGCCGGTCGCAGCATTTGCTGAAGATGCGAATACGCAGAATCCGGTTGTGCATTCGGAAGAAGGAACGTCTCAGGGTTCGAATGTGCGGAAAGAATCCGGCATTGACTATAAGAAAAATGGAGGAACGTTTGCGGAAGGTTACACGGCTCCGTCTGATTACGATGAGCCGGTGACAGAGCTTCCGGGAGCGGAGCAGATCACAAAAGCGGGATATGAATTTGCCGGCTGGTATGATAATGAGGAGTTTAACGGAGAGCCGGTTACTTCGCTTAGCACTGCGGATCATTCCGGCAGTGTTGTCCTCTATGCAAAGTGGACGGAACGCTACTACTATGTGGATATTCCACAGACGGTCAATGCGGATGGGGATAAGCTTACGATAAAAGCGGATGCAGGTGGATTATATGACAAGGATCATGTGAGCGTGACAGTCCAGTCTGAAAATGACTGGAAATTAAAGAGTGGATTACATAGTCTTGCATATGAATTGAGAAATCCGCAGAGTGGTTCGGCACTGGAAAATGGTTCGGTTGTCGCAAGTCTTACGAAAGATGAGAGCCATAAGCAGCATGAATATGACTGCAACATTCTGGACAAACCGAACTATACAGGTGATTATACAGATCACCTGACTTTTGACATTGCATTTCAGGATACAGCGTACAACATTACATATGAGACAAATGGCGGGACTATCACGAAGAAGAATCCGCAGCAGGCAGATCAGATGATCACAGTAACACAGGAGCAGTACCAGGCAGGAACCGTTCTGAAGGATCTGCCGGTACCGGTGAAAAAGTCCAGTACATTTCTTGGCTGGTGTTACGATGAAGCATGCACCAGATATGTGGACAGTAAGGACCGTCTTCTGAGTGATGTGACATTGTATGCCTCTTATGCAGACAACCAGCCGATGGAAGAGGTGTCCATGGCGACTTATGCCAGAGCAAATGATGTGGCAGCAGATTTTACGATTCCGATGACGGATACAAGTGCTGCCATGACGCCTGACCAGGTGCGGAAAAATTTCACGATAAAAAACGTGACAGATTCTTCCGAAACGGTTACGGTAGATGTGACCGAAGGAGCAGACCATACATTTACGATCAGCAATCCGAACGGATGGACACCGGGGGCAGCCTATAAGCTGGAGCTTCAGGAAAAGGCGTTATATTTTACAGGATTTGACCCGACGATCCGTGTCTATGATTTTACGGTCTACCGCGAAGAAGTCAAAAATGTAGAGTTAAATAAAGAGATCAAGTATATTCATAAGAAAGAGCTTTCCAATCTGACTGTAAATGGAAAGAAAGTAGAGGAAGTTTCAATCGCGGCAATGACGATTGGAACAGACGGTTCCCTGACCGAAGAAGGCAGTGATACGACCGGAACATTTACTTATAAGAAGCAGTTAGAAGTCGGCGACCAGGTCGCAATTTATTCCGGTGATGTGATACCGACCATGGATATGTCCTCTGGTGACAACAGTGATGTGTCATTTATCGAGATTACAGGAGCGGATGGGGACAAGTATACATATCGCGGCTCCAGACCGGAAGACGTGCTCTTTATGCCGGATGTGCTGCCGCTTTCTATGGACAAAGATCAGGACGGTGACCCGGATAATAACAGTGTAACGATTAATGTCAGCGACCTGACCTTTGGTGATGATGCTATGAGCCGGGCTATGGATCTGGACAGTGAGACAACCGTAGATGAGGGCGATTATCTGGCACTTTACACAGGTACAATGGGAGAAAATGGAAGCGGAACCGTGTCTCTCTATGGAGAGATTACGAGTGTTCTGTTATCAGGAGAAAGATACATAGTAAGCTATATACCTGTGAGCGAAGAAGATATGCGCCAGACTATGGATGTGTACCAGAAGGAAAATGTAGAAGGGGAGGACCTTCTGGAAGATACCGATGTGCAGGCGCTGGAAGAGGATATTGAGACACAGGCAGTAGACAGCGGATTTGCATCCGAAGTGGCAGAAAGAGTTGCCGATGCGGCAATGGAGACAGAATCTTTTGAGGAGCTTCAGGGATCTCTCAAGGAAGATATGAATGCAGACATCATGGTTCAGAGCCAGGGCTATGGCCAGTTGAGAAAGGCAAGAGCCGCAGGCGGGGCAGGTGGTTCCCGTGTGGAATTAGGAGTACCGACGGTAAAAGCAAATCTCGGCACGACACTAAAACATTTTGACGGAGATGTGAGTGGACTAAGGCTTGCACTGGAGATCGGCGTGCCGATTACAGTTCATGTGAACCGGGGCGCAGACATCGAGATCATGATCACGGCGACATTTGAACAGGAAGTGCGGGTATCCATCGATGTGGACGGTTCAGCCGTGTGGAAAACATGGGGATTTATTCCGTACATTGCAGATTATCGCGTAACGGCATCTCTGGAATTATATGAATACACAGGAATCGGACTGAATGTCAACTTCAAGACTGCAGAAACCGGAAACCCAGTATCTGATTCCAGTTCGAAATTACGAAAAGGTGTCAACAAGATTACCGAAGAGCTGAAGAATATGATGGAGAATGGCGAAGATTATCTAAATTCTGCATCAGGTCTCGTCAGTGGCGGAGATGAAATATCCGTATCCAAGTCTCTGGCAGAGAGGTACTCGGAACTTCTGGCAGACGAGGCAGACTGGGTGGAAATCTACAAGCGCCCGCTGGTAGACCAGCATTTCCGTGTGCTTCTGATCATTGATATTCAGGTGAAGTTGGAATTCGTTGTCTCCGCAAATGTGAACATTTCCATCGGAATGACGTACTGGTATAAGAATGCGAAAGAGTATGTCTTCTGTGTACGGGTCAAAGAGCGGACGGCGACCAATGATACGATAGATCTGGTAGAGGAGCAGTATGAATTTACGGCATATGCTATGGGAACTCTTGGCATCAAAGCCGGTGTGAGACTGACGGTGCGTGTGGGATTATTATCAACGTCCATCGCCAGTGTCGGTATCTCGGCGGATGTGGGCGGTTATGCACAGGTCTGGGGTTACCTCTACTACGAATTAAAATATACGGCATCGGCAGGACGAAGCAGCCGTGCTATGGGAGCTATGTATCTGGAAATCGGTATTTATTTGGAAGTGAAGTTCGAGGCACAGGCACTGTCCAATGCATTTACCTATAATCCGACACTTTACGAGAACGAGTGGCCGCTTTATAGGGTAGGTGTTCTGGAAAATGTACTGGATTTTGCTTATACCCAGGATAAGGTTGCCGAGATTAATATGAAGCGAGAGATTCAGTCGGTTCAGATCCCGGATGAATATTTCAAGATGCAGTACATGGATATGAAGACCGGACTGGACGACGGAAAATATTACGAGAAGATTTACGAAGATGATACAAAGTATTTCAACATTTCCATGACGAACAGTGCGTTTACGTATGATCCGGCGACCAATATTATCCGTGTAAATCCAGGTGATGAGCCGGAGCAGGACGGTGAGATGATCATTACATGGAAAAACCAGGAAGGTACCTTTAATACAAAGCCATGTGCAAGAAAGATCAAGCTTCACTGGGACCGCCTGCGAGATGGTTACTATATTGCATTCCAGAGTAATGGCGGATCTTTCGTCGATGCAATTACCGGAAAATATAACGCAGAGATCAAGAAGCCGGAAGATCCGGTAAGACTCGGATACACATTTGCCGGCTGGTATGAGGACATGGATCTTACCATTCCATACACAATTCCGGAAACCATGCCGGAAGAAGACAGACTTGTCTATGCAAAATGGGAAGCAGCCGATGTGGGTTATACAGTCGTAGATTATATAGAAGGAACAAATGGAACCTATGAAGCACAGACTCCGGTCAAAATGAGTGGCAGGACGGAAGAGGAAGTAAGCCCGGTTCCAAAAGAGCGTACGGGATTTGTAACACCGCCGCAGCTTACGGAGACTGTAAAAGCAGACGGCAGCCTGGTCATCAATTACTATTATGCAAGAAATAAATATACACAGACATTCAAGTCCGAAAAAGAGACGGAGAATGGAACGGAGACAGAAGTGATCGCAGACGGAAATTACCGATATGGAACCATGATGCCGACACCGGCAGTCTACAGACCGGGATATGAATTCCTTGGCTGGGAGGACGAAGAAGGCGCTGGGGTTCCAAAGAAAGTTCCATCTGAGAATAAGACCTACATTGCAAAATGGAAAGCACTGGAAGGCATTACTTATACCGTGAAATACTACGTGCAGAATACGGATAACAGCGGATACAGCTTAAGTGAGACTGCAGCTCTGACCGGACAGATGGGAGAGGAAGTCACAGCAAAAGCAGCAGATTTTGACGAGAAAGTCTATCACTTAAAAGGTGAACTGCCGAAGGGAACGATCAAGGCAGATGGCAGTCTTGTACTGAAAGTGTACTATGATCTGAATGAGTACAAACTGACCTTCGATGCAAAAGGCGGAGAATCAGACCAGACAGAAGTGACGGCAAGATATGGTGACAAGATTGCATCACCGATGCCGACAAGAAAAGGCTATGTATTTGAAGGATGGTATACAGACGAGGCATGTGAGAACGCATTTGGCCAGACGATGCCGGCAAAAGATATGACGGTCTATGCAAAATGGGAGAAGCAGAAAGTCAACTATACAGTCCGGCATCTAATGGAAAAATTACCAGATGCAGAAAAAGAAAATCCGGGTGGAGATAAAGAAGAGTATCCGGACTTAGATAAACCGGTTGAGGAAGAAAATTCATATATCTTATATGAAGAGGAAGTCTTTGCGGCATATCCGGAAGATAAAGTGACGCCGGACGTGAAGCGTTACGAAGGCTTTACTTCACCGGAAACACAGACCGTGGCAGTGGACGGAAACGGCAACACAGTTATTGAATACAAGTATGCGAGAAATATCCATAAGCTGAAGCTGGTAGACCGCGGGGTCGATGAAAATAATATGGAAGGATTCGGAATGCCATTTGGTGCGGCAATTACAGAAGTAGCGATCCGGGAAGGATATCTCTTTGAAGGCTGGTATACAGATAAGGATTTCAAGAATCGATTCGATGGAACCATGCCGGACAAAGATCTGACGCTCTATGCAAAACAGACACCGGTGATGAGCAGCTATACTGTCTATCATTATAAAGAATCTGTAGATGGTTCTTACTTTGGACTAACGGACGAAGAAGTATTAAGCGGCCTGACAGAATCAGAAGTGACTCCGCAGCCAAAACAATATGAAGGATTTACTTCACCGGAGGCCAAAACAGGACAGGTAAATGGCTGGGGCGGACCGGATATCTGGTATCACTATAAGCGGAACAGCTACAATCTGACTTATGTCCTGAACAATGGAGAAGATAACAAGACTTCAAAAGTCCGCTATGAGGCAGATATTACAAATACTCCGTCGCGGACAGGCTATGCATTTGCAGGCTGGTACACGGACGAAGCACTGACACAGCCGTACGTACAGACGACCATGCCGGCACATGACCTGACACTCTATGCAAAATGGGAAGCCGGAATGAAGACTTATCAGGTGAGACATTATCAACAGTCTATTGGCAATTCAGAGCAGTATGATCTGGCAGAGACAGAAACTGTCACAGCTAAAACAGGAGAACATCTTACGCTGGCAGTAAAAGCGTATGAAGGATTTACAGCACCAAAGCCAGTTAGCTATGATGTGGTAGACGATGGAGAAATCACATATGTAGATTACAAATATACGCGTGACCGTCATCAGGTAACGATCCATTACAATAACGGTAATGACAGCGAGACAAAAGAACTTGCATATGGTGAGAAATGGGAGGAAAAACCATATCGTGCCGGTTATGCATTTGCAGGCTGGTATACAGACGCAGAGTTTAAAAAAGCATTTGACGGAGTGGTTCCGGCACGTGACATCACACTTTATGCAAAATGGGATGTGCAGAGTGTAAACTACACAGTCAAGCATTGTCTGCAAAATGCCAATGATGACGGATATTCGCTGGGAGCACAGGAGAACTTCAACGCTGATACGGATACGGTTGTCACACCAAAAGTAAAGAACTTTGATGGATTTACAGCACCGAAGAAACAGCAGGTGACAGTCGAAGGTGATGGAAGAACAACGGTCATTTACCGTTACACAAGAAATGTGCATACGCTGACGCTTAAGAACTACGATGGTAAGACAGATAAGACGGTAGAAGCAAGATATGAAATGTCCATACCGAAGCCGACAAGAGCCGGTTATGCATTTGCAGGCTGGTATACAGATGCAAAATGTACGAAAGAGTACAAAGCGAATATGCCGGATCAGGATCTGACACTCTATGCAAAATGGGAAGCAAACATCGTCAACTATGTAGTAGAACATTATCAGCAAAATGTACAAGGTGACGGTTATACGCTGAAAGAAAGCAGTCATGCACGGGCGGCTGTGGATAGCGAAGTGACACCAGAAGTCATGAAATATAAAGGCTTCGAGGAACCAAAGACGGAGAAAGTTACCATTTCCGGAGACGGACAGACGACAGTGAAGTACTACTATAAGAGAAAGGTACATACAGTCACATTTGACGCAAATTCCGGAACATTCGCTGCAGAAAAGGGCGAGGACGACAGTAAGATTGTCGTGACCGGACGCTATGGTGCGAATATCACAGTGTCGAAAGCGCCGGCAAGAACCGGATACCAGTTCCTTGGCTGGGACAAAGACGTTGAAATGACGATACCGGATAAAGACCTTACCTATAAGGCACAGTGGCTGAAGATGGAATACACACTTCAGTTCAAGACAGGCGGAGGAACAACGATTGAGCCAATCAAAGGAAATTATGGTGACAAGATAAATACACCAGAAAATCCGACAAGAAAAGGATACATTTTCAAAAACTGGAGTAAGAATGGCAAGAAAGTCGATAACCTTCCGACGACTATGCCGGCAGAAAGTCATATTTACACAGCAATATGGGAGCGGGAGACATACCAGATTACTTATGACTTAAATGGCGGAAGCATGAAGTCCGGGGAGAAGAATCCGACGACTTACAACGTGGACACCACCGTATTTAAACTGAAAAATCCAGTCCGCGCCGGATATACATTTACAGGCTGGAGCGGAACCCAAATTACAGGAGTAAGTGACAATGTGTCTGTAAAACAGGGTTCTACAGATAACCGGACCTATAAGGCGAACTGGAGAGAGAATACATATCAGATTACATTTATCTTAAGCGGTACGGAGGCAAAAGGCTCCATGGCAGCAAAGACGGTCAATTACACGGAAAATGTAACACTTCCAAAATGCGGATTTACATGCAAAGGCCACTCCTTTAAGAGATGGTACACCGTGGATAAGAAGGGCAAGAAGACTTATTACTCTGACCGACAGAAGGTGTCGAAGCTGACCGATGTGAATGGAGGCGTTGTGACACTCTATCCGGAATGGGAGGCAAATGTGTACAATGTTACATTTGACTATGGTGACGGAAGAGCGAAGACAGTTAGAAAGACCAAATACGGTGATAAGTACCAGTTCCCGTCAGATCCGACTCGTTACGGCTGGGAGTTCAAAGGCTGGAAAAAAGAAGGAGCCAACACAGCATTTGACATGAGTACGAAAGAACTGCAGCTTCAGGACGCAAAAAATATTACCTTATACGCAAGCTGGAAAGTGAATCAAAAATATTCTTACAGACCATCAAATTCCGGCAATACATATCGTGTGACAGATAAACATGAGTATACCAGATTTACTTATTATGTAGACGGTAATCAGACTTCTGTAAAGACAACCGGAGACAGTGGACTGGATCCGGCAAGATATCATTTGAATATGAAGAATATTTCCTATAATGCAGTACATCAGAATTATTCAAAGATGAGGATTAGGATTAGTTACAAGATTAAAATGGTAAAAGATGGTTATTCAGATCTGAGAATTTCCTACCATACGAAATCCGATAATAAGGATCACACAGAGTGGAAGAAAAATACGGAGGATCTGAAGAAGAAAAACGGTAAAACGATTACCTGTGAATATACACTTACGACCGGAAGCAAGATTGATGTGGACAGTCTGACGCTGGAATTTGATGCACATGGAATAGGACCGGATCGATATGATCTCAGCAATCTGAATGTAGATATTACATTTGAGTAGGAGGAAACAGATGAAAGAACATACAGGAAAAAATAAAATATTTATTGTCATTATCATCTGTCTGTGTGCGGTCATCATTGCGGGACTGATTTATTTCATGAAATTAAAAGGAGGTTCAGATTCGGCATTTAAGCCGGATCTGGATCCAAATGCGAAGACCCAGACGGCAGACGATACCGGGGAAAAGCCGACAGGAATCCGGATACCGGGTTATCCGTCCATTACGATCGAGGCAGACAAAAAAGACGTGCAGATGAACCTGATGAATCCGGAAGGAAACCCATGTTACTTTACATTTGAAATCGTGCTTAACGACACAGATGAGACGATTTACACATCGAAGATGGTGGAGCCGGGGAAGGCGATTACAGAGGTGACATTAGAGAAGGCACTTGCAGCGGGAGAATATCCGGCGACCATCAAGATTACGACCGCATCACTCACCGATGGTTCCGCCATGAACGGGGCAAATGTAGAGACGACAATCATTGCACAGTAACGGGAGGGAGAACGATGAAAAAGAGAAGTATAAGAACAGGAATTCTTTTCGCACTACTGACTCCGGTGCTGTTAATATGTGCAGAAAATCCAATCTATGCAGCCACCACCCAGACGGCGGGAAGCGCGACAGTCAGTTATCATGTGGACCCGGCTTACCAGGTGACGATTCCGGTAGATACAAGCATGCGGTTCAATGAGACAGAAACCTCTTACGGGAATATTGTAGTAGAGCAGGCGCAGATTGAGGATGGAAAATGTATCCAGGTGTCATTGCTATCTGATCTTAACTTAAAGAATTCCAACAATTCAAAGGCAGTGATTCCTTATCAGATTCTGGCGCAGGATGAGGCGGGAAGCCGGCCATTTATATCAGCACAGTATACAAAAGCCGGGGAAGAGACACCTCTTACTATCGCAATTAAAAAAGAAGACTGGAAGAAAGCGGCGGCTGGAGAGTACGCAGATACGGTGACATTTACGATATCATACGTGGACAAAAGTGAGTAAGGGGGCGTGCATATGAGGAAAAAGACAGAAAATATGGATATCATTGTGGATAAAAAGACTGTCCGCATTACAACGGCAGTGTTTGTGACAGTGATGACTATGCTGGCTACAATCGCATCGATGTTCTTTACGACCATGTCTGTTCTGGCAGCAGATGCAGGAAGCTCATCGAATTCCCAGAGCACCATCAGTACAACCGTGCCGGACTCCCATAATATCCGTGTGGAAAAAAGTCACGCAGATGTAGTGATAGAAGGGGAAGAAGATCAGATAGAAGGCAACATAGATAACTTTGTTGTGGATCGTTTTGCCGAGCCGAAGATACGGATCACACCGGAAGAAGGATGGAAGGTTTCAAGGATTCTTCTGAACGGAGAAGACGTTACGGAACAGTTCAAAGACGGATATCTGACACTGGAAGAAGTCTGCGAGGATACGACACTGGTCATTGAGACAGCAGAAGATACCAGCGGCGGCGAAAGCAAAGACCCGGACAAGGATAAAGATCCGGGAAAAAATCCAGATAAGGATAAAGATCCGAATAAAGGAACACCGGGCACTGGAAAGGGACATGAATCAGAAAAAAAGACACCGTTAAATAAGCTGAAAAACCAGATGGCAGCAGTCACAGGAGACGAAGCAAGACCGATGCTTTATGCACTGGCAGCAATTGCAGCGGCAGCTGTGATCAGTGTGACGGTTATAAGAAGAAAAAATAAATAACAAAAGGGCGTATCGGTACAGATATCAAAAGATTTTATCCCCCTCTCAGGTGTCATGCATCTGGGAAGAATTACATGGTATAGCCCTTCAAAAGCTCCTGGCTATTTAAAAACAGCTACATATGGTTCGTATTCCGAAAGCTGGAGATGTTCTAGTGTAAATCTTCAAAAATCATTGGGAAGTATAGCATATAGTACTTTTCTTGGACTTGTGACGTCAGGGGGTGTAGGTGGAGCAATAGGATTCACATAGACAGCATTTTATGAGTTGGTTAATTATGATCCTAATTCGAAAAAAATTTAAGCGGTAAAAAAACAATTACATACTCATATGGTCTGATGATGTAAAGAAGGATGTGTTAATTATGCAGGAAGAAAAAATAAAAAAATATTTAATATTTACGCTTTTATTCCAGATTATTACATTATTTGTAGGGATTGTTCCTACAAGCAGTATAAGTATCAGCGATAAATTAGAGTTTATTATTTTAACTAATATAGGTATGTTAAGTGGAACAATTGCAGTAATATATTATATTAATAAAGAGCATTAATTAAAAAATCATTTATGAAGATCATACAATCAAATTAAGAGAGCATGTGAAAAATGAAAATCATTATTCACATGCTCTCGGCTTTTAGGACAATAAGCGAGAATCCTCGGCAATTCAATTACCGAGATGAAAGGAATATCTTCAGAAATTGGTGCAGCGAAAGCAGTTAGTCTATCAAAAATAGATTAGCTGCTTTTTAATTTTAAAAGATAAACAGTATATAACAGTTGACAACAGTGCTATACTGTTATATACTGTTTACAACAGGAGGAAACATATGAAGATTATAATCAATAATTCGTCGATGGTACCAATCTATGAACAAATCATGGAGCAGATTAAAGCACAGATTATCTCCGGAGAATTAAAAGAAAATGATATATTGCCGTCCGTGAGAACGATGGCAAAGGAACTGAAGATCAGTGCACTTACTGTGAAGAAAGCATATGATAATCTAGAAGCGGAAGGCATGACAGTCACGGTTCATGGGAAGGGAACTTATGTTGCGGCATCCAATACACAGCTGATGGAAGAAGAACGCAGAAAAGAAGTTGAGACAGATCTGGAAGCAGCGATCCAGAAGGGAAGGCGCTGCGGAATGAAAGAGGAAGAGATTCGTTCATTATTTGAACTCATCATGGAGGATGAATACTTATGTTAGAAATCAAAGGGGTTAAGAAAAGCTACGGCGAATTTCAGTTAGACTGTTCATTAAATGTAGAAAAAGGAAGAATTACTGGTCTGGTCGGAGAGAACGGAGCCGGTAAGAGTACCTTATTCAAAGCAATGCTCGGACTTATTTCTTATGATGGCGGCGAGATAAAGATCATGGGAAAAACACCGGAACAGTTAGGTGAAAAAGAGAAAGAAGAGTTGGGAGTTGTTCTGGCAGAAGCCGGATTCAGCGGTTATTTGAAAGGGAAAGATGTTGAGGCAGTTCTGGCAAGATTGTATCCAGGATTTGAAGCAGAAAAATTCCATCTGATGTGTGACAGATATCAGATTCCGTTGAATAAATTTATAAAAGAGTATTCCACGGGTATGAAAGCAAAATTGAATCTGATCATTGCATTGACGCACCAGGCAGAATTTCTAATGCTGGATGAGCCGACAGCAGGACTTGATGTCGGAGCAAGGGAAGCGATGCTGGACATTTTAAGAGAATATATGGAAGAAGAGCCGGAGAGAAGCATCCTGATCAGTTCACATATTTCTTCGGATCTGGAGCATCTGTGTGATGACATCTATGTGATTCATAAAGGAAAGATTGTACTTCATGAAGAGATGGATACGATTCTTGAAAAATATGCGGTGTTGAAAGTCAGTGAGGCGCAATATCAGGCAGTGGATAAAAGTTACATTTTGAAAGAGAAAAAAGAGAACTTTGGAATTTCCTGCCTGACGAACGAGAAGCAGTATTATATAGAAAATTATCCGGAGATCGTAGTGGAGAGCGGCTCACTTGATCAGGTGATTCTTATGTTGACAGGAGGCGAGAGATAATGAAAGGAATCAGAGGACTGCTGGAAAAGGATTTTCGGTTGTTTTTCCGGCAAGGCAGCAATCTTTTTCTGGTGTTGGTAGTTTTAGCATTATTTTTTATACTAACGGGAAAAACAGGAGCTACCTTCATTGCAATATATATTCCATCCGTTATGGCAGTATATTCAGGGAATATGATCAGTTATGATGAAAATGAACATGGCTATACGTATTTATTTTCTTTACCTGTAAACAAAAAAATATATGTTAGAGAAAAATACATGTTTTCCTTTATTATGACAGTGTTTGGATGGGGGATTGGAGTAATCTGTGCAGGAATTGCTGTATTCATAAAGCCAGGAGAAGTTTTTGATTTGGAAATGTTGGCAATGGGGCTGATCACAATTTTTGTGTTTCAGGCGATTGCGGGGATTGTGATTGCAATTCGGTTAAGGTTTGCAGGAGAGAAAGGACGATTTGCACTGCCAATTGCAGTTTTAATTGTTTTTGCAAGTTGTTATATAATTGGATCTTTTGTGACGGCCAACTCGGGATTAAAAGAAAGTATTTCGTATATGATAGGAGAAACAGGTGATTTTGAAATCGCAATTTCGCTTATTGTTTTAAGCCTGTTGGTATGGTTTGCTTCGTATAAGTACAGTATGAGAGTTATGAAAAAGAAAGAGTTTTAACAATTATAAGGACTCAGACACAAAGCATTCTGATATTCCCGGAGGGTTCGCACAATTATGATTTAAACAGATTGATAAAACCACTCTATGACGGTCCGGTGAATCTGGCATTAAAGACCGGAAAAAAGATTGTTCCGGTTGCCCTGGTGTTTGACTTTTTGAAAAAGAGGTAATATAATTACAAGAAACGAGTAGCAAGTAAGCGTAAATCCAGTTTACCGGCTACTCGTTTTTTGTTTTGCAAAAAGTAAATATCGCCAAGAAAAAGTGTGTAGCGTGTCAGCGTAAGTCCAGCTTATATGACAGGTACGCACTTTTTTTGTGCTAAAAAGAAAGGAGTTTAAACGAAATGGCGGAAAGCAACAAGATGAAGGAGATGCCGGTGAATAAGTTGATGGTCCAGATGGGAATCCCGATGATCTTATCCATGGCATTGCAGGCAGTCTATAATATAGTAGACAGTGCGTTTGTGGGAAATATGAGAGTAGGCAGTGAAGCAGCACTAAATGCTTTGACACTGGTATTTTCGGTGCAGATGCTTATGGTGGCAGTGGGGATTGGAACCGGAGTAGGAACCAATGCACTTCTTGCAAGGACACTTGGACAGGGAAATAGTAAAAAAGCTGCAAAGGTAGCAGGAAACAGTCTGTTTCTGGGAGTGATTATTTATGTGGTCTGCTTATTGTTTGGTATCTTTGGGGTGAAAGCATATATTTCATCTCAGACAGTAGATGCAGAAGTATTGGAAATGGGAGTCAGTTATCTGAGGATATGCTGCGTGATTTCGTTTGGTATTATTTTCTTTTCTTTATTTGAAAAGTTATTGCAGGCAACAGGACGTTCTCTTTATTCCACGATTGGACAGGTGGTTGGCGCAATTGTAAATATCATCCTTGATCCGATCATGATCTACGGTATTGGACCCTGCCCGGAAATGGGAGTGAAAGGAGCGGCTTATGCAACTGTAATTGGTCAGGTAGCATCCGCGGTATTACTGCTCATTTTCATATCAAATTAAATAAGGAATTCGAGCATGGGGCGAAATACATGAAGCCGGATGGCGGAATTATCAAGGAGATCTATACAATCGGACTTCCGGCAATCATTGCACAGGCATTGATGTCCATTATGGTTTATGTAATGAACCTGATTCTGAAATTCAATCCGTCAGCACAGACAGCTTATGGATTATTTTATAAAGTTCAGCAGTTTGTACTGTTTCTTGCTTTCGGTCTGCGAGATGCGATCACTCCGATCATTGCATTTGCTTATGGAATGAGAAGCAAAAAGAGAATTCAGGATGGAATCAAATATGGTCTGATTTATACGGTTATATTAATGATTCTGGGAATTGTAATTACAGAGATTTTTCCAGGGGGATTTGCAACGCTGTTTAATGCAGGGGCGTCCAGAAAATATTTTATCGGAGAAGAAACAGCGAAGAAACTTGGGATTACTTATTATGATAAAAATATCATTAATGAGATTGCAGAGAAGTCTGGTTTATCTCCGGAATATGTCCGGGAAAGTGCAGAATTATCTCCGAAGAAAGGATTATTTGCATATGCATTTGCCGGACGTGATATTACAGGAAAATCCATAGAAGACATGGTGTATGAGGCGCAGAGAAAGGTTATTTTAGAACTGGCTGATAGAGAATCTTGTGTAATTATCGGAAGAAATGCAGATTATATCCTGAAGGATCGGGATGATGTATTGAACGTATTTATCCATGGGGATATGCCGGAAAAAACACAGCGTATTATGAACTTATATAATGTAGGAGAGAAGGAGGCTGTCAAAATGATGGCAGATACGGATAAAAGGCGTATGACGAATTATAATTTTTACACCGATCAGAAATGGGGAAAGGCCAGTAATTATACGTTGTGTCTGAATAGCTCGCAGCTTGGATATAACAGATGTGAGAAGATTATTATGGAGTGTATTTGAGGAATATAATGACAAAATCTGGTTGATAAACCAGATAAAAGTGATATACTGAATGCATAAGGAAAGAAACCGTGTGGAATTACAGTTTTGTTTTCACACGGTTTTTTAGGAAATAGGAGTTAGACATAACTAATATACACAATGGCAATTTATTGGATAATGTAAAAGAGGACAGATTTCTATGAGAATATTGATTTATGGTGCAGGTGTGATTGGATCCTTGTATGCGGCTTTATTCGCAGAAGCGGGTTATGATACAAGTATCTATGCCAGAGGTAAAAGACTTGAGTTTTTAAAGAAAAATGGATTGCTTTATAAGAAAAAACAGAACATAAAACGGGCAGAAACCACGATTCTTGGAGAATTGCCAGATAATGATATTTATGATTTTGTCTTGCTGACTGTCCGGGAAAACCAGCTGTATGAAGCACTTGCTGAATTAAAAAATAATAAAAGCAATATAATTGTTACAATGGTAAATTCATTGGACAGTTATAAAAAATGGGAAGATATTGTTGGAAAAGGGAGAATATTGCCTGCTTTTCCAGGAGCGGGCGGAAGTATAAATAATGATGGTATCCTTGATGCAGCACTCACTCCAAGAATGATTCAGCCGACAACATTTGCAGAAATATCAGGAAATAAATCCGAAAAGACAAAGCAGTTTTCAAAGATATTAAGGCATGCTCATATACCATACCAGAAAGTAGTGGATATGCATATGTGGCAATTATGTCATCTTGCCATGGTGGTGCCGATTGCAGATGCATATTACGAAGCAGATTGCCCGGAAAGAGCGGGAAAAGACTGGAAGATTATGAAGAAAACAGCAAAAAAATTGAAAAGAAATTTTAGCTTTTTGCGAAAACAGGCAGGTAGGCTGTCACCTTGTAAAATGAATATTTTTCGTTTTTTACCACTGCCAATTATGACGATTATGCTTGCTGTTACATTCGAAAGTAGCTTTGGAGATAAATTTATGTATCAACATGCC
>ERZ894232.1705-NODE-1705-length-19216-cov-9.341266_pt1 | contig 19216 bp, 14 predicted proteins | sample MGYA00380296_ERZ894232 | MGnify/ENA primary metagenome ERZ894232 (study PRJEB32331, sample SAMN06328433) | human gut metagenome | biome: human gut microbiome; feature: stool | host: Homo sapiens | collected 2014-08-14 ... | reverse complement strand
AGCCAAATTCTTTCAGCACATAATCTTTGATTTCCTGATAGGTTGCTTTCAACTCAGCACTGGTGGCATCCAGCTCATCCAGGTCTAAGTCGATCTCTATCGTGTCATCTGGTTTTTGTTGGGACAAAAGAACAACCGTCTCCACATGGCTCGATTGCTTCATCTTGATGTCGAGTGTGTAGCCAAATTCGCGCTCGTTCGCGGGAATTTATCAAAACGTGTTTTTGCCGTAAAACACACCGATTTTTACCCCTGTACGTTCTCGGAAACAGGTCAAAGGCCATGCTCCTACCTATATTATGCAAATCCACAGATTTGCCGACCGCTTCAAGACTTCGCTCCGAGGGAACAAGTCCGAAATCCCATCGCCTCAACATTAATTCTTCCCGTGACAGAATTTGTACTTTTTTCCGCTTCCGCATGGACATGGATCATTACGTCCTATCTTCTTTGGCCAGTTTGCTCTTTCCTGAACCATAAGTGGTATTTTGCCATCATACATAAGAGAAAGCTCTCTTAGTCGATACAGGTATTCTGAAACACCCAATAAGGCCTGAAACATGTGCATCGCTTCATTTTCAAATTCGAGAAGGTATTCCGTTTTCTTTACGGTTCTGTCTTTTGGATTTGGAATGTAAGTAATAACCTGACTCACCGCGTCATATTCAACATCATTGTGTCCAATCGCATTTCTCAGTTTTGCATTTACTACAACATCCAAGAAATCGGTATAGACTTCTGTGTTCAAGCAAAAATGATACCTTGATGCCTTTGTGAGCTTTATATAATCCTCTAAAGAAGATACATTCTTTTCCAAAGGATTCATTGAATTCGCGTCAGCCCTGTATTTTATGTTATTAAGAGCGACCGGGATAACAAGCAAATTACCAAGGGCTTCATAAACATCCAAATAGAACTGTTTTACACTATCAAAGCTACTTGTTGTCGAGCCTTCAACTTCGAAATCAAAAGAATCATCTTTGCAATACTGTAAAGCGAGAGCAGGAATGAGGCGCTGGTATATTTTTATAAAATCATCATAGACCTTATATATCAAATCCTGTAGCTCCTCAAGATGATAACCATCATGTGAATTTAAGAAGTCTACTAAGCTCTTCAGCTGAACAGAGTCCAGTTTCATAATTCCTGCACTAAAAGAGAGATTATCCAAGATGTCTTTTTTGAGTGCAGAATAAAACCCATGAACCTCAATCATATGAATAGCTCTCAATACCTCAGACTCATCTCTGCACTGAAAGTATTGTCCGGAGAATTCCTTTTGTATCTCCTGAACAAGGTATTCACTATTATTTCTGAAGAGGTCAATGATTCTTTTATAGCTCTTCCATTTCTTTTCTGTTGCATTAAGCTGTGATACCGCTTTTCCGAACTGCTCATATGAATCATCCGTCTTCATACGATTCATATAGCGGATAAACGGAGTAATGACGACTTCTTCCAACTCCGCTGCTTTGCCTTGTTTCACGGTCGGAAATTCACCAGAGCATTCAACCATGTAATCAGCTTCAGCATCCGGGATTTCATCCGCATTGTCAAAAGAAAACTTTAGCCCCGGTCGGTTTTGTCCTATCTTAACGCTGCCAGATAAGGAAGTACCACATTTACCGCAAGCCACAACAATAGGATGTTCTTCTTGCCATCCAACCTGTAATCGGACTCTGGTAATACTTCCGCAAACCTGACATTTTATAAATGTATTAAAAACCATGCATTTTCTCCATTCATATTATCAAGCATTAAATCGCCTCAACCTTTGACGGCTCCACAAGTGCATGGGATTTCATCGTCGTAGCCCTAATATGCCTCTGCTGGGATCGATGATCCATCTCTGACAATCTTGATTGTTCCATCATCAGAAATTTCTATTACAGAGACATCTTCAAGCAAATGCCCATGTGCTCGAACATAATACTCAGCCAGTGTTTCCTGCTTGCCACGAAACACTGCTTTTTTCATACAAAGCAGCTTCTTTGTCCCAGAAGGCAGAAAGCCAAAGTAAAATACAGCCTCGTCCAAGCCCATCAACTTTGCGCTCGGAACATTCCCGGAATCAGTCCACGTATAACATTTGCATTCAGCCACGATAGACCTGTCAGCATTGGCAAGATCAAACTTGTGCTCCTTTGGCGGTCTGCCGATGGGGATTGCTGCTTCTTGCTCAAAATATGTATTATATTTTTCTTTGAGAATCGTTTGCACAAATTCTTGGAACTTGCGTCCGACGTGCGGATTCTCAGAATTTAAATTTGCCATCAGTGCTCCTCGTCCTGAGTGGACTATTGCCAATCTACCGTTATATACGGCACAATCAAATCGTAGAACTTCTTTGACCATTCTGCATGGAACTTTGCCATCTGCGGCCAGTCATCCTCGTTTTCAATGCTCACGTTATCAAGCTGAATAAATACCTTCGAGGATTTGATATCATCTCCACGGTTCCACTGAAGCTCCGTTCCCAGCTTCGATTCAATCTCGCTTTTATGCTGGTAAAGAGCATCAAACGCAGCTTTATTCTCTGATCTCTCCGCTCTGGCAAATACGACCTCTGAACGGGCAGAGTCAAAATTCGCAACACAGCAGAGGTAGAAACCTCCAATGCCAAAGAATCCGTTTATCCAGTTGTCCGTACTCGGATTCACATTGCTGAAAGAGCCGGGATTACCATGTGCCTCATGGATTTGGGTTAAGGCATACGTCCAGTAGCGTTTTCTAATCTCAAACCTCGTTTCAGAGGAATCACCGCTTATATTGAGACGTTCTCCGGCCATAGATAATGCTGTCGTGATCCGGTCAAAATGGTCGATGATCCAATCAAATATTTTCTGCTGCTCTGCTGGATTGAATACATCAGCCTTCTCCTCAATAACGATGGAACGTGTTGTACCTGTCGATTTTGAGTATTCCCAATTTAGGTTCTCACCAAATTCGGTCTCAATCTGATCTTTCAATTCTTTCAGACGGTTATAGGTATCCACATTATAGGTGTAGATGCCCATCTTGATTCGTTTACCATAGGGAATGGAAAAGAATAAGTGATAGCCGTTCGCGCCTATGTGCACATCGTAATATGTTCGACCAGCAGCTTTCTGTTTTGCTATATTGCTTGATCTGCCGTGCTCATTAGCATAGTTTACGAATGCTGTCCAGAATTGCAGTTTTTGATCATCTCCGGAGCCTTCTGCACTTTCCTCGGATTCCGGTACGTTTGCCGATACTTCCTCCAACTCCTCCGGGATTTCTCGTCCATCTTTGACGAACGAAATGCCGATCAGCTTTTCCAACTGTTCTTCGTCGAATTGCAGGTTCCAGCGTTCCTGCATGAAAACGAGAAGCTTTTCAGTTCTGCTGTATATCTCAAATGCAGTCCAATCCTGCAGCTTGGATACCTCTATCTCTGAGTGAGATCCATTCTCGTATCCGCGACGTCCTGTGGTTTTGGAATGCTTCTTATCCTCAAAACTGTCATTCTGCAAAGCCGAGTTTACGCTCTGAGACAACGGCAGAAGGTTCCCAAGTGCTCCAGAAAGCATCTTGATTTCCGAATCCTTAAACTGCCGGTACATATTACGCCAGTAATACTTCGTCGGTGTCTGAGGGAGAATATGCTCGATAGACACTTTATCCTTCTCGGACTTTGTAAACATTGACCACGTGCAGAAACGATCTATATTATTTTTCTCTGCCAGCTTAGCCTCATATTCATAAAAGAAGTATCGCAGACTGTTCCAGTCGTAGTAGCCATTCCCTGTAGAAAAATATTTCTCAATTCTGGTGACAAAGTTCTGCGTGGCAAAATCGATATCGTTCGTTGTCCTGTCATATATTTCTTTACAGAGCTCATCAACATCCGTTTCTTTCACATACACCTGACGTGCAGCTCGATAATAATCACTGCTGCCATAGGATGCATTAAAATTACCCAAGCGAAATGCAACAAAGATAAAGCGCTCAACTGCTTCAAAGATTTTAACTCTGCTGTTCGCAGAAATATCCCGCCGACTGATGACCGCAGTAACCAGCGGCCTGAAATGTCCGATGCCGATACGGTTAAGCCTATCGACTCGTTTTTGCTCTTCAGGAGTAAGATTAGCACTTTCAAATGGGAAATAGGTGTCATACCAGTACTTCGCCATATCTTTGAGGCTATTGACATAGTCCTCGATTTCTTTTGGCTGGAGTTTGGATACCTCTATGATTTCCTGTTCTTCTGTTTCAGTAACTTCCGTGTCGTCTGCATCAGTAACATCATCGCTGATAACCGACTCGGCCTCTGTCTCAACCAGAACTGGTGCCTTTTCAAATATGCCCTTTGACGAGAACTTGCTTAGCAGGAATTTAATGTAGTCATCGCCACGTTTACGGGAATACCTGAAGTAGATAATCCAATGCGCACGCAAAAAATCATCATCAGAAAGCGGAACACTCTTATTCCTACCAAGCTGATAGTAGACTTCCTTCCAAGCGTCATTTATCTTCTTACGGAGGGCAGACTTGTCCTTCTCGTCAAATACCTCATCATCATAAAGCGTGGTCAAATAGATCAGTCTGTTTTTCAACAATTCAAGATTCGTCAGCTTCTTACCACGATTGTTCATGGTCTCGAAAGCTACAAACACATCGTAATCATCGTCGATTTCATGGAGATTAAACATCAGGCGCTGTGTGAGTTTTTTATACAGCGTATTTACTGCCTCAAGGCCGCCTTCTCCGGACTCATCATATAGTTTCCTAATGTTCTCTGCAAAAAAGTTCTTTGCAAACTTTAGATTCTTCGTATAGTATGTCTCATTCACTGCGCCGGAATACGGCTCATCGAACACCTTATATTTCATGTATTCTGCGCTGGGATTGTCGACCTCATAGCCAAAAAGGTATGTTGTTACTACTCCGTTTGGCGGTCTTTTTCGACAGATATATTTTGAGACAATCTCTTCGACCGTTTCATACCCCAGCGTGATTTCCTTATCAGACTTACCCTTGTTCTCATCTAAGCCACGCACAAATCCCACGATCTCGTTCAAGAGAATGACAAACGTGGTGATGCGCTGCTGGCCATCAACGATATGACAAGGCTTATATCCGTTCTCGACCAACCACAAGTCCTCGCCCCAGCTGACGGTCTCCTTGCTTTTTAGAGGCTTAAGGGACAGGAGACCTGTATAGTGATAGCGGTCAGCCTGAAGATTTACAAGGTCATCCCAAAAATCCACCAACTGTTGCTGCAACCACGCATAGCCACGCTGATAGTCCGGTATCCGGAATAATCTATTTTGAAAGAGCAGCGACAATGGCTGCAGCTCATTTGCCATAATGTATTCCCTCCAACTTCCTGCTTTTTCGCAAGCAAATTATTCATCCTGATATTCAGCCAAAGCATCCGTATCGATTGCCTTAATTTCAAACGTTTTCCGTGTTGACACACAGAAGTTATACTCAATCATCAGATTAGCAAGTCTCTCACCATCAATCAGAATAATGTGATGAGTATTTGCGTAATCCTTAGCCTTCTGTGAGAACTTAGCTGTCGTAACGAAAAGTCCATCGCCGTGCTTCCCGGCAATCGCACCAACAAAGCTCTGAATGTCCGGCTGGCCAACAACTCTATCTGGTGCCCATTCCTTAGCCTGCATATAAATCAAAGAGAATCCGAGCTTGTCCTCCATGATGACTCCATCAATTCCATCATCACCGGAAGCGACTGTTGCATGACTTCCGTAAGCCACAGTTCCATAACCCATCTTTGAAAGAAGATCAACAACGAGCTTTTCAAAGGTGTATGGCGAGATTTTCAGAACCTCACTCAACAAATCAGATGCAAGGCTTGCATTAATCTGCTTATATGCGTCTTCAAGTTGGTCATCGGGCGTAAGATCCGTCGGCTTTGAAATCGTAGACACCGAATCATCTCCATTTACAGGATCAGAGGCGGATGCAAAATCTACAAACGAGGGAAACTGTTCCAGATATTTGGAGTCTATTTTCTCTGGATTTTCTGCAACTACTTTCTTTCCAGCTTCCGTAATGACGATAGTGGCGCGGGCAGGACTATCAAGGAGTCCAGCTTTTTTCAGATAAGTCTTCGCCCATCCGACCCTGTTTTTAAACACGGTTTGCCTACCGCTCGGAAGCATTTCTGCGAGGTCTTCTGCTGATAAATTTAGCTGTTGAGCTAACACGGCAGTAACGTCCTTAATTTTATAGACCTCACCGTCTTTTACTGCTGCCAGTAAAGGCTTCATTAATTCATCGTATTTTGGCACTGCCATGGTTAGTCCTCCTCCTTGACTCACTGAAGATCGGGATCGCTCCCCAGAGGTGTAATTCCGTTATCTTTGAGCATTTCATTTATTTCATAAATCGAATTCTCAGCGCAGGCCGCTAAAACACATTGATAAACGTAACCTTCGTTTTTCATCGAATTCAATTTAAAATCCGTTTTACCGAGAAACATCTCAGCCTCTGGCAAAGGCAACTTCAGACCTACGCATAATGCAAGAACTGTCTGAACTGAAGTCGGGTATTCCTCATCATTTCTCAACCGCTGTATGGTCTTTTCGCCAACAAGCGAGCGGTCTGCCAATTGCTTATTTGAGAGCTTTTTCTCTTTTTGCAACGCGACCAGTGTCTCTGCAAAAGAGCCGGGATATCTGCGTAATGCTTCAGAACGGCGCTTTGCGTTCTTGATCTGATCAAGAAGTGCCTTGTTGTGTGCATTAAGCTCGAAGGAATACTCGACCTGATTTTCAACTGGCGCTGAATTACGCATAAACTGCGTGTAATACCTCGCCCCTTGATATTTCGATTGATAACTATATCCCTTCGAGAAGACGACGCAGCATTCATCCATGTGCGAGAGCGCATATTCTGACAGCGTAGCATTCCCGGACTGATCTCTCGCTATGTATTTCTCGTTATTGAGAACGAGATGACGATCTGCAAAAATAAACTGTCCGCTGTCAATCAGCTTCTTAAACTCACGGTCAAAGCAGTATGCCTTAAACAAATCGGCATAGGGAATAGTGAATGTCTGATTCTTATCCAAGGCACCGGCTTCAAATGAATATCCGCGAACATACTGACCATCCACAAACGGATATGCACCCTCAGCTTTGGAATACCCCAGATCCATCAGGCGAACCTTGGCTGCCTGCCTCGACACATCGAACAGCTCCGCAAGTTCATCAATGACATTCTCATAGGCTGCAATGCTCGCATCATCAGCCCCGCCATAAGCTGCAAGAAGCTGTTCTACCTTCAAGCGCGTCGTTTTCGCAGGCATCAAGATTCTCGGAGCGACACCTTTGGCTTGCCACTCCATCCAGTCTACGGCCTTCCATTTATCTGAATCAGTTGTGTTTGCAGCTATTTGGCACTGGATAGCCCTTCCAAGATTATCGTTAGAACCTATCATTTTCATCAACACATGATAAGGCTGATGACGGTACCAGTGGAAACATTCATGAGCCAGTGTAGTGCGCTTTGTTCCTACAGACCTCTCATAGGAAACACGCGGATCAAGATATACGGTTCCTCGTTTGGCATTGCGAATTGTAATCTTCCGGTGCTTATCGAGAACATTTCCGTTATCAAATATGATAGTTCCAAAGTAAGTAAGATCATCTGACAGAGGGATATCTTCGATAACCTGTAGTTTCATATCGCTGGCTATTGTCTCGATTGGAACCCTCATAGGTTTTTCCAACGCTTCAGGACAATACCTTGTTAGGAACTTCTCCGCCTCGTCTTCAAACTGTTCGCGGGAAATAATAGGTACAAGCTCTCCGGACAGGCGGTCATTATCAGATTCCTCTTGCGGCTCGCAATTACCAACAGACATGATTCGGAACCCACTCATATCGATGCCAAGAGTAACCTGACAATGAATCTTCAGCCAGCGCTCATTAAAATAACCCTTGCGAGATGCGGACGGCATTTCGACATCGCATGATGCAATTACATCGAAAGCAATCACACCATCCTCAAGCTGCTCAATATGGATAACATTCTCGATTTCCATATCAATGACCGATAGTCTTTTCGCGTCACCAGAATGCTCCTCTTGAATATAAGCTATGGCCGCATCCCGGATGTCATCATAACGAGATTGGTCGATCAGTTTCTGTAGTGGGCTTTCATCCTGCGCTTCATAGTAGTCCAGTCTGCTGTCGTTGAGCTCTTTACGAATTTCACGCCAATTAGGCATGTACCTATCCATGTGTGCGATGAATGTAGCATCATGCTTTCTTGTGATTAAATGTGTAAGCTCGTGCAAAATAATATAATCAAGGCAGGCATAGGGTTTCTGAGCAAGCTGCAGATTAAACCATAGCTTCTTTTTATCCGTGCTGCAGGCACCCCATTTTGTGACCATATATTTTGTTTGCCAAGAATCGCACTTAAGGCCTGTCTGTGCTTCCCACTTGGGCAGGCGTTTTTCTATCTCTTCTTTCAGAATCTTTCGATATTCCTCTTTGACATAAGCATCCCGCTGCTTTACCGTGCTTTTGGCACTCATAGAAAGAATAATATTCTGGTTCTGAATCTCGAAGCTGTTCTTCTGATTGTCCGGCTTAAAGACAAGGAAGTACTGCTTTCCCCAGATATACATCGTCTCACCGGAAACATACTGCCGCTTCGATGCCCTTGGCTGATCCTGAAACTGCGCAATAGCCCTCTTGATAAAGCCCAGCTGAGTTCTGGCATAAGCCTCTATAGCTTTATCGTCCACGGATAAAGGCGCAGAAATTACCACATGTCCATCCGGCGGCTTCACCTGAAGGTGCATATTCTTTATATTCTTTTTTTGCACATCAATCGGAATTCCGGAAATGACAATGCGCATTAATACTCCTCCTGCTTCTCGATGATCTTATAGATGCGTTCCACCTCGGAGTCATCACCCAGAATCTCAAAGAGAGCCTTTTTTATTCTCCTGACAACCACCTGATTATCCCTGAAACCAGACAGTGCTTGCTTTTTCACGGCCTTGTGAATTCGAAGAGCAAGTTTCTCGTCCTCGCCGGTGTTGTCATAAATGGCCATGAGCGCCTTACTCTTACGGATGCTTTCCGGATATTTATCGTTATCCTCCGGACAATCAACATCTTTGGCCAGCTTTATATATTTCTCAAGCATCTCAGCGTAGTCAAGAACTCCCTGCTTACGCTCTTCGATGAGCTTATCAAGGATTTCTGACATCTTTGCGTAATAGCGCGGATTGACGGTAACCTTTTCGATAACCTTCTTACGGATGTTATTCTCGATGGCCTCTGCTGCACCTTCTTTGTGGCCGCTATCACCTTCACCGGTAAGCGTTTCACCCTGTTTTGCTACGAAATCCAATAGGGTAAGATCATCAAAATCGCCAATCTTCTCAGCATCCGCTGCCGTTATATAGTTATCAATCATCTTTCTCATATCAGGCTCATAGGCCTTCAAATCGAGGAAGTCACCACTGGCCGTACCGATGGTTTTCTTCAACTCAATGTAGAAAGTGACCTTCTTGTCATATTCATTCAGTTTGCCAGATGAGATGTCATCAACCAGATATGGTTTTGCTTCCGCGAAAGCTCTGACAAGACTGCTCACCAAACGATAGAGTTTTTCTCTTAGGCGTGCGTAAATCTCGTCGCTCTCCTCCGACTGACCAGAAACGCCACAGAAATAATGGATGTACTGGATCTCCCCACGAGGTTCCTCGACGCCTTCGCAGAGTTCTTCGACTGCATCATACACTTCCTCAAAATAGGATACCGTAGCATCATGGCGATCCTTAACAAGTCCTTTTACATCCTCCGGATCATATCCTTCAAAAGCGCCGGAAGTATAGTCCTTCATTGCAGTCTGGAGCTGTCCAAACAGCTGCTTGTAATCCACGATATAGCCGAAATCCTTACTATCATCATCAAGACGGTTGACGCGGCAAATTGCCTGAAACAGGCCGTGATCCTGCATCCTCTTGTCGATGTAAAGGTAGGTACAAGGAGGCGCATCAAATCCAGTGAGCAGCTTGTCCACGACAATAAGGAGCTTCATATTTGCAGGCTCCTCTACAAACTTCCGCTTTGCTTCCTTTTCAAATTCCTCCACCTTGGCCTGAACCGAGCCCGCATTCGGAAGGTCAGAAGGATCAAGCCCCAGCATCTTCAAATATGTCTCGTATTTGAGGAAGGTTTCAGTATCATCCTCATCGCTGACGGTATCAGTGCGCAGTTCGCCCTTGTTCGGTGTATAGGAAGATATGATGGCGCACTTCTTAAAGCCCATCTGTTGGAAGATTTCGTAATACTTACAAGCCGTAGGAATACCATCAGCTACAAGAATCGCATTACCGTTTCCATCCATCAGACGCGGCTTCATATTAAAGTCCTGAATGATGTCCCACGCCACCTTTTCAAGACGAGAGCGGGAGCTATATACCTTCTGCATCGTGCCCCACTTCTCTTTGAGCTTTGCCTTAGCGCGAGAAGAGAGGCCTCTGGTCTTTACATCAAACCACTGGTCAACTCGATCCTGTGAAGACAAATCCTGTGGGACATCGCGATATTCATAACGAAGATCCAACACAACGCCATCGGCAACGCCTTCGTTATATTTGTAAGCATGAATGTATGTACCGAAAACTTCGATACTGATCTTTTTATCCTTCTTAAGTAACGGAGTACCCGTAAAGCCGATAAATACAGCATTCGGCATGATAGTCTTCATCGCTGTATGGAGTTTACCGGACTGAGTTCTGTGGCATTCGTCAACAAATACCACAATATTTCCCTTTGCCTCGAAATCGGCAGGGAGGGAGGCTTTCAGCTCTTCAATATACTTATCGTAGTCATTTTCTGTCGCTTCTCCGCCACGACGGCCAAACTTATGCACGAGGGAGCAGATCAGCGAATCATCATATACATTCAAACGATTCAGCAAATCCTTACCGCTCTTGGTACGAGCAATATTCTCATCCACGCCAGTGAATGTTTTTTCTATTTGCTCATCAAGCTCATCTCGGTCTGTCACGATTAGAACACGGGCATTAAGTTCCGCCCAATGTGTCAGAATCCACTTGGCAAGCCATACCATTGTCAGCGTTTTGCCTGAACCCTGTGTATGCCAAAGAATACCACCTAACGGTTTATCCGGATCTCTGTTCGGATTGTGAAGCTCCGTCCTCAGATTATTAAGCCTCTGCTGAGTGCGCTTGATGCCAAAATACTGATTATAGCGGCACACCTTTTTGATGCCTTTATCGAAGACAACAAAATTCATAATAAGGTCGATAAAACGTTCCTTATCGAACATGGCATATATCTGCTTCAGGAGTTTATTTTCGATGCCTTCGCAGGTTTTACTGATACGAACATCTACTGGATCACGCTCCTCCTCATGTTCTTTGAAGCCGTCATCCTTCCACTCCATATAAAACTTCTCTCCGGTCAGAAGCGTCCCGTAGCGCAGGCCTTCCGACTCGTTTCCGGCCATACAGAACTGCATGGTAGTAAAGAAGCCTCGAATAAAGGAGTCCTTCTGATTTGTGAGATTCTGGCGGATGCCTTCGGACACAGAGATACTGCTTCGTTTTAATTCAATGACGGCCACAGCAATACCGTTCAAATAGATGACAAGATCCGGCCTCTTCTCTTGCTGCTCAACAACAGTTACTTCCTCAGCGATTGCAAAGTCATTATTCAGCGGATTGGCCTCGTCGATAAGTTCAACCGTCACCGGAGGCTTCTCCGGGCTCTCACTGACCGGAATGCCATACTTCAACCGCGAATACACAGTCTTATTGGCATCATAGACCCCACGAGAAAGATTTCCTGCTTCCTGTTGAAGCTGCATAACGGCAGCATCAATCAGTTTGTCTGCATAGCCCTTCAGCCGAAGATACTGGCGCAGACGATCCTCCTTGATGTTCTTATTCTGATAATCCGACAGGTTACCGATATACTGATAGCCCAAGATTTCCGGATCTTTAAAGAAGCGGATCACTCTTTCCTGTGTTTTGATTTCGGCATCCCCAATACTCATTCGACAGGCACCTCCTTACATCAATCTGACCTTGCCGGTCAGCAGTTCTTCCATCATGCCTTGCTTTAATAGCTTATACTTGTTCAGCTTTTGTTCGAGTCGTTTTATCTCGCTTCCCATATCGTTCAACATAGTGATGATAGCTTTGATCTCACTTTCTTCTGCTGGAATTCTTACCCTTATATCTGAAATCTGACCAAGATTAATTTTCATCGGTATCGCAAACTGAAGCGAATGAAGCTCTGCCTCTTTTTGGAATTCCTCTGTACCAGTCAGTAAAGCGATAAAATTTGCAAGAGGTTTATTACCTCTAAATTTTAGCAATGCAAGACTAACATAAAAGCTTGCATTAGGATTCCAATCAACATACTTTCCCTTCCCAATTGATCCAATACGTGTCATGAGAACATCACCATTTTCGATTTTATAAGATGAGGTTAATCTCTCGTGTTCTTCAAGTGATATGTATTTCACGTGTGTAAAATCATCGTTTGTAACAGTTTCAACACTATAGAATGGTATACCGCTTTCCACATAGTGTGGTGTTTGGTGTGTCCCATCCTTGATATCACATATATTGCCAAGAGTAGTATCCTTCCATTCTGAACTAAAGCCCTGAAGCCTGTTCTTTCCGGTCAACACCCTCTGCATCGTACCCTGACGGATATTCTTCTTTTTAACAATCAACTCTTGCAGCTTGCTTATTAATGAATCTATTCCTGAAAGCGTTTCTGCAATTTGTTTTTGCTCTTTAATGTCAAGCTCAGGCACAAGGATTCTTTTCACATCATCTTTATAAATTGCTCCCAAAGAAGTACTTGCATTAATAGCCTTTATTTTTTTCTGTCCTTCGCTCGACAAAAAATAATAATAAAGGAAACGGCTATCCATTCTATCATTTAACTTGAGTAGATAGAGGTTTGGAGCCAATGTTGCATATTTTGATCTCATTTGGAAAAAATATATTTTCCCGATTTCACCTCTTTTAGCCATTAATAATTCGCCACCAAATAAAGAGGTCTTTTCCAAAAAATTATACGAATATTCATCGGCATATCTAACATCTGCCATACTTAAATTCTGTTCTAAGTCAGTCGCTCTAACATACCATGCATACCCGTGTCCCCATTCAGTATGAACATTAGCAGCCATATCGGCAAAACTTCCATTTGCGTCATAGTCGGTAAGTAAGTCTAAATAATCGTTTAGTGGTTTAAAACTCCATGTCTCACGCTTGCTATTTTTGTTTACCATTTGAATCCCATCCTTTCCAGATGAGACTTTACCTCGGCCTCATACTCTGTTGTATCCCTTTCAAGTTCAGGAAGTGTATTTTCATAGCGTTCTGCCAACTCAACTATTCTATTAGTAAGGCGATGAGAAATTGCTGCGTATAGGTCAGCTATGCCTGAGAAGATGGTATCAAACCACTTTTTATTCACGAGCAGATCAAGAATCTCATCGTCCGTAAGGCAGTCATACCTTGCCCTGCACTTCTCATCAAGCGCCTTGTTCAAATCCTTTATAACTTTGTTGTAGTCGGACACTTTGCTGCATAGGTCTAAAGCCTGTCTGAGTTGATTTACATCATTCTGCAAACTTTCCGGTACGCTCTCTACTGTACGAATAATAAGTAGGCGCAGCATGATAGAAGACTTTGTAACAGTCCCTTTTTCTGTTAATGCACTCTCGCAAAGCGGGTGTCCTTCCAGATATGCCTGAAGACGCTTTTTCTGCATAGGAAGCTGATCCATCAGGAGCTCCAGTTCTATGGTTTCCTCCGTCTCTACATGCTGAGTGAGTTCCTCAATCTTGGCTTCTAAGTCCTTAGTCTTGACTTTTCCGTTCTCAGCCACATCGGCAAGAGCAGCTTCTTCATCGGCGCTCTCAACCAGATCAGAAAGCAGAGATTCAGTTTCTGCGACAACATTCTCTGCTTCTTCGATAGCATTCTTTTCATCGCGGAAAAAGGCATCGATCAATATAGATTTGGGAATCAGACGGCCTTCCCAGCCGGTGACTTTCATCTCGCCTTTATTCTTGCCCTGCGTGATCTCCTCTTCGATATTGTCCGTCGCTCTGGCATTGGCATAGCCATCCGGTTCGCTTATGATAAGCGACACATCATCGTTCATGACCTCATTCCAATAAGCCAGCAGCACTTGATACACGTCGTATTTATCAATCAGCGTCAGGTGTTCAAATTCAGCAAGGATATCCTCCGCAAGACTAACGATTAACTCTCTCGCAGATACATCTTCATCAAGGGAAGATAGGGCAGGATATTCCTTGGCCTTCCATGCTGCGAAAGCCTCATCAAGTTTTTCTCCGTATTCTGAGAACTCGCCGTTTTTATATATCGTCTGACGGATATTCTCGTGCTCCACATTCAAGCTGTAATACTTTTCGCTAATCGCCGTCAGCAACTCAGCCTTCAGCGAAGGGAACACATCCCAATACTTAGACAGACTATCAATATCAACCGCAGGGATGCCTCCATGAATGTGAGCATAGATATCCTGAATATCTTCCGGATCTGTGGAGTCAATATAGCGAGTGATGTTCAGGTTATACCCGTTTTTCTTTTCAATTTCGTCGTTTGGTACGAAACGCGCATACTTTGGATCTGTAGTTATCTGCTCATTAAACGTCGTAATGATTCTATAGATATCACGTTCACGCAAACGATTCTTGTTGCCGTCCTTAACGTACCCACGGCTGGCATCAATCATAAAGATGCCTTGTCGGTTTGCAGCGCCTTCTTTATCAATCACGAGCACACAGGCGGCTATGCCGGTGCCGTAAAACAAGTTTGCCGGAAGGCTGATAATGCCCTTGATCCAGTGCTTCTTTATAATTGCTTCTCTAATAGTCGCTTCGGCATTTCCGCGGAACAGAACACCATGAGGGAGAATAACCGCAGCCTTGCCATTTGACTTCAGTGCCTTAAGGATATGCATGAGCCAAGCATAGTCACCGTTCTTTTCCGGTGGCGTGTCCCCATAGCCCTCGAAGCGACCATATTCTTTACCGGCAATACCATCGCGCCAATTCTTCATAGAGAAGGGCGGATTTGCCACTATGTAATCGAAACGTTCAAGTATGGAATTATCGGATTTATCAAGATACTGCGGATTTGAGAATGTGTTACCGCTCTTGATGGTAATCTCGGCCTTACGATGCAGGACGGATCGCATACCGTGGCGCTGGTGTCCGTGCAACGGCTGATTCCCACGACATTGGCGAGGATTCTGGAAACCTCTGCAGGTGTATAGAATTGTCCCTTGCTCTTCCCGCTTTCTGTAGCGAATTTTCGCATCAAATATTCGTAGGCGTCTCCGATGATATCATCACCTTCAGCCTTATTCCGGGAGAAGTCGAGTTCCGGGCGCTGGAAGATGGATATGAGATCGGTCAACTTATCGACCATTTCCTTACCGCTTCCCAGCTTCTTCTCATCATTAAAATGAGCAATATCAATAACACCCTTCAGGTCAGTATTCTCGTCAGCAAGGCGTGCTATGATTTTATCCATACCTTCGCCGATGTTTTTCTTTCCCTTCAGAGCAATAAAGTCATCAAAGGAGCAGCCCGTCCGTTTCTCCGGATCGGGATCTTTATCATGTGCCTTATCAAAGACCTTAATGTCTTCATAGGCTCCTTTATTCTTAAATTTATCAGTGACATACTTCATGAACAAAAGTGTCAGGATATAGTCCTTATACTCTGAGGAATCCATGCCTCCGCGAAGTTTGTTACAGCTCGCCCACAGCGATGCATATAGTTGTGTTTTCTTGACAGCCATCTTTGTCTGCTCCTTGTCTAATGATTTTCTTCGATTTTCCCCCTTGAATCAGTCAGCGCTTTTACCGCTCTTAACCCATTCATCGAGTTCGGAAATTTTAAACTTCCACTGTTTTCCGATTTTTTGAGCAGGCAAACCTTCTTTACCATTTCTGATCCAGCTGCGAAGAGTAACTGTTTTGATTCCTAAATATTCCGCAGCTTCATCTATGCTTATCCATTTGTCATTCATGATTTCTTCCATGCTCTCACCTCGTGATTTGAATCTGAATACAATTCAACTATTTTAGCATACTGCATAAATGTGAATTTTTCAAGAGTTTGCTGTTATTTGTTGATATTATTTTTTATTTGCGCGTTCTTAAAATCGTCACCGGACAAGACTATGTCCGGTATTTTTTTGCCTATTTTTTCAAGACATAGGCCATTTTAACCTACCTGTTTTTACCTGTTAGCACAGCAAAAAGGACATACCTGTGTCCGAGGTTTCAATCTCTAAAAATGGCATACTTGCCTTAGCACGTGGGAGCCATCTGCGCAGGGTGTTTCCGGTTCCATGTGACTACCTATAACAATCAAATACTGTACCCATCACCGGAAGTGAGGTGCAGCCGAAATGGAGTAATCCTTCGGTTTGCCCTCTACCTGTGGTCTGGTTTTGCATGTCTGGAGCTCTCCATTTCGCAAAAGCCGAAGGAGGGCTTTCATTATGCAAAACAATGACAATCAGAAGACCTATTTTATCTACGTTCGCAGCACCGGCGAAAAAGTACCGGTCACCAAGGAACAGCACGACTCTTTCTATAAGGAAGCCGACCGTATTCGCCACAAGGAACAGGATCACGGCAGGTGCATGTGTCCCTACCGCTTCATCTGGAAGTGCGACGGTGACTGTATCGGCTGCGAATACCACGCAGCAGGTGACATTACTTCTCTGGATCAGCCACTCCCTGATGGCAACGGCACCCTCGGTGACTATATTCCCGACCGCAGTAAGCCGATGGAAGAAGTCATCGCCGACCGCATGCTGCTGGAGCAGCTCTTTACCAGACTGCGTGAGCTTGACCCGGAAGCCGATACCATCATCCAGCTTTGGAAGGATCACCCGGAGGGCATCTCCGACCGTGCTATTGCAAGAGAACTCGGTCGCCCGCAGAAGACCTTCGCGGATCAGATGAAGAAGTATCGCACCGACCTGCGCAGGATTACCGGCGATAAGTAATACCAAGACCACGAATCACCCCCTTTCCGGCCACTGTCCCTCTTTCGGATGGTGGTCGGAATTTTTTATAAAATCCTCCGCTCAAATCGGCAGTTCATCTCCAGTGGAAGGTGAAGGCAAGAGAACACAGCCTTCAGAAAGCGAGGTGAACAACAGATGATTCGCAGTTACGCAGACACAGGCGGCAACGTGAACGAGGAAATCAAGCTCCTGAATTCCATCAGTCACGTATCCGCCAGACTGGCAAGGAACCTCTCACTCCTTGCCGCAAGCCAATCCGAGGAAGGAGGAAAAGAAAATGTCAAAGATGGCAGAAATGGCACAGACCATCGAAGAGCTCCGCACCGCTGCTGCTTCTATTAATGCCGCAGCCGACTGGCTCTACCAGCAGTTTTCCGGCGATGACAACGAAGTGCAGGCCACGGAAGCTCCCACAAAGAAGGAACCGAAGCCTGAACTCAAGCTGGAGGACGTAAGAGCTGTCCTTGCCGAGAAGTCCCGCGCCGGTCATACCGCAGAAGTACGCGCCCTGCTTAAAAAGTACGGTGCCGCAAAGCTCTCAGCCGTAGACCCGGCAAATTATGAAGCCCTGTTGAAGGACGCGGAGGTAATCGGCAATGGCAGCTAAAGCACACGCAATCCTGTCCGCGTCCAGCTCCGACAGGTGGCTGCACTGCCCGCCGTCGGCAAGGCTCTGCGAAACCTATGAGGACAAAGGATCAGACTACGCTGCAGAAGGCACCGACGCTCATGCGCTTGGCGAGCACAAATTGAAAACCGCGCTGGGACTTCCTTCAGATGATCCGACCGACAGCCTCAAGTGGTATTCCGAGGAAATGGAGGATGCTACCAGCGGCTATGCCGAATATGTGCTGGAGCAGATCGAAGCCGCCAAGGAGACCTGTGCTGACCCGGTAGTCCTTATCGAACAGCGAGTAGACTTCTCCCGCTGGGTAGAACAGGGCTTCGGAACCGCCGACTGCGTCATCATTGCAGACGGTACGCTCCGGGTGATCGACTACAAGCACGGCTTAGGCGTCTTAGTCTCCGCAGAGGAGAATCCGCAGATGCAGTGTTATGCCCTCGGCGCTTTGGAGCTTTTCGATGACATTTACGACATCGATCAGGTTTCCATGACCATTTACCAACCGAGACGCCAGAACGTCAGCACCTATGAGATCAGCAAGGACGACCTGTATCGCTGGGCAGATGAAGTCTTAAAGCCTACCGCAGATCTGGCTTTTGCCGGTGACGGGAACTTCCTGTGCGGTGAATGGTGCGGCTTCTGTAAGGCTAAGAACGAGTGCCGCGCCAGAGCTGAGGCAAATCTGAAGCTCGCGCAGCATGATTTCAAGCTCCCGCCACTGCTTACGGATACCGAGATCGAAGTCATTCTCGGCAAGTTAGATGAACTGGTTAGCTGGGCTTCCGATATTAAGGAATACGCTCTGCAGCAGGCTCTCTCCGGTAAGGAATGGACAGGTTTCAAGATCGTCGAAGGACGCAGCAACCGCAGATACAGCAATGAGTCTGCCGTCATTGACGCGGTCGAGAAAGCAGGCTTTGACCCGTATGAGAAAAAGCTGCTCGGCATCACCGCCATGCAGAAGCTCCTCGGCAAGTCCCGCTTTGATGAACTCCTGACGGCTTACATCGAAAAGCCGCAGGGCAAACCCACACTTGTGCCGGATAGCGACAAGCGCCCGGCCATGAATACAGCAAAAAATGATTTTATGGAGGAAAACGACAATGAGTAAAAATGTAAAAATCAGCAATCCCATGAAGGTTATCACCGGTGTTGACACTCGCTGGAGCTATGCGAACGTCTGGGAGCCGAAGTCTATCAATGGCGGCACTCCCAAGTACAGCGTGAGCCTCATCATCCCGAAGTCCGACACCAAGACCATCGCCAAGATTCAGGCTGCTATCGAGGCTGCCTACAAGGAGGGCGAGGCCAAGCTCAAGGGCAACAGCAAGTCCGTTCCAGCGCTCTCTGTTTTGAAGACTCCTCTGCGTGACGGCGATGCAGAGCGTCCGGACGACGAGGCCTACAAGAATGCTTACTTCGTCAACGCCAATGCAACCTCTGCACCCGGCATTGTGGACGCAGACCTGAATCCGATTCTCACCCGCTCTGAAGTGTACAGC